>Ga0209958_1000221_pt1 | contig 162359 bp, 138 predicted proteins | sample ThiBio_inoc_plan_FD_183942 | JGI IMG/M metagenome (GOLD analysis project Ga0209958, IMG submission 183942) | Wastewater bioreactor microbial communities from Cape Town, South Africa - Thiocy_inoc_plan (SPAdes) | ecosystem: Engineered > Bioremediation > Thiocyanate > Unclassified | place: South... | reverse complement strand
GTGTTGCCACGTCTATCACTCCTGGTCTCCTGCTGCTCAAAAAAGCAGCAGGTTAGGGTTAGTACGTGGATCAGATTTAGATGGAAATCCTGGCGGTTAGTGGGTCACTTCTGCGTGGAAATCAACAGGCAGATCAGGTATTTGCATTGTCAAGAGTTTTGGAAGTCGTCTTGCCTGCTGCTTTGCCTTCCCTCAGCCTGTCCAAATAGTCTGCCCACCGCTGCATCATCTTCGTTCGATGAGCCAGATACTGGGTCCTGTTGTAAGCGCGCCCATTGGCGTCCTTCACGGCGTGAGCCAGCTGCGCCTCAATCACCAGCGGGTCAACATCCAATCGCTCCGCCAGCATTGTTCGCGCCGTGGCGCGAAAGCCATGCCATGTCTGAATCTCAGGGGTGTAGCCCATGGTGATTAAAGCAGTACGAACCGAATTCTCCGAAACTGGCCTGCTGTGGCTGCGCTCGCCAGGAAACACCAATGCGCCGTGACCTGTCAACGGATGCAGTTCTCGAAGGACTTTCACAGCCTGGGTTGAAAGAGGCACCAGATGTGGATCCCCGTTCTCCTTCCCATCTTTGCCCCGCTTCATCCGGGCAGCTGGAATCGTCCAGAGGGCAGCATCGAGGTCCACTTCGGCCCAAGCCGCACCGCGCAATTCGCCGGGTCGCTGAAACAGCAAGGGCGCCAATTGCAATGCTGCCCGCACAATAGGCCCGCCCTTGTAAGCTTGGATGGCGCGCAACAACTCAGCCAGCTTGAGTGGTTCGGTGATAGCGGCAAAGTGCTTGCCGCGATACGGAGACAACGCGCCTTTGAGATCTCCCGTGATGTCCCGCCCTACCCGGCCTGTCGCGACCCCGTAACGCCATACCTGGCGAGCCAGCATCAATCCACGATCGGCCGTCTCTACAGCCCCGCGCTCTTCCACCTTGCGCAGGGTTGCCAGCAGTTCCACCGGCTCAATCTCAGCTAGGCGACGCCCCCCTAGCCACGGAAAGAGATCACGTTCGAACTGGCGCAGCGAGCGCTCCGCGTGAGAATCACTCCATAGAGGCTTCTGTTTGTCGTACCACTCCAGAGCGACAGCTTTGAAGGTATCCCCGGCACTGGCAGAAGCCTTCAGCCTTTCCACCTTTCTGGCATGCACAGGATTTATTCCTGTCGATTTCTGCAACCTGGCAGTATCACGAGCCTTGCGAGCCGCCGTCAGGCTGACCGAGGGATAGCTGCCCAGAGCCATGCGCCCTTCCTTGCCCTCATGCCGATACTTCCAGAACCAACGCCTCGATCCCCCGGGAGCAACCTCCAGATACAGGCCTCCCGAGTCCGACAAACGCTCCCGCTTCGATGTGGGGGAACAGACGGCGTTACGGCACTGTGCGTCGGTCAACATGGGGGAACACCTCCAGAGGTTTAGCTAGGATTCCCCCTCTGAAACGGGGGAACAAACGCCGCCAGTCTACCCTTTTCGGATTTTGTTCCCCCGTCTGTTCCCCCGCTTCAGCCTGGCTGCCAGGAGATCGCCCCGGACGTCTCCACACCGTAACCCATTGATTTTCCAAAGAAAAAGGGCGTTCACCGGATGTTGATGAACGCCCTTGGACGTCGTAATGGTGGAGCTGGCGGGAATTGAACCCGCGTCCGCAAGCCTTCATCGGGCAGATCTACATGTTTAGCGATCTGATTTGAGTCTCGCCGCCTGTGTCGCGCAGTCGCACGCTACACAGGCCGCCAGCACCCTATTTTCTCGCTCCAACCCAAGGTACCCGGATCAGAGCCAGCCCATGTAATTATCCTTGCAGCCGGGAGGCACTGATTGCTCAGAACCCCCTTGCCCAGCCCATCGGCCAACTGTTGCAAGGCTCACTGGCAATTAAGCAGCGAGTGCGAAACGTTCGTCGTTTGCAGTTAGTTTTTTAAATCGAGATTTACGAGCGTGACTCAAGCTCGACATGCACCACACCGATTCCGAACCCACGTCGAAACCAGGACAGCCCCAGACCCTCTATTTTAGGTGCGTACAAGCAATTGCAAGAGCTCGACCGGAGATTTAATTGCAGCATGGGCGCCCCACTCCGCCGGATTGGTCTTGGCCCCCAGGTATCCGTAGGTTGCTGCGACAGTTCCCATGCCCGCAGCAAGGCCTGCAAGAATGTCACGCTCATCGTCCCCCACATAGATGCACTGCCCCGGCTCTAGTTTCAAGCGCGACGCCGCTTCGAGCAAAGGGGCTGGATGGGGTTTTGCATGGGGAGTGGTATCTCCGCTGATCACCGCTCCCGCGGTCGCAAACAGTGGAATGGCGCGGGTCAGAGGGTCCGTAAAGCGGGTCGCCTTGTTGGTCACCACGCCCCATGCCAGATTACGGCGGAGGATCTGGGATACCAGCTCCGGCACCCCCTCAAAAATGCTGGTGCGTTCTGTCATGCACGACTCATAGTTCACGAAGAACTCATCGCGCATGGTCAGAAAGTCGGGATGGTCAGGCGCCATGCCAAATGCCTCGCCCAACATGCCACGGGCGCCAGCACCTGCCATTGGACGATAGCGCTCCAGCGGCAGGGAGGGCAAACCACGGTCCGTGCGCATCTTGTCGGCAGCAGCGCCTAAATCAGGGGCACTGTCAATCAGTGTTCCATCCAGGTCAAACAGCACCGCGCGGATATTCTGAAACATAGGCTCGGACTCAGGCTGCGCGCCGCGTGGCAAACAGGTAGTTCACACTGGTGTCGCTGCTCAACCAGTAACGTTGCGTAAGGGGGTTGTACTCCAGGCCTCGGGTGGTCTGCACGTCAAGGCCCGCACTGCGGCAGCTGGCGGCCAGTTCGCTGGGTCGAATCATCTTGGCGTATTCATGTGTTCCACGGGGCAGCATGTTCAATACATATTCAGCGCCCACAATGGCCAGCATGAAAGCCTTGGCACTTCGGTGTATGGTCGAGAAGAACACCCACCCGCCCGGCTTCACGAGCTCAGAGCAGGCTCGCACAACCGATGCAGGATCAGGCACATGCTCAAGCATCTCCATGCAGGTCACCACGTCAAAGCTGGCGGGTTGCTCCTTGGCGAGCGCCTCCACACTGACTTCTCGGTACTGGATGTTGGTGGTCTGGGCCTCCAGCGCGTGCAACTGGGCCACGCGCAGTGCCTTGGAAGCCAGGTCAATACCCAACACGTCCGCACCTTTGCGGGCCATGGAGTCGGCCAAAATACCGCCGCCACAGCCAACATCCAGTACGCGCTTGCCTGACAGGCTGCACTGCGTATTGATCCAGTCGAGCCGCAAAGGATTAATCTGGTGCAAGGGGCGAAATTCACTTTCGGGATCCCACCAGCGATGGGCCAATTCCGAAAACTTGGCCAGTTCGGCCGGATCTGCATTGACGATTTCACTCATGCACTGATTCTCCACGACGAAAGGCAATGGACAAAAAACCCCAGACGCAAAAAAGCCCCGATAACGGGGCTTTTTTGGGAAGCAATCCGAGGATTACTTGGAAGCGCGGGTACCGACCACTTCGATTTCCACGCGACGGTTCTTCGCACGGCCTTCGGCAGTCTTGTTGTCAGCCACGGGTTGCTTTTCGCCCTTGCCTTCTGTGTAGACGCGGTTCTTTTCGATGCCCTTGGACACCAAGTAAGCCTTCACGGCTTCGGAACGACGCACCGACAGCTTCTGGTTGTAAGCATCGGAGCCCACGGAGTCAGTATGACCCACGGCGATGATCACTTCCAGGTTGATGCCCTTGACCTTGGAGACCAGGTCATCCAGCTTGGCCTTACCTTCTGGCTTCAGCACCGACTTGTCGAAGTCGAAGAATGCGTCAGCAGCGTAGGTCACCTTCGTGGCGACTGCTGGTGGAGCTGGAGGCTTAGCTGGCGCAGCAGCTGGGGCAGGAGCGGCAGCCGGTGCAGGAGCAGCAGCAGGTGCGGGAGCAGCAGCGATAGCGCCATCGCAGCCTGGAGCAGCCGTGGCAGGCGTCCAGTTGGCATCGCGCCAGCAGTATTCGTTGGTGCCGTTCTTCCAGACGATGCCAGAAGCGTTTCTCCAGTTGTCAACGGTTTGTGCGCCAGCGGCGGTTGCGAGCGCTGCAGAGGCAAACAACATCGCCACTTTGTTCAGTTTCTTCATGGTTCTCCTCTTGGGGAAAAAGCCGCAGCCGCGCTGCGAATCAGGACGCTTGGAGTGACCATCACCCAAAGCGTTCAAACGATTGTGCCATACGTAACAGGGCAAAAGCGGGGGCACCCGCCTGGGGCCCGTAGGACAAAACCTGAATTGCTTCGATATGTTGCGTGGTCGCTACACGGTCTTACCTCTAAAATGGTTCTCCTTCGCCGCCACCGCAGTCCCCAATGACCCAGTTTGCCAAAGAAACCCTGCCGATCAGCCTCGAAGAAGAGATGCGGCGCAGTTACCTTGATTACGCGATGAGCGTGATCGTGGGCCGGGCCCTGCCCGATGCGCGCGACGGCTTGAAGCCAGTGCACCGCCGCGTGCTTTTTGCGATGCACGAGCTCAACAACGATTGGAACCGGCCGTATAAAAAGTCGGCCCGTATCGTAGGCGACGTGATTGGTAAATACCACCCACATGGTGATTCCGCTGTATACGACACCATCGTGCGGATGGCACAGGATTTTTCGCTGCGCCATATGCTGGTGGACGGCCAAGGAAATTTCGGATCGGTGGATGGCGATAACGCCGCAGCGATGCGGTATACCGAAATCCGCCTGGCCAAAATCGCGCATGAAATGCTGGGCGATATCGACAAGGAAACCGTCGATTTCGGCCCCAACTACGACGGCAGCGAAAAGGAACCGCTGGTATTGCCCAGCAAGCTCCCGAATCTGCTGGTCAACGGTTCGGCCGGTATTGCCGTGGGCATGGCCACCAATATCCCGCCCCACAACCTCAATGAAGTGGTCGATGGCTGCCTGCACATGCTGCGCAACCCCGATGCCACAGTTGATGAGCTGATGGAGATCATTCCCGCGCCCGACTTCCCCACGGCCGGCATCATCTATGGCATCAACGGCGTCAAAGACGGTTACCGCACGGGACGCGGGCGTGTGATCATGCGCGCCAAGTGCCATTTTGAGGACATCGACCGGGGCCAGCGCCAGGCCATCATCGTCGACGAGCTGCCCTACCAGGTCAACAAAAAGACGCTGCAGGAGCGTATGGCCGAGCTGGTGCACGAGAAGAAGATCGAAGGCATCAGCCACATCCAGGACGAGTCTGACAAGTCGGGCATGCGCCTGGTGATCGAGCTCAAGCGCGGCGAAGTGCCCGAGGTAGTGCTCAACAACCTGTACAAGCAGACGCAACTGCAGGACACGTTCGGCATGAACATGGTGGCGTTGATCGACGGCCAGCCCCGCCTGTGCAACCTGCGCGACCTGATAAGCGTCTTTTTGCAGCACCGCCGTGAAGTGGTCACCCGCCGCACAGTGTTCGAGCTGCGCAAGGCGCGCGACCGTGGCCATGTGCTCGAAGGCCTGGCCGTGGCGCTGGCCAACATCGACGACTTCATCGCCATCATCCGCAACGCCCCCACCCCGCCGGTGGCCAAGGCCGAGCTGATGGCCCGCCCCTGGGACAGCAAGCTGGTGCGCGAGATGCTCACCCGCACACGTGCCGACGGTGGCGTGATCAATGCTGACGACTATCGGCCCGACGGCCTCGAAAAAGAATTCGGCATGGGCCAGGACGGCCTGTACCGCCTGTCGGAAACGCAGGCCCAGGAAATCCTGCAGATGCGCCTGCAGCGCTTGACCGGCTTGGAGCAAGACAAGATCGTGGCCGAGTACAAGGAGGTCATGGCGGTCATCGAAGACCTGCTGGACATCCTGGCCAAGCCCGAGCGCGTCTCCACCATCATTGGCGAAGAACTCACCTCCATCAAGACCGAGTTTGGTCAGCACAAGCTGGGAGCTCGCCGCAGCATCGTCGAGTACAGCGCGCAGGACCTCTCCACCGAGGACCTGATCACCCCCACCGACATGGTGGTCACACTCAGCCACACCGGCTACATCAAGAGCCAGCCCCTGTCCGAATACCGCGCCCAGAAGCGCGGCGGACGCGGCAAGCAGGCCACGGCGACCAAGGAAGACGACTGGATCGACCAGCTCTTCATCGCCAACACGCACGACTACATCCTGTGCTTCTCCAACCGCGGCCGCCTGTACTGGCTCAAGGTCTGGGAAGTGCCCGCCGGCTCGCGCGGATCGCGTGGCCGCCCCATCGTGAACATGTTCCCGCTGCAAGACGGCGAGAAAATCAACGTCGTGTTGCCACTGACCGGCGACATGCGCACTTTCCCGGCCGACCGCTATGTGTTCATGGGCACCAGCATGGGTACCGTGAAGAAAACGGCGCTGGATGAATTCAGCAACCCGCGCAAGGGCGGCATCATCGCCGTCAACCTGGATGATGGCGACTACCTGATCGGCGCCGCCCTCACCGATGGCAAACACGACGTGATGCTGTTCAGTGATGGCGGCAAGGCCGTGCGTTTCGACGAAAACGACGTGCGCCCACTGGGCCGTGCGGCACGTGGCGTACGCGGCATGATGCTGGAAGACGGCCAGAGCGTGATCGCCATGCTGGTGGCCGAGGACGAAACCCAGAGCGTGCTCACCGCTACCGAAAACGGCTATGGCAAGCGCACCAGCATCACCGAATACACCCGCCACGGCCGGGGCACCAAGGGCATGATCGCCATCCAGCAGAGCGAGCGCAATGGCAAGGTGGTGGCCGCCACGCTGGTGCATGCTGACGACGAGATCATGCTGATCACCGACAAGGGCGTGCTGGTGCGCACCCGCGTCTCCGAGATCCGCGAACTGGGCCGTGCCACGCAGGGTGTCACACTGATCGCATTGGACGAAGGCTCCAAGCTCAGCGGGCTGCAACGTATTGTTGAAAACGATGCCAATGTTGCTGAGGGCGAAATCGAAGGCAACGCCAACGACGGAAACCCGCCAGCCGCCGAAACTCCGGAACCACCAGACGCTTGAGTCAGACCAGCGGGTGCTGCCCCGACGGCGCAGCACCCATTGCGCTATTAAAACTGAAGCTGCTAGCGCTTATCTGATAAGCGCTAGCAGCCTTTTTGACCAAAAATGAAACGCCCACATAACTTCTCGGCCGGCCCGGCCGCCATACCCACCGAAGTCCTGGAGCAGGCCGCCGCCGAGATGCTGGACTGGCATGGCAGCGGCATGGGCGTGATGGAAATGAGCCATCGGGGCAAAGAGTTCCTGTCGATCTACGAACAGGCGGAAGCCGATCTTCGCGAGCTTCTTGCCGTGCCAGCCAACTTCAAGATCCTGTTCATGCAAGGCGGTGGCTTGGCCGAGAACGCGATCGTCCCGCTCAATCTCTCGCGGGCAGGTGTGGTTGATTTTGTGGTGACTGGCAGTTGGAGCCAAAAGTCGCAGAAGGAAGCGCGCAAATACGCATCCGAAGTGAACATCGTTGCCTCCTCCGAAGACACCAGCTTCACCACCGTGCCCGACCCGGCCTCCTGGACGGTGAGCCGGGGTGCGAGCTATTTGCACATCTGCAGCAACGAAACCATCAATGGCACCGAGTTCCACGAGCTGCCCGACCTGCAGGCCCTGGGCAGCGATACACCACTGATCATTGACTTCTCTTCCCATGTCGCATCGCGGCCGGTGGACTGGTCACGTGTCGGACTGGCCTTTGGCGGTGCGCAGAAGAACCTCGGGCCTGCAGGCCTCACGCTGGTGATCGTGCGCGAGGACCTGCTGGGCCACGCCCTGCCCGCCTGCCCCAGCGCGTTTGACTACCGCGTGGTGGCAGAAAACCAATCCATGTTCAACACCCCCCCCACCTGGGGCATCTATGTTGCAGGCCTGACCTTCCAGTGGCTCAAGCGCCAGACCGAAGGGGCCTTGAGCGGAGTGGCAGCCATGGAGCAGCGCAACATGGCCAAGGCGGATCTTCTCTACAAAGCCATCGACAGCTCGCAGTTGTATGTAAACAAGGTGGCTGCCAACTGCCGCTCGCGCATGAACATCCCGTTCTTCCTGCGCGACGAAAGCCGCAACGAAGCCTTCCTGGTCGGCGCCAAGGAGCGCGGCCTGCTGCAGCTCAAGGGCCACAAGTCCGTGGGCGGCATGCGCGCCAGCATCTACAACGCCATGCCCCTGGCAGGCGTGCAGGCGCTGGTGGACTACATGCGAGAATTTGAACAAAAACACGCCTGAGCGGACTACGGCCCACCCACGTTTTCGCGACAGCGCACCGAAATTTTCCCATCCATGAACACTCCGCAAGCCTCACCCGACCTCGCCAGCCTGCGCGTGCAGATCGACAGCATCGACCAGCAACTGCTCACGCTGCTGAACCAACGGGCGCTCGTGGCCGAACAGGTGGGTGAAGTCAAGAAGCGCGAAGGCACGCCCTTTTTCCGACCCGACCGTGTAGCCCAGGTCATCGACAAGATCACCAACGCCAACCCTGGGCCACTCAAGGGTGCGCACGTCGCTGCCATCTGGCGCGAGATCATGTCCGCCTGCCTGGCGCTCGAATCGCCCCAGCGTGTGGCCGTGCTCGGCCCCGAGGGCACGTTCTGCGAGCAGGCAGCGATCGAGTTCTTTGGCGGCGCAGCCGACCTGATGTACTGCGCCAACTTCGACGAAGTGTTCCACGCCACAGCCGCTGGCAGCGCGCAGTACGGCGTCGTGGGCGTGGAGAACTCTACCGAAGGCGTGGTCACCCGCTCGCTCGACCTCTTCCTGCACACCCCCACCCACGTGGTGGGCGAAGTCAGCCTGCTGGTGCGCCACAACCTGCTGCGCACCAGCAACTCACTGGATGGCATTGAGGTGGTGCTGGCCCATCCGCAAGCGCTCGCACAATGCCAGGCATGGCTGTCCAAGCACCTGCCGCATGCCGAGCGCCGCCCGGTGTCCAGCAATGCCGAGGGCGCCCGCCTGGCCACCACCAACCCTGCCTGGGCGGCACTCTCCAGTGAACGCGCAGCCACTCAGTTCGGCTTGCACATCGTCTCCCACGCCATTCAGGACGACGCCTACAACCGCACCCGCTTCGCCATCATCTGCCTGCCGCACACGCTGCAGACGCCACCGCCCTCGGGCAAGGACTGCACCAGCCTTGTGGTGTCGGTGCCCAACCGCCCTGGCGCCGTGCACGACCTGCTGGTGCCACTCAAGACGCACGGTGTGTCCATGACGCGCTTCGAATCGCGCCCCGCCCGCACCGGCCAGTGGGAGTATTACTTCTACATCGATCTCGACGGCCATCCTGCCCAGCCCCATGTGGCCAGGGCGCTGGAAGAACTGCGCAGCCTGTGCGCGTTCTACAAGGTCCTGGGCACCTACCCTGTCTCGTCATAAGGAGCCGTCGCCATGTTCGAACAACTGGGACTGATCGGCTGCGGGCTCATGGGAGGCTCATTCGCCCTGGCCATGAAGAAGGCCGGCTTGGTCAAACGCGTGGTGGGTTACAGCAAATCACCCTCCACCACCGACCGCGCCCGCCAGCTGGGTGTGATCGATGTCGAGGCGCCGTCCGCCTTGCTGGCCGTTGCTGGCGCTGACATTGTGCTGGTGGCCGTGCCCGTGGCCGCCACCGAAGCCACGCTCAAGGCCATCAAGCACCTGGTCACCCCCCAGATGCTGATCATGGATGTGGGCTCCACCAAGGCCGATGTGGTGCAGGCCGCACGCCGCGCCTTGCGCGACCAAGTGGGCTCGTTTGTGCCGGCACATCCCATCACCGGGCGGGAAGTGTCGGGCGTGGAACATGCCGAGGCCGATCTCTACAGCGGGCGCCAGGTGATCCTGACGCCCACCGAACGCACCTTTACCGCGCAGCTGCAAAAAGCCCAGGACATCTGGACGGCGCTGGGCAGCCGTGTGACCAGCATGTCGCCCGAGTCGCACGATGCGGCGTTTGCAGCTGTCAGTCACCTGCCCCATGTGCTCGCCTTTGCGATGATGAACAGCATCACGGGCCAGGACACCGGAGACGATTTCCTGTCACTGGCGGGCCCGGGGTTCCGGGACTTCACGCGCATTGCAGCCAGTGATCCCAAGGTGTGGCGCGACATCCTGCTGTCCAACCGCGACGAGCTGATCGCCCAGTCCAAATTGTTCCAGCAGGCACTGCACACCATCGAGCAGGCCATGCAAAAGGGCGATGCCCAGGCGCTGGAAGACATGCTGACGCTGGCCAGCGAGACCCGGGCGCATTGGCGCATGGGTGCGAAGAGAAAGTAACCCCCTGAGTCGCCTGCGGCGCCTTCCCCCAAGGGGGACGCCACCCGTGGCCTGGCAAAGCCAGTTCCACGGTGGCACTGGCCTCGAACGCGCCAGTTGCGTCGGACACATGCGCAAATGGACGAAAGATACCGATGTACAGCACCGCATTTATTGACCTGCCCCCCTTGCAAGCCGCTGCAGGTGAAGTCCACCTGCCGGGCTCCAAGAGCATCTCCAACCGGGTGCTGCTGCTGGCGGCGCTTAGCAATGGCACCACCACCGTGCACGACCTGCTGGCGTCCGACGACACCCGCGTCATGCTCGATGGGCTGCGCCAGATTGGCTGCACCGTGGACGAGGCGGGCAGCACCGTGCACATCACGGGCCTGGGCGGCCGCGCACCGCAGTCGCCGGCCAAGCTCTTCATGGGTAATGCTGGCACTGCCATGCGCCCGCTGACGGCCGCACTGGCCTTGCTGGGCGGTGAATTCGAGCTGTCGGGCGTCCCGCGCATGCACGAGCGCCCCATTGGCGACCTGGTGGATGCACTGCGCCAGCTGGGTTGCCAGATCGACTACCTGGGGAACGACGGCTACCCGCCGCTGCGCATCGCCCACGCCAATGGCGTCCCTGCGCTGGCACTGGCTGCGCCCATCCGCGTGCGCGGCGATGTGTCCAGCCAGTTCCTGACCGCTCTGCTCATGGCATTGCCACTGGCGGCTGGCACCCAGAACATCGTGATCGATGTGGTGGGGGAATTGATCTCCAAGCCCTACATCGCCATCACCCTCCAGCTTCTGGCGCGCTTCGGCATCGTGGTCGAGCACCAGAACTGGCAGCGGTTCACGATTGCGGCGGGCAGCCGCTACCAGTCGCCCGGCACCATCCACGTCGAGGCCGACGCATCATCTGCTAGCTATTTCATAGCACTTGGCGCGATCACATCAAGCGCTAGCGGCCAAAATGGCATCAAAATTCAAGGCGTGGGCCTCGATTCGATCCAGGGCGACATCCGCTTTGTCGATGCCGCCCGCGCCATGGGGGCCGTGGTCACCGGTGGCCCCAACTGGCTGCACATCCAGCGGGGGGAACCGGGCCAGGGCTGGCCGCTCAAGGCCATTGACCTGGACTGCAACCACATCCCCGATGCCGCCATGACGCTGGCCGTGATGGCGCTGTATGCCGAGGGCACCACCACGCTGCGCAACATCGCCAGCTGGCGCGTGAAGGAAACCGACCGCATCGCCGCCATGGCCAACGAACTGCGCAAGCTTGGAGCCACGGTGGAAGAAGGGGCGGACTTCATCCGCGTCACGCCACCTGCCCAAGTCCAAGACTGGAAAGCGGCCAGCATTCACACCTACGACGACCACCGCGTGGCCATGTGTTTCTCGCTGGCGGCGTTCAACCCGGCGGGCCTGCCCGTGCGCATTGAAGACCCCAAATGCGTGGCGAAGACCTTCCCGGATTACTTTGAAGCCCTGTTCTCGGTGGCAAGCACTGCCACAGACCGCATTCCCGTGATTTGCATCGACGGCCCCACCGCCTCGGGCAAGGGCACCGTGGCGGCGGCGGTCGCGCAGCGCCTGGGCTACCGGTTCCTGGACTCTGGGGCGATGTACCGCATCACGGCCCTCGCCGCCCTGCGCGCTGGCCTGGCCATCAGCCCCGAGCACGAGGCCCGCATTGCCGCCTTGGCGCAGACGCTGCCCGTGCGTTTCGAAGGGGGCCGGGTGTGGCTGGGCAGCGACGATGTAACGGAAGCCATCCGCACCGAAGAGGCCGGCATGAACGCATCCCGCGTCTCTGCCCTGCCCGCCGTGCGGGGGGCGCTCGTGGATCTGCAACACAGCTTCCAGCGTCTGCCGGGGCTGGTGGCCGACGGCCGGGACATGGGCACGGTGATCTTCCCGGACGCCCCTTTGAAGGTCTATTTGACGGCCAGCGCCGCCTGCCGCGCCGAGCGCCGTTATAAACAGTTGATTTCAAAGGGTTTTTCGGCTAGTATCGCAGACCTCCGCGCAGATCTGGAAGCGCGCGACGCCCGGGACAGCACCCGCAGCGTTGCACCTCTCAAGCCCGCGCAGGACGCTCTGGTCCTGGACAACTCCGATTTGACGATTGAACAAGCCGTTGAAAAGGTGCTGGCCTGGTGGCAAGAGCGTCAACCTTTCGCAGGGTCTGCGCAGGGTTGAAACGTGTGGAGCCTTTTTTAGAACGGGCTCCACAGGCAATGCTGAAAGGCCTTGCCACAGGCCCACGCAACTCCTCTCGCGCGCCAGCGCACAGGTTGTGTGGATCGATAACCTAACCCGCGGTTCTACCGCAAAAAAACCACCGCAAGCAGCTATAAAAACAGTAGCAATGGTGCTACTGGAATCCTGTTTGTGGCAAGGAAACACATGTCCGAATCTTTTGCCGCCCTTTTTGAAGAATCTTTGCAGCGCACGGAAATGCGCCCAGGCGAAGTCATCACCGCTGAAGTCGTGCGCGTTGAGCACAACTTCGTGGTCGTGAACGCTGGCCTCAAGTCCGAAGCCTACGTACCGCTGGAAGAGTTCAAGAACGACAAGGGCGAAGTCGAAGTCCAAGTGGGTGACTTCGTGTCGGTGGCCATTGGCTCCATCGAAAACGGCTACGGCGACACCATCCTGTCGCGCGACACGGCCAAGCGCCTGGCTTCGTGGATGAGCCTGGAAAAGGCCCTCGAATCCGGCGAATTCGTCACTGGCACGACCAGCGGCAAGGTCAAGGGCGGTCTGACCGTTCTGGTCAACGGCATCCGCGCATTCCTGCCCGGTTCGCTGATCGATACCCGTCCGATCAAGGATCTGACGCCGTACGAAAACAAGACCATGGAATTCAAGGTCATCAAGCTGGACCGCAAGCGCAACAACGTGGTGCTGAGCCGCCGCGCTGTGGTGGAAGCCTCCATGGGCGAAGAGCGCGCCAAGCTGATGGAAACCCTGAAGGAAGGCTCCATCGTTCAAGGCGTGGTCAAGAACATCACCGAATACGGTGCGTTCGTGGACCTGGGCGGCATCGACGGCCTGCTGCACATCACCGACATGGCATGGCGCCGCGTGCGTCACCCCTCCGAAGTGGTGACGGCTGGCCAGGAAATCACGGCCAAGATCCTGAAGTTCGACACCGAAAAGAACCGTGTCTCGCTGGGTCTGAAGCAAATGGGCGACGACCCATGGATGGGCGTGAACCGCCGCTACCCCCAAGGCACCCGCCTGTTCGGCAAGATCACGAACATTGCCGACTACGGCGCGTTCGTCGAACTCGAACCCGGTATCGAAGGCCTGGTGCACGTGTCTGAAATGGACTGGACCAACAAGAACATCGCTCCCGCCAAGCTGGTTTCGCTGGGCGACGAAGTCGAAGTCATGGTTCTGGAAATCGACGAAGACAAGCGCCGCATCAGCCTGGGCATGAAGCAGTGCAAGGCCAACCCATGGCAAGAATTCGCACAGGACACGAAGCGCGGCGACCGCGTGAAGGGTCCTATCAAGTCGATCACCGACTTCGGCGTGTTCGTGGGCCTGGCTGCCGGCATCGACGGTCTGGTGCACCTGTCTGACCTCTCGTGGAACGAACCCGGCGAAGCCGCAGTTCGTAACTACAAGAAGGGCCAGGAAGTGGAAGCCATCGTGCTGGCCGTGGACGTGGACCGCGAACGCATCTCGCTGGGCATCAAGCAGCTCGACGGCGACCCATTCACGACCTTCGTGACGGTGAACGACAAGGGCCAGACGGTGACCGGCAAGGTCAAGACCGTGGATGCCCGTGGCGCTGAAATCGACCTCGGCGAAGACATCGTGGGTTACCTGCGCGCTTCGGAAATCTCCCGCGACCGCGTGGAAGATGCCCGCAACGTGCTCAAGGAAGGCGACGAAGTCACGGCCGTGGTGGTCAATGTGGATCGCAAGACCCGCAACATCCAGCTGTCGATCAAGCAAAAGGACATGGCTGACGAACAAGGCGCCATGGCCAACCTGAGCCAACAGTCCAGCCGCGAAAGCGCCGGCACGACCAGCCTGGGCGCCCTGCTGCGCGCCAAGCTGGACAACTCGGAAAAGTAAAGCGCTGACCCGTTGAGGAGCCTCAGCGCACATTGCGCGGTAAGCTCCTTGTACGGTCAGACAGCGGGCGCCTCGGCGCCCGCTCTTTTTTCAGCAAAGACCTGCCCACCCGCAGCCTGCCCATGCCCCAAGATTCCATGACCCGCTCAGACCTCGTTGAAGAACTGGCCGCGCGCTTTGGTCAGCTCACCCATCGAGATGCCGAATACGCCGTCAAGACCATCCTGGACGCCGTGGGCGAGGCCCTGGTGCGTGGGCACCGCATCGAGATCCGGGGCTTTGGCAGCTTCTCGGTAAACCACCGCCCACCCCGCATGGGACGCAATCCGCGCAGCGGCGAGGCCGTGGCCATCCCTGAAAAACGGGTGCCCCATTTCAAGCCTGGCAAGGCCCTGCGTGAAGCCGTGGACAAGCGCACCGCCGAGATGGAAGAAAACTCGGGTGCCGCCAGCAGCACAACCATTCAAAAATAATAGCTGCTCGCGCTTTACAGATAAGCGCTAGAGGCCTATTTGACTTGAATTCTTATCCTGCAAGGGCCATACGGCCCAGCAGGCACAAGCTCTTAGAATCGCCCCACCACTGGGGAGACCGATGAAATACCTCCTGTGGCTGCTCAAGGCAGCCATTTTTTTTACGCTGTTTGCCTTCGCGCTGAACAACCAGCAGGACGCCACCGTGCACTTCTTCTTTGGCACGCAATGGCGCGCGCCGTTGGTGCTGGTGGTGTTGACCGCATTTTCAGCGGGCCTGGCCGTGGGAGTGCTGGGCATGGTGCCGCGCTGGTGGAGGCACCGCACCGCAGCGCGACGCGCCCATGCAGCGGTGGCAGCGCCTACGCCCGTGGCATCCTCCGCAGCAGCGGGCTCCATGCCCCCCGCCCCGCCACCACCGCCCGACCTGCCTTCAGCCCATGGAATTTGACCTGACCTGGATCCTGCTGGGTCTGCCCGTGGCCTTTGTGCTGGGTTGGCTGGCTTCGCGTTTTGACCTGCGCCAACTGCGTGCAGAAAACCGCCGCGCGCCCAAGGCCTACTTCAAGGGCCTGAACTTCCTGCTCAACGAGCAGCAGGACCAGGCCATCGACGCCTTCATCGAGGCCGTGCAGAACGACCCCGACACCTCCGAACTGCACTTTGCGCTGGGCAACCTGTTCCGCCGCCGGGGCGAATACGACCGCGCCGTGCGCGTGCACGAGCACCTGCTCTCGCGCGGCGACCTCTCCCGCACCGACCGCGAACGTGCCCAGCACGCGCTGGCGCTCGACTTCCTCAAGGCCGGCCTGCTCGACCGCGCGGAAGAAGCCTTGCACCGCCTGGAAGGCACCCCCTTCGAGGCCCAGGCCCGCCTGGCGCTGCTGGCCATTTATGAACGCTCACGCGACTGGCCCCACGCAGCCACCATCGCCCGAAAGATGCACGACGCGGACCAGGGCGACTTCAGCACCCGCCAGGCCCACTACCTGTGCGAGCAGGCGCAGGCGCTGAGTGCCCAGGGCGACCTGCCCGGTGCCCAGGCCTTGCTGGAACAGGCCGTGGCCGCCGCCCCTGAAGCTGCACGCGCGCGCATTGAGCTGGCGCGCCTGCAGCGCCTCATGGGCCAACCGGCGGCAGTGCTGGCCACACTCAAGGCCCTGGGCGAGCGCAACCCTGCCGCACTGCCGCTGGCCGCCCCACTGATGGTCGAAGCCGCCACGGCCGCCGGGCGCACCGAAGAGGTCCACGCCCTGCTCCAGGCCCACTATGCGCAGGCCCCTTCGCTGGATGTGCTGGAGAGCATCGTGGCCATGGAAACCACCGACGAGGCCACCCGCCCCTCCGCCCGGCAGCGCTACGTGGAGCACCTGGACAAAGAGCGCTCGCTGGTCGCCGCTGCCAAGTGGCTGGCCACCGAAAAGCTGGAACACGAAGAATTTCACCCCCAGATCCAGCGCGCGCTGGACCACGCGGTCAAGCCCCTGACCCGCTACCGCTGTGCGGCCTGTGGCTTCGAGGCCCGCCAGCATTTCTGGCAATGCCCCGGCTGCCAGACCTGGGACAGCTACCCTGCGCGGCGAGTGGAGGAACTCTGAAACAACTGGCAACATCGCGTTGCCAGCGCTGGATAAGATGGCCGCGCGGTGCCTTCCGCATTGCGCACAAAGAGCCATTCATTCATCCACACCGAGGGAATTTCATCGTGTTCAAAAAAATACTGCTCATCATCACCCTGTTGTATGCCGCTGCCGCTTTTGCAGCGGTGGACGTGAACAAGGCCACCGCCGCCGAGCTCGATGGCATCAAGGGCATAGGCCCCGGTCTCTCCACCAAAATCCTGGACGAGCGCAAGAACGGTAACTTCAAGGACTGGAGCGACTTCATTGCTCGGGTGGGTGGCGTGGGCGAGAAAACAGCGGCCAAATTCTCCACCGAAGGTCTCACAGTGAACGGCAAGAAGTTCAGCGCCGCCGCAGTGGCCAAGGCCGAAGCAAAGGCCAGTGCGAAGACCGAAAAGGCAGACAAGAAAAACAAGGACACCACCGGCAAAGGCAAGAAGGACGAAAAGCCCGCTGATGCAGCAGCGGTGGTGCAAGCCCCCGCTGCCCCAGCCACGGCAGCCACCGCTGCAGACAGTGCTACCAAAAAATAAGCACACCACATAGACCACAAGCCCGCCTCAGCGGGCTTTGTTTTTTGGCGAAGACCTCAGCACGCGACGCCCCCACGGCGAGGACGGGACAGGGTTTTTAGGGTCTCCCTCTAAAATCATTCGCGCATGCCCCTGATCACGCTCATCCTTCTTCCCTTCATCGGCAGCCTGCTGGCCGCGGTTCTGCCCTCCAACGCCCGCAATACCGAGTCCACCCTGGCAGGACTCATCGCACTGTTCTGCACCGTGCAGGCGGCGCTCTACTTCCCGGAGATTGCGGACGGCGGCGAGATCCGGCAAGAGCTGGCCTGGCTGCCCGCGCTGGGAATGAACCTCGTCATCCGCATGGACGGCTTTGCCTGGATGTTCTGCATGCTGGTGCTGGGCGTGGGCAGCCTGGTGGTGCTGTATGCGCGCTACTACATGTCTGCGGCCGACCCGGTGCCGCGCTTCTTCTCGTTTTTTCTGGCCTTCATGGGTGCAATGGCAGGCGTGGTGCTGTCGGGCAACATCATCCAGATTGCGTTTTTCTGGGAGCTGACCAGCCTGTTTTCCTTCCTGCTGATCGGCTACTGGCACCACCGCAAGGATGCCCGGCGCGGCGCGCGCATGGCGCTGACGGTGACAGGCACGGGCGGCCTGTGCATGCTGGCCGGCATGCTGGTGCTGGGCCACATCGTGGGCAGCTACGACCTGGACCATGTGCTGATCGCCGGGCAGCTCATCCAGAACCACCCGCTGTACACCACCGCGCTCGTCCTGATCCTGCTGGGCGCGCTCACCAAAAGCGCACAGTTCCCGTTCCACTTCTGGCTGCCCCACGCCATGGCCGCACCCACGCCCGTGTCGGCCTACCTGCACTCGGCCACCATGGTGAAGGCGGGTGTGTTCCTGATGGCCCGGCTGTGGCCCGCACTGTCGGGCACGGAAGAGTGGTTCTGGCTGGTGGGGGGTGCGGGCCTGGCCACGCTGCTGGTGGGCGGTTACGCGGCCATGTTTCAGAACGACCTCAAGGGCCTGCTGGCCTACTCGACCATCTCGCACCTGGGTCTTATCACCCTGCTGCTGGGGCTGAACAGCCCGCTGGCCGCCGTGGCCGCCGTGTTCCACATCATGAACCACGCGACCTTCAAGGCCTCGCTGTTCATGGCCGTGGGCATCGTGGACCATGAAAGCGGCACGCGGGACATCCGGCGCCTGTCGGGCCTGCGCACCATGATGCCGATCACCGCCACCCTGGCCATGGTGGCCAGCGCGGCCATGGCGGGCGTGCCGCTGCTCAACGGCTTCCTGTCCAAGGAAATGTTCTTTGCCGAGACGGTGTACGTAAATACCACGCCGATGCTCGAATGGCTGCTGCCCGTCGCCGCCACAGTGGCCGGCATGTTCAGCGTGGCGTACTCGCTGCGCTTCACAGTGGATGTGTTCTTTGGCCCACCCGCCACCGACCTGCCGCGCCCGCCGCATGAGCCGCCGCACTGGATGCGCGTTCCGGTCGAGCTGCTGGTGCTGGCCTGCCTGGTGGTGGGCACGCTGCCCGCATGGTCGGTGGGGGCCTACCTGGCCGCCGCCGCGCGGCCCGTGGTGGGGGGCGAGTTGCCCACCTACAGCCTGGCGGTGTGGCATGGCTTTAATACCCCGGTTGTGATGAGCCTGGTGGCCCTGGGCGGAGGCATTGCGCTGTATGCGCTGCTGCGGCGCCAGCGTGCGCAGGGCACGCTGGACGCCCCCCCGCTCATGCACCGCCTCAGCGGCCAGCGCATGTTCGAGCACCTGCTGGCCGCCCTCACGCTGGCGGGCCGCAACGGCCGCCGCCTGCTGGGCACCAGCCGCCTACAGCGGCAGATGCTGTGGCTGGCCGCAGCGGCCCTGGTGGCGGGCACCTTACCCCTGTGGGCACGGGGTCTGCCGATTGGCGACCGGGTGCAGTTGCCGCTGTCGCCCACGTTTGCGCTGCTGTGGCTGCTGGGCGCCGTGTGCGCCGTGGCGGCGGCTTGGCAGGCCAAGTACCACCGGCTGGCCGCCCTCACACTGCTGGGCGGCTCGGGCCTGTGCGTGTGCCTGACCTTTTTGTGGTTCTCGGCGCCCGACCTTGCGCTCACACAGATCGTGGTGGAGATCGTGACCACCATCCTCATCCTGCTGGGCCTGCGCTGGCTGCCCCGCCGCGACGAAAGCCTGCGCGTGCCCACCCTGGCCGAAGAGCGCCGGACCCAGCTGCGCCGCTACCGGGACCTGGCACTGGCGTTGAGCGCGGGCGCAGGCATGGCGCTGCTGTCGTTCGCGATGATGAGCCGCCCTTTCCCCGACAGCACCTCCACCTTCTTCCTGGAGCGCGCACTCACCGAAGGCGGCGGCACCAACGTGGTCAACGTGATGCTGGTGGACTTCCGGGGATTTGACACCTTTGGCGAGATCGTAGTGCTGGGCATTGTGGCGCTCACGGTGTATGCGCTGTTGCGGCGCTTCCGCCCCGCGCGCGAGGTGATGGATCTGCCACCCCAGCAGCGCGCCCTGCCCGCCGATGTGGACACCGACCTGACCAACCCGCGCCAAACTGCCGACACCGCCGTGGGCTACCTCATGGTGCCCGCCGTGCTGGTGCGGCTGATGCTGCCCTTTGCCACGCTGGTCGCGGTCTACCTGTTCATGCGCGGCCACAACGAGCCCGGCGGCGGCTTTGTGGCGGGGCTGGTGTTCTCGGTGGCCCTGCTGCTGCAGTACATCGTCTCGGGCACCTCGTGGGTCGAGGCCCACCTGCCGCTGTACCCGCGCCGCTGGATCGGCGTGGGCCTGCTCGCCGCAATGGCCACGGGCCTGGGCGCACTGGCCTGGGGCTATCCGTTTTTGACCAGCCACACGGCGCATTTTTCGCTGCCCGTGGTGGGTGAGATCCACGTGGCCAGCGCGCTGTTCTTTGACATCGGCGTGTTCACCCTGGTGGTGGGCTCCACGATGCTCATCCTCACCGGCATTGCCCACCAGTCGGTGCGCAGCCACCGCTACAACAACGCACGTGCGGCCGAAGAAGCCCAGGCCGCCGCCACACCGGGAGAAGGTCCATGGAACTGATACTGGCCCTGGCCATCGGTGTGCTCACCGGCTCCGGCGTATGGCTGCTGCTGCGGCCCCGCACCTTCCAGGTCATCATGGGTCTGTCGCTGCTGTCGTATGCCGTCAACCTCTTCATCTTCAGCATGGGCCGCCTAGGCCTGGCGATTGACAAGGAGCCCGTGCTGCAGCCCGGCGTTCCTCAAGACCTGCTTCACTATGCCGACCCCATGCCCCAGGCGCTCACCCTCACGGCCATCGTGATCGGCTTTGCCATGACGGCCCTGTTCCTCGTGGTGTTGCTGGCATCGCGCGGCATGGCGGGCACTGACCATGTGGATGGCAGCCGCGCTAAAGATGCCCAGGAGATGCCGTGATGCAGACCGGGTTCACTGCCTCGCTCACGGCATCGCTGATGCCGCACCTGATCCTCGCGCCCATCGCGCTGCCCCTGCTCACAGCCGGGCTCATGCTGCTGCTGCGCGAAGAGCGCCAGCGCACCAAGGTCACGCTCAACATCACCTCGACCTTTCTGGGCCTGGTGGTGGCCGTGCTGCTGCTGGTCCAGGCCAAGGACCCCAGCCTGCCCGGCGGCCTGGGCGTGTACCTGCCCGGCAACTGGCCCGCGCCCTTTGGCATTGTGCTGGCCATCGACCGGCTCTCCGCGATGATGCTGGTGCTGACCAGCACAGTGGCGCTCGCCACCGTGCTGTTCTCGGCCGCACGCTGGCACCGGGCGGGTGTGCACTTCCACCCGCTGTTTCAATTCCAGCTCATGGGGCTGGCGGGCGCGTTCCTCACGGCTGACCTGTTCAACCTGTTTGTATTCTTCGAGATCATGCTGGCAGCCTCCTACGGCCTGCTGCTGCACGGCTCGGGCCGCCCGCGCGTGTCGGCGGGGCTGCACTACATCGCCATCAACCTGGCGGCCTCGTCGCTGTTCCTGATCGGCGTGTCGATGCTCTACGGCATCACCGGCACGCTCAACATGGCCGACCTGGCGCAGGCCGTCGCGGGCGTTGCGCCCGCAGACCGGGGCCTGCTGCACGCCGCAGCGGCCGTGCTGGCGGTGGCCTTTCTCATCAAGGCCGCCGTGTGGCCGCTCAACTTCTGGCTGGTGCCTGCCTACAGCGCGGCCACGGCCCCGGTGGGTGCCCTGTTTGCGCTGATGACCAAGGTGGGGGTGTACAGCGTGCTGCGGCTGTGGACGCTGCTCTTTGGCGCCGAGGCCGGTGAATCCGCCCAGTTTGGCAGCCTATGGCTCATCGGCGGGGGCATGCTCACCATGGCCTTCGGTGCGATCGGCATGCTGGGGTCGCAGCGGCTGGGGCACCTCGCGGGCTACAGCGCCATCCTGTCGTCGGGCACGCTGCTGGCGGCCGTGGGCTTCGGGCAGAACCTGCTCACGGCCGGGTTGCTGTACTACCTGCTCAGCTCCACGCTGGCCGTGAGCGCGCTGTTCCTGCTGGCCGACCTGATCGACCGCTGGCGCAACGATGGCTCGAACCTCGCCCCCTACGAGCAGACGGACGATGCGCCGTTTCTGTCGGCCGACCTGGTGCCCCGCGAGGGCATGAACCTTGACGACCAGGAGGAGGCGCTCATCGGCCAAGTCATCCCCGCGGCGGCCGCGTTCCTGGGGCTGGCCTTCATGGCCTGCACGCTGGTCATCGCGGGCCTGCCGCCGCTGCCAGGTTTTGTGGGCAAGTTCGCCATGATCCATGCCTTGCTCAATCCCCTGGGGCTCGGGGCCTCTGCCGGCTTCCACCTCGGCGCTGCAGGCTGGACGCTGGTGGCCCTGCTCGTGGGGTCGGGCCTGCTTGCGCTGCTGGCGCTCACGCGTGCGGGCATCCGCCACTTCTGGGCGGCGCACGACCGCGCATCCCCCAAGCTGCTGGTGCTGGAAGGCCTGCCCATCGCCCTGCTGCTGGTGGCCTGCGCGGCCCTGGTGTGGCAGGCGGGCGCCGTGATGCGCTACACCCAGGCCACGGCCGACGCGCTGCATGCACCCTCCACCTACATGCGCGCCGTGATGACCGCCACCCCGGTGCCCAATCCGCCCCACACGCACGCGCCCGCCCCCCAAGGAGCCACGCCCCCATGAAGCCCCGCAACACCCCCGTGCCGCAGCCGTTCAAGCGCCTGGTGCCCGCCCCTGTGCTCTCGCTGGCGCTGCTGGTGCTGTGGCTGCTGCTCAACCGCAGCCTGAGCGCGGGCCACATCGTGCTGGGCACAGTGCTGGCGCTGGCCATCCCGCTGCTTACGGCCGGGCTGCGCCCGCTGCCCGTGCGCATCCGCAAGCCGGGCGCCGTGCTGCGCCTAGCGCTCACGGTGGTGGCCGACACCACACGTTCCAACATCGCCGTGGCACGGCTGCTGTTGGCCCCCGGCCGCAGGCGCCACCCTGCCGGGTTTGTGCACATCCCGCTGGATGTGCGCGACCCCAACGCACTGGCCGTGCTGGCGATGATCGTCTGCATCACCCCTGGCACGGCCTGGGCCGAGCTGTCGCTGGACCGCAGCGTGCTGCTGCTGCATGTGCTGGAACTGGACGACGCGGCCACCGTGATCGCCGACGTGAAGCGGCGCTACGAGGCCCCTTTGATGGAGATTTTTGAATGACCCCGATACTGGATTGGGCCCTCCCCATCGCCCTGTTCATGCTGGCCCTGGCCATGGGCTGCGCGCTGGTCCGCCTGCTCAAGGGCCCCTCCGCACAAGACCGGGTGCTGGCGCTCGACTGCATGTACCTGAGCGGCATGCTGGTGATGCTGGTGCTGGGCCTGCTGCACGGCAGCAAGAATTACTTCGAGGCCGCCCTGCTGCTGGCGCTGTTCAGCTTTGTGGGCAGCATGGCCATGGCCAAGTTTCTGCTGCGTGGCGAGGTGATCGAATGACCGAAGCCGCTACCACCGTTACCGCCGTGCTGCCGCTCTGGCTGGAAATCATCGTTGCCCTGCTGGTGCTGGCGGGCGCGGGGCTCGCGCTGCTGGGCTCCACCGGCTTGCTGCGCCTGCCCACGTTTTTTGAACGGGTGCACGCGCCTGCCATCATCGCCACGCTGGGCTGCTGGCTGATCATGCATGGCACCGTGCTGTACTTCTCGGTGGCCGACCGCAGCCTGGCGCTGCATGCACTGCTGATCGCCGTGTTTGTGGCGATCACGGTGCCGATCATGTCGATCTTCTTGATGCGCGCGGCGCTGTTCCGCGCGCGGCAGATGGGGCTGGACGCGCCTCCCAGCCTCAGCCAGCCCAAGGCCCAAGCAGAAGGCAAAGACTCCTGATTTGATAGCTGTTTACGATTGATGGACAAGCGCAAGCAGCCATTTTGAGGCTCTTCTAGCGAATGCTAGTGACGTCTTGATTCCCCATGGCCGCACCCAGCACCAGGGCGGGTTGTGGACCCATCGGGCCTGATCGGTCTAACAACCTGAACCACCCCAGGTACGAATCGAGGTATTTCGTTGCCACTCCCTTGAAGCGCTGCATCCACCCGCGCAGCCTGCTGACATAGGCATTGACGTTCTGCACGTGCCAGGGCCCTCTCACTCGTCTACCTCGGCTTACGTTCACCGCCTGGTGCTGCACGCCCGGTGCCCGCGCTGCGCTGGCCAGAGTGACGCTGCCATCAGTGCACAGGATGGTGTCCAGCGGCAACAGAGGCTTGAGTGCGGCTTGCACACTCACAGCTTGGTTCGTCTCCAGGACGAGGTTGACCGTTGCTCCTGCACGGTCTCGCGCCATCAGTACGGGTGTGTACTCCGAACCCTTGCAGCCAGCCAGCGCCTTACCGCCCCGTCGGCGAGGGCGGCGCAGCAAGCCTCTTTGACCCTTGCAGGAGACCAGGAAGTAGGACTCATCGGCCTCGGCAATGCCCACAAGCTGGCGAGCCTGCTGGTTGCTTGGGCAGGCCAGGAAGCGGTGACGCCAGCGAAAGGCGGTGCTTTGTGCCACGCACAGGCGCTGGGCCACCTGATTGAGCGACAGGCCTTCGCCCAAAGCTTGTGTCTGACCCATCCACTTGTCCCGCAGATGCAAACGCGCCAGCGGTGTGCCAGTCAAGGCGTTGAAGGTGCGCGCGCAATGGCGGCACTTGAAGCGTTGAAGCCCATTGGCCGAGCCGTTCTTGACGAGCAGGGAGCTGTTGCAATGCGGGCAAGCCCGGGAACCGCCGCTGTGCGCTTCTACAACGGCGATGGCTTGACTGTGATCGAGCAGCGCCTGCAGGGAACTTGCCAGTTGCTGGCGCTGTTGGTGCGTCAGCTGGGGCAAGCTGTGGATCAAGCGCGTCATTTGCTGCTGTCGCATGGCCTTCTCCTGGGGCAGATGCAAAGGCGTCGTACCTTAAAGATCAGGGCCATGGGGCGCGATTAAAGGGTCATCACTAGCATTCGCTAGAAGAGCCCATTTTGACTCCTACTTTTGGTCTAAAGATCCAAAACCGCCGCCGCCCGGCGTGTGGATTTCAAACACATCGCCCGGCTGCATCTCGGCCTGGCCAATGTGGTCCAGCAGCTCCACCCGGCCATCGCTGCGCACCACTTTGTTGATGCCCACGGCGCCCGGCTGGCCACCGGCCATGCCAAACGCGCCATGGTGGCGGCCGTTCGACAAGATGCTGGCCGTCATGGGCTCCAGAAAGCGCACACGGCGCACGCCGCCGTCGCCACCTTTCCACCGCCCGGCGCCGCCCGAGCCCTTGCGAATCTCGTAGCCCTCCAGCCGCACCGGAAAGCGAAACTCCAGCACTTCGGGGTCCGTCAGGCGCGAGTTGGTCATGTGGCATTGCACGACGCTGGTGCCTGCAAAACCGCCAGTGAGCTGCCCGTTGGCATCCCACACGCCGCCCGCGCCGCTGCCCCCCGAGATGGTCTCGTAGTACTGGTAGCGCGTGCTGCCAAAGGTGAAGTTGTTCATAGTGCACTGCCCCGCCGCCATCAGGCCCAAGGCGCCATACAGTGCGTTGGTGATGCAGGTGGAGGTCTCCACATTGCCCGCCACCACCGAGGCCGGTGGGTTCGGGTTGAGCATGCTGCCGGGCGGGATGATGACGTTGAGCGGCTTGAGGCACCCGGCGTTGAGCGGAATGTCGTCATCCACCAGCGTGCGGAACACATACAGCACCGCCGCCATGCACACTGCCGTGGGCGCGTTGAAGTTGTTCGTCTGCTGCGCGCTAGTACCGGTGAAGTCGATGGTGGCGCTGCGGTTGGTGGCATCCACCTTCACGGCCACGCTGATCTGCGCGCCGTTGTCCAGAGGCAGCGTGAACGCACCGTCCTTGAGCCGTGTGATGACGCGGCGCACGGACTCTTCGGCGTTGTCCTGCACATGGCGCATGTAGGCCAACACGACATCGAGGCCAAACTCGGCCACCATGCGGCGCAGCTCCTGCTGGCCCTTTTCGTTGGCCGCAATCTGCGCGCGCAAATCGGCCATGTTCTGCTGCGGATTGCGGGAGGGGTATTCGCCACTTTCGAGCAGCGCAACCATCTCTGCCTCGCGCAGCACACCGCGCTCCACCAGCTTCACGTTGTTGATCTGAACGCCCTCTTCCTCGATGCGCGTTGAGAACGGTGGCATGGAGCCGGGTGTGGTGCCGCCCACATCGGCGTGATGGCCCCGGCTGCCGACGTAGAACGTGGGCGTGGCCTCGTCGGCGATGTAGACCGGCGTGATGACCGTGATGTCCGGCAAATGCGTGCCACCGTGGTACGGGTCGTTGAGCACGAACACATCGCCGGGCTGCATCTTGCCTTGGTTCTCGCGGATCACCGTCTTGATGCTCTCGCCCATGGAGCCCAGGTGCACCGGCATGTGCGGCGCATTGGCAATCAGGTTGCCCGCCGTGTCGAACAGCGCACAGCTGAAGTCCAGCCGCTCCTTGATGTTCACCGAGTACGCCGTGTTCTGCAGCTGCAGGCCCATCTGTTCGGCAATGTTCATGAACAGGTTGTTGAACACTTCGAGCAGCACCGGGTCCACCGTGGTGCCCACGGCGTGTTGCACGGCACGCGCCACGCGGCGGTTGAGCAGCAGGTGGTCCAGGTCGGTCAGCGCGGCTTCCCAGCCGGGCTCGACTATTGTTGTGGCGTTCTTTTCGGCAATGATGGCCGGGCCGGGGATCACGTCGCCAGGGCGCAAATCTTCGCGCACCACCAGCGCCGCGTCATGCCAGGCAGCGACTCCATCCACACCACCCGTGTACATGCGCACCGAGCTGCGGCGCGGCACCTCACGCGCGGGCTGCAGCGTGTGGCGTGGCTCCACGGGGGCGTCGCCGGGCACCACGGCCTCGACGGAGACCGCTTCGACCACGAGGCCCTTGCCCTGCATGAGGAAGGCAAAGCGCTGGCGGTAGGCGGCTTCAAACCCTGCGGTGATCTCGGCCAGCGAGCCAAACGGCACGATGAGCGCGGAGTCGCTGCCCTCGTAGCGCACATGCACGCGGCGGTGCACCACGGCTGTGCCTGCGCCCACCTGCTGGCGCTCCAGCTCGGTGCGTGCGGTGGTGGCCAATTGCTCCAGCGTGGCTTCGATGCCTGCCAATGCTTCGGGTGCCAGCTTGGTTTCCACGGCCTGTTCACGGATCACGTTCTGGTCCGCCAGGCCCATGCCATACGCGCTGAGCACGCCAGCCAACGGGTGCACAAACACGCGCGTCATGCCCAATGCATCAGCCACCAGGCACGCATGCTGGCCACCCGCGCCGCCAAAACACTGCAGCGTGTAGCGCGTCACGTCGTAGCCGCGCGCCACGCTGATCTTCTTGATGGCGTTGGCCATCTGCTGCACGGCAATCTGGATGAAGCCGTGCGCCACATCCTCGGCCTTGCGTCCGGTCTGGGTGGCAAGGTCGCCAAACTTCTGCGCCACCGCATCACCGTCCAGTGCCTCGTTGGCCGCATGGCCAAACACCTTGGGAAAGTGCGCGGGCTGGATCTTGCCCACCATCACGTTCGCATCCGTCACGGCCAGCGGGCCGCCGCGGCGGTAGCTGGCGGGGCCCGGGTTGGCTCCTGCGCTCTCGGGGCCCACGCGGAAGCGCGCGCCGTCAAAACCGAGGATAGAGCCGCCACCGGCTGCCACGGTGTGGATGCTCATCATGGGCGCCCGCATGCGCACGCCCGCCACCTGGGTTTCGAACTCGCGCTCGAACTCGCCTGCGTAGTGGCTCACGTCGGTGCTGGTACCGCCCATGTCAAAGCCGATGACCTTGTCGTGGCCCGCTAGCCCGGCAGTGCGCGCCATCCCAACGATGCCGCCTGCGGGGCCTGAGAGGATCGCGTCCTTGCCCTGGAACACCTGCGCATCCGTGAGGCCGCCCGACGACTGCATGAAAAACAGCTTCACGCCCGGCATTTCGCTCGCCACCTGGTCCACATAGCGGCGCAGGATGGGCGACAGGTACGCATCCACCACCGTGGTATCACCCCGGCTCACCAGCTTCATCATGGGGCTGGTGGCGTGCGACGCGCTCACCTGCGTAAAGCCGATCTCGCGCGCAATGCGGGCGGCCGCCTCTTCGTGTGCGGTGTAGCGGTAGCCGTGCATGAACACGATGGCCGCGCTGCGCAGGCCCGCGTCGTAGGCGGCCCACAGGCGTTCCTTCAGGTGGGCTTCGTCCAGCGCTTCAATCACGTCGCCATGTGCGCCCATGCGTTCCTGGGCCTCGATCACGCGCTCGTAGAGCAACTCGGGCAGCACGATGTGGCGGTCAAACAAACGAGGGCGGTTCTGGTACGCAATGCGCAGCGCGTCCTTGAAGCCCTTGGTGGTGATGAGCAACGTGGGCTCGCCCTTGCGCTCCAGCAGCGCGTTCGTGGCCACCGTGGTGCCCATCTTCACGCACTCCACCAGCTCAGGCGTGACGGGCTCGCCAGGCTTCAGGCCCAGCAGGTGGCGAATGCCCGCCACGGCCGCGTCCTTGTACTGCTCGGGGTTTTCGGAGAGCAGCTTGTGCGTGACCAGGGTGCCGTCCGGGCGCTTGCCCACCACGTCGGTGAAGGTGCCCCCACGATCGATCCAAAACTGCCAGCGGGACAAAGGGTTGGGTTGGTTGGACATATGAATGCTATTCAATGTATAGCTGTCAGCGCTCTATAGATAAGCGCTAGAGCCATTTCTTTATTCAAACTATCGAGAGACCGGAAGGCAAGTAAGGGGTGGCGATCACAGCGACGCCGCAGACCGCGCGGCCTGGTCATACATGCCGGACAGCACACGCAGCAAACGGGCCAGCTCGCCGATGTCGCGGTTCAGCGCATCGTCGGCGTTCAACGCATCGATCAGGCAGCTCTCGCGGATCTCGCGGTAGCGCTGCACGTAGGCGCGGCCCGAGTCAGTGGCGGCGTAGGTCACTTCCTTGCCGTTTTTTTGTGAGGCGACCACGCCCAGGGTCTGCAGTTTTTTGAGCGAGTAGTTCACCAGGTGCGTGTCTTCCACATTCATGATGAAGCAGATGTCGGCTAGGCGTTTGTCACGCGCCCGGTGCGACACGTGGTGCAGCACCACCACGTCGAGCGGCGTCAGATCCTTGAGCCCCGCCGCCGCCATGCAGTGCACCACCCAGCGGTGGAACGCGTTGCCCGCCACGATGAGGCCGAACTCGAACTCGCTCATCTCCGCGCTCTGCGCCGACACCAGGTGCGCCGATGACACGATGGGGCCGGAGTCGGCTTTGGGTGAAAGCACAGACTTGGCCTTGGGCTTGGCGTCAGATTTCATGGCGGGTTCGGGCCTGTGGATTCTGTCATTGGCACGGGATATGCATGGGGCATTGTAGGCAAGTCGATGGTAATTTGTTGGCAATTTGTCAGCGTTTAGGCAAAACACCTATCGCAATCGGGTCGGCTTCCGATACAGTGATTTGTTACATCCAACCTTGTACATACAACCCTGCGGAGCAATATCCATGAAGCGTCGAATCTTCCCCGTGACCGCACTCGCCCTGACCCTGGCGGCGGGCCTGTTTGCCACCTCGGCATTCGCCCAGACCAAGTGGGACCTGGCAGCCGCCTACCCCGCCACCAACTTCCACACCGAGAACATGGTGCAGCTGGCCAGCGATGTGGACAAGGCCACGGGCGGCAAGCTCAAGATCACCGTGCATGCCAACGCCGCGCTGTTCAAGGCCCCTGAAATCAAGCGCGCCGTGCAAGGCGGCCAGGCGCAGATGGGTGAGATCCTGCTGGCCAACTTCCAGAACGAATGGCAGCTGTTTGGTGTGGATGGCCTGCCCTTCCTGGCGGACAGCTACGACGCCTCCAAGAAGCTCTACGCCGCGCAAAAGCCTTTCCTGGAGAAGAAGCTGGCCGAACAAGGCATGGTGCTGCTGTATGCCGTGGCCTGGCCCCCACAAGGCATCTACACCAAGAAGCCCCTGGCCTCTGCCGCCGACCTCAAGGGCATCAAGTGGCGCGCCTACAGCCCCGCCACGGCCCGCATTGCCGAACTGGTGGGCGCCCAGCCCGTGACGGTGCAGGCCGCAGAGTTCTCGCAGGCGCTGGCCACCGGCGTGGTCGAATCGACGATGACCTCGGGCGCCACGGGTGTGGACAGCAAGCTGTACGAGCACCTCAAGTTCTATTACGACACCCAGGCCTGGCTGCCCAAGAACGCCGTGCTGGTGAACAAGAAGGCGTTTGACGCGCTGGACAAGCCCAGCCAGGACGCCCTGCTCAAGGCCGGTGCCGACGCCGAAGCACGCGGCTGGGCCAACAGTGCCAAGGTCAACACCGACACCATCGCCAAGCTCAAGGCCAATGGCATGGCGGTAGAAGCGCCGCCCGCAGCCCTGAAGGCGGACATGGCCAAGGTGGGCGAGACCATGCTCAAGGAATGGCTGGACAAGGCCGGCCCCGAAGGCAAGGCGCTCATCGACGCCTACCGCAAGTAAGCTCGGGCATCCACGCAAATGCGTCGTCTGCTGGACTTTCTGTACGACAGCGCCGCCGCCCTGGCGGCGCTTTTCATGTTCGGCCTGCTGGGCATGGTGCTGCTGTCCATCGCCAGCCGGCAGTTCCACTTCCACGTGCCGGGCACGGATGCCTACGCAGGCTATCTGATGGCGGCTGCGGGTTTTCTGGCGCTGGCCCACACCTTGAAGCGCGGCGAACACATCCGCGTCACGCTGCTGCTCAACTTTTTGAAGGGCGGCGCCAAGAAGGCCTTTGAGATCTGGGCCCTGGCCATTGCCACGCTGCTGGCCGTGCTGTTTGCGGTGTACAGCTGCAAGCTGGCCTGGCAATCGCACGAGTTCCACGACATCTCCACCGGCAGCGATGCCACACCACTGTGGATTCCCCAGATCGCCATGGCCGTGGGCACGGTGATTCTGGCCATCGCCTTCATCGACGAGCTGGTGCTGGAGGTAATGAACAAACGCGCCGAAGCCCATCCCGGCGAAGCCTTGCGCAATGAATAAGACAACCAGGCCCACCTACCATGAGTGATCTCGCCATTACTGGCCTGCTGGTTCTATCGCTGTTCCTGATCCTGGGCAGCGGCGTGTGGATCGGCCTTACCCTGTCTGGCGTTGCCTGGATCGGCATGCAATTGTTCTCGTCGCGCCCTGCTGGCGATGCGATGGCGGTGACGATCTGGGGGTCGGCCTCCAGTTGGACCTTGACCGCCCTGCCCCTGTTCATCTGGATGGGCGAAATCCTGTTCCGAACCCGCCTGTCGCAAGACATGTTCAAGGGGCTGGCCCCCTGGGTACAGGCGCTGCCAGGCCGCCTGCTGCACACCAACGTGGTGGGCTGCACGATTTTTGCCGCCGTGTCGGGGTCGAGTGCCGCCACCTGCGCCACCATCGGCAAGATGACGCTGCCCGAGCTGACACGCCGGGGCTACCCCGAGCATATGGTGGTGGGCACGCTGGCCGGGGCCAGCACGCTGGGCCTCTTGATTCCGCCGTCGATCATCATGATCGTCTACGGCGTGTCGGCCGAGGTGTCCATCTCGCAGCTGTTCATTGCGGGCGTGCTGCCGGGCATTCTGCTGGCCGCGCTGTTTTCGGGATACATCATGCTGTGGGCGCTGCGCCACCCCGACCAAGTGCCCGCCGCCGACGTGCGCCTGAGCTTCATGCAAAAGCTGGCCGAATCGCGCAGCCTGATCCCTGTGGTGCTGCTGATCGCAGCCGTGCTGGGCAGCATCTACACCGGCTTTGCCACCGCCACCGAGGCTGCGGCCGTGGGTGTGGTGGGCTCGCTCATGCTCTCTGCCATACAGGGCTCAATGAACTGGAGCACGTTCAAGGCATCGCTGATGGGCGCCACGCGCCTGTACTGCATGATCGCGCTGATCCTGGCGGGCGCCGCGTTCCTCACGCTGTCGATGGGCTACATCGGGCTGCCGCGCCACCTGGCCGAATGGATTGCGTCGCTCGGGCTCAACAAGGCCCAGCTCATCGCAGCACTGGCGGTGTTCTTCATCATCCTGGGCAGTTTCCTGGACGGTATCTCGATGGTGGTGCTGACCATGGGCGTGCTCATGCCCACGGTGCAGGCCGCAGGCATCGACCCCATCTGGTTTGGCATCTTCATCGTGCTGGTGGTCGAGATGGCGCAGATCACGCCCCCCGTGGGCTTCAACCTGTTCGTGCTGCAGGGCATGACGGGCCGCCAGCTGCCCTGGATCGCCAAGGTCACCCTGCCCATGTTCCTGTTGATGTGTGGCGCCGTGGCACTGATCTACATCTTCCCCGGCATCGTGACCTGGCTGCCGCAGCAGATGGCGGCGCGCTAAGCGGTCGGCATACGCAACGGGCGTGGTCCAGGCCAGGGCCACCCCGTTTTGCTCTTTGGGGAAGGCGCGTAGCGAACCTGGGGGCCTTCATTTGCTGTGACAATCCCCCCATGCTCAATGTTCTGGCCATCTGCATCGGCGCCTGTGTGGGCGCACTGGCGCGCTGGCGCCTGGGCCTGTGGCTCAGCCCGGGCGGCTTGATTCCCTGGGGAACCCTGGCAGCCAACCTGGTGGGCGGTTATCTCATCGGCGTGTGTGTGGCTGTTTTTCACGCCCTGCCCCAGATCGATCCTGTCTGGCGGCTGGCCTTGGTCACGGGTTTTCTGGGCGCACTCACCACGTTCTCCAGCTTCTCGGCCGAGGTGGTTGAAATGCTGATGGTGCAACGCTACGCCATGGCCCTGGGCATCACGGCACTGCACCTGTTCGGGTCGCTATGCCTGACGGCGCTTGGCATACAAAGTGCTTCATATTTCATAGCATCTCGCGCATTGTAGACTTGCCCAAGGGCTCATTTTCTCTACAACTCATCCTCCATTGCACTACGCTGCCCAAGCCGGTGGCCGCAGCATTCACCCCACCCCTTTCCCCCCTACAGACCGACACGAAGAGTCTCTTATGGACGCCAATACCCAACTCAACGAACGCCGCCTGGCCGATGCCTGGGCAGAACTACACAGCCACGCCACCAACGGCAATCCCTTGCACGCTGACGCCTACCGCCTCGCGTTTGCCGACCCCGAATTCCTCTTCCGCCGAGAAACCCGGGGCATCCGTTTTCAGCTGGAAATGCTCAAGCCCGACCTGGGCCAGGCCGAGCAAGGCATCGAGAACACCGTGGTGGTCTACGGCAGCGCCCGGTTTGTGGCACCCGACGAGGCCGCAGCCCAGTTGGCCGAGGCCGAGGCCAGTGGCGACGAGGTGCGCCTGCAGCGTGCCCAGCAGGCCGTGCGCAACGCCCGCTACTACGACCTCGCCCGCCAGTTCGCCAAGGTGGTAGCTGAATACAGCGAGCACCAGCGCCCCGCAGACCGCATCTACATCTGCACGGGCGGCGGCCCCGGCATCATGGAGGCCGCCAACCGGGGGGCCCACGAAGCCGGTGCACTGAACGTGGGCCTGAACATCGCCCTGCCCCACGAGCAAAGCGGCAACCGCTTCATCTCGCCCTCGCTTTCCTTCAAGTTCCACTACTTCGCGCTGCGCAAGATGCACTTCATGATGCGCGCCAAGGCATTGGTGGCCTTCCCGGGGGGTTTTGGCACGCTGGACGAACTGTTTGAGGTGCTCACGCTGGTGCAGACCAAGAAGGCCAAGCCCGTGCCCATCGTGCTGTTTGGCACGGACTACTGGAAGCGGCTGATCAACTTCGAAGTGCTGGTGGAAGAAGGCACGATCTCCGCCCAAGACCTCAAGCTCTTTCACTACACCGACGACCCGCAAGAGGCGTGGGAGCTGATCAAGTCGTTCTACCAGCTGTAGGCCTTTCTTTGCCTACTGGCTCCGCACGGCAAGCGGCATTCAGCCCGGCCCCTGCCCCGGCTGTTTTTTCTCGCCCCCGATGCGCCACGCCAGCCGGGCGCCGCCCAGGCCTGCGGCGCCCACCCCCCAGAACAGGCCGCTCACGCCAATCACCGCCCCGGCCGATCCGAACATCAGGGGCATCAGCACGCTGGATGCGTTGATGGCCATGAGGCGCAGCCCCAGCGCTTCGCCCTGGCGATGTGAGGGCGTGATCTGGTGCAGCAGGCTCATCACCATGGGCTGCCCCGTGCCCAGCACCAGGCCCAGCAACACCGAGCACAGCCCCATGGCCCAGGCACTTTGCAGCATGGGGTATACCGCAAACAACACGGCCGTCACCAGCATGGCGCCAGCCATCACGCCCCGCTCGCGCAAGTGCTTGGCCACAAAGGGCATAAGCACGCGGATCACGGTGGCCGCAATCGCAAACGCCCCGAAGATGGTGCCAATGACCGCCGCCGACAAGCCGCGCTCATGCCCCAGCAGCGGCACCGCAAAGGCATGCACATCCCAGCACGACGAGATGAGCCAGTTCACGATGAGCAGGCGGCGAAACGGTGGGTCGTTCAGCAGATCCCACGCGCGCTGTGGCGGGCCATCTTTGGCGGAGGCTGCAGCCGCAGCGGGCAGATCCTGCGTGCTGCGCACACACCACCAGCTGACCAGGGGCAGCAACGCCAGCAACGCAAAGGCCGCGCGGTAGCCTTCCAGGCTGCCCGGGGTGGTACCCGCATGGTCGATGGCCAGCCCCGCCGCAAAGGGGCCGATGAAGTTGGACACTGCCGGGCCTATCGACAGCCAGCTGAACACCTGCTTGAGTGCGGTGGAGTCATGCACGGCGCGGCCCGCGTGGCGCTGCACGGCAATGGTGGCGCCCCCTGCGCCCGCCCCTGTCATCAAGGCCGCAGCGCACAAGACCGCATAGGTCGGGAACACCACCGCAAGCCCTGCCCCCATGCATGCCACAGCCACCGAATAAGCCATCGGGCGCTTGAGGCCGTGGCGGTCTGCAAACCGGCCCGCAGGAAGGGCCAGAAACACCTGGGTGAGCGCGAACAGCGCCACCAGAAACCCCACCGCCGCCACGCTGTAGCCCTCGCGCAGCGCGAGCAGGGGCGCGGCCAGCCGCATGCCAGCCATGCTGCCGTGCACACAGATCTGCGCGGCAATCAGCCGGGCCAGTGCCCAGTTCACAGCGGATCGTCCTCAGGGTCCAGCCCCGGCAACGGCACGGTGGTGGCCCCTGGCGCGGGCAGGTCCTGCACATCCCGCAGGCGCTTCTGGATGGCGCGGGTGCGCACGCCCACCTCGTCAAACTTCTTGGCGGCGGCGTCGATGGATTTTTTGGTGGCCTCCACCACGTCGCCAAACTTGGCGAACTCGGTCTTGACCATACCCAGGAGGCTCCACACTTCTGACGAGCGTTTTTCAATCGCCAGCGTCTTGAAGCCCATCTGCAGGCTGTTGAGCATGGCCGCCAGGTTGGCCGGGCCGGTGATCATCACGCGGCAATCGTTCTGCACCGCTTCCACCAGACCGGGGCGGCGCATGACCTCGGCAAACAGGCCTTCGGTGGGCAGGTAGAGCACGGCAAAGTCGGTGGTGTGCGGGGGCGAGACGTACTTGGCGAAGATCTTCTTGGCTTCGAGCTTGATCGAGGTCTCGAACGCATTGCCCGCAGACAAGATGGCCGCCTTGTCGGCCGCGTCCTGCGCATCCATCAGGCGCTGGTATTGCTCCACCGGGTATTTGGAGTCGATGGGCAGCCACACCGGGTGCTCGTCGCTCTTGCCCGGCAGGCGGATCGCAAATTCGACCAGCTCATCGCTGCCCGGCACGGTCTTGACGTTGCGCGCGAACTGCTCGGGGGTAAGCACGTTGTCGATGATGGCGCCCAGCTGCATTTCGCCCCAGGTGCCGCGCGACTTCACATTGGTCATCACACGCTTCAAGTCACCCACGCTGCCCGCCAGGGTCTGCATTTCGCCCAGGCCCTTGTGCACTTGTTCGAGCCGGTCGCTCACCAGCTTGAAGGATTCGCCCAGGCGCTGCTCCAGCGTGGCGTGGAGCTTTTCGTCCACCGTGCGGCGCATTTCTTCGAGCTTGGTGGCGTTGTCGGCCTGGATGGCGGCCAGGCGCTCGTTGAGCGCCGTGCGCAGTTGTTCGGCGTTGTGCTGGCTGCCCTGCACCAGCCCGGTGAGCTGCTGCGACACCGCGTCTTGCAGCACCGCAAACTGGTTCTTGATCTGAAAGCTGTTGGCTTCGAGCTGGTCTTTGAGCGCTTGCGACATCACCCCCAGCTGCGACTGGGTGTCGCTCTTGAGCGAATCGAGCGTGAGGCGCGTGGCTGCGTCCAGGGCCGTGAGGCGCTGCTCCAGCCGCGCCTCGAACACGCCAAAGGCGGCCAACAGCTCGGCACGGCCGTTGCGCGATTCGGCCACCGCTTGCGTCAAACGCTCATCGACCGCGTGGCGCAGCCCCTCCAGCGTGGTCTGCGTGGTTTGGGTGAAGCCGCGCAGCTGCTGGCCCATGCCATCCAGCGCGCCATCGTTCTTGGCCACGGCCAGTTGAGTGGCCTGGGTGGTGCGCTCCAGCGCCTGCAGGCGGGCCAGCCATTCGGGCGGCAAATCCACGCGGGGGCGGCGCAGCGCCAGCAGCGCGAGCGCGATGAACACCAGGGCCAGTGCGGCCAGCAGAACGAGGGTATCGGTAGTCAAGGAAGGATTACTATGGTTTCGATAGCTGCTAGCGCTTATCCATCAAGCGCTAGCGGCCAATTTCTCTTAATAAATCCGGCGTTACTGCGCCCGCAGGCCGGGCACGGGCTGGTTCACCGGGGTGAGGGGGGCACGCCCGCCCAAAAAGGCGATCAGGTTGTCCGCCGCCAGGTTGGCCATGGCGCGGCGCGTGGGCACCGTGGCGCTGGCGATGTGGGGCGTGAGCACCACGTTGGGCACGGTGAGCAGGTCGGGGTGCACCGTGGGCTCGCCCTCAAACACGTCCAGCCCCGCTGCGGCTATGCGGCCTTCGCGCAGCGCCACCGCCAAAGCCGCGTCGTCCACAATGCCGCCGCGCGCAATGTTGATCAGGGTGGCCGTGGGCTTCATTAGCGCCAGCTCGGCCGCGCCAATGGTGTGGTGCGAGGCTGCGCTGTACGGCACCACCAGCACCACATGGTCGGCCGTGCGCAGCAAGTCCTCCTTGCCCACGTAGGTGGCCTTGCATTCGGCCTCCAGCTCGGCCGACAGGCGCGAACGGTTGTGGTAGACCACCTTCATGCCAAAACCATGCGCCCCGCGCTTGGCAATGCCCTGCCCTATGCGGCCCATGCCGATGATGCCCAGCGTGCTGCCGTGGATGTCGCTGCCCGCGAACATGTCGTAGCTCCACTTCGTCCACTTGCCAGCGCGCAGGTAATGCTCGCTCTCGGTCATGCGGCGGGCCGTGGCCATCAAGAGCGCAAAGCCAAAGTCGGCCGTGGTCTCGGTCAGAACGTCGGGGGTGTTGGTGCCCAACACGCCCACCGCAGTCATCGCGTCCACATCAAAGTTGTTGTAGCCCACGGCCATGTTGGCGCAGATTTTGAGACGCGGCGCCGCAGCCAGCAGCGCGGCATCCACACGCTGGCTGCCGGTGGTCAGCACTCCGTCCTTGTCCGCCAAGCGCGCGGCCAACTCGGCTGGGGTCCAGATCACGTCGTCGGGGTTGTCCTCCACATCGAAGTGCGCGCGCAGGCGGTCCACGATGTCGGGGAAGATCGCTCGCGCGACCAGGATGCGGGGTTTGCTCATGAATCTTCAGTCTCCAATGTATCGATACGGCTGCCCTACCTTGCAACTGGCGCGGCCCGCACCAGCGGCCACCGTGCAAGGGCAGCCCCGCCGCACTGGTGGCGTCCCCCTTCCCATCGCGCAGCGATGAGAGAAGGGGGAAGCGGCGCAGCCGCTCCGGGGGATGGTCACTACCTAAACCAGATGAAAGTCATTACGACAAACAGCGGCACCAGGATGCCTCCCGACCACAGCATGTAGCCAAAGAAGCTGGGCATCTTCACGCCCCGGTCTTCGGCGATGGCCTTGACCATGAGGTTGGGCGCGTTGCCGATGTAGGTGTTGGCGCCCATGAACACCGCGCCCGCCGAGATGGCGGCCAGTGTGGGCGCCAGGGTGGTCATCAGCACCGCAGGGTCGCCACCGGCAGTGTTGAAAAACACGAGGTAGGTGGGGGCGTTGTCGAGGAAGGAGCTGAGCGCGCCCGTGGCCCAGAAATACATGGCCGGGTCGGGCGAACCATCTGCGCGGGTCACGGCCGACACAACGGCGCCAAACGGGCCGTTGACGCCCGCCTTGAGCATGGCGATGACCGGGATGATGGTGAGAAAGATGCCCGCAAACAGCTTGGCCACCTCTTGCATCGGCCCCCAGCCGAACTGGTTGTCTTCATGCACTTTCTTGGGCGTGAGCCACAGGGATACAAAGGTGACGATGACCAGACCGACGTCGCGCACGATGCCAGGCAGGCCAACGTCGGTGCCCGCGATGTTGAACACCACCGACGACTTCCAGAAGCCGCTGACCAGCACCAGCGCCACCACCACGCCCAGCAGGGCAAAGTTGACCTTGCCATCAAAGCCGATGGCCCGGCTGTCGGGTGTGGGGTCGGCCGTGACCACCTCTTCGCTGCGGCGGTAGTACCAGGAATCGAGCACAAAGAAGATGGCCAGCAGCGCACCCACGAGGAAAAGCGTTTCCTGGAAGATGTGGCTCACCGTCCAGAAGAAATCCACGCCCTTCAAGAAGCCCAGGAACAGCGGCGGATCGCCCAGCGGCGTGAGCGAGCCCCCGGCGTTGGACACGATGAAGATGAAGAACACCACCACATGCGCCACATGCTTGCGGTTGTCGTTGGCGCGGATCAGGGGGCGGATCAGCAGCATGGACGCCCCGGTCGTGCCCATGAAGCTGGCCAGCACGGCGCCAATGGCCAAGATGGTGGTGTTGAGCCCCGGGCTGCCGTGCAGGTTGCCGCGAATGAAAATCCCGCCCGCGACAGTGAACAGCGCAGTCAGCAGGATCACAAACGGGATGTACTCCGCCACCAGCGCATGCACCAGACTCACGCCCGCCATGCCGGGGCCGAATGTGATGGCAAACGGCACCAGAAACGCCAGCCCCCAGGCTGCCGCCACCTTGCCAAAGTGGTGGTGCCAGAAGATCGGCGCCAGGAGCGGCATGAGGGCAATCGACAGCAGAATGCCCGCGAACGGAACGCCCCAGAGGACGGACAGCGTGCTGCCATCGATGTCGGCGGCCATGGCCCAACCAGGCAATGCCGCCAAAAGACCGGCCACTGCCAGCCCGCGCGAGAGTTTCATGGGTTGTGTCTCCATCCAGTTATAAAAATCGGTGCGCCTCACGGCGGTTTGACGTACTTCACAGCACATCGTGGCACTTCACGGAACCTCTGGGTGCTTCCGAGCGCCAGCGCGGCTACGCTGTCGCAGGGATATCAAACACCTGCCGCAGGTAGGCGAGGTATTTCTCGTCATCACACATGCCCTTGCCCGGCGTGTCCGACAGCTTGGCCACAGGCTGGTCGTTGCAACGCGTCATCTTGATGACCACCTGCAGCGGCTCGTGCGCCGGCGGGCTGCCCAAGTCATTGGTGAGGTTGGTGCCAATGCCAAACGCCAGCTGGCAGCGGCCCCGGAACTGCTGGTACAGCTCGATGGTGCGCGGCACCGTGAGCGCATCGCTGAAGATCAGCGTCTTGGTCAGCGGATCCACGCGGTTCTTGCGGTAGTGGTCCAAAAGGCGCTCGCCCCAGGCGAACGGATCGCCGCTGTCATGCCGCGCGCCGTCAAACAGCTTGCAAAAGTAAAGGTCAAAGTCGCGCAGGAAGGCGCTCATACCGTAGACGTCCGACAGCGCAATGCCCAGGTCCCCCCGGTACTCCTTGGCCCACATTTCAAAGCCAAAGACCTGGCTGTCGCGCAGGCGCGGGCCCAGCGCCTGGCAGGCCTGCAAATATTCATGCGCCATGGTGCCCAAGGGCGTCACGCCCAGCTTCATGGCGTAAAGCACGTTGCTGGTGCCCGCAAACTGGCCCGGGCCTGCCGGTGCGCCGGGGCGGCGGTCGCCCGTGCCCAGGCGGGCCACCAGCACGCGCAGCACTTCTTCGTGCCAGGCGCGGCTAAAACGCCGGCGCGTGCCGTAGTCGGCAATCTTGAGATCCGACAGGCCGTCACCCTGCAGCAGCGCAATCTTGGCATCCAGGCGGCGGCGGCCTTCCAGGAAGTCGGGCACTTTCTGCGTGTTGCGAAAGTAGACCTCATTGACGATGGCCAGCACCGGGATCTCGAACAGGATGGTGTGCAGCCACGGCCCCCGGATGGAGATTTCGATCTCGCCGTTGTGCTGGGGCGTGACGGTGATGTATTTCTCGTTGAGCTTGAACAACCCGAGAAAATCCACGAAGTCGCTCTTGATGAACCGCAGGGATCGCAGGTAGGCCAGTTCGGCATCCTGGAACTGCAGGCAACACAACGACCGGATCTCGTCGCGGATTTCATTGGCAAACGGTGCCAGCTGCACGCCGGGATTGCGGCACTTGAATTTGTATTCGACCTGCGCCCCCGGAAACTGGTGCAGCACGACCTGCATCATGGTGAACTTGTACAGGTCGGTGTCGAGCAGGCTGGTGATGATCATGGACAGGGCAAGCCTCAGAAATCGCGAACACGTTCCCAAGGCCTCAGACCGGGCAACGAAGCCACAAAGTGTAGGCCATCGGGGACCCTGGCACCGCGCAAGGCCAGCGGCGTCAGCCAGGTTTCAGCCGCCGCACAGCGCCTTGCCTGGTTGAGTGCCCCGTGGTGCGCCAGCGCTTATCTGTGTTGCGTTACGCGCTATCAAAACCATATCAGGCAATTTGCACGCGGTCAGCCGGGCACCACCAGAGCCTGCAGGACGGTGCGCAGCGCCTCGGGCACGGGCACCGGCCGGCGGGTTTCGCGGTCCACATACACATGGATGAAATGGCCAGCGGCAGCGGTCAGCGGCTCGCCTTGGGCAAACAGGCCCACCTCATACCTGACGCTGGAGCCGCCCAGCCGTGCCACGCGGATGCCCGCCTCCACCGTTTGGGGAAACGCCAGCGGGGCAAAGTAATTGCACTGGGTTTCGATCACCAGGCCAATGGTGCCGCCCGCATGGATATCGAGCACGCCCTGGTCGATCAGGTGGGCATTGACCGCAGTGTCAAACCAGCTGTAGTACACGACGTTGTTCACATGGCCATACACGTCGTTGTCGGCCCAGCGTGTGGTGATGGAGCGAAAGGCCTGGTAGGCGCTGCGCGGCTGCGGGGACGGGCGGGCGGCCGGTGCGGACGCAGCGGCAGGGGTGGTGCTGGCGGCAGAAGTCATGGCCGCACATTCTGCCAGCGCTGGTGGTACTGCCAGGCCACGCGCCAGGTGTTGAGCTGGGCCAACACCGTGTCGTCCAGGTTGCGGCCGTAACCTCCGGCCATGGCAAAAACCAGGGGGATGCGCCGCTGCCACGCCCAGTCGAACACACGCCGGTCGCGCGCCTCCAGTCCGTCGTGCGTCACCGCCAGCCGCCCCAGGCGGTCACCCTCATGGGGGTCGGCACCTGCCAGATAGAAGATGAGCTGGGGCGCAAACCGCTGCTCAAGGGTGTCGAGCGCCTGCTCCAGGGCCTGCAGATAGTCAGGGTCCGTGCAGCCATCGGGCAGCTCGACGTCGAGGTCGCTGGGCTCCTTGCGAAACGGAAAGTTGCGGGCCCCGTGCAGCGACAGCGTGAACACGCTGTGGTCTCCCCGAAAGATGTGCGCCGTGCCGTTGCCCTGGTGCACATCCAGGTCAATCACCGCCACCTGGAGCGGCCGGGCGGTGCGCCCGCCGCCGCCCCGCGCCCATTCCACCTGCATCAACCGGGCGGCGACCGCCACGTCGTTGAACACACAAAACCCGCTGCCCTTGTCGGCATAGGCATGGTGCGTGCCCCCCGCGAGGTTGCCCGCCACCCCTTCGCGCAGCGCCACGCGGCTTGCGGCCACGGTAGCGCCCACAGAGCGCCGCGCGCGCTCGGCCATGGCCTCGCTCCAGGGGAATCCAATCTCGCGCTGGGCCAGGGGCGGCAGCGTGCCGTCGGCAATCGCGTCGATGTAGTCGGGCGCATGGGCCAGCGCCAATTCACGGTCGGATGCGGGCAAGGCCACCTGGAGCGACACACCCGGCAGGTGTTGGGCAATCCGGTCGCGCAGCAGTCTGTACTTGGCCATGGGAAACCGATGGCCTTCGGGCAAGGGCAGCACAAAATGGTCTGCGTAGTAGGCGTGCATGACGCGATTGTGGCGAAGGCCGGATTTCTGGGTGGCCGTCCCTAATTTGCTGCACCGCAACAAAAAACCCTTGCATTCGCGAACGAAGCCCCTAAAATTCAACCCATGCTGCACTGCAACATGACTTACCGAGTCAGGGCCAGCGCAGATGTCTGTGAACCACCTGGCCTTCAAGGCCCTCATTTTTAGGAGATATGACATGACGCTGACCGCTGAACAAATCCTGGCCTCGCACAAAGCCAACATCGAAACCCTGTTTGGTCTGACCACCAAGGCCTTCGAAGGCGTGGAAAAGCTGGTTGAACTGAACGTGACCGCTTCGCGCGCCGCTCTGTCGGAAGCCGCTACCCACACCCAGGCTGTGCTGGGCGTGAAGGACGCACAAGAACTGCTGGCCCTGCAAGCTGGCCTGTTCCAGCCCCTGGCTGAAAAGACCGCCGCCTACAGCCGTCACCTGTATGACATCGCTTCGGGCACCGGCGCCGAATTCGGCAAGGCTTTTGAATCGCAAGCTGCTGATGCCCAGAAGAGCTTCACCAACTTGGTCGACAGCGCCGCCAAGAACGCACCTGCCGGCTCCGAAACCGCCGTGGCCGTGATGAAGAGTGCCGTCTCTGCCGCCAACAACGCTTTTGAATCCGTTCAAAAGGCCGTCAAGCAAGCGTCTGACGTGGCCGAAGCCAACTTCAACGCCGTGGCCAATACCGCTGCCAACGCCGCCAAGACTGCGGCTCCCCGCAAGCGCTAAGTCCAGTACCTGCGGTCTGGAGTGCAACCTCTAGGCCGCGTTCAGGGAATACCCTGATAATTCAACCACGCGCTGCGGACACCCTCTGCAGTGCACCAGTTGTCTCCTTGGATCCTCTCGAAACCCCCGTTTCAGGGATCCTTTTAAAGCCCGGTTCATGACCGGGCTTTTTTTTGCCTGGACCTTCGCGCAGAGCACCGGAACTGGCTTTGCGCGGCTTCAGCGGCCGGCTCGGCGGGCGGCGGGGCCCCGTTGTGGCGGCCTTGTCGGAAATATCCGCCCCGTCCTCCCCGGCGGGCAGCCTCGCCTTTGCGCTGCATCAGACGCTCGCACCAAATTCCGGTCTCTCTTGGGCATTTATTAAGAATAATTCGTGTTTGCTTTATCATTGGCGGAGTTACAACCCCGAAAGATGCATCCATGTCGAAGACTGTGAAAGCCTTGCTGAGTGCTTGTGCCCTGGCCGCCGCTGCAGGCGTTGTCCATGCCCAGGAACAAGTCGTCAACCTCTACTCGGCCCGCCACTACTCCACCGACGAAGCGCTGTACAGCGGCTTCACCAAGGCCACTGGCATCAAGATCAACCGCGTGGATGCCGACGACGCCGGCATCCTGGCGCGCCTGAAGGCCGAGGGCGCTGCCTCGCCAGCGGATGTGATCCTGCTGGTGGACGCCGCACGTCTTTACAAGGGCGAAGTGGATGGCCTCTTCCAGCCCATCCAGTCCAAAGTGCTGAACGACGCCATCCCCGCCAACCTGCGCAGCAAGCCAGCCGCTGACGGCGGCATCGCCTGGTTCGGCCTTTCCACCCGCGCCCGCGTGATCGTCTACAACAAGGTCAAGATGCAAAAGGCGGACGTCGATACCTACGAAGAGCTGGGCGACCCCAAAAACAAGGGCAAGCTGTGCATCCGCTCCGGCTCGCACCCCTACAACCTGAGCCTTTTTGGCGCCGTGACAGAGCACATGGGCGAGCAGAAGGCCGAGGCTTGGCTCAAGGGCCTGGTGGCCAACCTGGCGCGCCCTCCCAAAGGTGGCGACACGGACCAAATCAAGGCAGTGGCTGCTGGCGAATGCGATATCGCCGTGACCAACAGCTACTACCTGGCCCGCATGATGCGTTCTACCAAGCCTGAAGATGTGGCTGTGGTGAACAAGGTGGGCGTGGTGTTCCCCAACCAGGAATCCTGGGGCACCCACCTGAACATCGCGGGCGGCGCTGTGGCCAAGCACTCCAAGAACCAGGCCAACGCGGTCAAGTTTCTGGAATACCTGGCCAGCCCCGAAGCACAGAACTACTTTGCCAATGGCAACAACGAGTGGCCTGCCGCAAAGGGTGTGACCCTGGACAACCCTGCCCTCAAGGCCATGACGGGTGGGCAGCCTTTCAAGAGCGAGACCATTCCTATCAGCGCAGTGGGTGCCAACACCACGAAGGTGCAGCAGATGCTGGACCGCGTCGGCTTCCAGTAAGCCCGCCCGGCTCCAGACAAGCCCGGCCTGGCCGGGCTTTTTTTCGCCTGCAGAAAGTCGGCCTCGATGCGCCATAATTGACGTTTACGTTAACGTCACTTACAGGAGACAGCACATGGACATCAAGGGCAAGGTATTCATCGTCACCGGCGGCGCATCGGGCCTGGGTGAAGGTACGGCACGCATGCTGGCGGCCCAGGGCGGCACCGTGGTCATTGCCGACATGCAGGCCGAAAAAGGCGAAGCCGTGGCCAAGGAGATCGGCGGCGCCTTTGTGAAATGTGATGTGAGCAACGAGGCCGATGGCCAGGCGGTAGTGGCCAGGGCGGTTTCGCTGGGCAAGCTCATGGGCCTGGTCAACTGCGCTGGCATTGCCCCCGCAGAAAAAACAGTGGGCAAGAACGGCGCCCATGCCCTCGCGCTGTTCAGCAAGACCATCACGGTCAATCTGATCGGCAGCTTCAATATGATCCGCCTGGCCGCCGAAGCCATGAGCAAGAACGAACCCGAATCCACCGGCGAGCGCGGTGCGCTGATCTCGACGGCCAGCGTCGCGGCCTATGACGGCCAAATTGGCCAGGCAGCCTATGCCGCATCCAAGGGCGGCGTGGTCGGCATGACCCTGCCGATCGCCCGCGACCTGGCGCGCAACGGCATCCGCAATATGACGATTGCCCCCGGCATCTTCGGCACACCGATGCTGTTTGGCATGCCGCAAGAAGTGCAGGACGCGCTGGCCGCTGGTGTGCCCTTCCCCAGCCGCCTGGGCACGCCGCAGGACTATGCCAAGCTGGTGCAGCACATCTTTGAGAACGACATGCTCAATGGCGAAGTGATTCGCCTCGACGGAGCCATCCGCTTGGCACCACGCTGAAATAATGGCCTGTGGCGCCGACAGCGTCACACCTTATTTGCTATTAAATATATAGCAAACAATGCTTTCATATAAAGCGCTACGGGCCATTTTCTTCAAAATTCTACCTTTCGCACCTCCTGAGGAGGAGGTTGTCATTGCCAGGAAGGTAGACGGCTGTCATCAGCAGCCTGTTCACGGTTTCGCACGGTCGTAAGCAGGCTCTCAGACCAGGGTGACGCGACGTTCTGTCATCCATGCATCCAGTTGCGCCGCCGGAACCGGACGACTGAAGTAATACCCCTGGCCGGTATTGCAACCCAAAGATAGCAAAGCTTCACACTGCGTGGCCGTCTCGACCCCTTCGGCGATGGACTCCAGGTCGAGGCTCTGTGCCAAGCCGATGATGGCGCGCACGATGTGTTGGGCGCTGCCGTCCTCGCCAAGATGGCGCACGAAGGACTGGTCAATCTTGAGCTTGTGAACCCGCAGGCGCTGGATGTAGCTGAACGACGAGTAGCCTGTGCCAAAGTCGTCAATGGACAGCTGCACCCCCAGGTCGAACAGCTGCTGGACAATGGCGATCACCTTTTCAGGGGCGTCCATGGCAATGCTCTCGGTCAGCTCCAGCTCCAACATCTAAGGCGACACCCCGCTGTCAGCCAGTGCCTGCTGCACCATCTCGACCAAACCGGGATGGCGAAACTGAACCATCGACAGATTGACCGCCACCGTGAACCCGGTATGGCCCGCTTCGCACCACGCGCATGCCTGTGCCAATGCCGTGCGCAATACCCATTCCCCAATGCCCAGCTGCTTTCCGCCACGGGGATGAACTCTGCGGGGCTGATCAAACCGAGTTCCGGATGGGACCAGCGCAGCAGTGCCTCGACCCCAGTGAGCCTGCGGTCGCGCAAACGGATCTGGGGCTGGTAGTGCAACGCCAACTGGTTTTGCACTACCGCACTGCGCAACGCGTTTTCTATCTGCAACACCCTCAATGAGTGGGCTTGCATATCGGCAGAGAAAAACCGATAGGTGTCACGTCCCGTCTCCTTGGCACGGAACATCGCCGCATCAGCACGCTGTGCCAGGGTTTCAAACTCACGGCCATCCTCTGGATACAAAGCAATGCCGATGGACGACGTCACCACCAGCTCATGGTGGCCCAACCTGCAGACCCGGCGCACCTCCGACTGCAGGCTTTCGGCCACATGGGCTGCATGCTGCGCATCCGCCAATGGCAGCACGATGATGAACTCGTCTCCCCCAGGGCGCGACACGGTATCCTCCTCGCGCAGCACCAACAGCAGCCGGTGTGCGATCTCCACCAGCAACTCATCGCCCACCTGGTGGCCCAGAGAGTCATTGACATTCTTGAAATGGTCCAGATCCAGGTACAGCAATGCAAGATGCTGTCCGCTGCGCTGGGTCAGCGCAAGCGCCTGGCTGAACCGCGACGCAAACATAGTCCGATTGGGCAAGCCCGTCAGCGCATCAAAGTTGACCAGCTTGCGGATACGCTCTTCATCGCGCTTGCGTTCGGTCACATCTTCTTGCACGGCCAGGTAGTGCGTGATCCGCCCTTGCTCATCGTGCAGCGGCGAAATGATGGCCGACTCATAGTACTCACGACCGTCCTTGCGGCGGTTGAGAAACTCGCCGCGCCAGGCACGCCCCGATGACAGATGCGCCCAAAGGTCGGCATAAACAGACAGCGGGGTTCCCCCCGCGCTGAGCAGACGCGGGTTGCGCCCGACAACTTCGGCAAGACTGTATCCGGTGGTGACGGAAAAAGCCGGATTCACATATTCAATGTTGCCGTCGGCTCCAGCGATGAAGATCGAATTGGGAGCCTGTTATACGGCATGGCGCAGTTTTCGCAAGGTATCGAGCGTCTGCACCCGCTGCGTGATGTCACGGGACAACACCACAAAATGGGCCTCTGACGCCTCATCCATCACTTTGCGGGCCACGGAGAGTTCGAACCAGTGCTTGCCATCTGGCAGATCGAGCGTGTACTGGAAATCACGGGCAACCCCGTGCTCGGCAGCCGCGTCAATGGCACGCTGTGCCACCGCAGCAGCCTGCGGTGGAAGAATGTCGTGAATGGTGCGCCCCAGAACCTGTTCGGCCGGCAACAGCAGCAACTCGGGCTGGCGCGTATGGATCTCGACATAACGACCACCGCGCGTCACCTCGAACATGAGATCGGGAACCGCGTCCAGCACCGCACGCAAGGCCTTGTCGGACTGCTTCAATGCGCGGTATGGCGCCTCAATAGTGCCCACAAAAATGGCCCGGTACAGATAGTAGTAACCCACCACCTTGTAGACATGGCCCAGCAGGTTGAAAGGGTCCGTGGCGGTAACGTAGAAAGTGAAAAAGAACTCGCTCAAGGCCATGACCCAGACCGCCGCGAAGAGGCGAGCCACATCAAACGATGTACGCTCTCTCGCCAGACGCAGCAGGAGCACCAGCGACCCGGCATACAAGGCAATCGCGCCATATTCAGCCGCAATCTTGAACGGGGTAAGACCTGTTGATCCGTAGGTTTCGGGATACCAGTGCGGGTACCAGAAAACCAGCACGTGAACCGCTCCAACAACGCCCAGGACCAGCGCCAGCACGGCAAATCGCCCTGGCCCCGCAGAGGCCGAATCCCCAGGCGCATGCCAGTGCAGCCCCAGCGCCCACAGCAGGCTTACAGCCACCAGGTAACGCGCAGGCAGCCAGAAATTGATGCCCTTGGCCACCGAATTGGCCGTGACGTAATCGGGCATGCCGGCATACGACAGCATGTGCGAAAAATCCAGCAGGGCCACACCCAAAAACCCGCAGGCGAGGATGAACACGTTCCGCTGAGGATTGATGCTGTACGCCTTCCAGCCCACCGCAAAGACCAGTGCCGACACCACAATCGAGAGCGTTTCCAGCCCCTGGTGAAGTACCAGGAAATGCCGCACTCGTTCGGGAGTCGCCATCGAGAAATACGCCCAGGCGGCAATCGCCGCCCCGGTCAGCAGCCACAACACCGGCGCCACACTTCTGAAGCTGGCGATATGTTGGGAATGGATCTGCCACCGGGAGGGTGTCATGGGCACCTTGTCTCTTTGATGTGCCCCACCCTCAGTGCGGCCATGTTGTTACACATTCTTGCACAACCCATTTTCAGCCACAAATGGGGGACCGCAGGCACAAAAACAAAAAGCCGCTGCAGCCTTGCGACTGCAGCGGTTGATGACTGGCGGAGTGGACGGGACTCGAACCCGCGACCCCCGGCGTGACAGGCCGGTATTCTAACCAACTGAACTACCACTCCTGGCAGGCAGCTTTTGCTTGCATCTTTTCAACACAAGCCAAGCGCTACAACTTGGCGACCCTACGGGGATTCGAACCCCGGTACTCACCGTGAAAGGGTGATGTCCTAGGCCTCTAGACGATAGGGTCAAAACCTTGGAACTAACCGTTAACAAACTTTGGTGGAGGTAAACGGGATCGAACCGATGACCTCTTGCATGCCATGCAAGCGCTCTCCCAGCTGAGCTATACCCCCAAAAATTCTCTGGCTTACACCAAAGAAAAACCCTTGCATATCAAAGACCTGCAAGGGTTTTGACTGGCGGAGTGGACGGGACTCGAACCCGCGACCCCCGGCGTGACAGGCCGGTATTCTAACCAACTGAACTACCACTCCTGGCAGGCAGCTTTTGCTTGCATCTTTTCAACACAAGCCAAGCGCTACAACTTGGCGACCCTACGGGGATTCGAACCCCGGTACTCACCGTGAAAGGGTGATGTCCTAGGCCTCTAGACGATAGGGTCAAAACCTTGGAACTAACCGTTAACAAACTTTGGTGGAGGTAAACGGGATCGAACCGATGACCTCTTGCATGCCATGCAAGCGCTCTCCCAGCTGAGCTATACCCCCACTTAATGACTCGAAACACACCGTGTTTGTTGTCATCATCTGAGCCTTGAATTATAGACAGATTTTTAGCGGTTTCGCAAACGCGCTACAACTTTTTCACGACCGACCAATTCCAGCACCGCATCCACCGAGGGCGTGTGAGCCGTACCCACGGTCAGCACCCGTGCGGGCATGGCCAGTTGGGGCATCTTCAGGCCCTGGCTAGCCAGCACCTGCTTAAACGCAGCGCTGATGGAAGCCTTGTCCCATGCACAGACCGACAGCGCATCGGCCAAAGCATCCAGCGCGGGTGCAATGGCTTCGGTAACGTGCTGGCTGCGCTCCGCATCCACAGGCGTTACTTCACCGTAGAAGACATGCGCCCAATCGGCGAGCGCCACTGTGGTGTCGCAGCGATCCTTGAACAAAGCGCAAATCCGCGCAAGCCGCCCATCTGCCAGCGCTTCGGCAGATACACCCCGCTGCTGCAGCTGAGGCGCCACCAGCGCGGCCAGTGCGTCGTCAGCCATGGCCTTGAGGTGCTGGGCGTTCACCCAACGCAGCTTGGCTTCGTCGAACTGGGCCGCACTGCGACCCAGGTGGTCGAGGTTGAACCACTGCAGGAATTGCTCGCGGCTGAAGATCTCATCGTCGCCGTGGCTCCAGCCCAAGCGCGCCAGGTAGTTCACCATGGCATCGGGCAGATAGCCTTCATCGCGGTACTGCGTGACGGGCTTGGCACCGTTGCGCTTGCTCATCTTCTCGCCTTGCTCGTTGAGCACGGTGGGCAGGTGGGCATACACCGGCGGCTCCTTGCCCAGAGCGCGGAAGATATTGATCTGGCGCGGCGTGTTGTTCACGTGGTCGTCACCCCGGATCACATGGGTGATGGCCATGTCGATATCGTCCACCACCACGCAGAAGTTGTAGGTGGGCGTGCCATCGGGGCGCGCAATCACAAGATCGTCGAGTTCGTCATTGCTGATCTCGATGCGTCCTTTGACCTTGTCATCCCACGCCACCACACCGCCTTGCGGGTTCTTGAAACGCAGCACGGGCAACACCCCCTCGGGCACGGGCGGCAGGGTTTTGCCGGCCTCGGGGCGCCAGGTGCCGTCATAGCGGGGCTTTTCCTTGGCGGCCATCTGCTTCTCTCGCAAGGCATCCAGTTCGGTCACGCTCATGTAGCAGGGGTACACATGGCCCGCGGCCTGCAGCTCTGCCAACACAGTCTTGTAGCGGTCCATGCGCTGCATCTGGTAGAACGGGCCTTCGTCGTGGTCCAGTCCGAGCCATGCCATGCCTTCGATGATCACGTCTACCGCCGCCTGGCTGGAACGCTCCAGGTCCGTGTCTTCAATGCGCAGGATGAAATCGCCGCCCGTAGCACGGGCAAACGCCCAAGGGTACAGCGCAGAGCGGATGTTGCCCAGGTGGATAAATCCCGTGGGAGACGGGGCAAAACGGGTGCGCACGCGGCCCGCGCCGGAAGCAGTGGTATCAGTCATGTCAATAAGTTCTGGCCCTCGCGGGGCCAGTTTCAAGATTCAATCAATCCAGAGAGCGGGGGCAAAGCTTGCTGCCAGGTCGCCATCCAGGACAAGGCGACCTGCAACGATCCTATGCCTAAACCTCTTGGGCATTCGGCAGCGCTAGGCGGGAGGTGTCTTCCTCTCCCTCCTCCACCCCCACCCGCCCCTCGTTCAGGCTGGCGATGCCCTCGGCGGTAATGTCTCCGGTCACATAAACACCATCAAAGCAGGACGCATCAAACCCTACGATGGCGCTATTGAGGGCGCCCACCGCCTTTTTCATGCCGTCCACATCCTGATAAATCAGTGCGTCGCAGCCAATTGCCTGGCGAATCTCTTCCACCGTGCGGCCATGGGCCACCAGTTCGCTGCTGGTGGGCATGTCAATACCGTACACGTTGGGGTAACGCACCGGCGGTGCAGCGCTGGCAAGGTACACCTTGCGCGCGCCGGCGTCGCGTGCCATCTGCACGATCTCGCGGCTGGTGGTGCCACGCACGATGGAATCGTCCACCAACAACACGTTGCGGCCCTTGAACTCGCTGCCGATCACATTGAGCTTCTGGCGCACCGACTTCTTGCGCACACCCTGCCCCGGCATGATGAAGGTTCGGCCCACATAGCGGTTCTTGACGAAGCCTTCGCGGTAGGGGATGCCCAGCAGGTGGGCCAGTTGCGTGGCACTGGGGCGGCTCGACTCCGGGATGGGGATGATCACGTCGATTTCGTTGGGTGGCACGGTAGACACCACGCGCTTGGCAAGGGCCTCGCCCAGGTTCAGACGCGCCTGGTACACCGAAATGCCGTCGAGCACCGAGTCCGGGCGCGCCAGGTACACGAATTCGAAGATGCAGGGGTTGAGCTGCGGGTTTTCGGCGCATTGGCGGGCATGCACCTGTCCGTCGAGCGTGATGAAGATCGCCTCGCCGGGGTCGATGTTGCGCTCGAACACATGCGATGTGCCCTCCAGGGCGACCGATTCGCTGCCCACCATCACAGTTCCATCCTGGCTGCGCCCCATGGCCAGCGGGCGAATGCCGTGCGGGTCGCGGAAGGCCAGCAGGCCGTGGCCTGCTATCAGCGCGATCACGGCATAAGAGCCCTTGATGCGTTTGTGTACCGCACGTACCGCAGTGAAGACGTCTTCAGGCTGCAGCGGCACACCCCGGGTGGCGCGCTCCAGCTCGTGCGCGAACACATTCAGCAGAACTTCAGAATCGCTTTCCGTATTCGTATGGCGGTGGTCCGTCAGGAACAGCTCGGTGCGAAGTTCGCGCGCATTGGTCAGGTTGCCGTTGTGCACCAGCACGATGCCGAACGGTGCATTGACATAGAACGGCTGCGCCTCTTCTTCGCTGTAGGCGTTGCCAGCGGTCGGGTAGCGGACCTGGCCCAGACCCACATTGCCAGGCAACGCGCGCATGTTGCGCGTGCGGAACACATCGCGCACCATGCCCTTGGCCTTGTGCATGAAAAACTTGCGGCCCTGCTGGGTCACGATGCCCGCTGCGTCCTGACCACGGTGCTGCAAGAGCAGCAAGGCGTCATAGATCAGCTGATTGACGGGCGCTGGACTGACGACGCCGACGATTCCACACATAGTTGTATTCCATCCGTTTGCGGGAACAGCCCCGCGGCAACCCAGCGGCAACGGCTTCTGGCCGCAACCGCATCGCTATCAGGAAGGCAGATGCCTTCCAAATTCTTCCGGCAGCGCCGGTTTCAAGCCCCGAAGCACTTCAGACAGCACCGGGGCCCCTTGGGACTCCTGCCACCACAAGGCTTCGTGCAGGGGCGTGAGGCCCGCCACCACGGCCACCGCCAGCAGCAAAACCACCCCGCGCAACACTCCGAAGGCCGCCCCCAAAGTACGATCTGCAGGCCGCAGGCCGATGGCGTCCACCAGCTTTTTTGCCAGCCATGTCAAAAAACCGCAGGCAAACACCGACGCAACAAACACCACCACAAACCCTGCGGCATAGCGCAGTGCTTCGGCCGACTCGCCCATAGGCAACAACGCCGCCATGTCCTCGGCAAACCATTGCGCCACAAAAAAAGACACCACCCATCCCACCAGAGACAGCACCTCGAACACCAGCCCGCGCCAGGCTCCTATGAGCATCGATGCCAGCAGCACCGCCGCAAAAATCCAGTCCAGCGCCGCCATGGATGCAGAAACCCCTTGGCGCAGGCCTACAGAGTCAGCACAGAGGCCGACAGATCCAGCGCCTTGATGCGCGCCGCAGCCTTGTCCGCCTCAGCCCGGTTGGTGAAAGGCCCCACACGAACCCGCGTGCGCTTGCCATCCTTGGTGTCCACCACCTGGGTGTAGGTTTTCATGCCCGCACGCTCCACTTTGGTACGCGCTTCACGGACTTTGTCTGCGTCTGCGAAAGCACCCACCTGCACAATGAACCGGGCTTCCTCGGCGGTGGCAGCCGCAGTCGCGGGCTCTGCCGACCGGCCTTCCAGAAGCGCACGCGCGCGGGCAGCCTCGTCCGGGCGCTGCACAGGCTTGGGCTCGCTGGGCACCGGCGGCTTGGGCTCTGGCTTCGGTTCGGGTTTTGCTTCCGGTTTGGCTGGCGCTGCAGGAGCGGGTTTGGAAGCCGCGGGACGCGATCCTTGCACCAGTTCCTCGCCATCCGCGAGCCCATTGCCCACCGCACTGTTGTTGCGCTGGGGCGTGGGACGCGGTGCGGTGGCCACGTCCTGCGAAGACGGGGTCGGAGGCTTGGCAGCCGCTGGCGCCTCAGCAACCGGAGCGGGTACCACCAAGGGGGCCACCTTGTTGCGGTCCGGGATCTCGATGGGAATATCCACCGGAATCGGCCGGGGTTGGGTGTCAAACAGCATGGGGAAACCGACCACCCCAACCAGCACCAGCACTGCGGCGCCGATCAACCGATGGCGAGCACGCCGTCGCATCACCTCGATGCTCTCTGCCTGCGGGGTGCGCGGGCGCTTGGACGGCTTTTCGGCCTGAGCTTGTTCACCCTGACCGGGCCACCGAAACTTGAAAAATGCCATGGAGTAACGACTCGTTCGGACCTCAGAACCTGACTATTGGCCCAGATGTTTGGCGTGCAGGCGAGGTGTTCCGTTGATCAGAACACCGCCCACCGTGTAAAACGAGCCAAAGACCACGATTCTATCAGCGGGGTCTGCCGCAGCGACCGCCGCCTCCAGGGCCTCCATGGGGTCTGCGTGCAGACTGGAGGTCACATCGCGGCGCCCGCCCGCCACCATCTGCACGGCGTTCCACTTCTGCTGCAGGACGGCGGCTGTCTCGGCGCGCGGGGTCGGCAGGTTGGTGAAATACCAGCGGTCTACCAACGGGCCGACCTTGGCCAGCATGGGTCCCAGGTCCTTGTCGGCCATGGCGCCGAACACCGCATGTGTCGCGGGGAAAAACCCCATGGCATCCAGATTGGCAGTGAGTGCAGCCACTGAATGCGGGTTGTGCGCCACGTCGAGCACCAGCGTAGGCTGGCCTGGCACGATCTGGAACCGCCCCGGCAGCTCCACCAAAGCCAGGCCGTTGCGCACCGCCTGGGCCGTGACGGGAATGCGCTCGCGCAGGGCCTCCAGCGCGGCCAGCACGCCCGAGGCATTGATCAGCTGGTTGGCGCCGCGCAGCGATGGGTAGGCCAGCCCCGCATAACGGCGGCCCCGCCCTGCCCAGCTCCACTGCTGCTTGTCGCCCGAGAAATTGAAATCCTTGCCGAAGCGCCACAGGTCGGCACCGATTTCCAGCGCATGGTCGATGACACTCTGGGGCGCCATGGGGTCGCCCACGATCACCGGGCGGCCCGTGCGCATGATGCCGGCCTTCTCCCGGCCGATGCTCTCGCGGTCTGGTCCCAGGAATTCAGTGTGGTCGATGTCAATGCTGGTGATGATGGCGCAGTCGGCATCAATGACGTTGGTGGCATCCAGGCGCCCGCCGAGCCCCACTTCGAGGATGGCCAAGTCCAGCCGCGCATGGCTCATGAGGCGCAGGATGGCCAGCGTCGTGAATTCGAAGTAGGTGAGGGAGATTTCATTGCCATTTTGGACCCTGGCGCTTTCCACAGCTTCGAAGTGCGCTATCAAATCAGAAGCATTGACAATTTCGCCATGAACGCGGCAGCGCTCCTCGAAATGCACCAGGTGGGGCGACGTGTACACGCCTGTGCGGTAGCCCGCCTGCTGCGCCACCGCCTCCAGCATGGCGCAGGTAGAGCCTTTTCCATTGGTGCCCGCCACGGTGATCACGGGGCAGTCAAACCGCAGCACCATGCGGCGTGCCACTTCACGGACACGGTCCAGGCCCATTTCGATGTTGCGGGGATGAAGCTGCTCGCAGTGGCGGAGCCAGCCTTCCAGAGTGTGGATTTTGGTATGCATACAGGGCGGGATTGTCGCCCAGCCACAAGTTCGAGGATGATGCGCGGCATGACAACCTCACTCATCACCGTTTACGGCATACCCAACTGCGACACCGTCAAGAAATCCCGCGTCTGGTTGACTGAACACGGCGTGGACCACCAGTTTCACGACTTCAAGAAACAAGGGGTGCCCGCCCACCGCCTGCCCGACTGGATGGCGGCAGCAGGCTGGCAAAAACTGGTCAATCGGCAGGGGACCACATGGCGAAAGCTGGACGCGCAAACCCAGGCAGCTGTCACCAACGACGATACCGCCAGCGCCCTGATGCAGGCCCAACCTAGCGTCATCAAACGCCCGGTGGTGGAGTGGCAGCACGGTGGCCAGGTGCATATTTCCGTGGGTTTTGCTCCCGACCAATGGCAGATGTGGTTGGGACGGGCTGCAGGCACCTGAATCGGCACGTGAATCAATCGCCAGGACCGGAGAAATTGCACAAATCTTTACGCAGATTTACGGCGGGCAGGCCCTGAATTGACCGTGCGGGCCTAAACTTTTCTGCAGTCTGGTGCGTTATGTACCGACCCGAAAGGAGTTTCTCCATGAAAAAGATCGTCATTTTTTCCGCCATGGCAGTCATCGCCACCATGGCCAGTGCCCAGGAACAGGGCCGCGTGCTCTCGGCCACCCCCATCGTCCAGCAGGTCGCGACGCCGCAGCAGGTGTGTGGCAACGAGACCGTCTATAGCGGTAACCGCACCACCGGAGCAGGCGCCGTGATGGGCGCGATTGCGGGTGGCGCAGCCGGCAACGCCATTGGCAAAGGCAGTGGCCGCGCCGCCGCCACAGCCATTGGCCTGATCGGTGGCGCCGTGATCGGCAACCAGATCGAAGGTGGCCAGCCGCAGTACCAGAACGTACAGCGCTGCACGACCGAGACGTATTACGAGAATCGCACAGTGGGCTACGACGTGGTGTATGAATATGCAGGGCGCCAGTACACCACCCGCACCCAGAACGATCCAGGCCGCTGGATCCCGCTGAGCGTGCAGCCTGCAGGCCAGACCTATTCCACCCAGCCTGATCCTTACGCCTCACAAGGTGTATACAGCCAGCCGGGCGTGGTGACCTCGACCTACCCTGCGCAACCGGTGTACCAGCAGCAGCCCACCTATGTGACGCCGCCCGTCACGGTGATCGAGTACGGCTACGACAGCCGTCCTTATTACCCGCACCACCGCAACCCGTACTGGCGCTAAGCCTCGGCATGCCAGCATCACCAAGAGCCCTTCGGGGCTCTTTTTTTTGCGCCCAACGGCTGATGGGAATTTTTCAGAGGCCCGCTGTAGCGGCGCTCCCCGCACCCTGCCCTAAAATCCCGGGTTTCCCTCTACCTTATCCAGCGCACCCATGACCACCGAAAAAATTGACGGCGTGTCCGTCACCACCCAGGCCAATGTGTACTTTGACGGCAAGTGCGTGAGCCACGGCATCACGTTTGCCGACGGCACCAAGAAGTCGGTGGGTGTGGTGTTGCCCGCAACGCTGACCTTCAACACCGGCGCGCCCGAGATCATGGAATGCGTGGCCGGATCCTGCGAATACAAGCTGGACGGCACCGACGCCTGGGTCAAGTCTTCGGCGGGCGACAAGTTCAGCGTGCCCGGCAACTCGAAGTTCGACATCCGCGTGACCAAGGCCTACCACTACATCTGCCATTTCGGCTGATCGTTCGACTGCGCATTCGGCTGGAATTTGATTGATTTTGGCCTCTAGCGCTTATCTATCAAGCGCAAGCAGCTATCATTTTTGAGAAGCATTTCATGGCAACCATCCTCCAGAACCTCCCCCTCGGCCAGAAGGTCGGCATTGCATTCTCCGGCGGCCTGGACACCAGCGCAGCCCTGCACTGGATGAAGCTCAAGGGCGCCGTGCCCTACGCCTACACCGCCAACCTCGGCCAGCCCGACGAGCCCGACTACGACGCCATTCCGCGCAAGGCCATGGAATACGGCGCTGAGAAGGCTCGCCTGGTGGACTGCCGCACCCAACTGGCGCACGAAGGCATTGCCGCCCTGCAGGCTGGCGCCTTCCATATCAGCACTGGCGGCCTCACCTACTTCAACACCACGCCCCTGGGCCGCGCTGTGACCGGCACCATGCTGGTGGCGGCGATGAAGGAAGACGACGTCAACATCTGGGGTGACGGATCGACCTTCAAGGGCAACGACATCGAGCGCTTCTACCGCTACGGCCTGCTGACCAACCCGTCGCTCAAGATCTACAAGCCTTGGCTGGACCAGCTGTTTATCGACGAACTGGGCGGCCGCGCCGAGATGTCGGCGTTCATGACACAAGCCGGCTTTGGCTACAAGATGAGCGCCGAGAAGGCCTACAGCACCGACAGCAACATGCTGGGCGCGACGCACGAGGCCAAGGACCTGGAGTTCCTGTCCAGCGGCATCCGCATCGTGAACCCCATCATGGGCGTGGCATTCTGGAAGGAAGAAGTCGCCGTCAAGGCCGAGGAAGTGTCGGTCCGCTTTGAAGAAGGCCAGCCCGTCGCCCTCAACGGCGTGGAATTCAACGACCCGGTGGAGCTGATCCTTGAGGCCAACCGCATTGGTGGCCGCCACGGCCTGGGCATGAGCGACCAGATCGAAAACCGCATCATCGAAGCCAAGAGCCGCGGCATCTACGAAGCCCCGGGCCTGGCGCTGCTGCACATCGCCTACGAGCGCCTGGTGACGGGCATCCACAACGAAGACACCATCGAGCAGTACCGCATGAATGGCCTCAAGCTGGGCCGCCTGCTGTACCAGGGCCGCTGGTTCGACCCCCAGGCCATCATGCTGCGCGAAACCGCCCAGCGCTGGGTGGCCCGCGCCGTGACCGGCACCGTGACGCTGGAACTGCGCCGTGGCAACGACTATTCGCTGCTGAACACCGAATCGCCCAACCTGACCTACGCGCCCGAACGCCTGTCGATGGAGAAGGTGGAAGACGCGCCTTTCAGCCCGCTGGACCGGATTGGCCAGCTGACCATGCGCAACCTGGACATCTCGGACACGCGCGACAAGCTGGGTGTGTATTCGCGCGCTGGCCTGCTGTCGCTGGGTGGCAACGCGGCACTGGCGCAGCTGGAAAACGACCGCAAATAAACCTTGGGCCCAGAATATGGGTCAAAATGGCTCTAGCGCTTACCCATCAAGCGCTAGCAGCTACATATATATGAGCAAAGCCACCGGAAACGGTGGCTTTTTTCTTTGTGGGGAAGGTTGGCTGCTGGTCTAAACCACCACCGGCTCGGGCTCCAGCCGGATGCCAAAGCGCTCGTACACGCTGGTCTGGATGGCCTTGGCCAGGGTCATCACCTCGCCGCCCGTCACGCTGTCGGCGCCGTGCCCCCTGTTGACCAGCACCAAGGCCTGCTTTTCGTACACCCCCGCCTTGCCGATGGACTTGCCCTTCCAGCCGCAGGCATCAATCAGCCAGCCCGCCGCCAGCTTGATGCTGCCGTCGGGCATGGGGTAGTGCACGATCTTGGGCTCGCGCGCGATGATGTCGGCGCACTGGTCGGGCGACACCGTGGGGTTCTTGAAGAAGCTGCCTGCGTTGCCCACCACGGCAGGGTCGGGCAGCTTGGCGCGGCGAATGTCGCAGATCCAGTCAAAAATCTGCTGGGCACTGGGGTGCTCCACGCCCGCCTCGGCGCGGCGGCGCTCCAGATCGAGGTAGCCCAGCACGGGCTTCCAGGGCTTGGGCAGCCGAAACCGCACATGGGTGATGACCGCGCGCCCCGCCAGGCCCATGCCGCGCGGCATCCCGCTGCCGTCGGGTGCTTCAGACGGCGCATGCTTGAAGACGGAGTCGCGGTAGCCAAAGCCGCACTGCGCGGCATCCAGGCTGAACGACTGGCCGGTGGCCAGATCGAGGGCGTCGAGCGATTCAAACCGATCCTGCAGCTCCACGCCATAGGCACCGATGTTCTGCACGGGCGAGGCGCCCACCGTGCCCGGGATGAGCGCCAGATTTTCCAGCCCCGGGAACCCGTGCGCCAGCGTCCAGGCCACAGCATCGTGCCAGACCTCACCCGCACCCGCCTCCACGATCCAGGCCTTGGGGGTTTCCTCCACCAAGCGCAGCCCCTTGATCTCCATCTTGAGCACGATAGATTTCACATCGCCGGTCAGGATGATGTTGCTGCCACCGCCCAGCACAAACTTGGCTGCGGGGGCCAGCTCCATATCGGCCAGAACGGCCTTCAGATCCGACACGGAGCGCACACGCACCAGGGTTTGGGCACGCGCAGCAATGCCAAAGGTGTTCCAGGGCTGCAAAGGGGCGTTTTTCTCGACTACCATTGGCCCGATTGTCGCACCCGTCCTTTCGGGCCCCCGCGATCTGTAGCTGTTTTCCCTGAGATTGAGAGCCATCCATGCCATCTTTTGACACCGTCTGTGAAGCCAACCTGGTTGAAGTGAAAAACGCCGTCGAGAACACCGCCAAGGAAATCGCCACCCGTTTCGACTTCAAGGGCACATCGGCCAGCATCGAGATCAAAGACAAGGACATCACGCTGATCGGCGACGCCGACTTTCAGCTCACCCAGATCGAGGATGTACTGCGCAACAAGCTCACCAAGCGCAACGTGGACGTGCGTTTTCTGGACATGGGCGATGTGCAGAAGATAGGCGGCGACAAGGTCAAGCAGGTCATCAAGGTGCGCAACGGCATCGAGAGCGAGCTGGCCAAGAAGATCCAGAAGCTCATGAAGGAAAGCAAGCTCAAGGTGCAAGCGGCCATCCAGGAGGACAAGGTGCGCGTGACGGGTGCCAAGCGCGACGACCTGCAGGCGGCCATGGCGCTGATCCGCAAGGATGTAACGGACGTTCCCCTGTCGTTCGACAACTTCCGCGATTGAGATGGCGCCCCCCCTGAGTCGCTTCGCGCCTTCCCCCTCCAGGGGGACGACGCCCTCGCTGCGGGGCGGCCCTTGCTTGGCTTCCCTCGCCTGGGCCGCGCCAGTTCCGAAGTACGGGGGAGGCGCACAGCGCCATCAACGAATGACGATCCACTCCTTTGCCCTGGCCGCGCTGGTTGCTCTGTGCTTGGCTCCGTCCTGGGCTCATGCGCAGGCGGTGGCGCTGGCGGGCATGCTGGGCAGCAAGGCCTTGCTGGTGGTGGATGCCAACCCACCCAAGGCGGTGGGTGCTGGGGATGAGTACCAGGGCGTCAAGGTCATTACCGTCACCAAAGAAGAAGCCACCATCGAAGTCAATCGCACGCGACGCGTGCTGCGGCTGGGCGAGGCCCCGGTGAGCGTTGGCGCCCGTGGCGGAAGCGGCAAGCGCGTCGTATTGATGGCCGACAGCCGTGGGCATTTCATCAACAGCGGCACCATCAACGGGCGTGTGATGCAGTACATGGTGGACACCGGTGCTTCCACCGTGGCCATCGGGCGGCAGGATGCTGAGCGCATGGGGCTCAACTACCAGAACGGCCAGCCCGTGCGCATGAACACGGCCAATGGTGTGGCGCAAGGGTGGCGCATGAAGCTGGACTCAGTGCGCATCGGCGATATCGAGGTGTTCGGAGTCGAGGCCATCATCACCCCGCAGCCCATGCCCTACGTGCTGCTGGGCAACAGCTTTCTGACCGAGTTCCAAATGACACGCATCAACGACCAGATGGTGCTGGAAAAGCGCAACTGAGCCTGACCGCTGCACACACCACCATGTCTGCCCACCACTCCACCGGCACCCCACACCACGCCGAAGGCGAGTACGAGGACTTGCTGGGCCTGTGGTCAGACCTGGAATCAGCGCTGTCGGTGCTGCTGTCGCGACCTCTGCAGGTACAGGATTTTGCCGCCAAGGTGCGCCAGTTCGATGGCTGGATGCAGGACCTGGTGGCGCACGACATCGACGCAGCGCTGTACCTGATGTTCCAGCTGGCGTCCACATCCACCGTGGGCTATAGCGCCTCCCATGCGCTGGTGTGCGGCACCTTGTGCCACATCATGGCGCACGAACTGCAACTGGCACCACGCGAGCGCGACAGCCTAGTGCGCGCGGCCCTCACCATGAACATCGGCATGACGGCCCTGCAGGATGAGCTGGCCGAACAGCGTGAACGCCCGACACCGGTCCAACAAGAGGCCATCAAGAGCCACCCGGAAGAAAGCATGATGCTGCTGGAGCGCCTGTTCATCAACGATGCGCTCTGGCTGGACGTGGTGGGACAACACCATGCCACCGTGGCCGACCGTGTGCCGCTGGCCAACCAGGACCCGGTGGACCGGCTCACACGTGTCCTGGGCACCATCGACCGCTATGCAGCCATGATCAGCCCACGCAAGTCCCGTGCAGGCCGCAGTGCCACCGACTCGGTACGCGCCATCGTCGGGCAGGAGATCGACCAGCGCGATGAGGTGAGCTACACCCTGGTGCGCTCCATCGGCCTTTGCCCGCCAGGGACTTTTGTGAAGCTCGACAACGGCGAGACTGCCATCGTGCTGCGCCGCAGCGAAAAAGCCAATCATCCGCTGGTCGCCAGCCTTCTGGACCGCACCGGCACCCACCACGCGCAGCCCAGCCTGTACCAGACGGCCACCGGAAAACCCCGCATCCAGTCCGCCCTGGCCCGATCGGCCGTGAGCCTGGAGCTCAACCACCGCACCATGGTGCGCCTGGGCCTCTATGCCGCCCAGCACAGCGCCGGGCTCCGGGGGCTGATTTCAGGGCCAGGTTCGCTGTAGAACCTGTCCGTACAAGAAGCTGAGCAGACGGCACGTGCACCGCAGTCAGCGCGGCGTGCCTTCCCCCTGCGTTTACTTTGGCGACTTGCCTGCACCCTCGGCGTTCGGCTTGGCCTTTTTGCTGCCCAGTCGCGACTCCTTGCCTTCGATCAGGCGCTGGATGTTCTCCTTGTGGCGCCAGGCCAGCAACATGGCCATCACGATGATGGAGCCCGCAATCGTGCCCTCGGCATACCACACCACCCCATCCACCAGCAGGTAATACACCGGCGCAAAGGCGGCAGCCACCAGCGAGGCCAGGGACGAGTAGCGGAAGAAAAACGCGATGATGAGCCAGGTCGCAGCCGTGGCCAGCCCCAGCCAGACGCTGATGCCCAACAGCACGCCCAGCGCAGTGGCAACGCCCTTGCCCCCTTCAAATCGGAAGAACACAGGCCACAGGTGGCCCAGAAACGCCGCCAGCCCCACCATGGCGACCGTGCCGTCGTCCAGCCCATAGGGCTGACCAAACCACATCACCAACGCCACAGGCAGCCAGCCTTTCATGGCGTCCAACAGCAGTGTGACGATGGCTGCCGCCTTGGAGCCCGAGCGCAGCACGTTGGTGGCGCCGGGGTTCTTGCTGCCATAGGTGCGCGGGTCGCTCAGCCCCATCACACGCGTCACGATGACGGCGAACGACAGCGAGCCCAGCAAGTAGGCGGCCACAGCGGCAAGGATGGGATACACGGCGGTCAAAGTAACTCCTCAAAAATCGGGGGACGGCGGACGGTCTGCCGTGGCGGCCTATTCTGCCAGCGCGCAGTGCACCGGTTTAGCACCCAGCAACTGCACGCACACCTGCGGATCGATCTGCACCAGAAAGCCCCGGCGCCCGCCATTAATGGCAATGCGCGGCAGCGCCAGGATGGTTTCTTCGATGTACACCGGCATGGCGCGCCGCGTGCCAAAGGGCGACGTGCCACCCACCAGGTAGCCGCTGTGGCGGTTGGCGACCTCCGGCGCGCACGGCTCGACCAACTTGGCGCCGATCTGGCGCGCGAGGTTTTTGGTGGAGACCTTGCGATTGCCATGCATCAGCACCAGCAAGGGCTTGGCATCCTGGTCCTGCATGACCAGGGTCTTGACCACCGTGAAGGGGTCGAGGCCTAGCACCTCGGCGCTGTGCATGGCGCCGCCGTGCTCCAGGTATTCGTAGGGGTGCTCAGTGAATGCCACCTTGTTCGCCTTGAGCAACTGGGTGGCTTGGGTCTCGGAGACGTGTTCTTTCTTGGCCATGGTGCGATCCGGGTAGGGAACGAATGGTATCCAGTTGCGAGCCCCCACTGCGAACGGCAGGCAGCCCGAATCAAGGCACCTCGATCACCCTCGCTGCTGTCGTCTTGCGCCGCCCCACCTTGCGCTTGCCGTACTGCTCAATGGCAGCCACCAGCGCCTGCGCGAACTGTTGCACCAGCGCCGACGGCGCCCGCCCTTCCACGGCCAGCACCTGCAAGCGTCGCTGCTGCAGTTGCACCTCGTCAAACGGCCGGGCCGCCAGCAGGCCCGCCTCCACCCAGCGCGCCGCCGTGAGGTAGCTGGCCAGCACCACGTCCTGCCCGCTCAGCAGCGGCAGCAGCGCCGATGAAAAATTGCTCTCCACCGCCGGCACATACCGCAGGCCCTGCACTGCACAGCTCAGGTCAAACAGCTGCCGCCCGGTCGTGTTGCCCGCACCCAGCAGCAGCGGATAGCGCACCACATCGGCCACGCTCACGCTGCGCTGGCGGGCCAGCGGGTGCTGCGCGGGCATGATGGCGTAGATCGGGGCAATGGCCGAATGCAGCACCTGCAAACCTTTCTCGGGCGCCACGCTGTACTTCAGCGCCAGATCAACGTCTCCGCGCTGCACCAGGGCCGACACTTCCTGCGGCACATCCACCAGCAACTGCAGCTGCACCTGTGGGTGCGTCTGCCGGAACACCGACATCACCAGCGGCATGAAGCTCGCGGCAAAGCCTTCGGTGCAGGCCACCCGCACACGCAAAGCCTGCTGGGCCGACAGCCCTTGCAGTTGCTCGACCAATTCTGTGGCCTGCGCATCGTGCGCCGTGGCATGGGCCAGCAGCCGGGTGCCCGCTTCGGTCAGCGCCATGCCACGTGCCTGGCGTTCGAACAGCGTCACGCCCAGGCTGTCTTCCAGCTTGCCCAACTGGCGGCTCACCGCCGATGCTGCCACGTACAGGCGCTGCGCCGCCTGATTGACAGAGCCGGTGCGCGCCACCTCCAGAAAGTAACGCAAGGGCAGGCTGAGCAGTGAAATGGGCATCGTGTACCTACTAACCAAAAGGCAACGCTCAGTTGCCAAATCTCTATCCAGAGCAATGGTAAACCGGCTCCCATCTTGCATGGTTTAAGGCTCCAATTCACCCATGGCTGTGGGTTTCAGCGCTATCGCCTTTGCGGCAGTGCTACCCCCCCCACGCATCAACCTCTGGAGCCTGCATGAAAAGCCTTGTCCGAGTCACTTTGCTGTCCGCCGTCCTGGCCACCTTCGCCAGCGCCAGCACCTTGTCCCTTGCCCAGACGGCTGCGCCCTCGGAGGCGTGGCCCCAGCGCACTGTGCGCCTGGTCGCGCCCTTCCCACCCGGTGGCGGCACCGATGCAGTAGCCCGCGCGCTGGGCCAAAAGCTGTCCACACGCCTGGGCAAGCCCGTGGTCATCGATAACAAGCCCGGCGCCTCCACCATCATTGGCACCGACAGTGTGGTCAAGGCCGAGCCCGACGGCTATACCCTGCTGGTGTCGGGCTCCACCAGCTACACCGTTAACGCTGCGCTGAGGCCCAAGCTGCCGTACGACCCGCTCAAGGACCTGGCGCCTGTGGCCATCGTTGCCCGCGCACCGCTGGTGATCGTGGTCAGCGCCAGCTCGCCCCACAAGGACCTCGCCACCCTGCTGGCCGCCGCAAAGGCTGCGCCCAAAACCATCAACTACGCGACATTCGGCTCAGGCTCGGCGCCCCATCTGGTCGGAGCACTGTTGGAGCAGTCCGCTGGCGTGCGCCTGCAGGACGTGCCCTACCGAGGCAGCGCACAAGCCATGATGGGGTTGATCGGCGGTGAGATCCAGATGGCCATCGACACCGTGGCCAGCGCCGCGCCGCATGTGCGCTCAGGCAAGCTGCGCGCACTGGCCATTGCAGGCAACGAGCGCGCCCGCGCGCTGCCCTCCGTGCCCACCGTGCGAGAACTCAAGCTGCCGGACGCTGCCTTTGACGGCTGGTACGCCGTGGCAGCCCCTGCGCGCACGCCCGCGCCCATCGTGGACAAACTGGTGAAAGAAGTCGAGGCCGCCATGCGCGACGTCCAGCTGCAGGACCAGATCCGCGTTCAGGGCATGGAGCCCGTGTTTTTGGGCCCCAAGGCCATGCACGCCGCCATGGAAGACGAGATCGGGCGCTACCGCGCGCTGGCCCACCGCGCACAGATCGTGGTGGAGTGACGCCAGCAAGGAGAACACGATGAACCGAGAGCAACTGATCCAGAACGTCCACCACTACTTCGATGACGGCCGCTTTGCCGATGACCTGCGCCGACGCGTGGCCTGGCGCACCGAAAGCGACACCGGGCAAGTCCCCCCCACGCTGCGCAACTACCTGACCGACGAAATCGTGCCTTGGCTGGAGCCGCTGGGCTTTGACTGCCAGGTGCTCGACAACCCAGATTCCAAGGGTGGCCCGCTGTTGCTGGCCCGCCGGGTAGAAGACCCCGCCTTGCCCACCGTGATGACCTATGGCCACGGCGACGTGGTCAACGGCCAGGACAGCCAATGGCGCGAAGGTCTTTCGCCCTGGGAGCTGACCATTGAAGGTGACCGCTGGTATGGCCGTGGCACCGCCGACAACAAGGGCCAACACACCGTCAGCCTTGCCGCGCTGGCGCACACGCTGGAGGCACGCCAAGGCCGTCTGGGCTACAACGTGACACTGCTCATGGAGATGGGCGAAGAAGCCGGTTCACCCGGCCTGGCCGCATTCTGCGAACAGCACAGGGATGCGCTGAAAGCCGACCTCTTCGTGGCCAGCGACGGCCCCCGGGTGAACGCGGCGCGCCCCACGCTCTTTCTGGGTTCGCGCGGTGCCATCAACTTATCGCTCGCGGTGCGCAGCCGCGACAAGGCCTACCACTCGGGCAACTGGGGCGGCGTGCTGGCCAACCCGGCCACCGTGCTCACGCACGCGCTGGCCACGTTGGTGGACGCCAAGGGCCGCATTCTGGTCGACGGCTTGCTACCGCCTGCCGTGCCCGACAAGCTGCGCACGGCACTGAAAGACGTGGTGATCGGCGCAGGTGCCGATGACCCTGCGCTCACGCCCGGATGGGGCGAACCCGGCCTCACGCCCGCCGAACAACTGGTGGGCTGGAACACTCTGGAAGTGCTGGCTCTGGGTGCGGGCAACGCCCAGCGCCCGATCAATGCCATCCCTTCACAAGCGGTGGCCCATTGCCAGCTGCGCTTTGTAGTGGGCACCGACTGGAAGAACGTGCAAGCCACGCTGCGCGCGCATTTGGACGCGCATGGTTTCAGCCAGGTGGAAATCACCATGGGCATGGTGTGCGGCGCCACCCGGCTCGACCTGCACAACCCCTGGGTGGACTGGACGCTGGCGTCGCTGCAAGCCAGCGCGGGGCAGCCTGCCACCTTGCTGCCCAACCTAGCGGGCTCTCTGCCCAACGATATCTTTGCGGACCAGCTGGGCCTGCCCACCCTTTGGGTGCCCCACTCGTACCCGGCGTGCGCGCAACATGCGCCCAACGAGCACCTGCTGGCACCTGTGGCCCGCGAAGGGCTGGCCGTCATGGCAGGGTTGTTTTGGGACCTGGGTGAGGCGCAGGGCACACCGTGGAAGGAAGGACGTATCACCACCGCTGCGTAGACACCAGACGTACTGACCGACGTAAAAAAGGGGCGATTCTGCCCCTTTTTGCTATCTGTGCACAGTGATCACAATGCCGGGTCGCGCAGCTCCCAGCGGATGGCGTCGATCTCCTTCAACACCTCTGGCGATAGCGTGGTTCCCCAGGCATTCAGGTCTTCATCCAACTGCGCCACCGACGTCACGCCGATGATGGTGCTGGCCACCTGCCACTTGGTGTAGCAGAACGCCAGCGCCATTTGCGTAGGCGTCATGCCATTGGCACGGGCCAGGGCGTTGTAGCGGCGCGATGCCGTGAGCGCCTCGGGGCGGCCCCAGCGCTGCTTGCGCACGGATTCATACGTGGCAATGCGTGCGCCCTGGGGTGCCGATGGGCCGGTGATGCCGCTCTCGTCGTACTTGCCCGTCAGCAGGCCAAAACCCAGCGGTGAGTAGCCGAGCAGCGACACGTTCAGGCGGTGGCAGGTTTCGTCCAGGCCGTTTTCCCACGTGCGGTTGATCAGGCAATACGGGTTTTGCACCGTAGCCACGCGCGGCAGGCCGTGCTGCTCGGCCAGGCGCACGAATTCGTGCACACCATAGGGCGTCTCGTTCGACAGGCCGATGTACCGCACCTTGCCCGCCTTCACCAGCCCCGACAAAGCTTCGAGCTGCTCGCGAATGGGGGTGGTGGAGGTTTCCTTGGAAGGGTCGTAGTACAGGTTGCCAAAGGCGGGCACGTGGCGCTCGGGCCAGTGGATCTGGTAGAGGTCGATCACATCGGTCTGCAGGCGGCGCAGGCTGCCCTCGCACGAAGCAACGATATCGGCCGCAGCCATGCCCTTGCCCTCGCGCACCCAGGGCATGCCGCGCGAAGGGCCCGCCACCTTGCTGGCCACCACCAGTTTCTGGCGCGCACCGGGGTTCTTGGCGAACCAGTTGCCGATGATGGTTTCGGTAGCGCCAAAGGTCTCAGCCTTGGCTGGCACCGAATACATCTCGGCCGTGTCGATGAAGTTCACCCCCCTTGCCAGCGAGCGGCTGAGGATGTCGTGGGAATCAGATTCGTTGACCTGTTCACCAAAGGTCATGGTGCCCAGGCAGATGGGGGTGACGTGCAGGTCGCTCTGACCGAGTTGGATATTGTTCATGCGGACTCCGTTGGCAAGCCGCGCAGTTTACGGGTTGCCAGCAAAGTCTGCAGGCCTGGGCTTGCACACCCGCCTCACAGGGTTTGCTGCACGCGCCAAGCGGCAAACCCTGCGGTGTTTTTCTACCGTTCCATCAGCCCGTTCGACGGCAGCGTTTCATCCAGCAGTTTGCGCGCTGTCTCCACCCCTGCCACGGGCAGGCCGTTGGGATCGAGCAACCCCACCTGCACAAGCACACTGGCCTGGTCCCAGTAGATATGCTCGTGGTAGAGCTTGTCGCCGCGAAACTTGACCACCGCCAGCAGCGGTATTTCTACACGCCGCCCCGTGGGCGCGACGCCGGGCAGCATCCAGGGGATCTCGGTGGTATGGGTGAAACAAAACAGCATTTCATCCACCACCTGCGTGGCGCCCACCGTGCGCGAGATGGGGGTCAGACTGGTATCCGGTGGGTTGCTGTTGACAAAGTGACGGGTGTAGAAGTCGTGCAGATGCCGGTAGCCCACACCGCCCGTCATGGTGGGGATGTGGTTCACATAGGGCTCCGCCACCATGGTGGACATGGTGGCGTCCACATCGCGCGTGGCGAACTCATATTCGCAGTGTTTGTCCCACAAAGCCGAGAGGTCGTAGTGTGGCCCCATTGCGCGTCGCAAGGCAGCCACGCTGCGCTGGTGTGCCATCAGGGCCGACGGCTTGTGGAAGTGGTCGCCACCCACGCGTGCAAACGCATGGTCGGTGCCGGGGTAGATGTACAGCTCCACATTCTCGCGGCCAGAAAGGGCCTGCACGATGGCCTCGCGCGCGGGCGGAGGGCAAAAACCGTCAAGCTCAGCGATGTGCAGCACCAGGCGGCACTGGATATCAGCGGCTTCAGCCAGCGCAGCTTCTATGCCGACGCCGTAGTAGCCCACCGCCACGTCGGCATCGGTACGGCAGGCCGCCAGGTAGGCCAGCTTGCCGCCCAGGCAGAAGCCCAGCACGCCCACCTTGCCGCCCTGCGTGCGGACCTCGGGGCGCGCACGTAGCGCCGAGATGGCTGTCTGCAGGTCCTGCAGGCCCTTGGCTTCGTCAAAGCCCTGGTAGAGCACAAATGCGCGCGGCATATCCTTCGCTGCATCGAGTTCCACCGCCGGCTCCTGGCGCCAGAAAAGATCGGGTACCAGCACCACATACCCTTCCTCTGCGTAGTAGTCGGCGACGTCACGCATGGTGCCGTTCACTCCAAAAATTTCCTGTGCAAGCACCAGCCCTGGTCCGCCGCCACTGGCGGGTGTGGCGAGGTAAGCGCGAAAGCTGCCGCTGCCGTCTGCGGCTTCGAGGGTGATCCATTGTCCTGGCATGTTCGGGATCCTTGTAGAGGGTATTAGTGGTTTCAGGAGGGTTCAGGAAGCCGCAGCCCCCGAGGTGGCTTGGGGCGCTGCCACAGCCACGGTGGCATTCGCATGCCGCGCCAGCAGTTGCCGGGTGACCACCGCATAGTCCGACGGATCCACTGGCCCCAGCCACTGCTTGAAGCGGGTGAGCACACCAAGCGGCAGCCCCATGTCCTGCAGCAGTTCGTCAATGTTGTGCACCGAGAACGGGATGATGTTGGTGCCTTTGGAATGCTTGCCGTCGGTGCGCTCCTCCATCCAGGCCAGGCGACGGTCGATCTGCGCGTTCATCTGGTCCGGCCGCGGCAGCTGCAGCCCACCGCGCAGGTGGTTGGCCAGCCACAACGCACCGATCTCGCAGTTGAGCTGGCTGAAGAACGAGGAGTTGTAGCCGTTGAACGCCAGGCGCGGCATGCCCACAGGCAGGATGGACCGGTACAGCCGGAAGTTGCCGCGCGCATCGGTCACACGCTGCAGCACACTGATGTCGAAGAACGGCACCTGCTGGTGCCAGCCCGTGCCGCAGACCACGATGTCGGCAGGCACCGTTTCACCGTTGCTCAGCACCGCCTGTCCGGGCTTCAGGGTCTGGATGCTCACGCCTTTGCGCACGCCCAATTCGCCAGCGGCCACCTTCTCGTAGAAACCGTCGGTCACCAGGCTCACGGTGCTGCGGGCGATGGTTTCGAGAGGCGTGCCCGGGTGCAGGCCGATCTCGCGGAGCTTGAGTTGGCGCGTGACCACCGATTCCACGCTGCCCAGCATGGAGTTGCGCACCGGCAGGCCCGGGCCGTGCAGGAATTTCTCGAAACCCTTGGGCTCGATGTACTTGAACAGCGCCTCGCCCATGCGCGTGAGCAGCAGGAACTTGAAGTTCAGCACGTTCATGAACTTCTTCGGAATCTTCCAGATGAGGTGGCGCGCAAGTACCGTGGTGCTGGCACTGTCGGCCGCGATGGCATTGGCCACGTCGCACGACGACTTGCCGTAGCCCACCACCAGCACATGCTTGCCGCGCGCCTCGCCCGCATCGTTGAACTGGCTGGTATGGCACACACGCCCGCCTGCGGCCACAAAGGCATCCACCCCCGGGTACTGCGGCACTGCAGGCTCGCTGAAGATGCCGTTGCACACCACCAGGTAATCAAAGCGATACACCTCGGCCGGCAAGGCGCCGCCCTGCCCCGTCGCTGCGCGGCGCGCCTGCACGGTCCACACACCGGCCTCTTCATCGAGCACCGCGCTCTCCACCGTGGTGGACATGCGCAGGAATGGCACCAGTCCGAAGTGCTCGGCATATGACTGCAGGTAGGCCTGCACCTGCTGGCCCGAGGGCCACTCGGGGTAGCTGGCTGGCATCGGAAAGTCCGACAGCGCATAGGTGGTGCGCGGGTTCTGCGTGGTCAGGCCCGGGTAGCGGCGCGAGGCGGCCCACACGCCACCCACGTCAGGCTCCTTCTCGAACACCGTCACCTCAAAGCCAAAGGCGCGTAGCACCTTGGCGGTGGAAAGGCCGGCGAAACCGGCACCGATGATGCCTACAGATCGGATGGTCATGGCTGCTCCTTCACGACATGAGTTTGGGGATGGCCGGCTCGTACGACTCGGGCCCCATGGCCGAGTAGCCGCCGTCGCAGGCATAGTCGGCGCCGGTCACGAAGCTGGCCAGGTCCGAGCACAGGAAGAGCACCACGTTGGCCACCTCGGCCGGGTCGCCCACGCGGCGCAGCATGTGGAAGGGCGCGGCCACGCGGTCGGTCTTGGCGCGGTCGCCCCCGGTGAGCTGGTCCATGATGGCCGACCAGGTCCAGCCGGGCGAAACGCTGTTCACGCGCACACCCTCGCCCGCCAGGTCCATGGCCATGCTGCGCGTGAGCTGCACCATGGCCGCCTTGCCCACCGGGTAAAGCCAGCGCCCGGTCTGCGCCACACCCGAGGAGATGCTGGTGAAGTTGACCACCGCCCCGCCGCCCGCGCGCTGGAAATGCGGGCGCACGGCCTTGAGCACCATCACCGCGCTGACCAGGTTGACATTGAGCGAGGCCAGCCAGTCCGCGCGCGGCGAGGCGATGCCGTCGTCCAGATAGGAACATGCCAGGTTCACCAGGTAGTTCACCCCGCTATGGCGCGCGGCGGCCAAGGCCACGCAGGCGGCCACCTGGGCGTCATCGGTGATGTCCGTGCGGCTGAACAGCACCCCATCGCCCAACTCGTCCGCCAGGGCCTGTCCGGCCTCGGCGTTGATGTCGGCCACCACCACCCGCACCCCAGCCTGGTGCAGTGCACGCACCACCCCGGCACCGATGAGGGTGGCGCCCCCGGTCACGATCGCGCTCTTGCCGCGCATGCCTTCAAATCCCTGGACCATGCTGACTCCTGTGGCTACTGCAATGACTGTTGCGGTGCAGCAGCGGTAACACGCCGTCACATCCGCCCCCATGCACCCGGTGCTAACGCTCTTGCGCAGCACCCGGGGCATGCACAAGAATAGAAAAGCAGCCCGCGCATCCACATCCCGAAAGCGCAGGGCGTATCCCACAAACGCATGTTTTCGCGCCCCTGCCGTGGCGTGTTTCGTGCTTGCCCAAGAACCAACATCCCACCGGCCAAACCGCATGCACACCGCCCAGCAGAACAGCACCGCGCACCCGCTACCGCTGGAGCGCTATCGCCTGTTCGACAGCCACGACCTGGACGAGGCGCGCGAATTCGTGGGCCGCGTGTTCTGCCCGCATGACCTGGCCACACTGCGCACGGGCGCGCAGCTTGACGCCTGCCACCACAGCGTGCCCCTGCACCGCGACGCAAGCCTGAACTACGTGCAGTACGGGCCGGCGGTGCGCATTGAGCCTGGCCATTTGGGAGGCTTTTACCTGCTGCAGATTCCGCTGCGCGGTGGCGCCATGGTGCGGTGCGGCAGCCAGGCCGTGGAATCGCATGCGCTCATGGCCTCGCTGCCATCGCCCACTGAAGCGCTGTCGATGCGCTGGCATGACGACAGCCCACAATTCATCGTCAAGATAGACCGAGCGGCTATGCAATCACGCCTGTCTGCCCTGCTGCAGGCGCCCTTGCACCAGCCGCTGGTGTTTGACCTGGGGGTGGACCTGACCAACCCGGCGCTCTTGGGCATGACGAGTTTCATTGCCTACCTGCGCTCTGCGGTAGAAACCAATGCCATCCTGCTGGGACACCCGGTGCTGGCCGAGCAGGCCGAGAACCACCTGCTCACCAGCCTGCTGCTCAGCACGGGACATAACTACTCAGCGGCACTGGCCTCAGGTGCATTCAGTTCTGGCGCAGTGCCCACGGTGCTGCCGCGCGTGGTCAAGCGTGCGCAGGAGTACATGCACAGCCAGTTGGAACAACCCATCACCCTGGCCGATGTGTGCGCGCATGTGGGCGTCAGCGCCCGTTCGCTGCAGCAGACCTTTGCGCAATGCACGGGTAAGAGCCCCATGGCATTCCTTCGGGATTTGCGGCTTGATGCCGCCCGCACGGCACTGCAAAGCAAGTTTGCAGAACGTGCACCGCAGGTGTCGGATATCGCCGCGCGCTATGGCTTCTTCCACCTCGGCCACTTTGCAGAAGGCTACCGCCGGCGCTTCGGCGAGACGCCCTCAGAGACACGCCAGCGCCTGGGCCCACCGCACTGATCCCCGCTCACCCCGGCTGTGCCACGAAGGCTTCTGCAAAGAACAGGGTGGACTGCATACCGGCCAGGGCCATAAAGTCGCGCCGCGCGGCATTCACCATGGCGGGCGCACCGCAGGCATACACCTCATGCTGCGACAAATCTGGATGGTCCTGCAACACGGCCTGATGTACCCAGCCCCTACGCCCCGTCCAACCATCGGCTTCGGGGGAGTCTGACAGCACCGGCACATAGGTCAGACGTCCTTTCAAGGCCTGTTCCCATTCCTTGCAGAGGTCATGCAGATACAGGTCCTGCCGCACGCGGCCGCCCCAGTACAGGGTGATTCGGCGTCCACTCCCCGCAGCAAGGAGCTGCTCCACCAATGCCTTGATAGGCGCAAAGCCTGTTCCGCTCGCCAGAAGAATGGCCGGGACATCGGTGGCGGTGTGCATGCCGAAGGTACCAAACGGCCCCTCAATGCGCAGCACATCGCGCACCTTGAGTTTGGCGAACACCTGGTCCGTGAAAAGGCCGCCCGGCAGGTGGCGGATGTGCAGTTCCAGCAGGTCAACGCCCTCACGCGCCGGGGTGGCCAGCGAATAACTGCGACGCCGGTTGCCAGGCAGCAGCACATCCACATACTGGCCCGCCGCGTAGTGCAGGCGCTGGCCTGCGGGCGGTTGCAACTGCACGCGCATCACATCGGGGGCAAGACGCTCCATGGCCGCCACCCGCACCGGTAGCTTGCGCACATCGATACCCGGAATGTGGGGGATCTCGGCACACTCCAGCTGCAGGTCGCCCGCCGCTGCCGAGCAGCACAAAAGGCGTTGGCCCTGGGCCAGGTCTTCAGCCGTCAGCGCGGAGGGTAAGGCCCCAGCAATATCCTGGACCGGCCCATGCAGCACCTGCGCCCTGCAGGCGCCGCAGCTGCCCGTTTTGCACTGGTGGGGCAAGCGGATACCTGCGCGCGCAGCGGCGTCCAGCAGACTCTCGCCAGCCTGCGCCACAAACATCTTGCCGGCCGGCAGCAGCATGACGCGGTGCTCCTGCGCACGGAGTTCAGCGTATGCCTGCGCAGATGGCGATTTCTGTAGATCCAAGTCCACATCACAGTCCAGCATGGTCGGCCCTTCAACCCTTACACCGTAAGGTAACGCGCCCACAGGCTGCGGTCTGCATTGAGCGCAGCAGAGTCGCCCTGCCACACCACCCGCCCGCGCTCCAGGATCACATGGCGGTCTGCCAGGTCCACCAGGCGGTGCACGTATTTGTCCACCACGAGAATGGTCTGCCCAGCGGCCTTGAGCGTGGCCAGGCAGCGCCAGATCTCCTCGCGGATCACGGGCGCCAGGCCTTCGGTGGCTTCATCCAGGATGAGCAGGCGCGGGTTGGTGGACAGCGCTCGGCCAATGGCCAGCATCTGCTGCTCGCCCCCCGATAGCTGGTTGCCCAGGTTGTTCTGCCGCTCCTTCAGGCGCGGAAACACACCGTAGATGCGCTCCAGGTCCCACGCATCGCGCAGGCCATTGCGGTGGTCGGCAAAGGCCACCAGATGCTCGCGCACGGTGAGGTTGGGAAACACATGGCGCCCCTCGGGCACGATGGCCAGGCCCAGACGGGCGATGGCATCGGTCTTGAGCCTGCTGGTCGCCTCTCCTGCAAAACGGATACCACCGGCTGTAGGACGCAGCGCACCGACCAGGGCCTTGATGGTGGTGCTTTTGCCCATGCCGTTGCGGCCGAGCAGCGAAACCACTTCGCCTGCCGCGATCTGAAGGTCAATACCAAACAACACCTGGCTCACGCCATAGCCGGCCTCCAGGGCCTGGCAACTCAACAAAGGCTCTGGCGTGCTCATGCAGTGGTCTCCAGGATTTCGGTGCCCAGGTACACAGCCTGCACCTCGGGATGGTTGCGGATCTCGTCGGGCGTGCCAGCGGTGAGCACGCGGCCATACACCAGCACCGAGATGCGGTCGGCCAGGCGAAACACGGCCTCCATGTCATGCTCGATGAGCAGCACCGCCATGTCCTTGCGCAGCGCCTCGATGAGCTGCACCATCTGTTGCGACTCATCTGGCCCCATGCCCGCCATGGGCTCATCCAGCAGCAGCAGCTTGGGGCTCGCAGCCAGTGCCAGTGCCACATCCAGCGTGCGCTGTGCGCCATGCGGCAAGGCACCCGCCGTCTCGGCAAGGCTGTGCTGCAGCCCTACGCGCTCCGCCAGTTGGTCTGCCTTGGCGTACAGCTCAGCGGCTTGCGAACGTGGCTGCTGAAAACGAAAACTGGAGCCACTGTGCGCCTGCACGGCCAGAAGCAGGTTGTCACGCACAGTCTGCGCAGGGAAGATGCGCGTCACCTGGAAGCACCGCGACAGCCCGTGGGCCACACGGCGGTGCATGGGCAGCGGAGTGATGTCCACGCCGTCGAGCAGCACGCGCCCCGCATCGGGCTGCAGCAGGCCCGATATCTGGTTGACCAGCGTGGTCTTGCCAGCGCCGTTGGGGCCAATCAGCGCATGAATCTCTCCCCGCTCCACCGACAGGCTCACATGGTCGGTGGCCAGCAGGCCTCCAAAGCGCTTGATAAGGCCTTCGACTTGAAAAAGGCTCATCGGGCACTCCTTGCGCGCCGGTCTGCCAGCGCCGCCAGGCCCTGGGGCGCATACAGAGCGGTGACGATCAACAGCGCCCCCAACGGCATGTGCCAGTAGTCGGTATTGAGCTTGAGCACCTCTTCGAGCGTGAGCCACACCGCAGCTCCCACTGGCCCGCCCCAACGTCGGCCCAGGCCACCAATCACCACCATCACAATGAGCGTGGCCGATTGCGTCCAGTGCATCATCGACGGGCTCACGAAGCTGTTGCCTGTGGCCAGCAGCGCACCGGCCAAGCCCGCCACGGCGCCCGCCAGCCCAAACGCAGTCAGCTGCAGCAGATACACCGGGTAACCCAGCGCGCGCATGCGGGTCTCGTTGTCGCGGATGCCCGTGAGCGCTGCGCCAAAACGCGAGGCCGTAGCCCGGTCAAGCCACCACAGCACCAAAGCCACCAGCGCCAGCACCACCCAATACAGCGTGGACTCATCAGCACCATTGAGCCCCAGGCCCAGCAGCGGCCGCATGGGCAGGGTGTAGCCGTCGTCGCCGCCATAACTGCGCAGTGACACAAACACGAAATACAGCATCTGCGCAAAAGCCAGCGTGATCATGATGAAGTACACGCCCCTGGTGCGCAGCGATATAGCGCCAATCAGCAACGCCGCCAATGCTGCCAATGCCATGGCTGCAGCCCACACAACCCAGGCCGATGTCACGCCCGCATCCGAGAGCATGACCACCGCATAGGCCCCCACGCCCACGAACCCGGCATGACCCAAGGCCACCATGCCACCAAAACCCATGATGAAGTTCAGGCTGGCAGCAGCCAGGGCCACCACCAGCACGCGACGCACAAAACCGATGTAGAAATCCAGACCCAGGGCCGATGCCACCAGCGGGAACAGTGCCAGCGCGCCCAGCAAGGCCAGCGGCAGCAGTGCGCCACGCCAGCGCGGCACATTCTCCTGCTGCAACGCGGAAGAAGTAAAACTCAGGGAAGAAGGCATATCAGGTTCCGTCGGTTCTATACGCCACCCGCAGCGCATGGAACTGGCGCGGCCAAGGCCAGTGCCCCCGCGCAAGAGCCGCCCCGCCGCAAAGGCGGCGTATCCAGAGCTTGCGCTGGGGGCGTCCCCCTCCCGACTCGCGCCGCGAGTCGAGAAAGGGGTGAAGGCGCGAAGCGACTCAGGGGGTGTTTCATTTCAGCCCTTGGCAGAAAACAGCCCCGCAGGGCGAAAAGACAGCACTGCGGCCATCAGCGCGTACATGGCCACTTCGGCGCACAGCGGCCCCAGGTCGGCAGCCACGGCGGGCGGCAAGGTAGCGCGCAGAAGCAGCGGCAGGAAGGCTCGGCCAATGGTGTCCACCAGGCCCACCAGCAGCGCGGCCACAAAGGCGCCCCGCACCGAGCCAATGCCGCCGATGACAATGACCACCAGCGCAGGAATCAAAATGGACTCACCCATGCCCACCTGCACGGCCATGATGGGTCCCATCAGCGCACCAGCCAGTGCGGCCAGTGCAGCACCCAGCAGAAAGATGCCACTGAACACGCGCTTGACGCGCACGCCCATCAGCTCGGCCATCCACCGGTCGGATGCCCCCGCCCGCACCAGCATGCCCACGCGGCTGTGGTTGACCAGTAGGTACAAAAGCCCTGCCACCAACACCCCTGCGCCCAGCACCACCAGGCGGTACGAGGGGTAAGGCAGCCCGGCAAACAGCTCCACCGGCCCCGCCAGGGCTGCGGGCGTGGGGGCCATGATGGGGGACGGGCCCCACACCATCTTTACGGCATCGTCAGCCACCAAAATCACACCGAACGTGGCCAGCACCTGGGCCAGGTGGTCACGCCCATACAGGCGGCGCATCAGCGTCACCTCCAGCAGCACCGCCACCAGCATCGTGGCCGCTATGGCCACCAGCACGGCGCCTGCCAGCGAGCCGCTTTGCACATGCACGGTGGCCGCCACATAGGCCCCCACCATGAACAGCGAGCCATGCGACAGGTTCATCACGTCCATGATGCCGAAGACCAGCGTGAGGCCCGCAGCGATGAGGAACAGCATGAGCCCATAGCCCGTGCCGTTGAGCAACTGCTCGAAGACAAGTATCGGATTCATGGTGCGCAAGGGCCTGTTCAAGTGGGCTGCCAACGATCACTTCAACGGGCACTGGCTGGCATAGGCATCGCCGTAGTTCTCCAGCACCGTCTTGATGGTCTTGTTGGTCACACGGCCTTCAGCGTTCTTGCCGATGGTGCGCAGGTAGAAGTTCTGCACCGGGAAGTGGTTGTTGGCGTATCGGAACGTGCCACGCACCGAGGGAAACTGCGCCTTGGCAAAGGCCTTGATAAGAGCCTCCTTGTCGCTCACCTTGCCGCCCACGGCCTTCACAGCGGCGTCCATGGCGGCAATCACGTCATAAGCCTGGGCTGCGTAGATGGAGGGATAGCGGCCGCCGTACTCCTTGCGGAAAGCCGACACAAAGGCCTTGTTGGGCGCGTTGTCCATGTCATGCGCCCAGTGTGTGGTGTTGAACAGGCCCAACATCGGTTCGCCCACCGCACCGATGATGTCTTCGTCGGCCGAAAAACCGCTGGTGACCAGCATGATGTCCTTGGACAGGCCTGCGCCCACAAACTGCTTGATGAAGTTGATGCCCATGGCACCTGGCAAAAAGAAATACACCGCATCAGGCTTGGCCGCGCGCAGCTGGGCAAGCTCGGTGGCGTAGTCGATCTGCCCGACCTTGGTGTAGATCTCGTCGGCCACCTGGCCCTTGTACTTGCGCTTGAAGCCGATGATGCCGTCCTTGCCCGCCGGGTAGTTGGGCGCCATCACCACCATGCGGCCAAATTTCTGATCGGCAGCAAACTGCCCAGCAGCCTCGTGGAACTGGTCATTCTGGTAGGCCGTGCCGAAGAAATACGCGTTGCACTGGGCGCCTGCGAGCTGGCTGGGACCGGCGTTGTTCGAGAGGTAAGGCACCTTGGCCGCGAACAGCGAAGGCGCCACCGCCAGCGCCACGTTCGACGCGATGGGGCCGGTGAAAAGGTCGATCTTCTCGCGCTGCACAAAGCGGTCCACCAGCTGCTTGGCCTGGTCGGGGCTGCCGGCCATGTCGGTTTGCACAAACTCGACCGGTTGGCCGCCCAGCTTGCCCCCGAGCTGCTTGATCGCCAGGGCAAAGCCGTCACGCGCCTCGGCACCGGGGCCTGCAAATGGGCCCGAGATATCAAGCGCCATGCCGACCTTGATGGGGCCGGACTGCGCAATCGCAGATACGCAGCTGCAGGCCGCCAGGGCCACCAGAGCCGTCAGGCGTGCCACAACGTGCACGCGAGAGGATGAGCGAAATGTGAGAGCCATCTTCAGTCCTTGTCTAACAACGTTCAAAAGAAAATCGGTGTGCACTACACGCCCACCTCGACCCGCCCCGCCACCACGCGCACCGGGAACGTGCGCACCGCTTCGGTGACCGGTGCCTTGCAGGGAGCGCCCGTGCGGATGTCAAAGGTGCCCTGATGCAAGGGGCATTCCACACAGCCGTCTTCCACGTAGCCATCGGACAACTTGGCGGCACCGTGGGTGCACAGGTCGTACAGGGCGTACAAGCCCTCTCCTTCGCGGAACACCGCCACGGGCAGTCCGCCCACCACCACGGGCCAGACGGCGCCGTCCGGGAAGTCATCGGGTTCGCCCACGTCGTGCCAGGCGGCGCAGGTGTGCCCGGTGGTTTCAATGTCTGTGGTTGTTTGCATGGTGGATCTCAGATGGGGGTGGCCAACAAGGTGGGTACGCGCAAGGTGTCGTACACCACCCGCTTGCTGCGGTAGCGCCACTCGCCTTCGTGTTGCACCACCTCATCGAGGTAGGTGCCCGCCTGGTACACGGTGGAATCACCGGCCTGGCCGGTGATCACCACGATGTAGCTCGACTGCGTGCGCACCACGCCGTCCTCCACACTGGTGATGACCAGGCCCGACGTGGCGTGGCGATAGGCATGGTCTTCAAAGATGTTGGCGTGGCGCAGGGAGAGCACACGGTCGCGCAACATGCCGGCGTTGCGGCAGTACACGATGGGTGCAGGAAAACCCGCATCGAAGTTCTCCTTGGGGATGATTTCGTAGCGGCAGTCCTCCACAAAAAAGCCAGGCCAGTCCTCCAGCCGGTTGGTGTCCAGCGCGCTCACATAGCGGTGCTGCAGCTCCAGCAGCTCGGTCCACAGTTGCAGTCGTTGTTGTTGTGTTGTCATCTCGGTGGTTCCTCAATAGCCCATCAGCTTCTGGTAGCCCACCCAGAAGCGGCGGATCAGGTTTTCGGTGATGACGGTGTCTTGCTGGTCTGGCGCCTCGCGCGCCATGGCGATGTAGGAGTGCTTGTCGCCATCGCGCACCGTGCCCCGCTGCACCAGTTCGGTGGCCTCGGTGTCTTCCATCGAGATATAGCCCGCAGGCCCCACCAGGTTGGCCTGCAGCAGGCGCAGCTCGCGAATCTCGGGCGTGTCGTCCTCGTAGCCAAAAAAATGAAACACCAGTTCGAAGTTGCTGGGCCCCTTGGGCAGCAACTGGCGCGCCACCAGCGTGTTGTGGATTTGCTGCACCACCAGCTGCGGAAAGATGGGCTGGATGTGGTTGGTGGTCATCTCATCGAACTCCTTGATCTGCCCCAGCAGCGTCGGGTCTTCGAGCGCAAAGCCTTCGTCCATCGAGCGGATGTTCTGCGCGCTGTAGGCCGCAGCGGTATCCGTCTCCACCTCAGGCTTGGTCACGGTGATGATGCTGTGCAGGCCGTGGTTCGCATCGGGGATGGAGCGCGCCTTCATCCCCACGCGGAAGATGTTGAAGGTGGTGTGGAACAGGTGTAGCAGGCTCGCGTGGTACGGGTCTTTGACGTTCTCGAAGTACAGCTTCCAGTTCGACTTGGAGTACTGCCGCGTGCAGCCCAGGTAGACGATGGGCTTGTGGAAAATGCGGTCGATCCATGGGCGCATCTCGGCGCCCAGGTAGTCAGGCAGTGGTGGGGTTTCGCCGCTGAAGGTGGCAAACAGCAGCCCCTTGTAGCTGTCCACGCGCAGCTTGTGCAGGTTGTGTTCTTCGGGCTTGAAGTCCTTGGGCATGCCCACCATGCCCTTTTGGCCCCGGCGAAACGGCACACCCTGCAGGTCGCCATTGGCCGCAAAGCTCCACTGGTGGTACACGCAGGTGTGGCTGGCGGCATTGCCGCGCTTTTCGCGGCACACCATGGCGCCACGGTGCGCGCAGCGGTTGACCCAGCACGAAAGGCCTTCAGGGGTGCGGGTGACCACCACGGGCGTATCGCCAATGAACGTGGATTTGAAGTCACCCACATTGGGGATCTCGGCCTCCAGGCCCAGAAAGCTCCACACGGGGCCACGGAAGATGCGCTCCTGCTCGCGGTCATAGACCTCTTGCGCGCTGAACACCCGGTAAGGCACGTTGGAGCCATCAGGCTGCGGGAAAAACACCTGGCGCTGGGCCTTCAGCGAGGCGGGTGGTGCGACTTCAACAACCGGGATTTCAGACATGGGCAACACCTCTTGGATGGGGATACCTCCATGCTAAAAATCGAAGCACACTCGCGCTATCCAGTATCGGCACGGTGCGCGCAACGCCTGTCCGGTTCTTGCAAATCTGATGCGAGTTGTGCAGCACTGGAGCATGCGGCAGCCCCTGCGCCACGCAGGCGACTGCAGCAGTCGGGGTGGCCTGTGAAACTACGCGCCAGCCGTCTGGCTCGGCAGCTCGCCGAAGCGGTCGCGGTAGTAGCTCGAAAAACGGCCCAAGTGGCCAAAGCCAAATTCCAGCGCGGTATCTGTCACGCAGTGGCCCGGCTGCTCCAGCAGCCGCGCACGCACGGCGTCCAGTCGGCGGTTGCGCAACAGCGCCATGGGGGACTCGCCATGGTGGCGCTGGCACAGCATGTTCAGCCCGCGCACGCTCACGCCAGCGGCACGCGCCAGGTCTTCCAGCGCCACGGGGGCGCTGAGGCGGCTGCGCATGTAGTCATCCAGCCGCTCCAGGCGGCGCAGGTCGCCTGCGGCAGCGGCACTGGAAGGCAGTTCGATCTGTGGCACCGTAGGCTGCATAGGTACCGGCATGCCCTGCGCACACGATGCAAGGAACAGCGCCACGTTGCTCTCCATGTGATCCACCCAGCGCACATGGGCGGCGCTCTCCACCGTCTGCTGACTCACGTGCAGCAGGGACTGCATCAGAAAATGCCACTGCTGCCCCTGCACCGAGGACAGCGCAACGATGGGGTGCACAAAACGGGTGTCGTTCTGCAGAGATTCGGGTGCCCAGGCCCGCAACAACTGGCACGGCACCTTGAGGATGAGCTGGCGCGCGCCCTGCTGCCAGCGCATGTGCAGGTCGCGGCGCGGCGCGATGAGCGCAGCGGCCCCCGCAGGCAGGCGGATCGGTACCCCATCCGACACCATCTCGGCCACGCCCGACAGCGACAGATGCACCAGGACAAAATCATCGAAAGGGCGCGGGCGGATTTCCACCTCTGCACCGTATTGCAGCATGAACATCTGCAACTGGCGGATGCGCACCTTGGACAACGCAGTGTCCACCGCACCACTGCACCATTTCAGGCCATGGTCCGAAAACTCGCGGGCCACCAGGTCATGGGAATCCACCCGCGCGTCCGAGGTGAACACCGGCCGCCGCTGCAGGGCGGACAGGTCCAGAGACAAGGCAGACGGGGACGCCATCGGATAAGACCTCTTCGTGGGAATAGGCGCAGCACATTCGACGATGCGCTGCTTGATATGCGTCAAAAAAGCAATTTCCATACCCAAGGGGTCTTATCCGTCTTTTGTCCGTTGCAGGCCCTTTGCCTGGAGGGGCACATCCCATCGCGCTCCCTGGCTTTCGCTGCCTGCGCAGCCCTCACTACCTTGAGCCACCTAGGCGACAGGCCCCGCCCCACGGCTGGCTGGCACCCGACGTAACATTGCCGCCACACCGGATGCGTGCTTTGCAGCCACCTGCGCAGCCCCACCCCACACTGACCGCCCTGCCCCTCTCTCCATGTACCAAGCCCTCAAGCCCTCCCGCAGCAGCACGCTGCCATTGCGCCACCTCGATTACCACGTCCGCCACTGGGGCCCTGAGCAGAGCCATCTGCCCACGCTGGTGCTGGTGCACGGCTGGATGGACGTGAGCGCCTCCTACCAGTTCACGGTGGACGCGCTGCAGCAAGAGCGGCGCATCATCGCGCCCGACTGGCGCGGCTTCGGGCTCACGTCCAGCGCGCAGGCCGACCATTACTTTTTTGCCGACTACCTGGCTGACCTGGACCTGCTGCTGGACCACTACGCGCCCGGCGAGGCCATCGACCTCGTTGGCCACAGCATGGGCGGCAACGTGGCCATGATGTACGCCGGTGTGCGGCCCGAACGCGTGCACAAGCTGGTCAACCTCGAAGGCTTCGGCTTGCCCGCCACGCGGCCCGCGCAGGCGCCCACGCGCTATGCGCAATGGATCGACGAAATCAAGCAGCTGCACCAGGGCAACAAGGACCTCAAGACCTACGACAGCGCCGACGGCGTGGCACGCCGCCTCATGAAGACCAACCCGCGACTGTCGGAAGACAAGGCGCAATGGCTGGCCCAGCACTGGGCGCGCCCCAACGCGCAGGGCCTGTGGGAGATCCTGGGCGACCCTGCGCACAAGATCACCAGCGCCCAGCTGTATCGCGTGGACGAAGCCCTGGCCATCTACGAGCGCATTACCGCCCCCGTGCTGGCCATAGAGGCCAGCGGCGACAGCCTGGGCCAGTGGTGGAACGGCCGGTACACGCTGGACGAATACCACCAGCGCCTGACCCATGTGCGCAACTGCCGCACCGCTGTCGTCGCAGACGCGGGCCACATGCTGCACCACGACCAGCCCGAGCAGGTGGCGCAGCTCATGGAGCAGTTCCTGAACGAAGCGTAGCCAGAATTTGAGCCAAATTGGCCGCTAGCGCTTATCCAGCAAGCGCAAGCAGCTATCTTTTTTGAAATTTTGTCCCCACAGATTCTCCGTTTGGCAAGCCCTCTGTCAGTCCAGTTGCCCAGCCAGGGGGCATTGAGGGGGCCGTGGCCCATCCCATGAGAAAATCGCGGGTTATTCCACCGAACACTCAGGACAAGAATCATGGACGCAGAACGTATCAACCTTATCGGCACCACCCTCAGCGACCTGGCTCTGCGCACGCAAGAGTTACGGAGGTATCTTTGACTTCGATGCCAAATTTGAACGCCTGCGCACGGTAAACGCATCGCTGGAAGACCCCGCGGTCTGGAACGACCCCAAGAAGGCCCAGGAGCTGGGCAAGGAACAGAAGTCGCTCTCCAGCGTGGTGGTGACGCTCGACAAGCTCACTCGTGAGCTGGCCGACAACGCCGAGCTGTACGAGATGAGCAAGGAGGAAGGCGACGAGGCCGGCCTCATGACCATCGAGGCCGAGGCGGCCAAGCTCAAGCCGCTGATCGAGGAGCTGGAGTTCCGCCGCATGTTCCGCAACGAGGCCGACCCGCTGAATTGCTTTGTGGACATTCAGGCCGGCGCTGGTGGCACCGAAGCCTGCGACTGGGCCAGCATGCTGCTGCGCCAGTACCTCAAGTACGCCGAGCGCAAGGGCTTCAAGGCCACGGTCGAAGAAGAAACCCCGGGCGACGTGGCCGGCATCAAGAGCGCCACGATCAAGATCGAGGGTGAATACGCCTTCGGCCTGCTGCGCACCGAAACCGGAGTGCACCGCCTTGTGCGCAAGAGCCCGTTCGACAGCTCGGGCGGACGCCACACCTCGTTTGCGTCGCTGTTCGTCTACCCCGAGATCGACGACTCCATCGAGATCAACATCAACCCGGCCGACGTGCGCACCGACACCTTCCGCGCTTCCGGCGCGGGCGGCCAGCACATCAACAAGACCGACTCGGCCGTGCGCCTCACGCACATTCCCACCGGCATCGTGGTGCAGTGCCAGGACGGCCGCAGCCAGCACAGCAACCGCGACGTGGCGTGGCAGCGCCTGCGCAGCCGCCTGTATGACTTCGAAATGCGCAAGCGCATGGAAGAGCAGCAAAAGCTGGAAGACACCAAGACCGATGTGGGCTGGGGCCACCAGATCCGTAGCTACGTGCTGGACAACAGCCGCATCAAGGACCTGCGCACCAACGTCGAAATCTCGGCCACGCAAAAGGTGCTGGACGGCGACCTGGACGCCTTCATCGAAGCTTCGTTGAAGCAAGGCGTCTGAGCGATGCGGATGCGCACCGACGCCATCATCTTCGACATGGACGGCACCATGATCGACTCCATGCCCTGGCACGCCCAGGCATGGGTCGAGTTTGCGCGCCGCCGGGGCATGGACATCGACGTGCCCGACCTCATGGCACGCACCACGGGCCGCAATGGCACCGAGTGCATCGTGGAACTGCTGGGCCGCCGTGTGTCGCAGGACGAGGCCGACGCGCTCACGCACGAAAAAGAAACCATCTACCGCGAGCTGTTCGCGCCGCGCTTCTCCGAAGTGGCCGGATTTCGCCAGTTCGCGGCGCAGGTGCGTGCCCGTGGCCTCAAGGTGGCCGTGGGCACGGCGGGCGACATTGGCAACGTGGAATTCGCCCTGGGCCACCTCGGCCTGGAGCCCGCGCCGCAGGCCATCGTGCGCGGCGACGAGGGCCTGCCTGGCAAGCCCCAGCCCGCCATCTTTCTGGAGGCGGCACGGCGCATTGCGGCAGCCCCCGAGCACTGCATCGTTTTTGAAGACGCGCCTTTTGGCATTGAGGCCGCACGCCGCGCGGGCATGCGCGCCGTGGCCATCTGCAGCACCCACACGCCCGAGCAACTGGCCGGGCCCCATGTGCTGGCCGCCGTGCGCGACTACACCGAACTCATGAACACCGACTTTCTGGAGAGCATCCATGTTGCAACTGCATAAAGCCGACGGAAGCGGAGACGGCACGGCCCCGGCCATCGCCATCCGCCGCGAGGACTACACCGCCCCCGCCTACTGGATCGACAGCGTGGAGCTGACCTTCGACCTGGACCCGGCCAAGACCCGTGTGCTCAACCGCATGACGCTGCGCCGCAACCCCGACGTGGCCGCGCAGCCGCTCAAGCTCGACGGTGACGACCTGAACCTGGCGCGCGTGCTGGTCAACGGCCAGGGAACCTCGTTCAAGATGGAAGGCACCCGCCTGGTGCTGGAGAACCTGCCTGAAGGCTCCGAGCCTTTCGCGCTGGAGATCTTCACCACCTGCTGCCCCGCCAAGAACACGCAGCTCATGGGCTTGTACGTGAGCCAGGGCACCTTCTTCACGCAGTGCGAGGCCGAGGGCTTCCGCCGCATCACCTACTTCCTGGACCGGCCCGATGTGATGGCCAGCTACACCGTCACGCTGCGCGCCGACAAGGCCCAGTACCCGGTGCTGCTGAGCAACGGCAACCTGGTGGACAGCGGGGACCTGGAAGACGGTCGCCACTTTGCCAAGTGGGTCGACCCACACAAGAAGCCCTGCTACCTGTTCGCCCTGGTGGCGGGCAAGCTGGTGGCGCGCGAGCAGAAGATCAAGAGCCGCTCGGGCGCCGACCACCTGCTGCAGGTCTACGTGCGCCCCGGCGATCTGGGCAAGACCGAACACGCCATGAACTCGCTGATGTATAGCGTGGCCTGGGACGAGGCCCGCTTCGGCCTGCCGCTGGACCTGGAACGCTTCATGATCGTTGCCACCAGCGACTTCAACATGGGCGCCATGGAGAACAAGGGCCTGAACATCTTCAACACGAAGTACGTTCTGGCCAGCGAATCCACGGCCACCGACACCGACTTCGCCAACATCGAAAGCGTGGTCGGCCACGAGTACTTCCACAACTGGACGGGCAACCGCGTAACCTGCCGCGACTGGTTCCAGCTCAGCCTGAAGGAAGGTCTCACCGTCTTCCGCGACCAGGAATTCAGCATGGACCTTGCGGGCAGCCCCTCCGCCCGCGCCGTCAAGCGCATCGAAGACGTGCGCGTGCTGCGCACCGCCCAGTTCCCCGAGGACGCAGGCCCCATGGCCCACCCGGTGCGGCCCGACAGCTACGTCGAGATCAACAACTTCTACACCGTCACCATCTACGAAAAGGGTGCGGAAGTGGTGCGCATGCAGCACAACCTGGTGGGCCGCGAAGGTTTTGCCAAGGGCATGAAGCTGTACTTTGAACGGCACGACGGCCAGGCCGTGACCTGCGACGATTTTGTGCAGGCCATCGCCGATGCCAACCCAGGCAGCCCGCTCACGCAGCATCTGGCCCAATTCAAGCGCTGGTACAGCCAGGCCGGCACGCCCCGCGTGCGCGCCACGGGCCGCTACGACGCGGCCACGCGCTGCTATGCGCTCACCCTGTCGCAAAGCTGTGCCCCTACGCCCGGCCAAAGCGAGAAGCAGCCTTTCGTCATCCCGGTCGAGCTGGGCCTGATCGATGCCACCACCGGTGCCGCCCTGCCCTTGCACCTCGCGGGTGATGGCGCTGCAGAAGGCGCAGCCCCCACCACCTCGCGCGTGGTGGTGCTCACCGAGGCATCGCAGACCCTGACCTTCACCAACCTGGACGCCGAGCCGGTGCCGTCGCTGCTGCGCGGTTTCAGCGCCCCGGTGGTGCTGGACATCGACTACACCGATGCGCAGTTGCTCACCCTGCTGGCGCACGACGCCGACGCCTTCAACCGCTGGGAAGCAGGGCAACGCCTTGCGCTTCGCACCGCTATCAATGCAATAGCTGATAGCGCAATGGGGACAAGCGCTAGCGGCCAATTTGACCATCAAATTCTTGCTGCGGAATTTGTGGATGCCATGCGCAGCGTGCTGCGCAACCCAGCGCTCGACGCGGCCTTCAAGGAGCTGGTGCTCACGCTGCCATCCGAAACCTACATTGCAGAGCAGCTTGCGGTGGTGGACCCACAGCGCATCCATGCCGTGCGCGAAGCCATGCGCGAGCAGTTGGCCCTGTCGCTGCAGGCCGACTGGGAAGCGGCCTGGGAGCAGAACCAGGACACCGGTGGCTACAGCCCCGATCCTGTGTCCTCGGGCCGCCGCGCACTCAGCGGGCTGGCGCTGCACATGCTGTGCATCGCCGCGCAGAAGACGGGCGACGTGGTCTGGCCCGGCAAGGCGTACCAACGCTTCAAGGTGGCCACCAACATGACGGACCGCTTCAACGCCCTGACTGCCCTGGTGGCCAGCGGCAGCGAACTGGCCACACCCGCCCTCGCCCGCTTCCATACGCTGTTCAAGGACGAGCCCCTGGTCATCGACAAGTGGTTTGCGCTGCAGGCCGGTGCGCCCGACCGTGGCGGCAACGTGCTGCCCGCAGTGCGCCAGCTCATGGCGCATCCAGACTTCAGCCTGAAGAACCCCAACCGCGCACGCAGCGTGATCTTCAGCTACTGCAGTGCAAACCCCGGCGCCTTCCACCGGTCGGATGCCGCAGGCTACGTGTTCTGGAGCGACCGTGTGATCGAGCTGGACGCCATCAACCCGCAGGTAGCGGCCCGCCTCGCGCGCGCGCTCGACCGCTGGAAGAAGCTGGCAGACCCCTGGCGCAGCGCCGCCCGCGAAGCCATTGCCCGCGTAGCCTCCAAGCCGGATCTGTCCAACGACGTGCGCGAGGTGGTGACCCGCGCACTCGCCGAATAAACCACGACCGAGAAGAGACCGACATGGCAAAAAGCATCAGCCTGACCCGCTACCTTGTTGAACAGCAACGGGTGGACGGACTCATCCCCTCGCAACTGCGCCTGCTCCTGGAAGTGGTGGCACGCGCCTGTAAGAGCATCAGCCACGCCGTGAACAAAGGCGCGCTGGGCGGCGTGCTGGGCACGGCCAGCAGCGAAAACGTGCAGGGCGAGATCCAGAAAAAGCTCGACATCATCGCCAACGAGGTGCTGATCGAAGCCAACGAATGGGGCGGCCACCTGGCGGCCATGGCGTCCGAGGAAATGGACGGCATCTACCTGGTGCCCAACCGCTACCCGCAAGGCGAATACCTGTTGCTGTTCGATCCCCTGGACGGCTCCAGCAACATCGATGTGAACGTGAGCATCGGCACCATCTTCAGCGTGCTGAAAAAGCCCGATGGTGACCGTGGCGTGGAGGAAGGCGACTTCCTGCAACCCGGCACCCAGCAGGTGGCCGCGGGCTACTGCATCTACGGCCCGCAGACCACGCTGGTGCTCACCGTGGGCGACGGCGTGGCCATGTTTACGCTCGACCGCGAACAGGGCTCCTTCGTGCTGACCGAAGAAAACGTGCGCATTCCCGAGGACACCAAGGAATTCGCCATCAACATGAGCAACATGCGCCACTGGGACGAGCCCGTGAAGCGCTACATCGACGAATGCCTGCAGGGCAAGGACGGCCCGCGCGGCAAGGACTTCAACATGCGCTGGATTGCCAGCATGGTGGCCGATGTGCACCGCATCCTGACCCGTGGCGGCGTCTTCATGTATCCCTGGGACAAGCGCGAGCCCAACAAGCCCGGCAAGCTGCGCCTGATGTATGAAGCCAACCCCATGGGCTGGCTGGTCGAGCAAGCTGGTGGCGCCGCCACCAACGGCAAGCAACGAATCCTCGACATCCAGCCCACCCAGCTCCATGAGCGCGTCAGCGTGATCCTCGGCTCAAAAAATGAGGTCGAGCGCGTGACCAGCTACCATTCCACGCTATAATTCGAGGCTAAGCCGGTGTAGCTCAGTCGGTAGAGCAGCTCATTCGTAATGAGAAGGTCGGGTGTTCGATTCATCTCTCCGGCACCAAGTCAGTAAAGGAAACCCCGCTATCCAAAAGATAGCGGGGTTTTTCTTTTGCCGTCCGATGTAAGGGCGGATGTAAGACGATTTTCTGCAGTGCGATGATTGCTGGCTTCATCCCACCGATGTTTGCCTACTCTTGCCTATCGCCTGAATTTGCTCTGACCCTCCTCCCAGCCACCTTTGACTCCGGCCACGAAGTCGCGCCACACCGCCAAGCCAGATTGGCCTTTCTCCGCCAGGTTTTGCCCCAAGGTGGGACGCAGAGCCATGACTCGCAGCCACTGCATCAACTCGACCTGATACACCGCAGGATGCAGCGTGCAAGTACCGATCCACAACAGCAGTTTTTCGGCGGCGACCTCAATATCCGACTCGGCCCCCTGAGAAATGGTCTGCAAACGCAGCCACGTCTCGCGCAGAAAGCGCAGCTCATCGTTCAGCCGCCACCTTACGTAGTCCGTCGCAAAGTCTGTTCCTGAAGTTGTGCGTGACTTCAGCCGTTCTGCCTTGTCCTTCAAACCTGACTCCAGTCGCTCGACCAGGGTTCTATGCGTCTGACAAGCTTGCTCCTGCCAAACCATGTAACCCTTGCCACGCACCACCTTGTCGGCCAAGGCCTTAGCACGCTCCGATTGTGTGCGGCTCAGTATGGGCAAGACCGAACCCAATACCAAACCACCGGCAGGGCCAAACACCAGCAGGCCAATGGTCACGCCAGCGAAATTGCCCGCCACCGCCAGGCCCGCTCGAATCGATCCATTGATCATCACCTCCTGCAGCGCCAATGAAGCCGTGGTTTGCCCCGCGCTGTATCGCTGCCATTCGCGCAGGGCACTCAGCACCACAGCAAACGCAGGCACATGGGGGTGCAGCAATGCGTCCCCCGCATCCAGCGTGTGCTCCGTGACATGTTGCACCCCTTCCTGGCTATAGCCCTCGACAAAATGGACCTGACTGGCCCACTCCGGCAGCTGCCCCTTTTCTTCCGCTTGGGCCAGCATCTCCGCCACCTCGGCATTGGCCAGAACTGGGTAGTCGTAGCGCTCAAAATGCTGCTCCAGCAATGACAGATCAGCCGCGTTCTTCACCTGGAACTTGATGCCATCCACCATCAAATCCCAGCCTGGCTCATTGGCTGTGGCCGGAAACTCAACAATGTGCCCTTGCTGTACCAACTGGCTCGCAACGACCTGTTCCGCCACATAGCCCTTCAAGTTGCTGATGGCACCTAACTGGGCCTCGGCGCCCAGCGAAGCCACGGCATGGGCAAACGCGGCGAATTCCAACGGGTCGGAAAGGTCAGGAATTCGCGAAAAATCGGCCGCCTGCAGCACCTGCGGGTTAAGCACATGCAGGTGGTACAAAAGCTCGCCCAGCGTCAACGCTGACATGGCAGCCATGTCGGAATGCGCACCGTCACCCTCGCGCATCACACGGGCCCAGCCGTCCGCCTCTGGCTGACCGGGCAAACCGCGCTCCATCATCCGGGCAACCTCGGGGCGCAAGGCCACTGGGTCGCGATGGGCGGGGCAAATCAAGGCCCAGTCGCCCCGGTAGCGCTCATGCACATTGCGCGGCAGTGTCCCCAGGCGGTCGAGCTCAGACACACGACCAAAAGCCTGCGCCATGCCCCGCAAGCCAGCGTTGCCCGCCGTCAAACCGTTGAGCGCCAGCAACGCAATCACCCGCATGGCGATGGCGGCCTGGATCTTTTGATTGGCAGAACGCGCGGCCCACCATCCTGTGCCCAGCGTGGCCAGCACAATGGTGACCGGGTTGGAAAGCACCGCCACAAAAGACACCAGCGCTGGGCCACTCACCAGCGGAATGAATGCCGAAGCCTGCGCTGCCAGGATGTACGCAGAAAACCCCGCCACGCTCACCGCTGTGCCCAAGGAGGCCAGCCCGCCTCCGGTAAGCAAGATGGTTCGAATGGCGTCGTCATTCAGTTCACGCGCACCGATAGCCTCCAGCAGTTGGGCGCGTACCGCCGGATCAAGCTGCGACACCCGCTGCCGAACATCGGCCACCAAGGCCTGACGCGCTGTGGCGTGGGCGGCATCGTCGCCTTGCATGACCTGGACCAGCATTTCATCCAGCGTCTGGCGGGCCAGGGCGTCCAGGCTGTCGGGGGCCGTGCGGGTCTCCAGGCCCAAGCCTGCCTTGGCCTTGTCGAGCAGGCCCGGCTGCAACGAAGCCAGCAAAGTTGCTACCAAATCATCGGCGGCCGTACCGGCCGAGCGAAGGCTGCCAAACGTCGAGGCATCCAACCCGAAGGCCTCACGCAGACGCATCCACAGCAACAGGCGCAAATCATCGTCCGGCACGGGCGCCTGCTGCCAATCGATCACGCCCTGCTGCAACGAAGCCACGGGAGACGGCATGACGGCTGCATCACCCTCCTCCTGCCCACGGTGGCCTCTGGATGACCACCTTTTCCCCAGGGCATCAATGCGCTCTGACAGGCGCTGCTGCAAGGTTCCATCTTCAAACAACGCCAGGCAAGTGGCCAACAAATGGCGCGGCGCCGCGCCCAGTCCGGCCACCAAATCCCGCGACTGAAGGACCGAGACCTGCTGATGGGTCGATGGGGAAGGAAGCTGGTGATGCATACCGTTTGTGGATCAAACCAAAGTGCAAGCAGCTTATCGGCTCAGAATGTCCAAGTCAGCCAAAAAATGGCACCGGACATCGAGGCTCGCTGGCACCCACGCCGCCTCCGCAAGAAAACCGGCCCAGGTTTTCTGCGTTGCCCTATGGGCCAGTGAGAAACCGCTGCCTGTGATACCCCATGTACCGCTGGTGCTCCGGTGCCATCCAGCGCATCCGCATCGTTGGGCGTAGCCCCATCAACTCACACGCAGCCGCATCCAACTGCGGCGAAATGAGCGCACGGCCGTGCTCGTCAAAACTCAGCAAGAACTGGTCGAACAGCGCATCGAGGTGCGCCGCCAGCAGCAAGCCGTTAAAAACATCCAGCCGCTCCGCATCGCTATTGCACACGGCCCAGGGTTTGGCGTGGCTGGCACGCAAAACGGGCGCCAGGGCCAGCCCGGTGACCGCACACGCGCCCCCCCAATAGTCCAGCATGGCCTGGCGGTAGGCCTGCTGCCCCAGCCGCTGGCGCACCATGCGCAGCACCTCGGTGCTCTGCGCCACGGGCGGGGCCAGCTGCGACAGCTCGGCCTGCACTTGCTGTTCGAACGTAGCCACCGCCTGGTTGGGCAGCGCTTGCGACAGCGCAGCGGTGCGGCGCAGCCAGTGGGCCAGCAGGGCTTCGGACGGCAGCACAAACGTGGTGGCATCCGCGGGGCTCGCGGCAAAGGTGCGCGCCAGTTCTTGCGCCAGCGTGGCACTGCCGGTGTCGATTGCCACCTCGAAACCCTGCCCCGCCACCGACACGCGCACCCGTGCCGGGTGCCGGGCCGACGCCAGGGCCACATGCTGCGCATCGCCGGGCAGCACGTACTCAAAGCCGTTGTCGTGACCGGCTTTTTCGATGAGGGCGCGTTGCAGGGGGTTCATGGAAACAGCCAATTGGATGAGTGATCCGATTTCATCCGATTACATCCGATACCACCCGATCCGATGATCCGATGCGGTAGTGCGCAGCCGGCCCAGCCCCCACCAGCTTTAGAAAACCAGATTTGCACATGCGCTTGAGCAAATTCTTCACCTGCCCCTCACTCAGGCGGCACAGCTCCATCGCCTCCGCCCGCTTGATGCGCCCATGCTGGCGCACGTAGCTCAGCACCATCTGCTCGTGCTGAATGGGTGCAAAGCCCGCCTGGCGCGTGTAGGCCGCCTTGTCCGCCACAGCCCCATACACAGCGGCCGACAGCATGTAGGTGCGCCCGCGCGTGGCGCCATGCGCCTCCACAAAGCCTGCCTCGGTCAATGCCTCCAGCGTGCGCTTGGCCGAAGCCACATCGCGCTGGATGCGTTCGGCCAGTTCTTCCACCGTCAGGCGCTTGAGCTCGCGCAGCGCACCCAGCGCAATCAGCGAATCAATGGGCAGCTCGGCATTGCGGCGGCGCTCCTCGTCCACCACCAGGCGGCGAAACTCCAAGTCGGCCGGCACGGTGGGCAGGCGCAGCACGACGTTCTGCGCATCGGTGCGGGTGTAGTCGGGCGCCGGGCGGCCAAACTTGAGCAGCCCCCGGTAAATGGTGTCCACGCCACGGCCCGAGCGCTCCACCACGCCAATGCGCTTCATGGCATCGGCCAGCGCCCGGTTGCGCGGACGCGGCTCGGTTACCAGCAGGTTGGCCAGCGTGACGCCATCGACCAGGCCGCCGGGGTTACTGACCACCAGGGCATCGTCCTCCAGCCGCACATGCACCGCGCCCAGGCGGTGGTAGTCACGGTGGATCAAGGCATTGGCCACGGCCTCACGGAAAGCGCCCATGTCCACCAATGGCACCGGCACGCGAAACAGACCCACCTGCAACTCCTCTTCGGGGTTGTAGGGGCGAAAATTGGTCTCCAGCCAATCCACGGCCTTGAGCAGCGGGTAGCGGCGGAACTCGTTGAACTTCACCGCCTGCTGCGCCAACACCTGGAACGCAAACTCGTGCGTGGGCACCCGCTGCTGCAACGCTGCCTCGCGCCCCACCAGCAGCAGCCCCGTCAGCGTGGGCAAGCGGCTGCCATCGGGCTGGCGGGCCGTGAGCCCCAAGGCACCGTCCAGCGCCTCGTCGTCCAGCTCCAGCAGCACGCGGTCGCCGCCATATTGCTGCACCGCCTGGCGCAGGCGCTCGCGCTCCAGCGGGTCAAAGTCGGCCAGCGTGGCCCCCGCCACCGGCTGGGCCGACACATCCAGCAGGCCAAAGGTGGAGGCGCGGCTGGTGCGCTCGTGCGGCAGCATGGGCGCGCATTCGGGCGTGCCATCGTGTTTGATGCGGCGGCGCAGGTACACCCCGCCCTGCGTGGCCACCTCACCCCGGGCCTTGGGCACGCGGATGCAGGCAACAGCCACACCGCCCACCTCGACCGACGACACATTGACGTTGACCGAAGGCGACGTCCGCGCCGCCACCATGCCGGCCAAGCCCGTCAGCAGGAAGTGGTCTGGGTGCAAGCCAGTGGGCGTTCCGTCGTCTTCCACCCCCAGCCACAGCTCGCCGCCTTCGGCATTGGCCAGGCACACCACGGCCTCAACCAGTTCCGCGTCGGGCAGGCGCTTGCGATCGCTTTTGAATTCGACGGTGAGGGATTCGCCCTTCGGGATGAGTAGATTCATTTCAAACTCAGTATCCCAATGGGGCTTGCACGAGCGATGGGGCTGCAGAAAACTCTTCAAACGGCTTATTCCAATCCATATTTGGATAAGCATCGCGCACCAGCTTTTGGAATTTGGGTTCTTTGAGCATCTCGTAGGTCACCGACTTGATGACCAGCCTGACCTCCATATCGCGAAGCAAGCTATCCACGGCGGGAAAACACTTGTCCAGCTGGTCATTGATCCAATCGCGCACCTGCTCCTTGATGGGCTTGTCAGTTCCTCCGTATACCAACTCGAACTCAAGGTCTTTTGGCGGTTTTTTTACAAGGGCAGGCAAAAAACTCTCCACCAACTGCTTGCGTGATTTGTCAATTTCCTTGCCCAACTCTTTTTTGATTTCCTCTGAGTAAGCTTTGACCAGTGCCGCTACACGCTCGATGGCTTGCTTCAATGGCTCTCGGTCCGTACGCAGCGCAACCACACCATAGGGCGTGACCGAGCGTGTGTATTTTTTTCGGATGGCATCGAGTAACTGACGCAACTCTTTGGATTTATCAGCAATTTTGGCTTGAGGTGAAATCAGGCTGAAGCTGGTGGTGAGACGTTTCCGGGTGGCATCGTCAGCCACTGACAGCAACTTAGATGGCAGCGACACCTTTTGGTGTGCCAGTTGCGTGCCCGTCATTTCAATTTCGACAAAGTCCACCAGCGAGTTGAACACTTGCACCTTACGGGCCACATCAAATGCCTGTGGCGGATTGATGCGGAGTTTTTCCTGTACCGGTTGCAGAGCTTCGATGGTTGCCACAACGCGGCCGACGGTGCGCAAATCATCTGTCTCTACGGATTTTGGCGCCTCGGTACCGGGGGTGTTTTCTGCTTTTCCAGCAAGCTCTGCTTTGCCTGAAGAGGCCTTGAGCGGCTCCACTTTCGGCGCGGGCTGAACATAGCCCAAGGCTTGCAAAGTAGGTTGAATTTGCGATAGGTTCAGCGCCAGTGCATTGGGTGCCGTGGCCTGCTCCATGGTGGCATCGACCAACAAAGGAGGCGTGGCAAAACACCAACCCTGCTCGTCCGCGACCAAAACACCCAGCCGCAGGCCTTGCTCCAGACGCATGGGCACGCCCGCCTGCAGCACCTGAAACACTGCGTCAAAGTGACCGTAGCCCAAGCGGGCAGCCTTGTCGGTACCGTCCACCACAATCAACAATTGTCCAGCCGGCAATCGCTGGTGCGCCTCAATGACAGCGGCACCCACTACGTCACTAAAGCCAGGAATGCACAGCACCACGCGGCTTTTGGCGTCACGCACAGTCTGGGCAATCAATGCCTCGTCCATACATACAAACATGGGTCTGCCCTCTTTCAATTTTTATATTGATACGCGAGAAATAGCACCCGCATCCCACGCCGCCAGCACCAGCCTTTGCGTGCGGTACTCGCCAAACTCGCGCAGCTCCTTGTTTTTGAGCACGCGGAAGGTCTCGCTGGGGTAGTCCTCGCCCATCACATCGGCGGGGTCGAGGATGTAGCGCAGCTCGTCGCGAGTCAGGCCGTAGAGGCGGGCGTAGTACGCGTCCAGCTCGGCGCGCAGCTGGGCGCGGCGCTCGGGGGCGAAGGGGAACGGCGGGCCGTCGTGGCCCAGGTCACGCGCCCAGCCGGCCAGGTCGTGCGCGGTGAAGGTGAGTTCGAGCACACGCGGGACGATATAGGCCAGGTCGGTTTCGGTGTAACGATCGGGGGGCAGGATGGGAAACTGCTTCATGTAGAAGTAATTCAGCGTGGTTCCACCCAGCTTTTGCCTCACCACGAAGTCGAATGTCAGTGCGGACAAGTTACCCAAGAAAGCTGCAGCACGTTTTGGCTTCACGCTACCGTCCATCATGAAGAGTGGAAGCTTGTTCCCCACCCCCGCCAACGGCACCACCGACGCAATCACCGTACGCTCAACAGAACGCAACGCGATGTCCCGCCACCCCATTAACCAGGGTGGACAAGACGCCTGCAGCCATTGCTCAGCCAGTGCCAGCACATCGTCGCGGGTTTGCAGGGGGGCTGCCGGAGCAGGCAACTGGCGGTGGCAGGCTGTGAAGTCGAGCACCGATTGCTCAGACTGAGCGTCCACGGCATACCAAGCGGTGCTGCTGCGTTCGCTGGACATGAACACTTCCACACTGCCCTCGGCGGGCAGGTAGTCGTCGTTCAGTGGATGCAACAGCGCCGGGCTGTTGCCGCACAGGCCCAGCGACATGGGCGCCACGTCTTGCGCATAGGGGTGCTGGCGCACAAAGGCTTGCCAGGCGGTGTAGGTGCCAATGCTGGACTGACTTTGGCGCTGGTCCGCCAACCACCAACCGAACAGCAGTTGCGTGACGGACAGTACGGCAGCATCAGGCACACCGTCGCGCAGAGCCTTGCGCAGGCCCTCGGGCAGGGTGGATGTGCGGAGCCAGACTTCGCGCGCATCCACCCAATAGCGCGGGGTGACGGTGGCAGTAGGATCCTGCCTTTCGGCCAGCGTCATGTCGCGGCTGTTGCCGTCCGGTGTGTAGGTGGCCCAGCGGTGGTCAAACTGGTGGACGAGCTTTGCTTCGTAAAGAGGCAGGCAGTGAGGGGCGGGGGTGTCTTTGAACAAGCCGCTGTCGCTCGACATGTGAAACATGGTTGAGAACGAAATTCCCCAGGGGTTGACCTCGGGCGCCACCAGCCGCGCCTGCTTGCCCGCGCCTTGCCACACAGCCTCGCGGATCAGCACCGGAGCAGTACGGTAGAGCTTTTTGGTCAGCTCGGCATCACGGCGGCTGCGGAACAACGGGCAAGTGAGCGTGTTGGGGTTGATAAGGCGGAACTCGTCGGGAGTAAGGGTGAACCACTTCTCCGGCTGATTGAGTTCCGTAATCGTTTTTGCATCAAAAAGGAACTCCGCTGATTCAGACTCGCCCAAGGTAAGCAGGCAAAAGGACTTTCTGTCATCTGTTGCCTTAAACCAAGCTCGAACCTCATAAAGGCTGATCAATTGCACCAGTCGCCGGTTGCTAACGATGTGCCCAAAGTAGGTCTTGGTGCTGTCGTCGGTGGCAATGCCGGTGGGCACGATGAAGCCCGCGCGGCCCGTGGGCGCGGTGATGTGCAGCATGGTTTCGGCAAACAGCGCGTAGGTGTTCACGTCGCCCACGCCGGTGAGCGGGTAGCGCCCGCCCTCGCCACCATCGACGTGCATGAACACGCTGCTGGCCTCTGCGGTGCGCCGGGCGCTGATGAATTCGGCGTACAGGCGCTGCTCGGCCTCGCTTTCGCTGCCCAGCAGCGGGTGACCCGCGCTGCTGGCCAGTTGCTGCGCCAGCGTGCCCTGGCGCAGGGCGTCGATGTAGCGGCTGCGCTCGGCCTTGTTGCTGGCGTTGGCCACTGCCGGGTGGCGGGTGGCAAAAAATTCTTCTTCCTGCAGCTTGATGCGCTCCCACGGCGGGTTGCCCAGCACGCAGTCAAAACCGCCTGCTGCAAACACCTGGGCAAAAGCCAGCGGCCAGTGCAGCACGCGCGCCTGCTGGCAGGCGGTGCGGGCTGCGGCCACGGCGGCGTGCTGCGGGTGGGTGGGGTCGGCCAGCCGGTGCGGGGCCGTCAAGGCCATGTGCAGCGTCTCGCTGGTGGCTACCAGCGCGGCGGTGTCGGGGGTTTTGGGCAGCAGGTAGGCGCCTACAGCCAAATCGGCCGCCAAGGCAAGCGGGCTGTGCGCTAGCTGCTCACATATTTGATGGTACGCACGCTCTTGCGCGGCCACGTCTGCGGGGGTGTCGGCGCCCAGGGCTTCGAGCGCCTGCAGGGCTTGCAGGCCGGTGCCCGCCGCAAAGGCCAGCAGTTGCTGGCCACTTTGCACGTCTTTGGCGAGTTGCTTGAGGGCGGCGGCGTTGGCTTTGGCCAGGGCTTTGCACACCTCTTTGTCGTCACCGCTCAGGGGTTTGAAGGCGTCTTTGGTAATGCCGCGCTCCAGCGCTTGCAGGTCGGTCAGGCCCAATAGCGCATCACCCACTTGCAGGTGGTGGTCCAGAAAGCCCAGCGGGCGGCCTTCTTCAAAGCCCTCCAGCCACAGGGCGGTGCGCGCCAGCTCCACGGCCATGGGGTTGCGGTCCACGCCAAAAATGCAGCGGCCCACCACTTCGCGCAGAGCGTGGCGGTAGGCCTGGGGGGTGACGGCACCGTCGGGGGCACGCAAGGTGGCCAGCTTTTCGGCCAGGCGGCGGGCGGCGGCCAGCAAAAAGTGGCCACTGCCACAGGCGGGATCGATGACGCGGATGGCCAGCAGGGCATCGACCGGCTGGGCGGGGCTTTGCGCCAAGCGCTGCGCAATGACGGGGTCAAGCGCGCTGCGGATGAGCTCTTGCACCAGGCTGTCGGGGGTGTAGTAGCTGCCGGTGAGTTTGCGGTCGTTGCCGGCGGTGCTTCCTTCGCTCGTCAGGCCGACAAAGCCGAAGCGGCGGGCGGGCAAGTCCACCTCGGGCACGAGTTCGAGCAGGCTTTCGTACACGCTGCCGAGTTCTTCGGTGCCCATGTTGCGGTAGTCGATGGGCGCCAGCGGGCCACCGCCGGGGGTGGGCGCCCAGCGCAGGGCGTGCATGGCGGCCAGCAGGTCGGCGTTGGTGAGCTGGGCGGCATCCAGGTGCGGGCACTGGTGCGCGGCAAACAGGCCGCCCAAGGCGGGCAGCCCCAAACGCGGCTGGCCCTGGCCCAGGCCGTGGAAGACGATTTTTACGGCCTGCCACAGGTCGTCAAACCGGGTGCGGGCGCGGCGGCGCAGGGCCAGGTCGCGCAGGCGGGCCAGTGCGTAGCCGCTGGCGTAGGCCTGGGCGGCGGCGGCTTGGGCGCGGGCGCTGGCCGGGTTGGCCTGCGCGTCTTGCGCCGTGGGCTGGGTGGGGATGAGGCCGCGCTCTTCCACGCTGAAGGTGAAGATGCAGCGGTAGATGAGCCGCAGCAACTGGGCAAAGTAGTCTTGCGGGCTCAGGCTGCCGCTTTGCAGGGCTTGGCGCAGGGCGTGGTTGGCGGGGTGTTGCACAAAGCCCTGGCCCAGGGTGAGCAGCGCTTGCGTGACGCCCGCGCGCAGACCGTTGCGCACGCGGGTGCCTTCTTCTTGCCCGGCTTCGCGCCAGGCTTCCCAAGCGATGGCGGGTGGCGCTGCATCGGTGTTGGCGCCCTGCCCTGCGCTACTGGCCAGCAGGCCGGCGCGGCTGGCGTGCAGCAGGCGCCAGGCAAAGGCAAATTCGGCCAGGCGCTGGCCGGCCAGCAGGTCTTGCAGATCAAACTCAAGGTAGCTGGGGCGGGTGAGCGTTGCGGCGTCGCGCAGCAGGCGCAGGGTTTTGCCGTTGCTCACCAGCGCCCATTGGTGCACCGGGCTGGCATTGAGCAGTTCTTGCGCCAGCTGAAAGGCGGTTTTCTTGCGGCTGCCGCTGCCGGCAATGGCGAAGCGCGCATCCGCTTCGTCCAGCCCCAGGGTGTGGGGCGCCACCACGATGGGCAGACCGGGGCCAGCGTCACCCGCACCGGGTGCGCTGGCCCAGTGGGTGATGGGGTAGTGGCGCGCCTCGCTGCCCTCACCCAAGGTGATGCCGCTGCTGGCGCCCACGCTGGGGTAGGCCAGGGCGTCGCGCAGCAGTTCGGTGATGAAGCTGGCGGCGGCGTGTTGGGGGTCGTAATCCGTGCGTTCGAGCAGCGGGGCAAAACTGCGCCACTGGGCGCAAGCGATTTGAAAGGCGCGGCCAATTTCGTCTTTGAACTGCAGGCCCTTGGGCAGGCGGTAGTCGGCCTCGGTTTGCAGGCGGGCGCTGCCGTGGGCGGCCTTGGCCAGCACGTCGGGCAGGAACAGGCCGCCTTCGAGCCGCAGGGTGGGCAGGTTGAGGGCGGCGGTGTGGCGGCGAACGGTTTTCATGGGCGGGAAGCGGCACAGCGTGCCAGGTGGGCTGACACGGTGGGCCGGTTCAGGTACAGTGGTGCAATTCTGACCTGTCTGGTCAGACTTTTGGAAAGACGGAGGCGCACGATGCAGACATGGCAAATACAGACCGCCAAGGCGCGGTTTTCAGAGCTGGTGAAGCAGGCGGCAGAGGATGGGCCGCAAGAGATCACGCTGCATGGCAAGCCGGTGGCGGTGGTGTTGTCGCGCGAGGCGTTTGAGCGGCTGAGCGGTGGTGGAGCGCCGTCGCTGGTGGAGTTCATGCGCCGCTCGCCCCTGCATGGGCTGGATGAATTGGCGCTGGAGCGCGACCGCAGCCCCACGCGCGAGGTGGAGCTGTGAGCTATCTGGTGGATACCAATGTGCTGTCGGAGTTGCGGCGCAAGCAGCCCGATGCACGCGTGGTGGCCTGGATGGAGCAGCGGCCCGCCCAGGCGCTGTACCTGAGCGTGCTGACGCTGGGGGAGATCCGCAAGGGCATTGAGCGGCTGCAGGGCGATGCCCGCCAGGCGGCGCTGCTGGACTGGCTGGAGGTGGAGCTGCCCCGGTTTTTTTGGGGCCGTGTGCTGGCGGTGGACGCGCACACCGCCGACCGCTGGGGCCGCCTGCAAGGCAGTGCGGGCCGCCCGCTGCCCGCCATCGACAGCCTGCTGGCTGCCACGGCGCTGCAGCACGACCTGACACTGGTGACGCGCAACACGGCCGACTTTGATGGCATGGGGGTGCGGCTGGTGAACCCATGGCTGGCTTGAAACACCACGCCAAACGCTATTTACTTGATAGCTGCTTGCGCTTGCCAGATAAGCGCTAGAGGCCATTTTCATCATAAAGAATCGGGCAGCAGTACATAGACGCCCATTACGTCCACGGGCAGGCAGGGGGCCACGCTGTATTGGCCCACGTCGCGGGCGGCTTCGCGTACGCGACGGTGGTCGGCCAGCAGGGTTTGGGCACGCGCCTGGGCCAGGGCGTTGAGCTGCTGCGGGTGCTGTGCCAAGAATTGCAGGGCCTGGGCCACTTCGCGGGCCATGGCGCCCTGCGGCAGGTTGGCGGTGGGCACGCATTCGAGCAGCTGGGCGGTGGTGTCGTCGCTCAGCCATTCTGGGTTGCTGCGGCCTTTGACGGCCAGGGCCACGGTTTCCTCGGCCATCATCTGGTAGGGCTGGCGGCGGCGCACGTAGCCGAGCTGGTGGCGCAGGCGCAGCAGCACGACGGTGGTGACCACATCGACCGCATCGGTGATGGTGGCGGCGCAGCGCGCGGTGATGCTGGCGGCTGCGGGCGCGCCTTCGCCCGATTGCAGGGCGTTTTCAAGCAGGTGGTCGGCCAGCACGCTCACCAGGGGGTGGCTGCGGTGCAGTTCGGCAAAGTCCAGCACCAAGGTGGTGTGGGCTGCGCGGGTGGCGCCTTCGGGCACCAGGCCTTCGTCGGACAGGCGCTGGCGCAGGGCCTCGGGCAGGTGCTGGGTGTGCAGGCGGTGGGTTTGGCGGCGCGCGGCCTCCAGCGGGGCGCCCAGGCGCGCGCAGGCGCTTTGCACAAAGCGCTGCACATCGGCATGGCTGCCCAGGGCGGCTTGTTGCTTTTGCCATTCGGGCAGCACTTCGTCGGGCCGGATACGGCGCTGGGCAAACACGGTGCGGTTGGCCTTGGCTTTTTCGAGCGCGTCGGTCCACTGGGTTTGCAGGGGGGCCAACAGGGCCTCGGCTTCTTCAAAGTCAAAGCCCAGTTGGGCCTGGGCGCTGCTGCGGTTTTCGCGCTTCATGAGCGCAGCCTTGATGAGGGCCTGGTTGATGCGCTGTTTGTCTTCAGGCATGGGCACGAGCACGCCCAGCTCTTTTTGAATGGCCTCGCCCTTGCGCAGGATGACGTTGAGCACAAAGCCATCGACCGGGTTGTCTTGGCCATAGAGCATGGTGCAGCGCACCTCGGGGGCTTGCTGGCCAAAGCGGTCCACGCGGCCTTCGCGCTGTTCGTGGCGGGTGGGGTTCCAGGCCAGGTCGTAGTGGACGACGGCGGTGAACAGGTGCTGCAGGTTGATACCCTCTGACAGGCAGTCGGTGGCCACCAGGATGCGGGCCTGGGTGCCCTCGCCCTCTTCCATGCCTTCGACCTTGGCGCGGCGCTCTTCGGGGCTGAGTTCGCCGGTGACCACGTCCACCAGCACTTTGGGGAAGTGTTTTTTGAGCTCGGCGGCCACGTAATGCGCGGTGGCCACGTAGCGGCAGAACACCACGGGGGCATAGCCGTCTTTGACCAGGCCTTCCATATGGGCGATGAGGGCGGCGAGCTTGGGGTCGCCGGCTTTGCCGGAGAGGCGCTGTGCCTCGGCGATCAGGGCCTGCAGGCGTGCAGCGTCTTGCAAGGCAGTGTGGGTTTCGTCCAGCTGGCCTGCGGGCTCCAGGTCGTTGCCGTGCAGGTCGTCGGCGGAGCCGTCGTGCAGGCGGTCGTCTTCGAGCAGGTCGTCTTCGTCGGCGCTGTTCAGGCCCGCCGTTTTGCCCTCCAGCCGGGTTGTCAGGGCCTTGACTGCCGCCGCCGGGGACGAGGCCACGCAGCGCAGCAGGGCCAGGGTGGCGTACCAGATCAGGCGGGCGCTGCCTTGCTGCGTTTGCTCGACCGATTCGGCCATTTCACGGCAGTAGGTTTGCACGGCGTCAAAAAAGGCGCCCCAGTCGCCGGTGAGCTTGTAGGTGAGCTCGGTTTTCATGCGGCGGGCAAAGCCCCGGCCGTCGTGGGTTTCGGCCTGCCATTCCACGATGTCTTTGCGGCGGCGCTGCACGAAGTGGCGGGCCAGTTGCTGGCGCAGGGGGTCTTCGGCCGAGGTGCGGCTTTGCAGGCCCACAAAGGCCGGGTCGAGCAGGGACAGCAGGTTGTAGAACGCGGCTTCGTCGCCCGAGTGTGGGGTGGCGGTGAGCAGCAGCAGGTGGCGCTCGGTGTCTTTGGCCAGGCGCTGCAGCAGCTCAAAACGCAGCTGCTTGCCCGCGCCGCTGCTGGCGCAGGTGTGGGCTTCGTCCACGATGATGCATTCGGGGGCGATGCTCAGGAAGTGCTCGCGGTGGCGTTCGCTTTTGATGTAGTCGAGGCTGACCACCACGATGGGGTGCTGGTCGAACAGGCCCACGCCGTGCGGCAGGTCGCGCTCGATGCGGCTGGCGCTGGCCGATGTAAGGGCCACGGCCTGCAGGTTGAAGCGGTTTTGCAGCTCGCCCTGCCATTGCTCGACCAGGTGCGGAGGGCACAGCACGGCCAGGCGGGCGACTTCGCCCCGGTCAATGAGCTCGCGGGCAATCAGTCCGGCCTCGATGGTTTTGCCGATACCCACGTCGTCCGCAATCAACAGGCGGACGGTGGTCAGCCGCAGGGCCATGAGCAGCGGCACCAGTTGGTAGGCGCGCGGCTCGACGGCAATGTTGCCAAACGAGCGGAACGGCCCGCCGCCCGCGCGCAGCTTGAGGCGCAGGGCATCGCGCAGCAGCAGCGCTGCGGCATGGTTGCCGGCCTGCTCGGGGTTGGGCCAGGCAAACGTGGCGGGGGTGACGGGCTCGAACTCCAGTTCAGGGATCAGGGTGATGATGTCTTCGTCCGCACCGCCCAGGGGGCGCAGGCGCAGCAGGCTGCCCCCGTCGCCCTGGTGGGTATCTGCCTGCACCACCCATTCGCGGCCACGGGCACGCACCAGGTTGCCGGGGAGGTAGTCAAGGGTGTCGGTGGTCATGCAATAAATTCGATGGGATTAGCTGAAAACATGCGGGTGGCTCTCGAACTGGAAGGGCCATTGGCTTGGGTTGGACATGTCGAGCACGGTCTGCCCCTTGTCCACCAGCGCTGCAACATGCTCTGCCAGAGGCGGTGCGAGCACGACGACCGTGCGCGCGGCCTTGTACTGTCCTGCCACGGTGAGTTGACCACCCAACGCAGGCACCTGGTATTGGTCGGGCTCCCGGTGGCCGCCCGCTTGCAGGGCTTGTTGCCACTGGATGAACAGGTCGCCTGAGCTTTCGGCAGTTGCTGTTGTCTGTCCGCTGGCTTGGGATGTGGGTGCGGGTTCGTCCGGTGCAGCGGCCACCTGGGCGTTTGCCAAGGCGACCAGCATTTCGATGGCCTGGGCATTGCGGCGGTTGATGTGGTCGTGGTCGGGCTGGTTGAAGTACGACAGCAGGCACTGGTAGCAACCGGCTTCACAAATGCTCTGGCCGGTGGCGGTTTTTTGCTCCAGCGCGTCCAAGCCATCGACCGTCCAGGGGCCCGTAGGCTGGTGGTGGTGCATCAGGCGCAGGGCCTGTGCAGCCACCTGGGCCATGGCGCCGGGTTCGGTGGCCAAGCGGGTGAGCACGCCCGCACCGCCCTCGGCCGCTTCGTAGAACAGCAAGGCCTTGCGGTCGTCCTGCTTGGGCAGGGGCTCAGCCACCAGTTCGGATTCTTCGATCTGGAAGGTCATTTCAATGCCGCGCTTGAGGGCCGCTTGCAGGGTGGCCATGGCCTCCAGTTCCAGCGGCTTGGCGGGCGCGAGGATCAGGATGTTGCGGTGGTCCTCGACGAACGGAACGATCTGCTGGTTGGGCACCTTGTCGAGCAGGTCGGTCTCGGTGGCGTCTGAGTCCTCGGTCGCGCCGGGCTCGTCTTTTTTGCTCCACTGCCCAGTGATGGGGTTGATGTAGAAGCCGAGTTGATCTTTGTTCTTGCGACGGCGCCAGCCCCGGTTGATGCGCCAGATTTGCGCGGCAGGGGCATAGGTGAGAGCGGCAAGAGCATCTTCAGCGGGTCCATCGAGGCCGGTCACCAGCGACTTGTGCTGGGCAATCTTGCCGTCAGGCCCGGGCAGGAAGCGGTAGGTGGTTTGCAGGTCAAAGCCCTGGCGCTGGCGGTCTTCGTCGTTGATGGAGATGCGCTCGACCGGGATGGTTTCAACGGTTTCAATGCGGTAGAGACTGCGCACCCAGTCGAGGTCGGTGAGGAGCGCACCGCAGTTTTCGCACAGGTTGTGGTGTGGTTCGGTGCCGTCTTCGCCGCCCATGTGGGCGTAGCCGCACTGGCTGCAGACGCGGCTGGCCACGGTTGCAAGCTGGCTATTGCCGGAGATATGGTCCTTTGATCCCACGTTGAGCTTGGCGCGCACCACGCGGTACATGCGGCCCTGGTGGTAAATGAGGCTGCGCGGCCCGAATTCAGACAACGCCAGAAAGCGCGGGCGGCTGACCATGCTGCCTTCGTCGTCCTTGCCTTTGGCTGCGGTGCCGCCCTTGGCGGGTATCCAGGCCATGAGGGGCAAGCGCGGGAAGTTGTAGCCAGGCAAAAAGCCCTGGCTGGCCAGGTAGCGGTAGGTGTAGAAGTCGGAGTTCTGGCCGTTGCCTGACTTGAGCAACACCGCGTATTGCCGGGCGGCGTCACCGTAGCGGCGCTGGGCGTTTTGCTTTTCGGCATGGGTGGTGGTGTAGCTTTTGACCACCTGGTCTGCCATGTCCATTTGCTTGCGGGTGGCGTCCACCAGCACGCGCCAGCGCTCGAAGGCGGCGCTGAAGTCGTCGGCGGCGCGTCGCACGGTGGCATCGATCTGCTCGGCGGAAAACCAGCTGCTGCCAGCCAGCACGGGGGCGAGCTGGGCCATGAAACCCTGGGTGCTGTGCAAGGCGCGTGCGGTGACTTCGGGGGCGGCGAGTTTGTCGCGCAATGCCGGTTGCAGGGGCTTGTCGGGTTGCTCCAGGTCTAGAAGCGGGGCAATGCTGGTATCGAGTTGCACCTGCGCGGCTGCCATCCAGACGGCGTGCAGGTGGCTTTCGACCAGGTCGCGGTTGGCCAGGTCGAGTGTGGGCGGCTTGACGATGCCATGCACCATTTCGGTGGCATGGTGAAAAAACCATTGATCGTGCGGGCTGAGCGCAGCGCAGTAGGTGATCACCAAGGCCTGCTGGCCCGAGCGCCCTGCCCGGCCGCTGCGCTGCGCGTAGTTGGCGGGTGTGGGTGGCACGTTGCGCAGGTACACCGTGTTCAGGGCCGAAATATCGACGCCCAGCTCCATGGTGGGCGAGCAGAACATGACTGGCAGGCGCTCCAGCGGGGCTTCGTGCGCGGGGTTGGCAAGCCAGTCTTTGCGGTCTTTTTCGGTGTAGCGAAAGCGCTGCTCCAGCAGTTGGCGGCGGCTGGCGTCCACCTGCGCGGTGTGTTCCTGGGCCTCGAAGTCGAACAACGGGTGATCTTGCTGGCGCAGGTTTTCCGCTACTGCCAGATAGAGGCTCCGGAAGAACTGGTTGTGCTTGCCGTTTTCAAGGGCCTGCGCCTCATCGACCAACATCCAGTCCATGCTGGAAGCGTTGAGGCGCCAGCCGACAACGGCCCCTTCCACGTCGAGCTTGTGCACGTACCCGTAATGTGACGCGGCCTGGAGCAGTTGCTCCGTGAGCTCAACCCATTGAGGGTCTTTCCAGCTGGACACCTGGGATGCAGCCGCACTGTCCTTCCAGAATTTGGCGGCCTTGATGTCTTTGAGCAAACGCGAGCGGGAACCGCCAGGCACCAGGTCGGTGCGCGGCTTGCCCTTGTATTCGGGGCGCTTGGTGAGAATCAGGTATTTGGCCGTCTCCAGGTTTTCATCAGCGGCGAAGGCCCAGCGTTCATTGAGGTATTGGTGGGCGGTGGCCTTGGCCTTGTCCTGCTCTACGGGGTCGAGGTAGCGGGTTTCCAGGCACAGGCTGCGGCGCATGCTGTCAAAAAGCATGCCCGCGAGGGCGGCGCGCTGCTCGGGGCTGATGCAGGCCAGCACTGGATGTACGGCGAACAAGGAGGTTTCCGCCACGAATTCATCCAGCCCGCGATATGCGATGGACAGCAGATTGAGCTGGTCCAGGTTGGGGTTGTTGAAACGCCAGCCCCGGCGCAGGTCACGCAGGAGCCGGTAGCCGATGATGAAACGCATGGTGCGCTGGGCATCCTGGCGGGCCAGCCCCATCAGTTTGGGGGTGCGCAGGTATTCGGCCAGGGTGCCAAAATCGGTCTTGTCGAACCCCAGTGCTTTAAAGACAGCGTCGGCCAGGGTTTCTTCATTCAGCATGCCCTGGTGGTTTTGCAACGCGCCAATCAAGGCCGAGCGCAGCGTGAGCAGAAACACGAAGTCGTTGAAATGCCCGGCCTGCAGGGCGGCGTCCTGGCGGTTGTCGGTAAAGCCCAGCAGTTTGCGTGGGTCGGGCTGGTCAGTGGGCAGATCTTGCGCCGCGAACAGTTGCCGTATGGCGCTGAGCGTGAGGATGGTGGTGGCCGAAGAGCGCCCCTCGCCTGACAGGCTGGCGAGGCGGTTGATGTCCTTGCCGTGCACTTCGTGGGTCTGCCCGCAGTTCAGACAAAAACGAAACTTGCCGGGGATGAACCAGTAGTCACCGCCGCCACGGCCTTGCCAGCCCTGGGGGCTGACCTGAATGTCCTCGGGTACGTATTTGCGATAGGTGCTCTTAACCTTGGGCTCGGCCTTGGTCAGGTCAAGCCACGATTCGGGCAGGTCTTCGATACTGCCACGGTAGGTCTGGCCCGGTCTGGCCGGGCACAGAAAACCATAACGGGCGTTTTCATCGTCATCGCCCGAGATGTCGTCGATTTCGCGGGGGGCATATTCCACTTGCGATTGGCCTGAACGCCACACCGGGTGGTACTCCTGCCCACAATCGCGACAAAAATGAACAGGGTAGAGCTGCGTGCCCTCGTCTTGGCGGCCGGGCGCGTAGCGTTGAGCATCCAGGGTGATGTGGCGCACGCCCTCGGGCTCCAGCGTGGCCAGCACCTTGCCGGGGCCACTGATGAACTGGTGCAGCTTGAAGGCGAAGGGTGCGCGACCCTGAGGCGTCTTCACGTCGTGCGCGGCCACCAAGAAGCGCTGCAGCCCGGCATGCGCTTCTTCCACCGTGCATTGCGCATCGTCAGCCAGGCGCTTGGCGGCATCGCCCAGGGTCACCGGCCTGGCCCGCCGGGGTGGCTCATCGAGGGGCAGTTCAATGCCAAGGCTCAACTCCACCCACACGGCCAAGGGGTCGTCGCTGAACGCGGCGAAGTCCGGCCACTGGTGACGTTCTTTCAGTAACGCTGGCTTCAAGAGTGATTTGACGGCCTCGATGTCCTTGGCGGGGTTGGTGACCCGCTCCAGGGTTTCTCCAATCACATCGTGCTCGGTGATCTGTGCGCCAAACAACAGGCTGGCGACGCTGGCAACGGTCTGGTTTCTGTCGGCCTGCGTGCCCGTCGATGACATGGTGGCGGAGGTGCCAATGCATACCAGCTGGTGGGCCTGCAAGCGCTCGCGCAAACGGCGCACCAGCAAGGCCACGTCGGCACCCTGGCGTCCACGGTAGGTGTGCAATTCGTCCAGCACCAGGAATTCCAGGCCCTGGCAATGCTCGACCACGCGCCTGTCCACGTCCTCGAAACGGGTCAGGATCAACTCCAGCATCATGAAATTGGTGAGCAGGATGTCAGGCGGATTGTCGGCAATTTGCTTGCGATCGGCGTCACTTTCCTGCCCGGTGTATCGGGCCACGGTAAAGGGCTTCTGCTCGTCTGGATAACCATGCAGGAATTTGTCCAACTCTTCCAGCTGGCTGTTGGCCAGGGCGTTCATCGGGTAGATGACGATGGCCCGGGTGCGCTTTTGCGGATCGGCCTGCTTGGCTTTGAGGATGCGGTCGATGATGGGAACAAAAAACGCCAGCGACTTGCCCGAGCCCGTTCCAGTGGTGACCACGTAGCTCTGCTGCTTCTGCGCCTTGGCCAATGCCTGCAACTGGTGCACGTAAAGGTGCAGATCGGCCGCTTTGCCCTCGGTTTTACCCGTCTGAAAGATGTGGGAGCAACTGGCATGAAGCATCCCCTCATGCGCCAGTTGCTGGACGGTGCTTTGCCGCTTGTAATTCGGGTTGATCTGAATCAGTGGCTCGGGCCAGTAGCGGCCACGGTCGTATTCCTGCTCCACCTTGGACAGGATGTCCTGGGCGGAAACCTTGGAGAAACTACGAGAAAACGAGCTGTATTCGCTGATGAGCCGATTGCGGAAATCAAAGACGTTATCCATGCTTTTTTCCCGCAGCGGGACAGAGTGATCAGAACCAGTTGCATTATGCAGATGTAACCAAGACGGGACTGCCGATAATCCTGCAAATGAAAAGACCTGCTGAGGTGGGAGTGACGTACTTCTTCATCTGTCGCCTCTGGATGACTGCATCGACGAAAATCGCTATCTGTCGCCACACGGAAAAGCCAGGCGAGGCAAAAGGCGCTTGAAATAGTGCAATTCACACAGTCAAGGGAGATCCATATGACCATGGTTCGCGGTGTCCGCATCCTGGCTGCGCCCTGCTGTGGCGCGCAATACGCCTTGCCCAACTACATGTCGATGAACTTTTCGGCATTTGAGTTCTGGACGGATGGCTGGCGCGACGGCTCGCTCATGCCTAACGACGAGGGCCTGCGCCGCTGCCAGTGTGGGCAATTTGTTCTTCTGAAAAACCTGGTCGAAGTCAGCACGGCGGACGACTCCACTCTTCCGTCCCTCGGCCATGTTTCCACCGAACAACTTCCTGAGTGCATTGCCAGCGCCGCCAGCGATGAGGTGGAGCTTGCCGCCCGCATTATGGTTTGGCACCACCTGAACCACAGCTACCGTGAGCGCTACCGCCAGCACCGGGATGCCGAGGAAGCGGCCACCAAAGCGAAGTGGCTCGCGGCCCACCCCGACAACCGCTCCTGGTGGGACAAGCTGCGCAAGCGCAAACCGCCGTCGTACATCAGACCTGCGGACAGTCCGTTCACCTACCCAACCTTCGAGCCAACGCCCGCGCAACAAAAAAACATGGAGCGGCTCAGCACCATACTGGCCAGCCGCGATGATGAATCGCTGCGCTGGAACGCCATCCCTCTGGCCGAGCTGTACCGGGAACAAGGGCGGTATGAAGAAGCCCAGCGGGCCATTGATGCCGTAGAAAAGCGGGAGGACGATGTAACCGTACGGCTAATTTCAAGGCTGATCAAAGAGCGGGATGCTGCGCCAATGCGCTATCGGATGTGATCCGAAGATACCAATCGGTCGGCAATGCCCCCGCCATGCGCATTACCTCTCATTCCAAAGCTGTATGGCCTGTCTCGGGTGGAAATGCACCTATTTCGGCATTTCAACCAGTTTCTGATTCCTTGCATCCTCATGGCGTTTGAGGATGGCCATGACCGCTTCGTGGACTGGTGTGCCAGATTTCAAATGAGCAATACGCACGGCCAGCTCGGCATCGGTGAGGGCTCGCTGGAAGGTTTTGGCTCTGGATTCCTCCAGGCGCCGAATACGCAGCTCAATGGATGTCATGCCCACCTCCTGCATGTTCGGGGTCATCGACCACGACAGGAAAAGCGCTTCGGCGCCGGAGAACCCGGGCAATCACGGCATCGTAAAAGGCAGGGCTGCCAACCTCCAGCGTCCTGATGTGCCGGTCCAGCTCCTCGTCGGTCATCGCCTTGAGGTTGGATTTGACCCGTGCTGCTTCCAGCAGCGCTGTGCGTTTTTCAAGGCTGGTTGCCATGGTCGGTCTCCTTGGTCTTTATCTCAAGCGCAGCCCGCAACAGGAACTGCGCCTCGCTTTCGCTGCCCTGGCGTTCGATACGCAGACCCGAAGGCATGTGGCGCATTGCCACCGTGCCATGACCGGGGCGGATGAAGTGCACCAGGACCCTCGGGGCGTTGACCGGCGTGGCGACCTTCTCCAGCACGGCGACTCGTCGTTCAAGACTTGCCATGTTTGGATTCCAGAACTTCGATACGTGCCAAGAGTTCGGTGGTCTCGACAATCTTGGCCACGCCTCCCAGCGCGGTGATGATCTGCGCAGCCTGGCTCGGCGCAATGTCGCCCTCGGCTGCAGCCTGCACCACGGCATGTGCCTGCTGCGCCAGGGTGCCATCGGGCATATTCAGTGGGGTCGGCAGTTCCACAGGCCGCAGACTCGGCAGCACCCGGTCCAGCAGGATGCGGATGGCCTGTGGGTCACCCGCCAGGGCCTGGGCGCGCAGCACGGCAATGATCTGGTCCAGATCCTGCGCCAGCTTGTCACGCAACTCAGCCACCTTGCCACGTCCAGCCGGTCGGCCGGGGGAAGCGCGATTACCTTTGGTGAAGCGGCCTGCCGGTCCGCGATCCGCCGTTTTTTTGCCGTCTTTATTCGGTGGGGTCATAGTGTGTTTCCTGTTGAGACGTTGGTGTCTGGGGGGCGATGGAGTCTTTGCTGGCATTCACCTTGGCATCCAGAATCAAAGAGGCGTTGCGGAATTGGATGGCGGTCGCAGCGGTGGTGCAGGGGTCGAAGTCCACCACCCAATCCAGCAGACGGCCCGTGGTGTGGTGCGCCGATTGGAGTAGCTCAATCAGCGTGGGCTTGTGCTGCCGGATGCCCGCACGAAGCTCATCGTTCAGGCGATTGGCAGGCGTCACCGTCAGCTTGTGGCCGTCGGTTTCCAGAGTCAGGCCAGCGTGGTGCAGCGCCAGGTAGAGGGCGAAGGCGGGCATCAGAAATCCTCGCTTTCAGCAACAACCTGCGAACTATGCGAAGTAAGCGAAGAATCAAGACTGGCGCGGGTTTCAGGCGTTTTTGAGGCATCGCTAACTATGCGAACTTGTCGAACTAACTCCGGTTCGGGGTGGCTTTGTTCGCTTACTTCGCTTTGTTCGAGAAGGCGAACATCTGCCGCAAACCCGCGTGGTTGCTGGTTGTTCGCATAGTTCGCTTTGTTCGCTTTGTTCGCAGCCAATTCATAGAACTTGGTCGGTCGGCCTGGGCCGCTGCGGTCCTCGTGCACGGTGATGTGCGGCGGGTTGCAGGTCAACAGCTCCTCCAGCGCTGCATCAATCCGCGTTTTGTTCACATGGCCACCGAAGCAATCCACGGTGATTTGCTTGCGCGTCACGCGCTGGCGCGCAGTCAGGAAGTCCACGATCTTTTGCGCCGTATCGTTTGTCTCGGCCACTTCCACTTCGTCGGCTGCGCTGCCAAAGACGAACTTGATGGAGTCCACGCTGTAGCGCACCCAGGCCAGAGCCGCATTGATGTGATGCACCTCCACCGTGGTGGTCAGGTCGCACAGAGCGAACAGCATGGCCAGGCGCAGCAGCATGGGGGCACGGCGCTCAATCAATGCTGTGATGCGTTCGCCCGCTGAGTTGTCGTTGAGCTCACTGTGATACAGCACCTCGTAGCGCTTACGGGCATCTGGAGACAGATCCATGCGCATCTTGTCCTTGTCGGCCCAGCGCTCGGCCTGGCAGAACCGCAACACCTCCAGCACGCGCGCTGCCAAGGCATCCACGTCCTGCTGGGGCGTGGCGCGGGGGAAGGCGAGCATCTTGGTGCGTTCGGCCCAGAACATCAGAAAGCGGTTGGCAAAGCCGTTGGTGAGCTCGCGTGACGCCATCAAACTCCGCAGTTCTGACGGAGTGACAGCCCCCACCATGGCGATATGCGGGTCAGTCGCCCAAAGGCGGCTGCTCTTGGTTGCGGGCTTCATGCTTACGCCGTCCCAGCAGTCGCGCAGCGCTGCCGACAAGGTGTTGCCCTCACGTTTACCTTGATGCAGGATGTTGGCGAACTCGCTCTCGATCACCAGCAGACGCTTGTCGAGGATGGGTTCAACCTCAGTTTGTCCCTCCTTGAAGCCATCATGGATCAGGTACACCAGGCCCTCACGGGATGACAGGCCACCACGGTGAACTTGGGGCGTGGCGTCCTGGCTCAGGGCCTTGAGCGCTCGCTCGATCCGGCCGATCAGAGCAACCGCATCACCCTTGCGACCACGGCCCGAGCGACCAATATGCAGCATGAACATGCGTGCGTGGTGCCAGGTGTTACCGATGGGCATGTACGGCCCACGTCCCACGGCGCAACCCATGAAGGCAATCAAATTTGCTGCGATGGCGTAGGGGTTGGCTTCGGTGGTGTCGCCGCCTGCGCGGGCCACGTCGCCCACCAATCCATACAGGCAGGCAGGATCAGGCCGGGGGGCGTTGCGGTGGTTGTCGAGGCCGTCGTCCTCTGCCGCGTCGGCCAGGATGTTGAAGTCGCTTTTCATTGCTGACCCTCCAGCCACACGTCGGCCCAGTCGGCGCCGGGGCGCGATGGCGTCAACGTCTTGTTGTCGATTCCTGCCTTGTCGGCACGTTGCGCCAGGGCGGTGGCGGCCTGTTGGCCTGCGAGATCGTTGTCGGCAAAGATCACCAAGCGGTCGATGCCACGGGGCCAGTGAAAGCCGCTGAGGGCATTGGCACAGTACGCGGCGACCACGGGCAGGCCCGAACCCAACGACGCGGCCACGGCGGTTTCGATACCCTCTGCGATGCCCAGCACGCCACCACGAGGAGCCGCCAGGGGAATGCAGGCGCCAGCCAAAGATGCGGAAGCTGCCGTCAACTTTTTGGGCGTTGGAACGCCTGCCTTCTTGCCGTCTGTCAGATAGGTGCGGTGGATAGCAATCAGTTCGCCGTCACGCACGATGGGGGCCAACATGGCCGGAAAGCGCCCCAAGAGCTGAATCTCACCGTTGTCGTCGGTGTGCCAGTACGCCAGGTTGGGGTGCTCATGGAGGCAGGACGGGATATTCCAGCCCCCCAGGCCACGCTGCGCCAAGTAGGAACGCACGGCATCCCCGGCGGGGACAGATGCCATCCACAGGCGGGCATTGCGCTCGGCGTTCTTGGCCCACTGCGCACGTTGTGCTGCTTCGCGCTCCACTGCTGCTTGGCAGATCTGGTGGCGCATGGACGCCAGTTCTGCAGGAGACTGGTGCTGTGGCTGGCGAGCCATCCAGTGGCTACTGATGTTCTGGCGATAGTCGCCAAACACGCCACCAAGGCAATCAGCAAACAGTTTGGCCCAGCCAGATTCGCGCGGGCCGAAGCGGCAAAAACGTCCCGGCTCCAGATGCTGCGGAGCGTAGCCCAGCGTCGCCTGAATGGCGCCAAGGAAGTCTGTGGGGGTGTTGAGCGCGATCATGGGCGGCGCTCCTTCTGAAACCAGCGAGAAGGCGCTGAGCACCAGACCCGCAGCAGGAGTTGGTTGATGACGGCGGCCATAATTACGCCACCCCCAGGACGCGCCGCAGCTCCGACACAGGCCAGGCCAATCGGCCATTGATGCGGATAGGACGAATGGGGCCATCCTCGCGACACGCCCAAATGCGGAGCGTTTGTTCCGCACGATTCAGGTGCCCTGCGGCCTCGGGTGTTGGGAGTACAGCGCGCGTTTCCAGCGCCAGCGGGGTGAGTTGAACAGTTTTTGCGGGCATTTCACAACCTCATGGGTTTGTTGAAGACAGGCCGCACTGTTCGGGGAGCGACGTGCACGAACCCCCTTCGTGCACGCTTTTTTGGACGGTTGCTAACCCTCCTGCGCTTTAGCTGCCGCGTGAAGCTTGCGGCGGATGGTGTTGGGATGAAGCCCAAAGCGTTGGGCCAAGATGCCCGCTACTTCACTGCTTCCCCTGCCTGAAGCAAGGAGACGCTCACGTTCCTGCAAGATCTCGAAGATGCTTCGGGTCTTGGAATCCGATTGACGCGTACGTGCAGATTTCTTGCCCCCGGCGCTGGCGCCTTGCTTGATGCGCGCTTCTTTGGCCTTGAGACCTCGAATCAGAGGACTCAGAATCTTTGCGGTATCGGCAATGCCCTTGTCCAGGGCAACGTAATTGAGCAATGTCACGATGTGCTCGTAGGGGCAAATGGATAGCGCGAACTGGAGGATTTCTTTCTTGGTACAGCCTGCGTTCTGGGCCGCATTCTCGGCACAGCCCTCCAATGTCAGCAAGGCCGGCCAGGGCAGCAGGTCTGCCAGGGTGGTTTCAGGTTGGTGCTGGCGTTGGGCTGCTGGAACAAAGCCGCGTACCGGTTGTGTTACAGAAAAGTTCCAACTCGGTTTAGCGCGCAATCCGGCGCGCGTCCTTTCCGTCTCTGCCGCAATGGACTCCAGCATGAGCCTTTGGCGCGAGGTCGCTGATGTGACTGTCGTGAGGTCAAGCCGAAGGCGCATGACTGGTTCCCAAGAACTGTGTTGCATTCCATCCCTCCCGGACGCTATCCCCTCAAGAGAGCCCTCTGCAAGCCAGCGGGAGGCACTGTTTTTTTGGCAGAAAACCGCCATGCCTAGCTGGGGCGAAAACGTTCAAGCGTGAGCTGCGACCCTACGCGCAGGGCGCTTTGCTGGCGCAGCCCGGGGCATGGAAACCTTGACGGTCGGCCCCATGCCAGCGGTGGCAGCCATGTCAATCAGAGTGTCCAGCGAAAACAGATTGACCTTGCCCCGCATCAGGTCAGAGATGCGCGGCTGGGTTACGCCGAAAAAAACAGCAGCCTGTGCCTGTGTCATGCCTTGCTGGCGAATAACTTCCGTCAGGCTCATCATCAAACCCGAGCGGGCGCGCATGCTCGCGGCGTTCTGTGGGGTGTCCTCGATGGCGTCCCATACGCTGGAAAATCGCTGCTTGTCGGTCATGGTGCAATCTCCTTCATCAATGCCTTGAGTCGCTTTTGGGCCAGTTCAATATCCCGCTTGGCGGTCTGCTGGGTTTTCTTCTGAAAACAGTGCAGCACATACACGGCATCGGCCAACTTGGCGACGTACACCACGCGGAAGGTGCCCGCTTCGTCCCATATACGCAACTCCACCACACCGGCCCCGATGCTGGGCATGGCCTTCGCATCATCGGGTGCCAGGCCGTTTTGCACCCGGTCCAGCTGATATCCGGCCTCACGCATGGCGGTCTGCGGAAAGCTGCGCAGGTCGTCAAGTGCAGTGCCTCGAAACTCAATTGGTTTCACGGTCATATTATATAGATTTTTGTATTTTTTATTGATCAGAATTGACCTATCCAGCCACCACGCGCAGCGCACCCGGTTCGGCCTGGGCGTCAAACTGCACACCTGCAAGGCTCAGGATATGGGCCTCCACACGCTCCGCATGGGGGCGCAATTCATCCATGGGAAGGATGGCGTAACCGTCCGCAACGGCGCTCGGAGTGTGCCCTGCCATTTGCGCTGGTACACCGAGGGGGGCGATATTGCGACCCTGTCGGATGAAGGTGCGGCGCAGTCCATGAAACGTCAGGTGTTTAACCTGGGCGTGCTCCAACACCTGATCATGGGATGCTCGGGCATCGACAATGCGTCCTGCCTTCCCCGTGCTGGCAAACACGTACGGCCCCACCCGTGGCAGTGTCGCCAGCAGTTGCGCAAGATACGGGGTCAGGGGGATGGTGCGGGTCATCTCCACCTTGTCTGCAATGGTCAGCTTGCGCCAGCGGAAATCCACGTCCTGCCAGCGCAGGGCGGCCATTTCTTCACGGCGGGCACCGGTCAGCAGCAAGGCACGCAGATACACACTTGCGGTGCGATTGCTGAGTTGCTCGGTGCCCGCCCACCAGCCTGCAATTTGCGCACCATCCAGGGCGTCAGTGCGTCGCGTGTTCGGCGGTAGGTTCTCCAAAATAGCGGGTGCCTTGCCTGCATCGCGGTCTGTCAGGCTCCGATACTCAGGGCGGGCAGCGCACCAGCGCAGGAATCCCCGGAACATCATCAGGGCGCGTGCGGCTTGGTGTTTACCTGTCTCGGCTTCGCGATCAAACCAGCTTTTCAACGTGTCCTCGTTCACCCCGGCCAGCGGCAGCGCCAACAGCGGATACAGCGGCCCCGGCCTTGTGAGTCCCTGCCCTCGCTTTTTCTTTTCACCACCGGGTACGGCCATTGCTTCCAGGTCGGCACGGTACCGGGGCTTCCAGGCATCCTTGCGCTTGGGTTTTCCATTCTCCAAGTACAGCGGCCACAGATCTCCCACGGTCAGGGCGGCGGCCTTGTCGGCTTCCACCTTGGCAGCGGCAGCGGCTTGCTTTTCGGCCTGGGCCGCCAAAGCGTCACGCTTGAGGTCGCGGGGGTCTTTGCCCTCATCAATCAGGCGTTGAAGTTCGCGAGCCTTCGCTTGCGCTTCTGGAATGCTCCAGGCGGTCGGGCTTCCGATGGTCAGGCGAATGTCCTTGCCTTGGTACACGCTCTGGAACACGTAGGCGGACTTCCCGGCGGGGGTCGCCCTGAGCCCGAGTCCCGGCGCAGTCGCATCCCATAAGAAAGCCTGCTTCTTATCGGACGGACACTTGAACCTCGACACCCGGCCAGCGGTGAATGCAATCTTTGCCATGTGGAGCCCCTTGCAGTCTTACATCGGCCAGGATGTAAGGGCGGATGTAAGACTATTTGCTGAAAAATACTGAACTTCAATCAACGCTACGACTGTTTACGCATCCAGTAAAATCAGTATAAGTTGTTGATTTTTATAGATTCTATCAGCAGCAATCAACACGGGCAAATATGCCTATCCTCTCATTCGTAATGAGAAGGTCGGGTGTTCGATTCATCTCTCCGGCACCAAATGAAAGCCCCTGATTCGCAAGAGTCAGGGGCTTTTTACATGCGATTGATGTGCAAATCCTTGTTGCACTCCATCGTGACGCAAACGTTGTGACACCGGTCAGCAACGCCACCGACAAGACCAGGCAGGGCTCGCGACCATCCTGCGCCCAGCCAAGGTCAAGGCTTGGGATCCCTCTGCCCCTGTTGCGCGAATGCGAGGTCCGGCAGTGACAACGTGGCCTCGGCTACCTCCAGCAGGCGGCGGTTCTGGTCCATCGAGGTTTTTTGCAACACCCTGAAGGCGACCTCCTCGTTCATGCCAAGTCGGGCCATCAACACTCCTTTGGCGCGCTCTATGACCTTGCGCTCGTTGAGCGTGCGGCGCGCAGCGTCCAGCTCCGCTTCCATGCTGGCCATGCGGGCCGTCTGGGTCTGCAGCAGCTCCATGAGAGATGCGGGTTCCCCCGCTTGGGCGCCACCCGGAGGTGCTGGCACCACAGTGGGCGCCAGTGCCATGTCAAAAAACCGATCCACGGCATGCGTACGCTGCGGCGGGTTGTCGCGCAGTCCGCGCAGCAGGCCTTTGGAGTCCTGAAGATCTTGCTGAGCTTCGAGGATGCGCGCTTCGCAGTCCGCTCGCAAGCGTTTGACGAGATCGACCTGGAGGTGCCACAGCGCATTGATGCGCTCGGAACAAACGTCGAACCAGATATCACTGAGATCGCCGTCCAGCGCAGCGTCTGGCCGAGCCACACACAGCGTTCGGCGCAAGCGCTCCAACTTGGCCACACCGGGAGATAGCTGTTGTTGCTCCCATCGCACGCGCAGTTCTGGCTCGGCGAACTCGGCGAAGACACGCAGGCTACGCTCCTGCGCATCGATGAGGTGAATCACACGCTGCTGGTGCGCCTCGTTGCTGCGGCCGGAGGCATACAGCAAGGCGCCCAAAGCCCGCTCCTGGCCCGCCTCCTCCTCCGCTTGCACGAGGTGCAGCAACGCCACCAGCAGGCGAGACACGCTGGGCAAACCCGCCGCATCGGCTACATGGAAGACCAACTCGATCAGCCCTGCAATGAGGTGGCTGTATGCGGCGACAGAATCGTTGGCACTCATTGCCTGGCGTTCGATCTGGGTGCGCAGCGCTGGCAACGACTCCATCCCGAGCAGCGCCCATGCCATCAGCGACAGCGCCTTGGCAGTGGCGCCCTGTGCAGGCTCGATGTGCTGAGCAAACACTTCACGCAGCCGGGCCTCCAAGGGGCCCACCTCCTCGACCACCCGCAGGCGCATGTCGGCAAAACGCTGGGCCTTGGAGGCCAGGAAGGCCCCTGACGCGCCCCGCTCGCGCTGCAGGCCCTGGATCAGTTGCCCGATCACATCCACCAGTTCAGCCCGACTGGCCAGATGGCGCACAGCATCAATCTCCAGTTGCTTGGAACGCAGGACAAGGTTCGATACGGACAAGGGCGCCGCGAGGTCGGGCATGCAGGTTTCCTGGGTTGTTTAGGACGCAGCCGGAGTGCCGCGACGTGGATGCGATTGTGTCAGGCTGCCGGCGCGCCAGTCACGCTGACACGACCACGTACGGCACGCACGCTGTAGGTGCGAACCGAATGCTCCGGCATTTCCAGGCATTCGCCGGTCTGCAGGTCAAAGTGGTTCTTGTACAGCGGTGAAGCCACCACCACGCGGCCGCTCAGGCTGCCGATCAGCCCGCGCGACAGCACACTGGCGCCCGACTTGGGATCCACGTTGTCAATGGCGAAGAACTGGTCGCTGCCAGTGCGAAAAACCGCCACGTGGAGATCGGCGACCAGGGCGCAGACGCCGGTGTTGGGGAGGATGTCATCCACCGCACAGATGTCGGTCCAGTCGAGGGAATCGGTGCTGTTCATGGGGAGTGCACTCATGGTCTATTCCTTTCAGGCCGCCTGGCGGATGGGGATCACTCTGGCCGACGCAGGGCCACGCTCATCGGCGCGCGCCGGGCGGATCTGGCCGCGCTCTTCGACGAAGAGCACGTTCTCATCGGCTTGGTCGCTGTTCACGAACGAGCGGAAGCGCTTGCGCGTCTCGGGGTCGGTCACGGCCGCCTTCCACTCGCACTGGTAGGTGTTCACCACGTGCTGCATCTGCGATTCAAGCTCGGCGCACAGGCCCAGGCTGTCTTTTTGCAGCACGTCCTTGAGGTAGTCGAGGCCCCCTTCGAGGTTTTCGCGCCAGGTGCTGGTGCGCTGCAGCCGGTCTGCCGTGCGCACGTAGAACATCAGCACGCGGTCGATCATGCGCACCAGGTCTTCCTTCGTCAGGTCGGAGGCAAACAGCTCGGCGTGGCGTGGCTTCATGCCACCGTTGCCGCAGATGTAGAGATTCCAGCCCTTTTCAGTGGCAATGACGCCAATGTCCTTGCCCTGCGCCTCGGCGCATTCGCGCGTGCAGCCCGAGACGCCGAACTTGATCTTGTGCGGGGCACGCAGGCCCTTGTAGCGGTGCTCCAGCTCCACGGCCAGGCCCACGCTGTCGCCCACGCCGTAGCGGCACCAGGTCGAACCCACGCAGCTCTTGACGGTGCGCAGCGACTTGCCGTACGCATGGCCCGACTCGAAGCCGGCGGCGATCAGTTCCTCCCAGATGGTGGGCAGTTGTTCCACGCGCGCGCCGAACAGGTCCACGCGCTGGCCGCCCGTGACCTTGGTGTACAGGCCGTACTTCTTGGCCACCTGGCCCACAGCGATCAGGCCGTCGGGCGTGACTTCGCCACCGGGCATGCGCGGCACCACCGAGTAGGTGCCGTCCTTCTGGATGTTGCCCAGGAAGTAGTCGTTGCTGTCCTGCAGGCTGGCCAGCTCCTTCTTGAGCACAAACTCGTTCCAGCACGAGGCGAACACACTGGCCGCCACGGGCTTGCAGATATCGCAGCCCATGCCCTTGCCATGCTTTGCCAGCAGGTCCTCGAAGTTCTTGATCTGGCCCACACGCACCAGGTGGTAGATCTCCTGGCGCGAGTAAGCGAAGTGCTCGCAGATGTGGTTGTTCACGGCCATGCCACGGCGCGCCATTTCCGCCTTCATGACCTGGGTGACCAGGGGCACGCAGCCGCCGCAGGTGGCACCAGCCTTGGTGCAGGCCTTCACCTCGGCAATGGTGCACGCCCCATTGCCCACGGCCTCGCAAATGCCGCCCTTGGTGACGTTGTTGCACGAGCAGATCTGTGCCGTATCAGGCAACGCCTCTACACCCAGTCCGGGCTTGGCCTTGCCGTCGCTGGAGGGGAAGATCAGGAACTCGGGGTCATCGGGCAGCGTGATGCCGTTCAGGGCCATCTGCAGCAACGTGCCGTATTCGGAGGCATCGCCGATCAGCACGGCGCCCAGCAGCTGCTTGCCATCCTCGCTGATGACGATCTTTTTGTAGACCTGGCGACGCTCGTCCACGTACTGGCAGGTGCGGCTGTGCGGCGTTTTCCCATGCGCGTCGCCAATGCTGGCTACGTCCACGCCCATGAGCTTGAGCTTGGTGCTCATGTCCGCACCGACGAAAGCCGCGTCGGTCTCACCCGCGATGTGGCGGGCGGCCACACGCGCCATGTCGTAGCCGGGCGCGACCAGGCCGAAGGTCTGCTCGTTCCACGAGGCGCATTCGCCGATGGCGTAGACATCGTGGTCGCTGGTACGGCAGGCACTGTCAATGGCCACGCCGCCGCGCGGGCCAATGGCCAGCAGGCTCTGGCGCGCCAGTTCGTCTCGTGGGCGGATGCCAGCGGAGAACACGATCATGTCGGTCTCCAGCCAGGTGCCGTCGGCAAACACCATGCGGTGGCGCGCGCGGGCGCCATCGGTGATCTCCTGCGTATTGCGGCCGGTGTGCACCTGCACGCCCAGTTCTTCGATCTTGGCCCGCAGCACGCGGCCACCGCCCTCATCCACCTGAACAGCCATGAGCCTGGGAGCGAACTCGACCACATGGGTTTCGAGGCCCATGTCGCGCAGCGCCTTGGCGCATTCCAGGCCCAGCAGCCCCCCGCCCACGACCACGCCGGTCTTCGATTTGGCACCCGAGGCCTGCATGGCCTCCAGGTCCTCGATGGTGCGGTAGACAAAGCAGTGATCGCGGTCGCGTCCAGACACCTGGGGCACGAAGGGATTGGAGCCGGTGGCCAACACCAGCTTGTCGTAGGTGAGCACTTCGCCATCCGCCGTGGTCACGGTGCGGATGCGACGGTCCACCGATGCAGCGCGCGCGGCTAGGCGCAACGTGAAGCCGGTGCGCTCGAAGAAGCCGGGTTCGACCAGCGAAAGTTCATCGGCCGAGGTGCCACTGAAGAAGGCCGACAGATGCACCCGGTCGTAGGCAGGGCGCGGCTCCTCGCACAGCACGGTGACCTCGACACCAGTCATGCCGGTTTCGGCCAGACTTTCGAGGAACTTGTGGCCGACCATGCCGTGGCCAATGAGAACGATTTTCATGCTTGCTCATCCTGCAAGAACCCGGGGAACCGTTTCGAGGGGTGCAGGATGTGCCATGCCAGCGGCACAGCACACCCTCCGCGGAACCACGGGCGTGGGTTGGAACTACCAAGCGGGCGACTGCAAAAAAAGCCGCAACTCACTCGGGTGTTCCGCCATCATTAGCGGAGGGTATCGATCAGTCCGCAGGCAGCTTCACCAGCAGACACGGAAGGGGATCGCAATATTCATGCCGCACCATCTGAGGCCATGCCAAGCCCCTGTGGGCGGACCAGGTAGGGCTGACCGGATCGTTCTCTGGAGTACCGCCCGGTGGCGGAATGCATCAATGCAGTGCAGCACCTCACCAAATCAGGGCAATCACCCATACCGATGGCGAGCTACGAGGACTGGAGTCGCCAGGCTTTGGCAAAGGCTTGGGCGGTGGACACTTTGGAATCTTCCGATTCACCAAAGCATCTGCAGTGTCACCCTTGCAACCCACCTTGCCTTGCGGTCATCTTTTCATTTCCAAACAAAGCGAGCTCCGGCAGACTGGCACGGCAGGACGGAGGCGACTGGCAACCACCGAGCATCACGTTCATGAAGCACCGACAGCCCCAGCCCCCATCCATACCCATGACCCCACCAGCATGAGCACCAGTATGGACACCGACCGGAGAGTCAACACCGACAGACGCAACGGGCAGGACCGCCGACAAACAGAAAAAGGCCCTCCCAGCAACTACGAACGCAGGCGTGCCGTGGAGGCACGGCAACCGGAATTGACGGAGCTGCATCTGGACGAAGAAGAACTCGAAGCGCTGGGATTTATAAAAACCACATCCATGCCACAAAGCCCGACTTGATATCTGCGGTGCCCCACAAGCGCCTGAAGCCGGTTGCCCAAACCCACGGGGATACACCGTTGCCCCGCTTCAGGTCCGCCACTCAGCAGCGTCCTGTTTCAATCTCCGTGGAGCGCAAGCAGACGGTGCGCCACCATGTCCAATGCAGGCCGGGTGTTGCCCTGCTTGTCCGTCCAGACTCTCGGTGTGATGCTGCCCGAAAGCGCGAGTGAATCCCCATCGCACAGGTGATGAATGGCAGCGCAAACACCCGCCTCAAACGCAATCACATTCACAAAAAGCAACTCGCCATCCGCCGTGTTTGCACGCACCTTGGCCACAGTGAAAGGCTTTCCAGCCTTGTCGGTACGCTGCTCGGAATCACCGTAAAGCCTTCCGGCCACGAGTCCATCGATCATGAAAGTCCTCCGCCCCGGCGGGCCATCACCTGTTTTCGATCAGCACACAGCGCGCTCCCTGGCGGCCAGCCCGCACAACAAGCCCTAAGAGTGCAGCGGTCATGAGGCATGGCACAAATCATTCAGGGATACCTCTGATCGCCCTCTCAAGCAAAAAAGCCCAGAACCTTTCGGTTCTGGGCTTTTGCTATCAATGGTCGGCGTGGCGGGATTCGAACTCGCGACCCCTTGCACCCCATGCAAGTGCGCTACCAGGCTGCGCTACACGCCGACAAGACTTAGATTATATGCACAAAAAACCTCAGTTCAGAGAAAGCAGCGCCCGAATCTCAAATAATTCTTTGCGCACCGCATTGGAGTCCAGGGTGAACCCCATCGCCTCGATGGAAAGGTCACGCGCGCTATCCACCAGCATGCTGGGCATCTGGGAATCCAGGCCATCACCATTCAATGCAGCATCGGTTCCGGAATCATCGCGGGCCGGATGCGCAAGCTCCTGCAGACGATTGCGTGCACCACTGATCGTGAACCCCTGGTCGTACAGCAGATCGCGGATGCGGCGGATCATCAACACCTCATGGTGCTGGTAGTAGCGCCGATTGCCGCGCCGCTTCATGGGACGCAACTGCGTGAACTCTTGCTCCCAATAGCGCAAAACATGGGGCTTGACGCCACACAACTCCGCGACCTCACCAATCGTGAAGTAGCGCTTGGCAGGGATGGAAGGAAGCGGGGTGCCCATGGGTTGTGGATTCAAACCGAACAGCCGACTAGCGTACTGCAGACGCGCACAGACCGCCAGCCATCGGCAACATTCTGGTCACAAAAAGCGCACAAATTCACGAGGCAGCGGCCGTCTGGATCTGCTCCTTGAGCTTGCTGCTAGCATGAAACGTCACTACCCGGCGTGCTTTGATCGGAATGGCCTCGCCCGTGCGCGGATTACGACCAGGTCGTGGAGCCTTGGTCCGAATCTGAAAGTTGCCGAAGCCCGACAACTTGACATCCTTGCCCTCCACAAGGCTCTGGGAGATCAGGTCAAAGAACGCATCGATCATGTCCTTGGACTCGCGCTTGTTCAGGCCGATTTGGTCGAACAGCAGATCGGCCAGCTGCGCCTTGGTCAGCGCTGGGGTCTCCAGGCTTTCGACGGCAAATTCGATCATGGCGTCACTCCCCTTTTGGGCAATATCGTTGTCATCAAACACGTAGTCGCGCACCGGTGCGCAGCACCAGCTGATCAGCGACGGCCTGTACGGCCGCCTCAATCTCAGCCTCGGTCAGGGTCGCCTCGTCACGAGCCAAGGTCAAGCGCACGGTGACGCTCTTCTCACCCTGCGCAAGGCCGCCGGCCGGTACTTCTTCGCCTTCGCGCAGAGGCTTGGGGCGGTACACGTCGTACAGCACCGCCGAGCGCAACATACCGCCGGGCACCGCCTGCTGCACTACCGAGATGATGTCGTCGTGCGTCACGCGTTCGGCCACAATTACGGCCCTGTCTCGTTCGACGGCCTGATGCTTGGCCACTGGCTTGAACTGGGGCACTACGCGTTGCAGCACGGCGTCGAGCTCCAGCTCGAACATCACAGGCGCCTGTGGCAAATCCCACGACTGGCGCCACTGAGGGTGCAACTCGCCCACAAAACCTATGGCACGCCCATTCACCAGCACGCGCGCACACCGGCCGGGGTGCATGGCAGGATGGGTCGCAGGTTCAAACATGGCCTCCACAGGCGCCAGGAGCGCCTCCACATCGCCCTTCACGTCAAAGAAATCGATAGCCTGCTCTTTGCGGCCCCATTGCAAGGTGTCGTTCGGGCCATACGCCAGGCCTGACACTCGCATAGGCTGATGAAAGCCCTCCACGGTGGTGTCCGTGTTGCGCACACTCGCGTCGCGCAGGAACACGCGGCCCAGTTCGAACACCCGCACACGCTGTGCTTTGCGGTCCAGGTTGAACTTCAAAACTTGTAGCAGAGAACCCAGCAAGGTAGAGCGCATCACGCTCATCTGGCTTGCAATGGGGTTCAGCAGCTTGATGGGTTGTGTGTTGGCGGCCAGTTCGTGCTCCCAACGCTCTTCCACAAAACTGAAGTTGATCGTCTCCTGGTACCCCAGGCCTGCCAATGAACGGCGCACCGCAAACGGGCTGCGCGTGGCCTCGGCTGGCAACTTGGGCGTAATGGGCGCCAGCGGTGGGGTGGTGGGGAGGTTGTTGTAACCCACCATGCGCGCCACTTCTTCGATCAGGTCTTCCTCGATCGTGATGTCGAACCGGAACGACGGTGGCGTGACGGTGAGCGTACCCGCGCCCTGCACCACGGGCAGCCCCAGACGCTGCAATGCATCAGCGCATTGCGCCTGGGTGAGGGGCATACCGATGACCTTGGCCGCACGTGCGACACGCAGTGCGACCGGCCGGGGTACCGGCAGATTCACCGCCTGATCATCCATGGGGCCACATACCGTGTCAGGCGTACCGCAGATATCAATCACAAGCTGTGTGATGCGCTCGATGTGCTCCACTGTCAGGCTCGGGTCCACACCCCGCTCAAAGCGATGGCCTGCGTCGGTCGAGAAGTTGAAGCGGCGCGAGCGCCCTGCCACCGCCTTGGGCCACCAGAAGGCGGCCTCGATGTAAATGTGCTGGGTATCGTCGGACACTGCCGTGGCGTCGCCGCCCATGATGCCCGCCAGCGACTCGACTTGGCTGTCGTCGGCGATCACACCCACCTTGTCGTCCACGGTGATGGTGTTGCCGTTGAGCAGCTTGAGCTGTTCACCGGGCTTGCCCCAGCGCACATCCAGGCCGCCGTGGATCTTGTCCAGATCAAAAATGTGAGATGGGCGCCCCAGCTCAAACATCACATAGTTGGAGATATCCACCAACGGCGACACACCACGCTGGCCGCAACGGGCCAGGCGATCCAGCATCCATTGGGGCGTGGCAGCCCGCGTGTTCACGTTGCGCACGATGCGGCCGGAAAAGCGGCCGCACAGGTCAGGAGCGCTCACCTTGACCGGCAACCGGTCGGCAAGCTTGGTAGCAACGGCGGGGAACGAGGGTTGCTGCAGCGGCACCCCGGTCAGTGCGGACACTTCGCGCGCAATCCCATAGACGCTGAGGCAATGCGCCAGGTTGGGCGTGAGCTTGAGGGTGAACAGCGTGTCATCCAAGTTCAAGTGTTCACGGATGTCCTGGCCCACCGGCGCAGAAGCATCGAGTTCGAGCAAACCGCCATGGTCCTCGGACAGCTTGAGTTCGCGCGCCGAGCACAACATGCCCTGGCTTTCCACACCGCGCAGCTTGCCCACCTTGATGAGGAACGGCTTGCCGTCATCACCCGGCGGCAGTTCGGCCCCCACCAGCGCACAAGGCACCTTGATGCCCACACGGGCGTTGGGAGCACCACACACGATATTCAGCAAGGCCCCCTGCCCCACGTCCACTTGGCACACGCGCAAGCGGTCGGCGTCCGGGTGCTGAACGGCTTCCTTGATTTCGCCGACCACAATTTTCGTGAAAGGCGGCGCCACGGGCCGCAATTCTTCAACTTCCAGACCCGCCATGGTCAGCGTGTCGGCCAGTTCTTGGGTGGTCAGCGGTGGGTTGCAAAATTCGCGCAACCAGGACTCAGGGAATTGCATAGTGAAGAGATTCTTTGGCGTTTGCTCTGAAAAAAATAGCTGCTTGCGCTTGTCTGTTCTTTATTTCAATGTCAAAAGGCGATGAAACCCATTGAAATCAAGCGCTAGCAGCTCACTTTTTTGCTTTATTGGAACTGCGACAGGAAACGAATGTCGCCGTCGAAGAACAGGCGCAGGTCGTTCACGCCATAGCGCAACATGGTCAGGCGGTCCGGTCCCATGCCAAAGGCAAAGCCGATGTACTTTTCGGGGTCGAGGCCCATGTTGCGCACCACGTTGGGGTGCACCTGGCCCGAGCCAGCCACCTCCAGCCAACGGCCGGCCAATGGGCCCGTCTGGAACTGGATGTCGATCTCGGCGCTGGGCTCCGTGAAGGGGAAGAAGCTGGGACGGAAGCGCAGCACGAGGTCGTCACTCTCGAAGAACGTGCGGCAAAAATCCGTGAAGATGACCTTCAGATCCTTGAAACTCACGTTTTCGCCAACCCACAGGCCTTCGCACTGGTGGAACATGGGCGAGTGCGTGGCGTCACTGTCCACCCGGTAGGTGCGGCCCGGCGCAATGACGCGGATCTCGGGCATCGCCTGGCCGGCATCCAGCGCGGCACGGTGCTTTTTGACATGCTGCACCGCGTGGCGGATCTGCATGGGGCTGGTGTGCGTGCGCAGCAGGTTGGGGGCAGTGGCAGTGCCGCCCTCGACATAAAACGTGTCATGCATGGACCGCGCAGGGTGGTCTTCCGGCGTATTCAATGCGGTGAAGTTGAACCAGTCGGTTTCGATCTCGGGGCCTTCGGCGACGTCAAAACCCATGGAGCCAAAGATGCCCTGGATGCGTTCAAGCGTGAGGGACACCGGGTGAAGACCACCCTGCCCGCGCTGGCGGCCTGGCAGGCTCACATCCAATGCCTCGGCCTTGAGCTGAAGCTGCAATTCTGCGTCGGCCAGCGCCTGGCGCCGTGCGGTCAGTGCGGCTTCAATGGCTTGCTTGGCCACATTGATGGCTGCGCCACGGGATTTTTTTTCCTCGACGGACAGCTGCGCCATGCCCTTCATCAGCTCGGTCACGCGGCCCGACTTGCCCAGAAACTGCGCCTTGGCGTTTTCCAGATCAGCGGGGGTGGCGCTTTGGGCAAACAGTTGCGTCGCGCTCTCGACCAGGGAATCCAACTCGTTCATACGACTCTTTATCGCTCGTGAAAAATAAACAAGGGCTAGCGCCTTTTCAAGCTCTAGCCCTTGCTGTTATTGCGCAAGCAGCTATCAGAACGATAGCCACTCATCGTGATCTCAAGCAGCCAGCTTGGCCTTGACTTGGTTCACGATGCTGCCAAAGGCAGCCTTGTCGTGCACGGCGAGGTCGGCCAGCATCTTGCGGTCGATCTCGATGGATGCCTTCTTCAGGCCGTTGGCGAACTGGCTGTAGGTCAGGCCCAGTTCACGGGCAGCGGCGTTGATACGGGCGATCCACAACTGGCGGAACACGCGCTTCTTGGTGCGGCGGTCACGGTAGGCATATTGCCCAGCCTTCATTACCGCCTGTTTGGCGATACGGTAGACATTACCGCGGCGACCACGGAAGCCCTTGGCAAGGGCGAGAACTTTCTTGTGACGGGCACGGGCCGTTACACCACGTTTGACGCGAGGCATGTATGTACTCCTTGTTCGTCGTTATTAAAGGCCAGCACTGGGCAGCATTTGCGCGATCGAGCCCATGTTGGTCTCATGCACAGCAACTGCACCACGCAGGTGGCGCTTGTTCTTGGTGGTCTTCTTGGTCAAGATGTGACGTTTGAAGGCTTGACCGCGCTTGACGGTGCCACCGGGACGAACGCGGAAACGTTTTTTCGCGCTGCTCTTGGTCTTCATTTTGGGCATGTGAATGCTCCTTTTGTTTGTGCTCGTGAGGCGTTTGCAAACCGATCTGCAAACTTGTTGGCCCCGAGCCACTTTTATCGAAGGGTTCGCACCCTTCGCTCAGCAGTGCCGAAACACTGCCTTTTTGAACCCTGCTCCGGTAAAGGAGCAGCATTCAAAATCTCATACCAACCCGCACAACTTCAGGCTGCGGTGCCCGTTGCCGGAGCAACCTCTGCTGCTGGCTTGGCGCCAGCAGGCTTTTTCTTGCCCGGGGCAATCATCATGATCATCTGGCGGCCTTCCAGCTTGGGAAACTGCTCGATGATGATGCTGTCTGCCAACTCGTCACGAATCCGGTTCAGCAAAGCCAAGCCCAGTTCCTGGTGCGTGATTTCGCGCCCCCGGAATCGCAGCGTGATCTTGCATTTGTCGCCATCCGCCAGAAAACGGCGGATGTTGCGCATCTTGATGTTGTAGTCGCCATCGTCCGTGCCCGGACGGAACTTGACTTCCTTGATCTCAATGACCGTTTGCTTGGCTTTGGCTTCCGCCGCACGCTTTTGCTCTTGGTACTTGAACTTGCCGTAGTCCATGAGGCGGCACACTGGAGGGTTCGCCGTAGCGGCGATTTCCACCAGATCCACATCCAACTCGCCCGCCATGCGCAGGGCTTCCATCAGACTGACAACCCCCAAAGGCTCGTTATCAGGACCCGAAAGACGGACCTCCGGAGCCATGATTTCACGGTTCAGGCGGTGCTTGCGCTCTTCACGGTGGCGACGATCACGAAATTCAGTAGCGATGGCTATCTTCCTTCAATCAAAATACTACAAACTTTGTAGCTACAACCGTACACATGGCAGGCGCCGAAGCATGTTTTCACTAAAAATCAGGCTTTGGTGGCAATGTCTTGGGCGATCAGCTCAGCGAACGCTTCAACAGACATCACGCCGAGGTCACGATTGCCCCGGCCGCGCACTGCGACGGCTCCTGCGGCCTTTTCCTTGTCGCCCGCGACAAGGATGTACGGCAGCTTTTGCAACGAATGCTCGCGTATTTTATACGTAATCTTTTCGTTGCGCAGATCGACCGCCACCCTAAGGTCTTGATTCGGCAGTGCTTTTTGCAGCTTTGCGGCAATTTCGCGACAGTAATCGGCCTGTGCGTCGGTGATGTTGAGCACCGCAACCTGCACCGGAGCGAGCCAGACAGGGAATGCCCCCGCATAGTGTTCGATCAGCATGCCAATGAACCGTTCCATGCTGCCCACGGTTGCACGGTGCAGCATCAGTGGGCGCTTGCGGCTGCCGTCTTCGGCCACGTATTCGGCGTCCAGACGCTCGGGAAGGTTGGGGTCGATCTGCATCGTGCCGCACTGCCATTGACGGCCCAGCGCGTCCTTGAGCGTGTACTCGATCTTCGGACCATAGAACGCACCTTCGCCTTCGGCAATCTCGAACTCGCAACCCGAATGGCGCAGGCCATCCATCAGCGCCTTCTCCGCGCGGTCCCACGACTCGTCCGTGCCAATGCGTGCCTCGGGCCGTGTGGCCACCTTGTAGATGATGTCGGTAAAGCCAAAGTCCTTGTAGACCTTCTGCACCAGCGCCGTGTAGTTGGCGCACTCTTCCAGCACCTGCTCTTCCGTACAGAAAATGTGCCCGTCATCCTGCGTGAAGCCGCGCACGCGCATGATGCCGTGCAGGCCGCCCGTAGGCTCATTGCGGTGGCAGGCACCGAACTCGCCGTAGCGCAATGGCAGGTCGCGGTAGCTCTTGATCCCCTGCTTGTAGATCAGGATGTGGCCGGGGCAGTTCATCGGCTTGAGCGCGTACTCGCGCTTTTCCGACTCGGTCGTGAACATGTTGTCGCGGTACTTGTCCCAGTGGCCCGTTTTCTCCCACAGGCTCTTGTCCAGGATCTGCGGACCCTTCACCTCCTGGTAGCCGTTATTGCGATAGACGCGGCGCATGTACTGTTCCACCTCCTGCCACAAAGCCCAGCCCTTGGGGTGCCAGAACACGGTGCCGGGCGAATGCTCATCCATGTGGAACAGGTCCAGTTCACGACCCAGCTTGCGGTGGTCGCGCTTTTCGGCCTCTTCCAGCATGGTGAGGTACTGCTGCAGTTCTTCTTTGGAAGTCCAGGCCGTGCCATAAATACGCTGCAGCATCTCGTTGCGGTGGTCGCCACGCCAGTAGGCGCCCGCTACCTTCATGAGCTTGAAGAACTTCAGCTTGCCCGTGCTGGGCACATGGGGGCCACGGCATAGGTCTTCGAAATTGCCTTCGCGGTACAGGCTCACGTCTTCATTGCTGGGGATGCTCGCAATGATCTCAGCCTTGTAGTGCTCGCCCAGGCCCTTGAAATAGGCCACGGCCTCGTCGCGCGGCAGAACGCGGCGTACCAAGGGCTCGTCCTTGGCGGCGAGTTCGGCCATGCGCTTTTCGATGGCCACCAGGTCCTCAGGCGTGAAGGGGCGCTTGTACGCAAAGTCGTAGAAGAAACCGTTCTCGATCACCGGGCCGATGGTCACCTGGGCTTCCGGGAACAGCTCCTTGACGGCATAGGCCAGCAAGTGGGCTGTGGAGTGGCGAATGACCTCCAGGCCATCGGCATCCTTGGCCGTGATGATGGACAGTGGGCTGTCGGCCGTGATCTGGTAACTGGTGTCCACCACCTTGCCGTCAATCTTGCCGGCCAGAGCCGCCTTGGCCAGACCGGTGCCGATAGAGGCCGCCACTTCGGCCACCGTGACAGGGCCCGGGAATTCGCGCTGCGAGCCATCAGGAAGCGTGATGTGAATCATGGGAGTAACTCTTTCTTTTCAATCAGTGCAATGGATGCGGGCACGCGCCAGGCCCAGAAACAAAAAAGCGCGGAACGGGTCCGCGCTTTCTGGATGAGGAGTGCAATCTCGTGCAGGCGCGAACAGCCAGCCTTAACGGCCAGTCAACATCTCCGATGTAGTTCGCGGTGTCATAACCAGATTGCCTTTCTCGCTCTTGTAAGTGGAATTTTTGGCATTTTACCCCCGCCCCGGGATCGATTGCCCAGACAACGCGCTTGCGCACATCATCAAAGACGTTTCGCTTACACAACTGGAGCACCCATGAACACGCCCGCCCCATGAGCAAAACTGTGCGATGATTTTTTGCGGTGGTCAATCTGGCAACTACAGTCGGTGCGTCGAAATGTGAGAAAGTCCTGCACTGGGGCGTCACCAAGCCAGGCGCCCCGGTAACACGGGCGTCAAGCAACAGCACCCCGCTAGCACCGATTGCGCAGCCACACCCCAAGGCAGCACTTCGGTACATCCCACCACACTGGCTCGTAGCTGATCTTCGGCCAGGATCGGCTTTATGAGAATGTTTATGCACCCTGAGATTTCCGTTGTCATCCCTGTCTATTGTGAAGAAGCCGGCATCCGCTTCACCTTGCGGGAGGTCGAGAAATTTCTGGCTGTGTCAGCCTCCACCTGGGAAATCGTGGTGGTGGATGATGGGTCCAAAGACAACACATGGAATGAAATTACCGCCATCTCTCAAACCATGGCCCGGTTGCGGGGTCTGCGCCTGAGTCGCAATTTTGGCAAGGAAGCGGCGGTGTCGGCGGGCTTGGAGGCGGCACGAGGCAAGGCGGTGATCATCATGGACGGCGACATGCAGCACCCTCCTTCCCTGCTCCCGACCATGATCGAAACTTGGCGCACTGGCGAGTTCGACATCGTGGAAGCGGTCAAAACCAGCCGGGGCGACGAATCCAGCCTCTCTGCTGCACGGGCAAAACTGTTTTATCTCATTTTGCGGGCGTTCTCCGGCCACGACTTGAACGGCGCGTCCGACTACAAACTGCTTGATCAACGGGTCATCGAGGCGTATCGCACGATGAAAGAACGCAACGTCTTCTTTCGCGGCATGATCAGCTGGATGGGGTTCCGGTCTACGCAGATCCCCTTCGAGGTGGAGCCCCGCATCGCTGGAGATTCGGGATGGTCTGTCTTTGGCCTGATTCGCCTTGCGGCCGTTGCCGTCACAAGTTTCAGCACTTTTCCACTGCACCTGATCACAATCTTTGGTGTGCTCTTCTTCGCATTTTCCGTCATGCTGGGGATGCACACGGTGTACATGAAGTTGTCGGGAGCGGCGATCAACGGCTTTACCACCGTCATCTTGCTGCTACTGATCATCGGCAGCTCACTGATGATTGGCCTCGGAATCATCGGGGAGTATCTCGCGCGCATCTATGACGAGGTCAAACAACGACCCCGCTACATCGTCTCCCAGAAGCTGCCTCTGAACCAACCCGACAACCCCGCCAGCCCTTGATCCGGCAACGCAGGCCGCACGCCTGAGCGCTCCATGTCGCACTGACCCTTCTTTCTTCACCACGCGGGGGTCACGGCACCGCTAGTTCACATTCACCATTGCCCTCATGCCCTCCTTTTCCAAACTGCTTCGCTATGGCGTTGTGGGTGTTATCGGTGCCGTAGTGCACATGTCCACCCTGTTCCTGCTGGTGGAGCTTGGCTTAACAGGGCCGGTCGTTGCCACCACCACAGGGTTTGTATTTGCACTGCTGATCTCCTACGGGATGAACAGGATCTGGACCTTTGGATACGTTGGCAGCTACTGGGCTTCGCTGATCAGGTACTGCATCGTGTCGCTGATCGGCCTGGGGCTGAACATCCTCATCATCAAGCTGTTCACGGATTTTCTGGGCCTGTGGTACGGCTGGGGGGCGTTCGTAGCCGTGGGCGCCGTGGCACTGAACAATTTCCTTCTCAACAACGCCTGGACCTTCACGCACAAGACCTCGGACATGCCCTAAACAAGCTCTGGCAACGGCCCATCACACCCCGCGCAACAGGGGTCTTGGGCTCTCTTGCCCTTCGAGGAACAGGGCGCAGCCCCCGGCAACAAGACGATCAAAAAGGTAGACATGCAGACAGCCGCTTTGATGACCCGCCAGCGAACATCAAGCTACTGGATAGCGCTGATCTTTGTCGCCATCCTGGGGGCCATACAGGTCTACTTCTTTAACATTACATTCCACGGCCCTGACCAGATCCGTGACCTGGAAATTGCACGCAGACTGATCCATCACCAGGAATGGCCGCTCAATGGCCCTCCGCTGTTCGGGGAACGTTTCAACCTGCCGCCAGGTTTTTACTACCTGCTCGCCCTGCCACTTCTGGTCAGGGACACCGAGGCTGCGATCTTCATCACATTCGGCGCTCTGTTTGCGCTGTCGGTCTGGTATCTGCTCCGCGTCATCCACGCACAGTTGGGTTCCAGATGTGCACTTGCCTATGCAGTGCTGGCATTCCCCGTCTTTGCGTCTTTCTACACCCACAGCGCCTGGAATCCTGCTCTGGTGATGACATTGAGCAATGTGGTCCTGGGGTTGTTCATCAGCCTTGCGCAACAGCACCGTCACGATGGGCTGTTGCTTCCGCTGGCGGCATTCCTGCTTGTACAAATCCACCCCTCTGCAGCGCCATTGTTGCTGGGCCTGGGAGCCTACGCACTGCTGAACTACCAGGTTCTCCTGAACCGTAGAACGCTGGCTTCCTTGCTCCTCATTGCAGGGATGACAGCCGTGTGGGGAAGCCAATCAGGGGCCGTCTCGAAGCTGTTGTCGCCCGCGCCTGCGTCGGCCGCCACAGCCTCCGGCCATGGCTGGCTCAGCAATCTGTTGGACATGGACAAATGGCGTGACGTTTTCCTGATGCCCTACAGCGCCATTGAGAGCATCCAGCCGGCCATCAGTGGACTGGGCGCACTGACGGCCTTTCACCTGACTCTGATGCTGGGAGGGGTGCTGCTGGGCATCGTCTTTTCAGCAAAAGAGCGGACCCTCCGCTGGATATTGCTCACCACGGTGCTGTGGTTCATCGTTTCCATGGCTTTTCTAAGCCAGGGCGCTTTTTGGCACCTGGACGTGGTGCACCCGTGGCTTGCAGTATTGGCGGCCCATGGTTTGGCGCGCGCCAGCGAAAAAGCGTCACTTTCGACCGGGCACTTCAATGCCCTAGCCGCAACATCCTTGGTCCTCGTTGTCGTCGCCCATCTGAACCTTTACCTTCAGTTCGAGAAAAGGGGCAAATACGATCTCCTGCTCGCATCGCTGTTTTTCCCCAAACTGGAACCCCTGGAATACAAGATTCCGGGGTACACATTCAAGTACCTGCATGCGATGCGCGACGGCCTGTTGAGCCGAGGGATTTGCCAGGACCAAGTCATCGGCCTGGACCCCATGGTGATGGGCAACGCCGTCAACCGGACGCTCGACGCGCCTTGCCCCTCTCCGGCTACGACGGGGCCGGTTTCGCAGACCCTTTATTTCATCGCCAACGATCAGGATGCCCTCCGGTTCGACTTCACCAAAGGCTTGCAGGCCATGACCACAGTGGGCGCCAGCGCGATTTATGCAGTCCGCAACACTGGTGCGCTGGTCAATGGCAAGGCAGAAAACAATGTCCTGTCCAACAAAAAGATGGACTACATGACCTTCCTGCCAGCACGACTCGCAGAAGGCCTGACCCTCACCCTCCCGCCTGCGCCAGAAACCATCGTGCGTGTTGCCTTGCGGTGCGGCAGGGACTACCCCATCGAACAACAGGCCCATTGGAAGGTGCAGGGCGCCGAGTACAAAAAGCCCCTGACCACCGCGCACGCCCGGTACCTTGGTTCCAACTACTACGATCTGGAATGGACTCTGACCATGCCCGCAAGTCAAGCCTACGGCGCCACCATTTCGTCGACGCTGGGCCCACTGGACTGCGACGTTTCGGCAATAACCCGTCCCATCACTGCGCACTGAGGGGGCGAACTCCCCGGAAAGACCGCGCAAAGCCCATGTGCGCCTACCGCCCGGCCCCGATGCGTCCCACACCAAACGAAAGAGAGAGATGAAAAAGCCACCCCGCAGGGTGGCTTCTTGTCTTGCCGTAACTCCATCCCCTGTGCGGGGGATTTCAGATCAGTGGAACTGCTCTTCTTCGGTCGAACCCGTCAGGGCCTTCACGGAGGACGAGCCGCCCTGGATCACCGTGGTCACGTCGTCAAAGTAGCCTGCGCCCACTTCCTGCTGGTGCGACACGAAGGTGTAGCCCTTTTCGCGTGCTGCGAATTCTGGCTCTTGCACCATTTCGGTGTAGTGCTTCATGCCTTCGCCCTGGGCGTATGCATGGGCGAACTGGAAGGTGTTGAACCAGTTGATATGGATACCGGCCAGCGTGATGAACTGGTACTTGTAGCCCAGAGCCGACAGGTCTTCCTGGAACGAAGCGATCTGCTTGTCGTTGAGGTTCTTCTTCCAGTTGAACGAGGGCGAGCAGTTGTACGACAGCAGCTTGCCGGGGCAGGCGGCGTGCACGGCTTGCGCAAATTCACGGGCGAAGCCGATGTCTGGCACGCCGGTTTCGCACCACACCAGATCGGCGTAGGGGGCGTAGGCCACGCCACGGCTGATGGCTTGCTCCAGGCCGTTCTTGACGCGGTAGAAGCCTTCTTGCGTGCGCTCGCCAGTCAGGAAGGGCTTGTCGTTGGCGTCGTGGTCAGAGGTGATCAGGTTGGCGGCTTCAGCATCGGTGCGGGCCAGCACGATGGTGGACACACCCATCACGTCGGCCGCGAAACGTGCGGAGATCAGCTTTTCGCAGGCTTCTTGCGTAGGCACCAGCACCTTGCCACCCATGTGGCCGCACTTCTTCACGGCGGCCAGTTGATCTTCAAAGTGGACGCCAGCAGCGCCCGACTGGATCATGTTCTTCATCAGTTCGAACGCGTTCAGCACGCCGCCGAAACCGGCTTCAGCGTCAGCCACGATAGGCAGGAAGTAGTCGATGAATTCCTTGTCGCCGGGGTTGATGCCACGGCCCCACTGGATTTCGTCAGCGCGCTTGAAGGTGTTGTTGATGCGGCGAACCATGGTGGGCACCGAGTCGTAGGCGTACAGCGACTGGTCGGGATACATGGTTTCGCTGGTGTTGCCATCAGCGGCCACTTGCCAGCCCGACAGGTACACGGCTTCGAGGCCTGCCTTGGCTTGCTGCATGGCCTGGCCGGCGGAGATGGCGCCGAACGCGTTGACGTAGCCCTTCTTGGCGCCGCCGTTGATCTTGTCCCACAGCTTTTCAGCGCCGCGCTTGGCCAGCGTGTGCTCAATGGGCAACGAGCCGCGCAGACGCACCACGTCGGCAGCGCTGTAACCGCGCTTCACACCCTTCCAGCGGGGGTTGGTCGCCCAGTCTTTTTCCAGGGCGGCAATTTGCTGTTCGCGGCTCAGTTGTTCATTGAGGGATTGGGGCATGAGATCACTCCAGAGGTTGGTTGAAAACGCCGGGCTGCTTGTGCCGCCCTTGGAGACAACTTTAAGTCTTCTATAAGACTTGTGCAAGCTCTTATGTCTTATAGAAGAGATAAATTTTCTCTTTGAAAAACAACAACTTAACCACAGCATTTCTCAATACAGAAATTGATTTCTCATATCGAGAAAAAATGCGGCAATGCAACATCTATCGTATTCCACATTGAGGAATCAAAATTCCGTATTGCAAAAAATAAAGATCAGCATTCACAACACGGCCGAAGGCGGCGCTTGCAGCCAGTCCCCCCCGGCAATCCGGGGTGCAGAGACTACATACCGGGGATTGATCTCATAGACCAGGCAAGGCACGCCCTGCCCGCCCACATCAACCACGATCTCGCGCTTCACATACTCGTCACTGGGGGTCGCCCCCAGGTCCTCGATCTCGTCCAGTACGGCTTCCAGCGCTGGCTCGATGGCATACACCTCCCCGTGCACCACCCCCAGGGGCCCGCCCAACGCCATGCCGGGATAGGCCCCCAGGTGGTAGAGCACCCCAGGCACCTGGGCGGCCCCCATGAATCTTGGCGCCGGGCGAAGGCGGGTGATGTCATTGGATCCGCCGCGCCGCAAGGTGCCATAGACAAAGACATGGCGTGCAGGGCTGGCGGGCGGGGTTTCGTCGGGCATGATGCGCACCTCCTTTTCGTTGAGCGATCACCAGTCTAGTGAACACCACTCCCAGCCGCCCCTTTGCCTACCTGTGCCTGGCCCTCAGCATGGCGCTGGTGGGCAGCTACGTGGCGCTGTCCAAACCGCTGGCCGCCGTGCTGCCGGTTTTTCTGCTCGCCTGGATGCGTTTTGGCATTGGTGGCATAGCCATGCTGCATTGGCTCCGCAAACCTGTGGATGAGCCGCCCCTCGCCCCACAAACCCGGCGGCTGTTGTTTCTACAGTCGTTTCTGGGCAATTTCCTGTTCACCATCTGCATGATCTATGGCGTGAGCCTCACCGATGCGGTCACGGCCGGAGTGACCCTGGCCGCGATTCCCGCCGCGGTGGCGGTGATGGGCTGGCTCTTTTTGCGCGAACGCGTGGCGCCACGCACCTGGGCCGCCGTGGTCTGTGCCGTGGCGGGTATTGCCTTGTTTTCGCTATCAAAACAAGAGCATTCAGCGCATATTGGACAAGCGCTAGGCACCCAAAATACTCAAAACCTTGCATGGTTGGGGCCCTTGCTGCTGCTGGGCGCGGTGGTGTGCGAAGCTGCTTACACGGTAATCGGCAAGAAGCTCACCAGCAGTCTGGGCCCCAAGCGCATCACCTCGCTCATCAACCTGTGGGGCTTTGTGCTGTCCACTCCGTTCGGGCTGTACGCCGCCTGGCATTTTGACTTTGCCGCCGTAGGCTGGGGCACCTGGACGCTGCTGGTGTTCTACGCGCTGGCTGCCTGCGTGTGGACGGTGTGGCTCTGGATGACCGGGCTCAAGGCCGTGCCGGCTGCTCAGGGCGGCGTCTTCTCGGTCATGTTGCCAGTGAGCGCGGCCCTGGTCGGCGTGCTGGTGCTGGGCGAATCACTGACCGGCTGGCAATGGGCGGCGTTTGCCATCGCGCTGGCCAGCATGCTGCTGGCCACCCTGCCCTCACGCACCGCGCTGCGTGTCGGCCGACGGGACAATCAAGCAGGCTGACAGCAGCCCGACCGCGATCACTGCGCAGCCAAGGGCTGTGTGCTGACCACGATGCCATCCGCATCGGCATACAGCCAGTCGCCCGGCCGCACCCAGGCCCCCTGGATCTGCACGGCCACATCGCGCTGCCCCTCGCCACGGCGCTCGGTGGGCAATGGCATCAACCCCAGCGCACGAAGGCCGACGGCTGCCGCGTTCAGTTCGGCCACGTCACGCACGCAGCCATCTACCACCACGCCGGCCCAGCCATTGCGCGCAGCGGCAGCCGCCAGATTGCCACCCACCAGCGCGCGGCGCAGCGATCCGCCCCCATCCACCACCAGCACGCGGCCCTCACCCGGTGACTCCACAGCAGCCTTGACCTGCGTGTTGTCCTCATGGCACTTGACGGTGCTCACGGGGCCCGCAAACGCGGCCACACCGCCAAAACTCTGGAAAACGGGAGGCAAAACGCGGAAAGACCCGCTCATATCACTCTTGTGCTCGTCGCAAAAATCACAGGTGCTGAAGGGGGTGGAGGAAGGTGCAGCAGTCATGTTTCGAAAGCCTTTCAGGCGGAATGAACAACAGGGAAAGCGGTTAGGAGGCTGCGCGGCAGAAGGAACATCGGCTGCAACGTGCGATAAACCGGTCTCGCGCGTTTCGCTTCGATGCCTTCTGCCGCGAAGCCTGCTAGTGCCGGGCCACGCAGGTTGCCCCGCATTGTCATACAGCCCCAGGGGCAGGCCCTCAAACGCGGCCCGCGCAGGCCGCTTTGTCAAGGCAGGAGCGCAGCGTGGGCAACTTATTGGCCTGCACGCGGCACCACGGCTACAAATCGAGGCAAAAAAAGCCGTTTCTCCCTTGGAAACGCGTTTTTTTCCCAGTAGCATCAGCCTGCCAGTGGGAAAGCCTAGTTTTCGCTGGTGAAAATTTACTTCCAACAAGGAAAACCCAACATGGCAACTGCAAAAAAAGCTCCGGCAAAAACAGCCCCCGCAGCCAAGACGGCTGCTGCCCCCGCCAAGAAGCGCACCCCCAACGCTGCTTTCATGAAAGCGCTCACGCCCAGCCCCGCGCTGGCCGCCGTGGTGGGCTCGGCACCGCTGCCACGCACGGAGATCATCAGCAAGCTATGGGTCTACATCAAGGCCAACAACCTGCAGGACGCCACCAACAAGCGCAACATCAACGCCGATGCCAAGCTCAAGGAGCTGTTCGGCAAGCCCCAGGTCTCGATGTTTGAGCTGGCTGGCCTGATTGGCAAGCACGTCAAATAATCCCCGCACCTAGTGCACCAAAGAAGCCGGCTCAGCCGGCTTTTTTTCGCCTGTACTCCGGCAGACTGTGGCGCATTAACATCAATGCAAATGAGAATGACCCGCATTTGATGTAACATAAAGAAGCAAGTCGAAGCACAGCCATGTTGATCTAGCCACTGCCTCTCGCCTGCGCCTGGCGCCCCGCGCGCCATCAGCACATCCCCACCGACGGAGGCCATCTTGGCAAAACCACGCGCTCAGCGCCGCAGCTCCGTGCTGCGCCCACAACAATCCTCTCCTTCCTTCGTGTCCACCACACCGCGCGGCCTGTCGTCCGACAAGGCCCTGCTCCCGCTGGGCGCACTCATGTTGGCTGCCTCGGTGGGCGCCATGGCACAGACCACCACCCCCGAGAAAACGCTGGCCCCTGTGGTCGTCAAAGAACGTGCCGAAGCCCCCGAGGGCAAAGACAGCGTGCGCGCCACCGAGACCACCATTGGCAAGGGCAAGCAGCAGCTGCGTGACATTCCCCAGTCCGTCACCGTGGTCACCGAACGCCTCATCGACGACCGCAACTTAGACACTGTCAAGGAAGCGCTGAAGAACACCGCCGGTATCACCTTCCTGGCTGCCGAAGGCGGCGAGGAAGACATCCGCCTGCGCGGCTTTGCGCTGCAAAGCACGGGCGACATGTTCATCGACGGCATGCGCGACCCCGCGTTTTATGACCGCGACACCTTCAACCTGGACCGCTTGGAACTGCTGCGCGGCTCGGCCTCGATGCTGTTCGGCCGGGGCTCCACCGGAGGCGCCGTCAACCAGGTCAGCAAGGCCCCGCGCCTCATCGATTCGCACCAGGTCGACCTGACCCTGGGCAGCCACCAGTACCGCCGCATCACAGGCGACTTCAACATCCTCACCGGCGAAAACGCTGCCCTGCGCCTGAACGCGATGAGCACCACGGCCGACAACAACGGCTCGGGCAGCAGCATCGAGAAGAAGGGCATCGCCGGCACCTACGCCTTTGGCATCGGCACGCGCGACGAGTTCTCCGTGAGCCTGTACCACCTGGACAACAAGAACGGCATGAACTACGGCATGCCCTGGATCCGCCGCAGCGCAGGCGCGCCCGCCAGCGACACCACGCTGCTGCCGCTGGACCCCAAGGCCTACTACGGCGCCGCCAGCGACTACAACGCCGGCAGTGCAAGCTTTGCCACGCTGGGCCACATCCACCGCTTTGACGGCGATGCCGAGCTCAAGACACAACTGCGCGTGGGCCGCTTCGAGCGCGACCAGCGCGCTGGCGCCATCCGCCTGGCAGCGGCCGCCCAGCAACCCGGCGGCGTGGCTACCACGCTGGAGAACTTCGGCCCGGCCACGCGCCTGACGCGCGGCACGCACCTGAAAATCCAGGACATGGACACGGTGCACCTGCAAAGCGACTTCAGCAAGAAATTTGAAGCCTTGGGCTACAAGCACGAATTGCTGGCAGGTGCAGACTTTTCCCACGAAAAGAAGACCGTGTATGGCGCACGTAATGCAGCGCAAGGGGGCGTCAATATCACCAAACCGCCAACCACCGTGGGCACGCCGAACGATGGCGTCGGCGTGGACGAAACCCTGCGCGTGCTGCGCGACACCAGCAACTTTGAAGCCAAGGGCTTTGGCATCTATGCCCAAGACCTGATCCAGATCGCTCCGCACTGGAAGCTGCTGGCCGGCCTGCGCTACGACAACATGGATGGCCGCTACAACACGTTCGGCATTCCTGCCGACGCCCCAGGCCCCGTCACCACCACCAGCTACCGCCAGAAGATTTCCGAGTGGAGCAAGCGTGCAGGCGTGCTGTATCAGCCCAACGACCTGCAGTCGTACCACTTCTCGTACGGCACGTCGTTCAACACCTCGGGCGACACGTATTCGTACAGCGCCGCCACGGTGAACACGCCCCCTGAATCGAGCCGCAACATCGAAATCGGCGCCAAGCTGGACTCGGCCGACAAGCGCTTCACCACGCGCCTGGCGGTGTTCCACTCCACCAAGTACCGCGAGCGCAACACCGACCCCGACCTGAACATCGCCGTGCTGTCGGGCAAGCGCCATGCCGCAGGTGCCGAGATCGACATCACCGGCCGCCTGACGCCCAAGTGGGAGGTCTACGGCTCGTACATGTGGATGCCCAGCGCCAAGATCGACATCGGTGCTGAAGGCGCCGAAGGCCAGGGCACACGCCCCTCGCTCACGCCCCGCCACAGCGGCACGGTGTGGACCACCTACCAGATCACACCCGAACTGCGCGTGGGTGGCGGCCTGAACTTCCGCAGCTCGCAAACCCCCAACCGCAACCCCGGCTGGGAAGTGCCCGGCTACGTGACTGCCGACCTGATGGCCGAATACGCCATCAACGAGCGCTACACGATCAAGGCCAACCTGAGCAACGTGACGAACAAGCTCTACGCCGATTCGATCTACAGCGGCCACTACATTCCGGGCGCGGGCCGCGTCTTCCAGGTCACGGCCAGCATGAAGTTCTGACAGGGCTCGCGCATACCTAGATGGCCACCTGCAGTTCCACGGGGCAGGCAGGTGGCAAACCTCTGTTTTGCGCGAGTTATCTCTGACCTGCGTCACAACGTTTCTTCAAGGTATTTGCCGCCCCCTTACCGGGGCGGCTTTTTTGCTTTACAACCCCCGTCATGCTCCTCACGCTCCCCGATCTTCTCTCGCCGCATGACCTGCAGACCGCCCGCCAGCTGCTGCGCAACGCGCCCTGGGCCGACGGCAAGGACAGCGCTGGTTCTCAGGCCCGCCAGGCCAAGAACAATGAACAGCTGCCCCGCGACTGCGAGGCCGCCCAGCGCATCGCCGCTCTGGTGATGGCGTCGCTGGACCGCAGTGCGCTGTTCCTGACTGCCACCCTGCCCAAGCGCGTCTTTCCCCCGCGCATCAACCGCTACGGCGGCGGCGCCAACCACTACGGCGACCATGTGGACAGCGCCGTGCGCCAGATGGCGGACCGGCGCGAACGCCTGCGCACCGACATCTCGTGCACCGTGTTTCTGTCCGAGCCCGACGAATACGACGGCGGCGAGCTCTGCATCGACGACACCTTTGGCGAACAGCGCGTCAAGCTGCCTGCGGGCCACGCGGTGATCTACCCAGGCACCAGCGTGCACCAGGTGAGCCCCGTGACCCGGGGGCACCGTATGGCCTGTTTCTTCTGGGTAGAAAGCATGGTGCGCAGCGACGAGCAGCGGCGCCTGCTCTACAACATGGACATGGCCCTGCTGCGCCTGCGGCAGGAGCACGGCGAATCGCCGGAGACCGTGGCCCTGACGGGCACGTACCACAACCTGCTGCGCATGTGGGCGGATACGTGAGCCAGCCTGCCTCCGATCCCCGCACCGTCCTGCCGCCTGGTATCGTGAACCTGGCGGACCACGAAACCCATGCCGCCACCCACCTGGAGCCTGGAGCCTGGGCCTATTTCAACGGGGCTGCGGCCGACGAGATCACGCTGGCTACCAATCGCCATGCCTGGGACCGGATGGGTCTGCTGCCGCGCGTGCTGCGCCCGCTGGCGGGCGGGCACACGCGGGTGGAACTGCTCGGCCGCACGCTGGCCCACCCCATCCTGCTGGCCCCCGTGGCCTACCAGCGCATGGCCCACCCCGATGGCGAACTGGGCGCCGCCTATGCCGCGGCCGCCCTGGGCGCAGGCATGGTGCTGAGCACCCAGGCAAGCACCCGGCTGGAGGCAGTGGCCAATGCCATCCGGGACGACGCGGGGCGAGGGCCATTGTGGTTTCAGCTGTACCTGCAGCACGACCGCGATTTCACCCGCGAACTGGTCGAACGGGCCGAGCGCGCGGGCTACGAAGCCCTGGTACTGACGGTAGACGCCCCCTGCCATGGCGCACGCGACCGCGAGCGCCGTGCCGGATTCCGCCTACCGACCGGCATCACCGCCGTCAACCTGCTGGGCATGCTGCCCGCGCCGGAAGTCCCGCTCGCCCCCGGCCAAAGCGCGCTGTTCGACGGCCTTCTTCACCACGCCCCCACCTGGGCCGATGTGCAGTGGCTGCAGTCCATCACCCGGCTGCCCGTGCTGCTGAAAGGAGTGCTGCACCCCGACGACGCCCGCGAGGCCACCAAACTGGGCGTGGCGGGGATCATCGTCTCCAACCATGGTGGGCGCACGCTGGACACCACGCCCGCCACCGCCACCCAGCTGTCGCACGTGGTCGAGGCAGTCCGCGCGGTGAGCCCAGCGATGCCTGTGCTGGTGGACGGAGGCATCCGGCGCGGCACCGACGTGCTCAAGGCCATGGCCTTGGGAGCCAGCGCCGTGCTGGTGGGGCGCCCCGCCGTCCACGGCCTGGCCAATGCCGGCGCGGCTGGCGTGGCCCACGTGCTGCGTCTGCTGCGCGATGAACTGGAGATCGCCATGGCGCTCACCGGCTGTGCCACCTTGGCCGACGCATCCCCGGCGCTGCTGGTACCGCGTTGAGGACCTGCTCGCCCCGTGGGCCTTGTCCCCGTTGCGGGAAATGATTTATTGCAAATGCGATAGATTCGTATTTATAATCAGATCACCTTCAACAGCCAGCCAAACTGCCTGCCGCCATGATCGTCTGTGTTTGCCGCCGGATTTCCGACCGTGAGATTGCCCGCCACGCACGTGCAGGCATGAGCTTTGACGAAATCCAGTTCGAACTGGGCGTGGCCACCCAATGCGGGTGCTGCGAAAGCTGCGCCCGGGATGTGGTGGCGCAGTGCAGTGCATCGAGTCCGGTGGCCGCCCTGCACAATGAGGCAGCGCCGAAAACGATCCAGCTTGCCAGCTCCATCCTGGAAAGCAAGTCATGGAACTCCTCTCTACACTCGCAGGCAGCCTGATCCTCGTCGCAGGCTCGGCCTGGTGGATCTTTCGCAAATAATCGAGGTCTTTTAGGGCGATAGCGCTTGATGTACAAGCGCTAGCTGCTATCATTTTTATGTCTCACCCAGATCGATTTGCCCCCCCCTTGGGCCTCAGCCGCAATACCGTGATCGTGGGCTCCGTCGTCGCACTGCATGTTGCGGGCCTCTGGGCCCTGCAATCGGGCCTGCTGCGCAAGGCAGCCGAAGTCATCGTGCCAGCAGAACTGCTGACCGAGTTCATCGCGCCCCCCGCTCCGCCCAAGGTCACCCCCCCGCCGCCAGCGCCACCCCCACCGCCCAAGCCCGCCCCCAAGGTGGCTCCACGCCCTGCACCCATGCCCGTGGCCATTGCCGACCCTACCCCGGCGCCCAACGCCCCCACGGGCATCACCACACCCCAGCCACCTGCGCCGCCCATGGAGGCGCCCGTGGCCCCGCCAGCGCCTGCGCCAGCCCCCCCGGCTCCGCCCGCACCGCCCAAGATCGAGCTGCCGTCGAGCGACGCCGCCTACCTGAACAACCCCAAGCCCAGCTACCCCGCCATCAGCAAACGCATGGGCGAACAGGGCAAGGTGGTGCTGCGCGTACTGATCGGCATCGACGGCACCCCGCAGAAGGTGGAAATCAACAAGTCCAGCGGCTTCGACCGCCTGGACCGGCAGGCCCAGGAGGCCGTCATGCGCTGGCGCTTCGTGCCCGGCAAACGCAACGGCGTGCCCGAGACCATGTGGAACCTGGTCCCTGTCAATTTCGTTCTCGAATAACCGCATTCAACACCAATCACCGCTTTAGGGAGTTTTCTCATGGAATCGCAATTCGGCATCGCCAACGTCTGGATCCAGGGTGACTTTGTCACCCGCGCCGTCGCCATCCTGCTGCTGGCCATGTCGCTGGCCTCGTGGATCGTCATCCTCATCAAGGCGCTGGACATCATCAAGTTCAAGAAACACGCCCGCGCCGCCCAGGATTTCTGGCACAGCGAAGACTTTGCCGCCGGCCTCACCAAGCTGGGCGCCGACCCCACCAACCCCTTCCGCCACCTGGCGCTGGAAGGCCGCGAAGCCACCGCCCACCACCGCAACACCAAGGCCCACCTGCACGACAGCCTGGACGTGAGCGACTGGGTCACCCGCTGCCTGCGCAACTGCATTGACGAGTTCACTGCACGCCTGCAATCGGGCCTGGCCATCCTGGCCTCGGTGGGTTCCACCGCCCCGTTCATCGGCCTGTTCGGCACAGTCTGGGGCATCTACCACGCGCTGCTGGCCATTGGCACCTCGGGCCAGTCCACCATCGACAAGGTGGCCGGCCCCATCGGCGAGGCGCTGATCATGACCGCCCTGGGCCTGGCCGTGGCCATCCCTGCCGTGCTGGGCTATAACGCGCTGGTGCGTGGCAACAAGTCCATCCTGGGCGGTCTCAACAGCTTTGCGCACGACCTGCATGCCTACTTTGTGACCGGCGCCCGCGTGAATGCGCCCGGCGAGCAAGGCAAGGTCCTGCCCATGAAGAAAGGTGGCTAAGCCATGGCCTTCGGAACCCAAGACGATGCCGATGACGTGATGAACGAGATCAACATGACGCCCCTCGTGGACGTCATGCTGGTGCTGCTCATCATCTTCATTATCACCGTGCCGGTGATGAAACACTCGGTGAACGTGGACCTGCCCCGCGCCACCAACCAGCCCGAGAACATCAAGCCCGAGACCGTGCGCCTGTCGGTGTCGGCCGATGGCAAGTACTTCTGGAACGAGTTCGAGGTCACGGAGGAAGAACTCTTCCCCCGCCTGCAGACCGAGGCCGCCAAGGAACCCCAGCCCGACCTGCACATCCGGGGCGACAAGAACGTGCGCTACGAGTTCGTAGCCCAGGCCATGGCCGCAGCGCAGCGGGCCGGCGTGCGCAAGATTGGGTTCGTGACCGAGCCCCAGTCCTGAGTGGGTCGGGCTTTTCAGGCGCAGTGAATCCATTTCGCCCGAATCAACACCGCCTACAGGTCACTTTCAAGAACGTTTTACGCCTGTGCCCGGTGCAGCAACGCTGCCCGGGCACAGGCGTTGAAGGCCCTCAGAACCTGTTCAAAGTCTTTTCAGGGTCGCACAGGCCATAAAAAACAACAAAAAGAAACACCAAACCCGCTTGACTCGTAATTGCGAATCGTTATCATTAACAAAACGCACTGCAACGCAACAGGAATACTCTTCATGCAAGCCACACTGACCGCCGCCTCGCTCCTGCGTACTGCCCCTTCAGACCTGCCCGTACCACGCACGGATCGGGACACGCCCCACCCTGCCGACGCAGTGGCTGGCGCCGTGGACAGCAGTGCCCTGCTTCAGGGTCAGAAAGCGGTAGCGATCAGCCACAACGGCTCGGTGTATCGCCTGCAGGCCACCAAGCTGGGCAAGCTCATCCTCACCAAGTAATTGCACCAGGAACCAAGTTTCATCGTGGGGCGACTCCCGGGCTTGCAACAAGCTCGAAAGGGTCGTTTTTGCCAGCCAACGGGTTCGCCCGCGTAGCCAGGCTTTTTTTCTCCCCAGCTCTCCTCGTCCCAGGATTCATCGAACCCCATAAAAAAACCGGCCAGTGGCCGGTTTTTTTATGGGAGATGCTGGTTTGCCATGAAGGCTTAAAGCATTTTTTGGCTGCTAGCGCTTGATGGAAAAGCGCCAGCAGCTATTAAGTCTATAGCAATCTCCAGCAACCCGCGGGTATCAAAGCCCCAGCGCTGCAATCCCGGCGCGGGCAATCTGCGCATCTTCCGTGGATTTCACACCGCTCACACCCACGGCGCCCAGGCACTGGCCGTCCTTGAGGATCGGCACGCCGCCTTCGAGCAGGCCGTCGATCGTGGGGGCGCTCAGGAAGGATGTGCGGCCACCGTTGATCACGTCCTCGTACACCTTGCTCTCACGGCGCCCCAAAGCGGCCGTGCGCGCTTTGGACGGGGCGATGTGGGACGACACCGCTGCGGCGCCATCCAGGCGCTGCAGCCACAGCAGATGGCCGCCGTCATCGACGATGGCGATGGTCACTGCCCAGTTGTTCTTGAGGGCTTCGGCTTCGGCCGCTGCGGCGACGGCCTTGACGTCGGCCAGTTCGAGTTCGTGTTTGGTTTTCATGGTGCGATCCGAGAAATGGAGAAGTAGAGAAATAGAGAGATGAAATGGAGGCTGTGCGGGCTGCCAACGGGCCAGCCCGGCACAAGAAGCGGCAAGCATAGCGGCATCCCAACCGCCCTTCACCCCCAACCAGGGTGAAAGAACCCTTACCAAAAGTAGGTGACCGGATGCGGGTATTGCAGGGCCAAAAACCATCACCACCTAAAATTTGTCATGTCTGCGTTGTGCAGGCCAACAAGGAGAGACACAAGATGAATGACCAAGTCACCACCCTGGGCCACTCTGCGGGCTATGGCATCTCGCAGGAGGAGCGCCACAAGGTGCTTCGCAATACTTACTGGCTGCTCGCACTGAGCATGATCCCCACGGTGCTCGGCGCCTGGGTGGGCGTTGCCACAGGCATCACCCAGTCGCTGCGCGGCGGCGTGGGCCTGATCGTGTTCCTGGGCGGCGCGTTCGCTTTCATGTTCGCGATCGAAAAGACCAAGCGCTCGGCCGCTGGCGTGCCGGTGCTGCTCGCCTTCACGTTCTTCATGGGCCTCATGCTCTCGCGCCTGATCGGCATGGTGCTGGGCTTCAAGAACGGTACCGACCTCATCATGACGGCGTTTGCCGGCACCGCTGGCGTGTTCTTCGTGATGGCCAGCCTCGCCAGCGTGATCAAGCGCGATCTGTCGGGCATGGGCAAGTGGCTGATGGTGGGCGCTCTGGTGCTCATGGTCGGCGCTGTCATCAACGTGTTCGTGGGCTCCTCGGTCGGCATGATGGCGATCTCGGTGGCGGCCATCGGCATCTTCAGCGCCTACATGCTGTATGACTTGAAGCAGATCCTGGACGGCGGCGAAACCAACTACATCAGCGCTACGCTGGCGCTGTATCTGGACATCTTCAACGTGTTCCAGAGCCTGCTGGCCCTGCTGGGCATCATGGGCGGGGAGCGCGAGTAACCCGCGCACCTGCAAGCAGGTGATTTGCCTCAAAGGCTCCTTCGGGAGCCTTTTTTCTTGCGGCTTTGCACAGCCCGGGGCTCAATAGCGCGCACGGCGTGCCGATAATGCAAGTACATGTATCGCAAACCTTCCTCCACCGCACTACGGCTGCTGGCTCTTTCCAGCATCCTGCTGCTGACTGCCTGCGACAAGATTCCCGGCCTGGGCCCGGATCCGCGCGTCGCCCAGCGCGAGGAGGAAGCCAAGGCCATCGGCGGCGCCTGCCGCCACGCGCTGCGGGGCCTGGAAGACTGCTACACCTTGAACCCCAAGGCCCCCAAGGCCTCGGTGTTTGCCGGGTGGAAGGACATGGACGCCTACATGCGCGAAAACAAGATCGAAGGCGCACCGTCAGTGCTCGGCAAGGTCGAGAAACCCGAGCGCACCGAACGATCCAGCGACATCGAAACCGAGCCACGCGACCCGGCTGCCAGCCGCAATCGCAGCTAGCCCGTCCGTCAATCGACACCTGAGGAGGCAGGCAGCGCCGTTGTCGGCCTCCCCCTTCGCTCAGTCGCGCTCGAACACCGCCATGCTCTCAACGTGTGCCGTGTGCGGGAACATGTTCACCATGCCCGCCGCCGTGCACCGGTAGCCTGCCAGGTGCACCAGCAGCCCGGCGTCGCGCGCCAGTGTGGCGGGGTTGCAGCTCACGTAGACGATGCGCTTCGGCGGGGCCCAGCCCTCCGCCCCCGTTGGCAGCGGGCCCGCGCCTTCGGCGCCGATGCGCGCCTGCTCGATGTCGGCAAGGGCCTTGGCCAGGGCAAACGCCCCTTCGCGGGGTGGGTCCACCAGCCATTTGTCGGCAGATCCGTCGGCCACCAGCATTTCCGGGGTCATCTCGAACAGGTTGCGCGCTACAAAATCAGTAGCTGCTAGCGCTTTATGGTCAGGCGCCACGGCCTGATTCAATGCATAGTTTTCGCGCGAACGGGCCACCAGGGCCTCGCTGCCTTCGATGCCCAGCACCTCGCGCGCCTGTGTGGCCAGTGGGAGCGTGAAATTGCCCAAACCGCAAAACCAGTCGATCACGCGTTCGTGCGGCTGCACATCCAGCAGGCGCAGCGCACGCGACACCAGCACGCGGTTGATGTGCGGGTTCACCTGGGTGAAGTCGGTGGGCTTGAACGGCATGGTGATGCCAAAGTCCGGCAGCGCATATGACAGCAGCTCGCCCCCTTCGTCCAGCAGCTTCACCGTGTCGGGCCCCTTGGGCTGCAGCCACCATTGCACGTGGTGTTCGGCCGCAAATGCGCGCAACCGGGCGAGGTCATCCGCACTCAGCGGCTCCAGGTGCCGCAGCACCAACGCGGTTACGGTGTCGCCACAGGCCAGTTCGATCTGGGGGCAGGTGTCGCGCGCATCCATGCCGGCAATCAGCGCGCGCAAGGGCATCAGCATGGCGTCCACATGGGGGGGCAGCACGGGGCACTGCTGCATGTCGGCCACATAGCGGCTCTTGCGTTCGTGAAAGCCGATCAGCACCTGGCCCTTCTTGATCACATGGCGCACCGACAAACGGGCGCGGTAGCGATAACCCCAGGACGGGCCTTCGATGGGCCGCAGCATGGTCTGGGCCTTGACCTTGCCCAGGTGCCAGAGGTTGTCTTCGAGCACGCGCTGCTTGACGGCAACCTGGGCGCCCACGTGCAGGTGCTGCATCTTGCAGCCACCGCAGGCACCGGCGTGCAGGCCAAAGTGCTGGCAGCCGGGGCGCACACGCTGCGACGATTCGCGGTGAATCGCCACCAGGCTGGCCTGCTCCCAGTTGTTCTTTTTGCGGTGGGTGTTGGCGGTGACCAGCTCGAACGGCAGGGCACCGTCGATGAAGATCACCTTGCCGTCGGGCTTGCGGGCAACGCCCTGGGCATCCAGGTCCATGGACTGCACTTGCAGCCAGCCTTCGGGCAAGTCGCTCTGGGAATCCTGCGCGGTGGGTTCAAACGAGGGGGATAGTTCTTTCGGTTCGCTCATCCCCCGATTGTCTCAGGCCCGGGACAGCCCCCGCACGGGCCGCTGAACCGTGCGCTCAGCTACGGTCTGCGCGGGCGGGACGGCCGCCCATGCCCATGGAGCCCGTAGCCCCTTGTGCAGACGCCAGGGGCAGCTTGTTGATAGGGAGGTCGCAGTTGTGGTTGTCAGGCGAGAACACCAGCGTGGAGCCCGGGGCAACCTGTGGCAGGGTCTGGTGGATCTGGTAGGACAGGTCCACCGGTGGCTGGGGGGCGCGGTACACGATGTCCTGGTCGGGGCCGTAAACCACGTAGCACGAGGCTGCAGCCGACTGGCTGAAAAAGGCCGCCGCCAGCAGGGCAGCAGCAGCGTATGGAAAGCGGATCATGGTTCTTCTCCTCAATCTGACAGGTCTGCCGGGCATTATGCGGGCTTTGGCAGGCAACGCCAATGTGGCCGCTGGAGGCTGCGGCGCGGCAGCACGAACCCCGTGGCTTTCACCGCAGATGCAGATGGTTGGTGTGTTTGACCTCTTCCATCACCGCATAGGTCCGCGTCTCGCGCACGCCGGGCAGTTGCCACAGCACGTTGCCCGCAAACACGCGGTAGGCATTCATATCGGCGGATCGCGTCTTGAGCAGGTAGTCGAACCCGCCCGCCACCATGTGGCATTCCATGATTTCGGGGTGCACCTGCACGGCGGCCTTGAACTGGTCGAACACATTGGGCGTGGTGCGGTCCAGCAGCACCTCCACAAACACCAGCATGCCCGCGCCCAGCTTCAGGGGGTTCAGGCGCGCCTCGTAGCCGAGGATGAAGCCATCCCGCGTGAGGCGCTGCACGCGCGCCAGCACGGCCGTGGGCGACAGAGCCACCGCCTCGGCCAGCTTGAGGTTGGCAATGCGGCCGTCTTCCTGCAGGATTGACAGGATCTTGCGGTCAATCCGGTCGAGATCGGGTTCTGCTTGCATCTTGATTAGCGATTAATTCGGTGTAGAAGCCAATTTTCGACCATCTATTCACCACCGACCCAAGGATCATCGCCAATAACGCGCCCAACCAACACTTTCCCCCGTGTTGGGCCCCGCCAAACCCCTGAAAGACTCCGCCATGACGCAGCCCTCCGCCCCGTTTGCAGACTTCGCGCCCCGCACGCCGCTCTCCAACCCGCTGCGCGCAGCCATCACCGCCGCTACCCGCCGCCCCGAGCCCGAAGCACTGGCCCCGCTCCTGGCCCAGGCCCGCCTGCCTGCTGATCAAGCAGCGTCGGCCCAGCAACTGGCCCTGCGCATTGCCAAGGCGCTGCGCGAACGCAAGGCCAGCGCCGGGCGCGCGGGCATCGTGCAAGGGCTGCTGCAGGAGTTTTCGCTGTCGTCGCAAGAAGGCGTGGCGCTGATGTGCCTGGCCGAGGCGCTGCTGCGCATCCCCGACAAGGCCACACGCGACGCGCTCATCCGCGACAAGATCAGCCACGGCCAGTGGGATGCCCACCTGGGCAAGAGCCCTTCGTTGTTCGTCAACGCCGCCACCTGGGGCCTGCTCATCACCGGCAAGCTGGTGGCCACGCACAGCGAAGGCAGCCTGGGCAACTCGCTCAGCCGCCTGATCGGCAAGGGCGGCGAGCCGCTGATCCGCAAAGGCGTGGACATGGCGATGCGCATGATGGGCGAGCAGTTTGTGACCGGCGAGACCATCGACGAAGCGCTGCGCAACGCCCGCACGATGGAGGCCGAGGGCTTTCGCTATTCGTACGACATGCTGGGTGAGGCCGCGCTGACCAGCGAAGACGCCAAGCGCTATTACGCGTCGTATGAGCAAGCCATCCACGCCATTGGCAAGGCCTCTGCTGGGCGCGGCATTTACGAAGGCCCCGGCATCTCCATCAAGCTCTCGGCCCTGCACCCGCGCTACAGCCGTGCGCAATTTGGCCGCGTGATGGACGAGCTGTACCCGCTGGTGCTGCGCCTCACAGCCCTGGCCAAGCAGTACGACATTGGCCTGAACATCGACGCCGAAGAAACCGACCGGCTGGAGCTGTCGCTGGACCTGCTGGAACGCCTGTGCCACGAGCCCACGCTGGCGGGCTGGAACGGCATTGGCTTTGTCATCCAGGCCTACCAAAAGCGCTGCCCGTTCGTCATCGACTATGTGGTGGACTTGGCGCGCCGCACCCAGCGCCGACTGATGGTGCGCCTGGTCAAGGGCGCGTACTGGGACAGCGAAATCAAGCGCGCCCAGGTTGATGGGCTGGAGGACTACCCCGTCTACACCCGCAAGGTGCACACCGACATTTCTTACATCGCCTGCGCACGCAAGCTGCTGGCCGCGCCCGAAGCCGTGTACCCCCAGTTCGCCACCCACAACGCCGAGACGGTGGCCACCATCTACCAACTGGCGGGCAGCAACTACTACGCCGGGCAGTACGAGTTCCAGTGCCTGCACGGCATGGGCGAGCCGCTGTATGAGCAGGTGGTGGGGGCCATCACCGCCGGTAAATTGGGCCGCCCGTGCCGCATCTACGCCCCAGTGGGCACGCACGAAACCCTGCTGGCCTACCTGGTTCGCCGCCTACTGGAAAACGGCGCCAACACCTCGTTTGTGAACCGCATTGCTGACGAAACGATTGCACTGAATGAGTTGGTACGCAGCCCCGTGCAGGTCGTAGACCAGCAAGCTGCGGCAGAAGGCACTGCGGGCTTGCCCCACCCCCGCATTGCCACGCCCCAGGGCCTGTATGGCGCGCATCGCACCAACTCGCGCGGGCTGGATCTGTCGAACGAAAACACGCTGACCGAGCTGGCCACCACCCTGCAAGCCACGGCAAGCCACGCCTGGACGGCAGCGCCCCTGCAGGCTACTGACTTGCCCGCAGGCCCCACCCAGCCCGTGCGCAACCCCGCCGACCACAGCGATGTGGTGGGCCAGGTGCAAGAAGCCACAACAGCCGACGTAGACCAGGCTCTGGCCCACGCCCAGGCAGCAGCAGCCCCCTGGGCCGCCACACCACCCGCCGAGCGTGCTGCCGCGCTGCTGCGCACCGCCGACCTGCTCGAAGCCCGCATGCAGCCCCTGCTGGGCCTGCTGATGCGCGAAGCGGGCAAAAGCGCCAGCAACGCCGTGGCCGAAGTGCGCGAGGCGGTTGACTTCCTGCGCTACTACGCCGCCCAGGTGCAAAGCACCTTTGACAACGCGACCCACATCCCGCTGGGCCCGGTGGCCTGCATCAGCCCTTGGAACTTCCCGCTCGCCATCTTCATGGGCCAGGTGGCGGCCGCGCTGGCCGCTGGCAACCCCGTGCTGGCCAAGCCCGCCGAACAAACCCCGCTGATCGCCGCCGAAGCCGTGCGCCTGCTGTGGCAAGCCGGTGTGCCCCGCGCCGCCGTGCAGTTGCTGCCCGGCCAGGGCGAAACCGTGGGTGCGCGCCTCATTGGCGACGCCCGCGTGATGGGCGTGATGTTCACCGGCTCCACCGAGGTCGCCCGCATCCTGCAGCGCACAGTGGCCGGGCGCCTGGATGCCGCAGGCCGCCCTATTCCGCTGATCGCAGAAACCGGTGGCCAGAACGCGATGATCGTGGACTCGTCCGCGCTGGTGGAACAGGTGGTGGGCGATGCCGTGTCGTCCGCCTTTGACAGCGCAGGCCAGCGCTGCTCCGCCCTGCGCGTGTTGTGTGTGCAGGAGGACGCCGCCGACCGCGTGTTGGAGATGCTGCAAGGTGCCATGGGTGAACTGCGCGTGGGCAACCCTGGCGAGCTGCGCGTAGACGTGGGCCCGGTGATCGACGCCGAAGCACAAGCGGGCATCGCCCAGCACATCGAGAAATTCAAGGCCCAAGGCCACCGCGTGTTCCAGCACCCGAATCATGTTGCTGCAGTCAGCGCACAGGGCACTTTTGTACCGCCCACCCTGATCGAACTGAACCACATCGGCGAGCTGCAACGCGAAGTTTTCGGCCCTGTGCTGCACTTGGTGCGCTACGCGCGCAACGACCTGGATCGCCTGCTCGACCAGATCAACGCCACCGGCTACGGCCTGACGCAAGGTGTGCACACTCGCATCGACGAAACCATTGCCCGTGTGGTGAACCGGGCCCACGCTGGCAACGTGTACGTCAACCGCAACATGGTCGGCGCCGTGGTGGGCGTGCAGCCCTTTGGCGGCGAAGGCCTGTCGGGCACGGGGCCCAAGGCAGGTGGGCCGCTGTACCTGCTGCGCTTGCTGTCGCAGCGCCCGGCCGATGCGCTGGCACGCACCTTTGCCGAAGCTGACCGCACTACGCCGCCCGAGGAGGCAGTGCGCGAGCGCCTGCTGGCGCCTCTGGCCACCTTGCAGCAATGGGCGCAGATCCAGGGCAATGCAGCCCTGGCCAACACCTGCCAACAGTTTGCCCAGCAAACCCAAAGCGGCACAGCCCGCACCCTGCCCGGCCCCACGGGCGAGCGCAATGTTTACACCCTGGCCCCACGTGGCCGCGTGCTGTGCCTGGCGCGAAGTGTGGATGACCTGCTGGTACAGACTGCGGCCGTGCTCGCCAGCGGTGGCACGGCTCTGTGGCCCACCGCACAGGCCAGCCTGCGCACGCCATTGCCCACGCTGGTGCAGGCGCAGATCCAGCTGCAGGACAACACACTGAACGACGGCACGCTGGAGCTGGATGCCGTGCTGCACCACGGCGACGCCCCCTCGCTGCAGGCCGTGTGCACCGCCCTCGCCCGCCGCGCGGGGCCTATCGTGGGCGTGACGGCATTGCAGCCCAGTGCCACGGACATCCCGCTGGAGCGCCTGCTGATCGAGCGCGCGCTGAGCGTGAACACAGCCGCAGCTGGCGGCAACGCGAGCCTGATGACCATTGGATGAGGGCCCAGCATCGGGCCATCATCCAACCTGGAGAAATTTGAATAAAATTGGCTGCTAGCGCTTATTCATCAAGCGCCAGTAGCTATTAATTTAATAGCAATCAAGATACCGATGCCAGCGGCAGATTGAGCAACAGGTTCTGCGGCTTGATGCGCACCACGCCCTCGGCGTTGGTCGCCAGCCCCAGGTACACCGGCTTGCCCGCCACATCGGAACGCATCTCAGCCGGGTTGGCAAAGGTCAGCGTGAACAGGCTCACCAGCCGCGCCATGCGCTCGCCATCCACCGGCCGATCCTGGTACAGGTCGTTAAGGATGGCGGTGGACTCCACATCCAGCCCCACATGCCAGCGCCACGCGCTGTCGGTGACCTGGTGTACAGGCTCGATCTGCACTTGCACGCCCAGCAAGTGGCCGACCCAGCGCTCCAGCACCCGCGCCAGCGCCTTCAGGCCAGAACGGGCGCGGGTCATCTTGAAGGTCAGGCCATGGCTCAGGTCCTGCGTCAGCTCATGGGTCAGGTCGAGCAGAAAGTGGTGGCGGTCGCTCTCCTGCCAATATTGCGCCGCATTGTCGGCCGACAGCACCTTGACCTGCGCCGTGGGCTGCAGTGCACCGCTTTGCAGCAGCAAGCGGCCCACCTCGCCCAGGCCCGCAGTTTCGTTGAGCATGTCGAGCGTCGCCCGGTCGCCTGCCAGCATTTGCCCGTCTTGCAAGGTGATGCGCTGCGAGCGAAACAGCATCTCGGCGGCGCGGGCTTCGAAGGCGTCGTTGCAGTTGTCGAGCAGGTTGCGCAGCAGGGCCTGCACCACGGCGTCGATGAACACGGCGGGCACGTTCACCACCCCACTGCGCATGAGCTGCAAGTAGTACGCCTCCAGCGTGCCGGCGGCCAGCAGGCCATCGCGAAAACGCAGGAACACGGTGTAGTTTTCGCGGGCGTCGTCGTCCTGCACCGCTGCCAGCTCGGCCGACAAAACCACCCGTGCAGGCGATAACGCCAGAGATTCGTGCAGGGCGATCTCGGCGGCGCAGGACTCTGGCACCAGCGCCAGTTCAGGCCGGGCAAGCAGCCACTGCAGGTATTCATCGGAAGGCACCAGCCAGCCGCGCGCATCCCGGGCCAGCGCCTGAAAGCCACATCCGGGCCAGAAATCAGCAGCTGGCGTCATGCGAAGGACCTCTGCCCCAGGAAGAAGAACGTTGTGGCGGCGCGGTGGGAAGCGTCAAGGGTCGGACCATGGAAGACGGGAGGTGAATGCTGGGGTGAATGTGGGTGGGCAACAAGTGGCTTCACGGGAGGTTGCGACGCGGCGTTGACACAGTCCGTGAGTGTAGTTGTCGCACTCCTCACGCCTTACGCTGTGTGCGAACGCCTCTCGCTACCGATACCGCCCCATGGACGCAAAGGGGGCCCCCTCCTCTCGAAAAGCACCGTTTTTCCGCTGCTTACCCCGGGATTGGCCTGATCGAATTCAGGGACTATCAAGGCAACGTCCACAGAACCCCCATCGGCCCGGTGATCCACCCGATGCCACACCATGGACTGCCAGATCACCCGAGGAGTCGCAACATGCTCGATATTTCACAAGCCACCAACATGCTGACGTCCCTGGGCGTCTCCAGTTCCATGGCGGCCAAGGCGGCCGAGCGCACGGCCCAGAACCACGCGGGCGCGGACCCTGTCACCTTTCTCAAAGAACTGCAGACCACGCTGGAACAACTGTCTGCCGAGGCTGCGCAAGGAAAAGCGACTGGCACCAGCACCGCAGGGGCCACCACGGTGGCCGCACAAACCAAACCCTACCAATCCACCGCCGCCCTCTACAGCACCAAAGATGCGGTGGACACCGGGACCACCGAGGCCGCAGTCAAGGCGCCCTTCAGCAACCTGGAAGAATTCCGCGCCTGGGAGCGTGGCCTGGGCGATACGTTTGCCGAAGACTACGAAGTGCCGGACTATGTGCGGATGACAGCGATGTCTTTGAGCGGAGGCGACCAGGAGGTGGTCGGCCGCTACATGTTCTTCAAGAACCACCCCGAGTTTGCGGCGGACTACGAAGCCATTCGCAGCGGCAAACTGTCGCAGTTCCCAACGGATGGCTCGACGCTCGTCAAAAGCGACCTGACCGCAATGCCGTCGGAGACCGCCTCGTTCTACAAGAAGAACCCCGACATGCTGCTGGCGGCCGAAGGCTTCAACATGGACCCGACACTCGCCAAGATGCGCACGGACGGGACCGTCGCAACGCCCGAGGGCGTGAACCCCTCTGAATGGCTGATGAGCAATAAATGGACGGCTGATGGGGTAGTCCCCCAAGACAACCGCTTGGTTCTGGCCCAAGCGCCCTACATCGGTCTGGACGGCAAAGGTGCCGACACCTACCGGCTGACCACCTACGACTCGGCCACAAACAGCATCATCAACTTCGACGGAACCGCCTACGACCCGGTCACCGGTGAAGCCAGGGCCTGACCGCAGCCTGGCCTGGGGTTTGCCGTCTTCCCAGGGCGGGGAAGACGTGGTCCGGCATGGTCTTCCTAAATGAGCCGTTTCAACCAGGGGGTACGGTGGAACACCAGCGCCACCACCAGCGCGCCACCAAACACCAGAGCGGCCACAAGCGGCACCGTGAGCAGCGGCGCGTGGTCCTCAGGCTTGAAGCCGTATTTCCTGAACGATTCCAGCAAAATCGGGTGCACCAGATAGACGCCCAGCGTCAACGGAGCAACCCTCTGAACGCACTGCGCCCATCCCCCCCCCAACGTGCATTGTTTGAGCATCAGCATCAAGCTGATCGACATGGGGATGACGGAAAAGCTCAGGTAGCCATAGAAATACAGTCCCCTGTCCAGCCCCTGCGCGCGGCCCAGCCAATAGCAGCCCACGGCGGTGACTGCCACAGCCAACCCCAAGACCGCCATCAACACAGCCAGGGGGATTTTCCTGTCACTGGTCTGGATCAGGTAGCCGCAGAGGAAATACGGCAGGTACGGCAGAAACCAGTTGATGAAAAGGCCCGCCCCATCGCCAGAAAAGACGCGGGAAAACTCGTTCACGCCAGACAGCACAAACATCAAGGCCACAAGCCACCACAGATCGCGCCGGCTTGTGTTGCGCACCAGCGTCCTCAGGAAGGGAACGAACAGGTACAGGCACAGGATCATGTACAGGAACCACAGGTGGTAGTGAGGCCACCCTCTGGCAACGCTGTGCAAGACATCCATCGCGCGCAGCTCGGCCAGGGCACCCCGGTGGTTCCAAAGAATGTAGACAGCACTCCAGAAGGCAATTGGCAGCAGGACCCGTGCCGCCCGCTTGCGGTAGAACTCGGCCACGCCCTCGGTCTTGCGCGGGTCGAGCAACAACGCGCCGCTCACCATCACGAACACCGGCACACACCAGCGCACGAGGGCGTCGTACAGATTGCCGTACCACCAACCAGGGGAACCCAGCGCCGCCACGGTGACCACGCTGCCGACCACGTGCAGGACCACCACGGCCATGATGGAGACGACCCTCGCTGCATCAAGCCAGATCATTGTTTCTAGGTCTTTGGCGTGACAGTGCTTGTTTATTCCCACTCAATCATCAACAAATCGCCTAAACCCGCGTGGTTAAAGGGATTGGCTGTGATCAACATAGGGCGTTACCGTCACTTTTACCGTCAGAAGCGCGCATCTTTTGCTGGCGCGGGAAATGGAGCGATTTGCGGGGAAGCGATTCCGGCGACACCATCGTCAATCAGGACATAGGATAGCGGAATCTGCCCTCGCCTGAGGCAAAACACATCTGTAGATTGCGCAACGGGCCGAACAGGCAACATCAGCTAGTCGTCTGATCCCTGCTCCTGACGCCGCCATGCTTCCAAGAACTCCGAGACCTCTGGAGACGATCCTCCGGCGGCGACCTCTTCCACGCGCCGCCGAAACTCCGCTACATCCATCAAGCGGTCTAGGCCCTTCACTTGCGCCCGAGTCGTCCGCCTCGCCACAAGGTCACCGAGGCCGCCCATTCCGAGACCCTGACTCCAGCTGTACGAAGTGAATGCAACTGCAAACTGCTTGACCCCCTCGTCGGTAGCCAACTGCCCGGAGGTCCACTGTTTGACCACCGCACCGTCGTCATTGGCCAGTTCACTCCAACGGTACAGCAGATATGCCAGATCTTGACTCTTGAGGAGTGAGGCATCTTTCGAAGCATCCGCGATCCTATTCCCAAGCAATTTTCGCAGCGTCTCTGCATCGGCGGCAGTCGTTAGACACTTGTCTTCGGGCTCAGGCTCCTTTCCCTCACGAGGGTGGTAGTCTGTCCATGCCGAATCAGCAAAGCTGGCCAACCACCCCAACGAAGCTGTTTGACATGCGGCGACGTAGATCGCGGACCGCTGGTCCAGCGTAAGACGATCCCTGGTGAGGCTGCGTAACAGCCAATGCAAGCGTAATTCGTTGCTTGCCATACTGAAGGCCCCGCCACGATCTGCTTCGACATTGATCTCATCAGCCACCGCGAAGAGTCCTGTCAGCAGCGGTTCGATATACGCCACGTCGACCTTCTCGGCATGTAAGTTAAGTTCGTCAAGTATCACGGCCGCCTTGGTTCCCCCTGAAGGCCGCACAATCAAGGCAGCCCTTCGCATTTCGGCGGCGATGAACGTGGAGTCATGAGCTTTCGCAATGAGTCCATCCAGTTCCGCTGCAGAAAGAACTTTCGCGCCTATGGCGAAGCGAAAGTACGCATCGAAATGAGATGCTGAACATACACGCCGCTCAGCGGCCCACCGGCGTCCAAAGTCTCCCCCATAGTGCATGTTTCCCCACACAGCCTCAAGCACAGGAAACAACCTCATCATGGTGTTGCGGAGCCGCTCGCGCTGAGCGCCTACGGACGAACGTAGCAGCAAGTCCTCGTATTCTCTTGCGCGTGCCCCCCTGTCATCGCGCTCACCACCTGCCGAATGGCACAGACGATCTTTGTTCTGGCGGACTGAGCGGTAAATGTCCGGGTGCAATAGCCGCAGAACCTCCAAGGCGACAAAGTCTGCTGGGTCAACCTCCCCCGCCACTGCGGGCCAAGTTACAGCCAGCGAATTGGTAAACCGTGCCACATCTCGTGGGGTGCGCATTTCTGGTGCAACCCCTTCATGAAAGATGTTCATGAATCGGAGCAAACGCTCCTGTGGCAGGTCTCCACAGATGGCGCCTATCTGTGCAAGAAGATGCCGATGGACATCAGTGGTCATCGGCTCCGGCAGCTCGAACGCCGCTTGGACAATCTTTTCCAGGTAGTGCGGTCCCTCCGAAGGAAATCGCTCACTGACAATCTTCTCGGCCAGTTGCCGGTCGTACACTAGCAGATACATGACATTCGGCAAGCGACCGACCGACTTCACCAACCGGAAGATCAGCAGCGCCTCGTCTGGTGAGAGCCGATCAATGTCGTCGATTACGACCAGAAAACGCCGAGGCTGCTCCGCCAGCGCTTTCGAAAGGTCTGCATGCAGCTTCTCCACGCCCTCCTCTTGCTGGATGAGTCCACCGAGCCATTCCATGGCCCCACCAGCTACACCGCCAGCACCGCCTGCGCCGGCAAGATCTGCTGCGCCCCCCAAGACCGCCCCAGCCTTCAATAGGCGGGCACCGAGCTTAGGGAGAGACTTTTTGAGTTTCTCTCCCAATGTCGGCGACATGCCTGCATACAGCTCTCGAAAGAAGGCCAGCGCGAGCGCCTCTTCACCCCGAAACCACCAGCAGGTGAAATCGATGACCGCGACGTCACCAGCCTTAACGGCACCATCAAGGTGGTGTCGGATGAGATTCAAAGCGCTGCTCTTGCCGGAACCCCATGGCCCGTTCAATGCGATCACAGATCCCGTTGGCGATTGGATCTTGAGAATGCTTTTTGCCAGTGCAGCTGCAAATGGATCTATCCCAAAGCGGTCTTCCGACGGCGTCAATATGGGTTGATCATTGTGCGAAAGATCATTCATTTTGGTCCCGTTCTTCTAACGAAAGTCGGTATGTAGCAGCTCACAACGCTTTCAAAAGCGTGTTGCGTCACGACTTCCCGCAACAGTTCTAGAAGCCGAGAGTGAGGCCAATCTGGAAGGAGTTCAATTGAAAATGTCCACTTTCAAGAGATTTCTGCTTCCACCGCAAGGGCGAAAATCTATGCCTGACACGGGTTTCGAGAGTATCTGGTTGCCGAGCGCAAACTCACTGCATCCGAGCCAGGAGTCGTATAGGAGCCTGGCGATTGTGCATCTACGGCAACCTGAAGCGCGGGCCAGCGCATAAATGGCGAGCGCACCGGCGCTGCGAGCCACGCCTCTGGCAGAAATTCGCAGCAGTCCGGAGTCTAAACAGCGGCTAGCAAGGTACTCACCGGTCGAAGCGCGGAAATTCTTCCACGCTCGCCTTCAACTCGTTCACCAAAACCTGAGCATCATCGACGATGTGCTGAAGCGACGTGCCACCATCCATGTAGACCCTCATGGACACCAGTTGGAGCAAGCCAAGACCGATGCGGCGCAGGTCGAGTAGCGTGTGTTGATTTCCACGCAAACCTAACCCACCGGGGGTGCGGACGAAAACTTGGACTACTAGAAGGTAGTTCATGTATTCCTACGAAGACCGAATCCGAGCCGTTGAGCTGTACATCAAGCTCGGCAAACGCACCAGCCCGACCATCAGACAGTTGGGG
>Ga0209958_1000220_pt1 | contig 162510 bp, 145 predicted proteins | sample ThiBio_inoc_plan_FD_183942 | JGI IMG/M metagenome (GOLD analysis project Ga0209958, IMG submission 183942) | Wastewater bioreactor microbial communities from Cape Town, South Africa - Thiocy_inoc_plan (SPAdes) | ecosystem: Engineered > Bioremediation > Thiocyanate > Unclassified | place: South... | reverse complement strand
AGCCTTCGATATCATTGCGCCAGTCACGATGCAGTTCACAAGCCATCCCAAACCATGTCATGAGCTGTGCGCCTGCTTGTGACATACGATCCCACGCCGCATCGCGAGTGAGCGCATTAAAGGTACCTGACGCATCGGTAATCACAAATACTTCAAAGTCTTCTGCCAGTGCAGACAGGGCTGGGAATGCCACGCAGACTTCCGTGACCACACCGGCAATAATCAATTGTTTTTTACCTGTAGCTTTGACGGCTTTAACAAAGTCTTCATTGTCCCACGCATTGATTTGGCCTGGACGAGCGATATAAGGGGCATCGGGGAACAGCGCTTTCAGTTCAGGGACCAGTGGACCATTTGGGCCATTTTCAAAGCTGGTGGTGAGAATTGTCGGTAAGTTGAAGTATTTTGCGGCATCTGCCAATGCCAAAACATTGTTTTTAAATTTGTCTGGATCAATATCCCGAACCAATGAAAGGAGGCCTGCTTGGTGATCGACCAAAAGTACGGCTGCATTGTCTTTGTCTAGGCGAATATAATCTTTAGCCATTGTTGTATCCTCATGTTTTTGTAAAAAGAACACGGAAAAGAAAGTGAATTTCCGTAGTGCTTGAAATTATGCTAGTTAAATTTTTCATGTAGATGAAGTCTAAAAAACGAGATAAACAATATCAAAAATAGGATGATTGATAATGTTTAGAGATTATTTGTGTTTATAACTTTTAATTGTCCTATATGTAGAATAATGTGTTGCCATTCTGAGGCTATAAGCACGGTTGTTAGAGGGTTAAAATAGACCTCAAGAACAGAACTTCTACTCTATAGGAGAAACCAAATGAAAAGAATTCTGGGTGTGTATCAAAACAAACACATGCACTGGGTCGGTGATGGTTTCCCAGTGTATAACTTATTTTCCTACGACCGTTTAGGCCAAAGTATCAGTCCATTCCTTCTCTTGGACTATGCTGCACCCTATCAATTTGACCCAACCACAGCTCAACATGGCGTGGGTTCGCATCCACATCGTGGCTTTGAGACTGTGACCATTGCCTATCAAGGTGAAGTGACGCATAAAGACTCAAGTGGCGGTGGTGGAACCATTAAAGCTGGTGATGTGCAATGGATGACTGCAGGTGGTGGTATCTTGCATCAAGAGTTCCATTCGCCTGAGTTTGCCCATCAAGGTGGTTTGTTTGAAATGGTTCAGTTGTGGGTTAATTTGCCAGCGCATTCCAAAATGACGCCAGCAAAATACCAAGCCATTGAAGCAGATCAAATTCAGCACATTACACTGGATGATGCGGGTAGTGAGATGCGAGTGATTGCAGGTCAATACCAAGACACCGCAGGTGCAGCAACCACCTTTAGTCCAGTCAATGTCTGGGATGGTACGATTGTAAAAGATCAGGAACATACCTTTTATGCGACCGAAGGCCATACCGCATTGTTGGTATTGCTCTCTGGTCAGGTGGTCTTAAATGAGAACCAAAGCATAGAAGCACCGAGTTTGGTGGTACTCAGCCGTGAAGAAATTGACTTTAGTATCAAGGCTGAACAAGACAGTAAATTCCTGATCTTAACGGGTCAGCCGCTGAATGAACCGATTGAAGGTTATGGACCATTTGTCATGAACAGCAAAGCGGAAATCATTGAGGCAGTTCGTGATTTCAATAGCGGTAAATTTGGTTCAATGCAAGCTTAATTGCAAATTAAATCAGTTGCTTATATAAGAAAGCCTATCACTCCGTTAGAGTGATAGGCTTTCGCTGTAAGGGTCCTCTATTGATTTTTTTAATATTATGTCACTTATAATTATTCAGCTTGTTATGTGACTTTGTTCTCGTTATTGTTCAATAAAAATAGCACTAATATTGGGCTTTGCAAAGGCTGTAAAGTGCTGAAAATGAAAAAATATAGAATGTTCTGTATATTTTTATGTCCCAAAATGTAATAATTTTAATTCTTTCATGATGTTACGATTGAAATGCAATTTGTGATAAAATGTAACAAGAATCCAACAACGATATTACGACAAAAGTCTGGCAGAAGCCGTCAATCTGGTATTTTTTAATACCGTATTTCGCTTAACTATCGGTCATAATCAAGAAAAATCATCAACTGATGGGACATAATTTTGGATATTGCAATTATTGGCAGTGGAATGGCAGGACTTGCCTCAGCCAGAATCCTACATGATGCAGGGCATAAGGTCACGATATTCGAAGCACTCGCAGGTCGAGGCATGGATAGTCATAGTATTGATTTTGATGGTGGCATCATTGATGCCCCGCTCAGGGTCATGAATCCCAAGCTTTGGAAAAATACTTTAAGTTTGGCCAGTTACCTTGGGATTGAAACCTTTCCAGTCCGTACCTTTATGGCTTGCAGTTGGTTGTTTGAAGATAAAACAGATACATGGTTGACGACATCACGCAGCCGAATTGGCAATTTCCCAATTATTAATAACCGAAAAGGGATTCAGCAATATGGTTGGCGCTTAGTCAAAGGCATGTTGCAGCTGAAAACAGCAGTACATCAATTCTTTAAATCGGATAATCAAGACATCACCTTAGCTGAGTTCATGAATCAATATCATATTGAGGAAGTGTTCTGGCATGGCACAGTGATGCCAGTGCTGTATACCATTTGTACTTGCCATCCTAAAACCATTGGTGAATGGCCAGCTAAACCTTTATTGGAATTTATTCGTCAGTTGACGGAAGGTGAAGCCTTATTACGGATGAAAGGCGGAACGCCTGCATTGGTCAATCGCTTGATTGAAGGTATTGAAATTCATAGTGGTTCGCCTGTTCAAAAAGTTGAAGAGCAGGGCGAAAAAGTTTTGGTGGAAAATGCACAGGGTGAAAGCCAATTATTTGACCGTGTGGTGATTGCGACACCAACCCCAGTGATTGAAGATTTTCTCAAGCAGCCACAATTTGCAGAAGATATTGCCTTACTGAAAAAATTCCGCTTTGAACAGGGCGATTTGGTGATTCATACCGATCCAATCGTGATGCCACAACGTCGTAAAGATTGGGCAGTATTGAGCTATATGATGGATCGTAAATTTACCCGTCAGCAATTTACCGTGTGGATTAATGCGATTGAGCCAAGCTTGGTGGGTAAAAATGCGGTATTCCAGACCTGGTGTCCGGTGATTGATATCGATCCGAAGAAAATCATTTCCAAGGTCAAACTCACCCGCGCAGTGGTCGATTCAGAAACCGTGGCTTTGAATAAACAAATTCAACAACGTCATTTGGATCTAAACCGTAAAGTGTTTTATTGCGGTTCATGGTCTTGCGATGGTTTACCAATTTTGGAATCTGCTGTGACTTCTGCGATGCATATTTCTGAAATCTTAGGTGCTGCCGTTCCCTTTGTTGGATTAAAACCAAAAGTCAAAGTTGCGCCTGAACTCGGTTATTAAGCATGGCCACCTTCAAGCAAGCGCTGATCGAAAAAGTCATTGGGCATAAGTATGCCATTGATGCCAAACGACTCGGTGATGATGCATTGCTTGCTTGGAGTAATTTAGGTTTTTGGCAAGACCAACATGATCATTATCCACAAGCCTGCCAAAGTCTGGCCGATCAAATTGCGCAATCGATTCAACTGAAATCCACAGATCATGTTTTAGATTTAGGCTGTGGACAAGGTGCCAGTTTGTTGCACTGGACCCAGCATTATCACATTCAACAACTCAGTGCAGTTGAGTTACAGCCTAATTGTGTCAAACGAATTCAAAAACAATTACCGCAGATTCAAATTCATTGTGGATCTTTTTTGAATTTAAAAGCACTGCAACTTTTGAATTCATTTGATGTGGTGCTGTGTATAGATGCGGCTTATCACAGTGATTTGAATTCATTTCTCAATTCAGCATCTTCAGTTTTGAATTCAAAAGGCCGCATCGCGTTTCACACCCTGATGTGGTCGGATAATTGGCAGCAGTGTTCTGCTCTACAAAAACAAAAATATCGCTATCTGTTAAAAAGTGCCGATGTGAATTGGCAGCATGTGATGGATCAGCAGCAGCTGGGGCAGACTTTAGCGCAGCATGGTTTTACTGATATTCAAATTCAGGATTTTTCCGAACCTGTATTGAATGGTTTTGCTGAATATATCGAAACACGGAAAATTGAAAAATCAGCGTTTGATTTGGCCCAACTTAAAATAAACATGACTGCCAAGTTGTGCCGAAAACTCTATCAAGATGGATTAGTGCGTTATATTCAAGTCAGTGCAGTAAAAAAGTGAGAACAAGATGCCAAATGAATATAAAGGTTCATGCCTGTGTGGGGCCGTGAGCTATCAGGCGCAGGTTGCGCCACGTTATCGTTTTAATTGTCATTGTCGTGATTGTCAGAAAGCCACAGGTAGTGCTTATGCACCGATTGCTTTCTTTCATCAATCAGAACTGAAGATTAATGGTGAATTAAAATATTTTCAGTCTTTGGGATTATCAGGTAAGCCGATTCGCCGTGCATTTTGCCCAAACTGTGGTTCGCAAATGTTTGGCCTACCAGAACTCGTACCTGAGATGATTTCAATCCGTGCAGGAACATTGGATGATCCAAATTTGTATCAACCGCAAGCAGAATGTTTTGTGAGTCATGCAAATGAATGGGATTTATTAAATCCGAATATTTCGCATTTTGAAAAAATGATGGGGAAGAAACGAGAGTAAAGCGAGAAATGGTGCCGGCACACGGATTCGAACTGTGGACCTACTGATTACAAGTCAGTTGCTCTACCAACTGAGCTATGCCGGCAACGTGGCGAGAATTCTACAGAATCTAATTAAAAAAACAAGCGAAAAAATGAGCAATCAGATAAATTTAATTTGGTTGTCGAATTTTCGCCAATTTCAACTTAGCTATTGAGTGCATAGACAAAGGAATCAACGATTTCACCTGTGCTTAAATGTGCTTTAACAGGGACACGTTGGTAGCCTGCGCCTTCGAATTCATCCAGTGCTTGCCAGTGTTGCTCTAGGTTGTCAGAGAAAAACACAAAGCCAGATACCTTTTGATCTGTTTGATCTAAAACAATACCTGGAAAGCCCAATTCAGCACCCCAGCCTTGTTGTTTGAGTGTGCCAAATACATGTGCTTCTGCCCATGTACCACCAATATTTTCCATGATATGGGCATTGGGACGGTTGGGCCCTAAAGTGCCGTAAACAAATAAACTGAGCATAGTGAAAGGTAGAAAAGTAAAAGAAATAGATTAAAAGAACTAGAGGTGGAAGAAAAGTAGCAATCAATATCTTTATTTCAGTGCATAGTTTTGTGGCTCTGGAAACAACAAACTCAAATGTTGAGGCCTAATTTTGAATAAAGGTCCTTTTTCTGTAGTTTTCCCAGTCATGTCTTTGCGCTTAATCAAATGATCCATCGTAATGATCCCTTGCTCCATCAAAAGTAAAAACTGGCTCGCTAATGGATTCTTGGTGTGTGTAATTGATCTAAGTGTGAAATATTCATCGTCATTGCTTATATGGGTATCTGCTTTAATCCAGAAGGTTTCACGGTGCTTTTCGAGTAATTTACTTCTAAGGGTTTGACCAAGCCAACTGACAACTGACCCATTTTGGATATGAATTTCATTTAATACATCATTATTGAAATCTATTTCAAAGCCCAATCCTTGAGAGTTGTATTTGTTGGCTGTTAAAGTGCAATAAAGCTTTAAGTCACCATCACGCTCATAGCCATATTTATCAACAATTTGTTGACTGCTTTTAAGTGTGCTAATAGACCAATCTGGAACTTGTGCAAATAGGTTAGTACGGTTAGAAGCCTTATTTAAGCGTGATGATTTAAGCTCAATTCCTTTGTAATCAGGAGAAGGGGATGAATTGGCCGGAATACCTAAAGCATGCTCTATGGTCATGCCAATCGCCGTATCACCTTTCATTATTGCTTGTAATGGACCTTTCTTGCTTAAAGCCTGTAGTAAATCAAGTAACTCATTTGCCACAGCTTCATAGTCATTTACAATTTGTGCTAGAACTTGGTTCACCGATAAATCTAGTTTTGAAATATTGAAAACATAAAGCTCACCTTTATCGATAATTAAAGCAATTTCATCGCCGGGTTGAGCACAGTTTTTTAAGCCATAGATCCAAATGCGTGGATCTCCTTTTTTTGTCTCTGGGCGGTACAAGCTCACTTTCTGTTTTTGCGCCTCGTCGTCTGAGACAATTAAAAAGCAAGGGTTTAGAACTTTATAGGGAGTGCCTTGTAATTGACTATCATAGTCATGATATTGCTGTTCTTTTAGATATACACGTAATGAGCCTACAGCATCCATGATTGATTTATCTAGACCAGTTTGAGTAATAGATAACAAGCCGTAATCAATGCCTTTTTGAGCTAAATATTGACGGTTCTTGAGAGAAATTTGATTTTGTTCAGATGTTAAAAGTATGGGAGTTCTTTGATTCATTTTTAATGGATTTAAGCCCTGGATTTTTAGTTAAGTGTACTTTAGAATAGGGGTGTTTTTAAAATTTAACAGAGTTTATTTTTGAACTATATTGAATTGTTCGCCGGTTGTGGTGGTCTGTCTCTTGGTCTTGAAGCATCAGGATATAACTTGGTAATTGCAAATGAACTGTCCCCAATGGCGGCAGAAACGTTTTCCTATAACTTTTTTAATGAAAAGTTAGAAGGGAATAGTGCACCAGAACATGCTCTATGGATTAATTCAAATTTTCCGAAAGAAGAAATAAGTAAACGATTACGTGAAAATCCTAAAACATATCCACCGGTAGTTGAAGGTGGTTATAGTGACGTCAATAGAAATACAGAGCTAAATAAGAAATTACTTGTAGGCAGTATTATTGAATTAAATAATCTTTTAGAGCAAAGCCCTGAGTTACTGCATCAAATTCAAGATAAAGGCTTATCCAATGGACTAGATTTAGTATCAGGTGGTCCGCCGTGCCAAAGTTTTAGTATGGCAGGGCTACGTCAATTAGGTAATGAAAGAAATACATTACCGTGGGAATTTGCTAAATTTGTTGAACATACGCAGCCTAAGTTTGTTCTTTTGGAAAATGTGACTGGAATTTTAAGAGCATTTAATACTGATAAAGGTCAATTCTTTGCTTGGTATGAAGTTGCAAAAGCATTTGCGGGAATTAATTATATTCCTCTGTGTCTACATGTTAATGCGAAGTACGCTGGTGTAGCTCAAAATCGCCCTAGATTTATTTTGTTAGGTATAAGGGAAGATGTCTATCAGAAGATTAAAAATAGGCTGAATAGTACGGAAAAAGAGGCATTTGATAAAAGTTTTAAATTTTTTGAGAAAGTAAAAGCTGATCCAGAATTAGGATATGGTTATTTAGATTATTATGATGTAGATAATAATCATGATTTTTTTACAACTTCTTTTTTAAAGCCATTGATTGCTTTTAAAGGTAATGAATTTACAGTAAAAGATGCCATACAAGATTTATCGATTACGGCTAAATTGCAACCATCTGAATATGTTAAAAAATTAGATAAGCTATTTAACCCATTGTTAGGTTTACCAGAAAGTTTAAGCAACTATGAACTGAGATCAAATGGTATCCATGTACAAAAGCGCTTCAAGCTTTATCAAAACCTAAATTTAGTTTCAAAAGAGGCTAAAAAGGAAGTTCAACAAATTTTGAAAGGTAATTCAGATTCATTAACGCAGGAAGCTTTTGATGAGCTGCAATCGTTAGTGTTTTTGGATGAGGAAAGTAAATCAATCCGTTTTAGTATGCGAGATGATTTAGTAAATTATTTGAAAAACCATCAAACAAAAAAACAAACACAAAAGGCGCTTATACCAAATCAACCTGCCCCGGCTGCTTTGTCTATTCCAGATGACGCTTGCCATTATAGTGATTTAAGAACGCTCACTGTACGGGAAATGGCCCGCATTCAATCGTTTCCAGATAACTTTAAGTTTTTATCTAAGGTAACTACTGGCGGGCAAATGCGTAAATTTGAAGTGCCACAATACACACAAGTGGGCAATGCAGTACCACCATTATTAGGGTATGCATTAGGTCAGTCTATTAAGTATTTGATTAATTTGTATAATATAGATTGAAAGTTTCTCAATGTAATTTACTTTAAAACTGAATTTTTGATTTTTAAATGAAAGAAATATTTGATTGAGTTTATAAATATGGAATGGAGCAATAATGCTCCATTCTTTTTGTACATTCGTTAATCTATCATCTTGGCGGTGAGAGAGGGATTCGAACCCTCGATACGCGCAAACGTATACACACTTTCCAGGCGTGCTCCTTCAGCCACTCGGACACCTCACCAAGGTGTGCGATAGTACCCAAAAAAATGCACGCTGCCAAGTTGTAGTCGAACAGATTTGCAGAAAAACTTTTTGGCTAGTGATAATATTGCGCCATATAACGTTCAATTTTGAAGACAACATCATATGCAAAGTACTGCAAAAAAAGCCGCATTGCCCGCGATGACGCTGGCAGCATTAGGGGTGGTATTTGGAGACATTGGAACCAGTCCACTCTATGCAATACGGCAATGCTTTGTCACAGGACATGTTGATATCAGTGAAGGTTCGATTCTAGGTATTCTTTCGCTGATCTTCTGGTGTATGAACCTAACGATTAGTTTTAAGTATGTCTCAATGATCATGCGTGCGGACAACAATGGCGAAGGCGGGATCATGTCATTGCTCGCACTGAATCTGCGTTCCTCGGTTTTTAGCAATAAAAATAAAATCTTTCTGATTGCATTGGGCTTTATCGGGGCATCACTGTTCTTTGGTGACGGGATCATTACCCCTGCAATTTCAGTACTGTCTGCGATTGAAGGTTTGAGTCTGGTGACGCCTGCTTTAGATCGTTGGTTGGTGCCGATTGCTTTGGGTATCCTCACGGCATTATTTATGGTGCAGCGGCATGGTACCGCCACCATGGGCAAATTCTTTGGCCCAATTACACTGCTATGGTTTGCGTCTATTGGTTTGATTGGTCTCTGGAGTATCATCCAGACTCCGTATGTCTTGATGATGGTCAATCCGTATTGGGCATTCCATTTTGTCTTTGATCAACCGACAGTTGCCTTTATCACCATGGGCGCAGTGATTCTGACCATGACTGGTGGTGAGGCGTTGTATGCCGACATGGGACATTTTGGGCGCGTGCCAATTAAACTGGCGTGGTTCTTGGTGGTATTGCCTTGTTTGCTTTTGAACTATGCAGGGCAAGGTGCGCTACTGTTACGTGATGCCAAGGCTATTGAAAACCCGTTCTATTTATTAGTGCCAGATTGGGCCTTATTCCCGATGATTGGCTTGGCAACAGCCGCAGCTGTGATTGCTTCCCAAGCAGTGATCACTGGCGTATTTTCGATGGCAAACCAAGCCATTCAATTACGCTATTTACCGCGCTTAACCGTGCACCATACTTCGGATGTGGAACAAGGTCAGATTTATTTGCCTTTTATTAACTGGGTGTTGTTTATCTCGGTGGTGATCCTGATTTTACTATTTGAAAGCAGTGCAGAATTGGCCAGTGCTTATGGTGTAGCGGTGACCATGACCATGCTCTGCGGTACGATTTTGATCTCGACCTTAGCCTATGGGGTGTGGCGTTGGCCGTTGTGGAAAGTGGCCATATTTGCAGTGCCGTTCCTGATTATTGATCTAATTTTTGTCGGTTCAACCTCATTAAAAATCTTGTCAGGTGGTTGGGTGCCGATCCTGATTGGTGTGGTGGTATATACCATTTTGATGACGTGGAAGCGTGGTCGTGAAATTGTCTATAACCGTATGGAAACCAATGCTTTGCCAATTGAATTGTTTATCAAAAGTATTGGTATGAGCAAAGAAACCCATTTCGTACCAGGCGAAGCGATTTTCTTAACGGGTACACCGAACATTGTGCCGCATGCGATGTTACACAACATCAAGCACAATAAAGTGCTGCATGAACGTAATGTGATGGTCACGGTCTATACCCAAGATATTCCGTATGTGGCTGAAGCAGATCGCTTAAAGGTTGAAAAACTGGATGAGCATTTTTATCGCATCTATGTTTATTATGGCTTTAAAGATCAACCGAATATCCCAGTCGCTTTGGCACAAGCCTATAAAGCGCTGGATTTTGAGTTTGATATGATGCAAATGAGTTTCTTTATTTCACGTGATCGTATCGTGCATACCGTGGGCGATGGCATGTCGCCGTGGCGTGAAAAGTTGTTTATTTCAATGCAGCGCAACACCAGCCCTGTCAGTGACTTCTACCAGATTCCAACCAACCGTGTGGTGGAGTTGGGTAGTCAGATCGAAATTTAAGAAAACTGTATAAAAAAAGGCACCTGAGCGTGCCTTTTTTATTGTCTGTAGATCAAGTGTACAGATTTGCGACATAAAGTGTCGCTCTGGGCTGGAACTCAATATACACAGGGCTTTTGAGTTGTTAAGCTGCGCGTTCATATTGATTTTGATGTAGTTATGGCAAAGAAACCAACCCGAAAGAGTAAAAGCCCATTTGCTTTTTTGAGCCAAAATGTTGGGAAAATGATGTTGGCACTGGTCGCAACAGGGAGTTTTGCGATCGCATTTGGCAGTGAAAAAATTTCCAAGTTCATCCCGTTTCAATCCAGTAATACGGGTTGTTTAAAACAGTTTTATCGTGATGTTCCACCCTTACTCAGCAAAGACAGTCTGAAAAAAGACAGTTATGCACTATGTTTTAATGATTTTAATGTGATGTATTCAGGTATTTCCAAGACCCCATTGTGGACGGCAGAATATCTGACCCCAGAACGCTTAAGTATCAAAATTAAACGTGAAGATAATTTCCATGAAGAAACACGGCTAAAGCCTGCACATCGTGCTTTATTGTCCGACTATCGTGGTTCAGGCTATGACCGTGGTCATATGGCACCGAATGGTGATATGAATAATAGTGCGGCGCAATATGACAGCTTCTCATTGGCCAATATGGTGCCGCAAGCGCCGAAGAATAATCAAGAAGTGTGGCGTAAATTAGAAGAAGCGGTGCGTTCGATGGTGACCAAGCAGCATAAAGATGCCTATGTGCTGACAGGTCCCGTATTTGAAGGTAAGCGACTTAAAACCATAGGCAGCGGCGTGATTGTCCCGACTGCAGTGTACAAAGCGGTGTATTTACCTAAGCAGGGGATTATTGGGGCCTACTATGCACCAAATAATAATTCTCAACAGGTCAAAGTGGTCAGTGTTTGCTATTTGGAAGAGAAACTGGGCATTAATTTATTTCCACAGTTGACTGAACAGCAGAAGCGTAATGTTTATCAATTGCCACTTTCTGCAGTGCAAGTGAAGCCGAATAAAGACATTAGTTATTCGCATTGGGATGGTCAGAGTCAATGTGCTGAAGAAGCCAAAACCGATGCCATTCAGGCGCAGCAACGTGAGTTTAGTTCAAAGCCGACTGGAGCGACCGAGAATAAATTCCCGCAAATTGATGAAGAAACCAAGCAAGCCTTGATCAATCAATTGGTAAATGCTTTGGTGCAGTATTTCTTACAAATCTTGCGATAAGTACAGCTTGCAAAGTTAGCCTGCTTGGCTCATGTTGTGGGTAGACAAGAACAATGAGAGGGAAACGATGTTTAAACCTTTTGAACAGGGTGATGAATCTTCGGCAATTTATGATCTGACCTTGGAAAATCAGGTCGATTGTGTGAGTTTATATGGCAATTTACAGATTACCAAAGATCAGGCAGGGCTGAAAACGGCAAAGGCATTGCAAAGCTTTATCAATGATGTGGTTGCCGCTTTGGAAAAGGATGATTTACCTGAGCAGATTGAACGAAAACCTGAGCAGGATATTGAAAATCCGTTTCTATAAATAAAAAAACAGCCGTTAGAGGCTGTTTTTTTATGGGATATATCGCGCTTAGTTTTTCTCGCTACCCACCACTTTATAGATCACTGCACCAATGATAGCACCGATGATTGGCGCAACCCAGAATAACCAAAGTTGGCTGATTGCTGCTGTTTCAGCAAATAACGCAACCGCAGTACTACGTGCAGGGTTTACTGATGTGTTGGTGACTGGAATACTGATCAAGTGGATCAATGTTAATGCCAAACCAATTGCGATTGGTGCAAAGCCAGCAGGCGCACGACGATCTGTAGCCCCCATGATCACGATCAAGAAAAATGCAGTTAAAACCACCTCAATCAAGAATGCTGACGCAACAGAGAAATGGTTTGGAGAGAGTTCACCATAGCCATTGGTTGCGAAACCGCCAGTACCAGCAAAACCAGCTTGACCTTGTACGATGATGTACAGCACGAATGCTGCAAGCGCACCACCAATCACTTGAGACACGATATAAGGGACTAAGTCTTTTGAATCAAAACGTCCACCGACCCATAAACCCACACTGACCGCAGGGTTAAAGTGACCACCCGAAATATGACCGAAAGCGTAAGCACCTGTTAAAACAGTTAAACCAAATGCTAACGCAACACCTAAGAAACCAATGCCAAGTTCAGGGTATGCAGCTGCAAGCACAGCACTACCACAACCACCAAAAACAAGCCAAAAGGTCCCGAGAAATTCTGCTAAATATTTGTTCATTGTTATCACCACATCAGTTATAAAAAATAAAAAAGCAAGCATCCAAAATTTATTATGGATATGTTTAACCCTCGTGAAAAAATTGTGAACCAATTCACATAGGTATATAGGCTCTTATATAAAACGGGCAAAAAAATCGATCAGTTGCGAAACCGTTAGTTCGTCAGTATTTTTATTACGAATTGTAAGTTATGTTGTTGTTTCGCCACTGTTGCGGGGTTTGCCCCGTCCAAATCTTAAAAGCTCGCTGAAAAGCACTTTGTTCAGAATAACAGAGTAGCAGTGCGATTTCTTGCAAACTCAGATGAGGGTCTTTTAAATATTCGGTCGCCAGCATAAAACGGACCTGCTGTACCCGTTCCTGAAAGGTGGTGTCTTGTTGTTGTAAATGACGCTGTAATTGACGCACCGACAGGCCCAGTTTTTCGGCGATAAAATCGATTTGATATTGATTCTTTTGTAGCCCAGTCAAAATGGCATGTTGAAGGCGTTGATCCAGTTGGGTCGAATTCGGCAGTTTATCCAGCAAGGCTTGGGCTTGCTGCAACAACAGTTGCTGTAAGGTGTGATCACTTGTTTTGAGCGGCTTAAAGGCTTCGCTGACTGGCAATAATAATTGTGTTTTGGGCTGTTCAAAACGGACTTTACAGTGGAAATACTGCTCATAAATGCTGATGTTTTTTGGCGCGGCATTGACGAAATGCACTTCATGCAGATGAATGGTGTCACCCGACATAAACAATTTAAGGAACTGCACCATCAAGGCAATCGCGATTTCATCAGTCAACTGAGTCGGATGTGGTTCAGGAGCTTCCCAACGGATTGAGGCATAAGGGTGATTAAATTCAACCACCAAAGGGCTACCATCATAAATCAGGCGATGGAAGTCATGATAACGGGACAGTGCCTCACCTAGGTTTTCACAGGACAGGGCCAAATAGGCAATGATGCCTAAGTGTTTAGGTTGCACGTATTCTGCGATCTCCAAGCCTAAACCACTCTTCGGATGCAGTCGATTCAGGTCTTCTAGCAGGTCTCGCCAAATCACATAATCAAAGCGCTCCAGATTCTGAACCTGTTGTAATTGTTCAGGAATGCTGATGTTTTCTGCTTCACAATAGGCTTTTAATAAATGCCCCAAACCACCAAAAACAGAGCCTGTATAGTTCTTGAGTTGAGACATCCTGTCTACCTCTTAGCTTGTCGTGTTTTGTCAATATAAATATATCGTATCGTCAATACTTCGCCTACAAAAATTTATATCTTGAATAAAAATAAGGAAACATTTGGAGAAAACCATGATTAAGGGTTTTATCGCAGGTTTGGCTGTTGCCAATGCATTTGAATGGTTTGCACATAAATACATTTTGCATGGGGTACATCGTCCAGGCCAGCCACGTTATAGCCCTGTGCCGAAAAGCATGGAGTCGCACTGGGCACATCATCGTGAAGTACGTAAACAGCAGTTTTCGGATGATTGCTATGTGGAAGGTGTCGAGCATTGGCGTACCCGTAATGAAATCATGTCATTGGCAGTGGTGGCAGGTGTTGCCAGTGTGGCGTTTTATCCACTTTCAAAGGGCATGTCTTTGGCGGCACTGTATAGTGCGGGCAATTATTATTATGTGCATCGCCGTGCGCACTTAGAACCCGATTGGGCAAAACGCACCATTCCTTGGCATTATGATCATCATATGAATTCCAACCAAGATGCCAACTGGTGTGTAACTCGTCCATGGTTTGATTATGTAATGGGAACCCGTGTGGTGTCTTCTGCGGATTTAAAAGAGACCAATCCATTGGGTCTTCCTTTACCTGCAACTTTGTCTAAAGCATTGACGCAAGCGATTGAATCCATCTTTCCTGCAAAAAGGGTCGAGCAGAAACCAAAATTGGTGGAAGCGCCTGTCGCTGAGCAACCGCAAAAACAATCGCAAGAATCGGTGGCTTAAATTGGATTGATCTAGCGGGCTGAGCAGGTTTTTATTGACAAATCATGACGAAAAAAATAGAGGGATGTCGTGAATTGTCAATAAAATTGGTTTTTAATGTCAATATCTTTGTACATTTTCTCGCTAATTTAGCTCAAGCATTTTAAATGCTCAGAATTTGTTCAAAATAATGATATTGTGCTTACCCTCTAGCGTTGTATAACGCAGTTTCCATACCTTGCTCAGCAAGGTATTTTTTTGTCTACATATTGCTATTTTTAAATAAAAAAACCTCTCGCTTGAGAGGTTTTTATGGCTCATCTCATTAAAGACGCATCTCAATGCCTTGTGCGGCAAGATATTGTTTTGCTTCTGGAATGGTGTGTTGACCAAAGTGGAAAATAGAAGCAGCCAGTACTGCATCTGCACCACCTTTTAAGATGCCATCGGCCAAATGTTGTAAGTTACCTACACCACCCGAAGCAATGGTCGGGATATTGACGCGATCATTGATCTGACGCATCAAAGCAATGTCATAACCGGCTTTGGTGCCATCGGCATCCATACTGGTAATCAGTAGTTCGCCTGCACCGAAGTCGGCCATTTTTACGGCCCATTCAATCGCATCGATGCCGGTCGGTTTACGGCCACCGTGGGTAAAAATTTCCCACTTGTTCTCGCCGGTTTTTTTCGCATCAATCGCGACCACGATACATTGAGCACCAAAGCGTTGCGAGGCTTCCTGTACAAATTCAGGGGTAAATACCGCTGCCGAGTTGATACTGACTTTATCAGCACCTGCATTCAACAATAAACGGATATCTTCAACTTTACGGACACCACCACCCACAGTTAAGGGTACAAAAACGCTTTCTGCCATGCGTTCTACGGTACGGTAAGTGGTGTCGCGTCCATGATGGGTAGCAGTAATATCTAAAAAGGTAATTTCATCGGCACCTTGTTCGTTATAACGACGGGCGACTTCAACAGGGTCACCTGCGTCACGAATATCAAGGAATTGAACGCCTTTGACGACTCGACCATTATCAACATCTAAGCAAGGGATAATACGTTTTGCGAGCATAAAATTTTCCAAAAAATCGCCAATAAAGAAAGGGGTGCTACACCTTCATGGAGGGAACAGGTATTCTATCAAACTTCACAGCTATTTTTTGCAGGTTTTCCATGTCGGTTTATACCCCGTTGAGTTTAGAAGAAGTTCAAGCCTTTGCTGAGCCTTATGGTTTAGCGGTGATTGACCTGATTCCAATCCAAGGCGGTATTCAAAACACCAATTATTTTTTGGTGGATCAATCACAGAAACACTATGTTTTAACGGTGTTTGAAGAATTAGATGCTGAAGGGGCAGGTGAGTTGGTGCCTGTACTGGATTGTTTGGGTGAGGCAGGTGTGCCTGTGGCGGTGCCTTTAAAGCATAGTGGTCAGGCCATTCATAGCATTGCAGCTAAACCTGCGCAAATTGCGCCACGCTTAATGGGTGAGCATCCAGAAGATGCCAGCATTATCCAAATTCAGGCGATTGCACAAGCACAGGCAAAATTGCATTTGGCTTTACAAGGCTTTCCTTTAGAACGTGATTTTAATCGTAATCATCAATATTGGTCAGATGTCGCTGAGCAACTTAAGCCACAAATGGATGCGCAAGATCAGGAATTATTAGCTCAGGTGTTCCAGCAGTTTGCAGCAATCACCCAGCAGCATCCTGACCGCCCGATGGGTTTTATTCATTCAGATTTATTCAGAGATAACACCTTGTTTGAAGGCGATCAACTACAGGGTATTCTGGATTTTTATGAATTGAATAAAGATGAATGGTTATTTGATATTACGATTAGTATCAATGATTTCTGTACTGCCTATCCACAAGCGCATTTAGATCAAGCCAAGGCCGATGCCTTTCTTGCAGCTTATCAAAGCATTCGTCAGCTGACCGTTGATGAGCTGGCCTGTTTAAATATCTTCTTGGCAATGGCGGCGTGCCGTTTCTGGAGTATGCGCTTACAAGTAGCACAGAAAAATGCCGAGCAAGGGCGTACCGGCGATGATATTTTGCAAAAAGATCCGCTGGAAATGCGCATGATGTTACAAGACCGTTTACAACGAATCACAGCTTAGGGAATAGACATGCGAGATCAAGGTCGTTTAGTTGAATGGTTTGATGATAAAGGCTATGGCTTTATCCAACCCAATGACACAGCAAAAGATCGTGTCTTTATCCATATCAAAGACTTTGCTCGCACAGGACCGCGACCCTTGGTCGGTTGCGCCTTGGAATATGTGGTGATTCTGGATGAGCGCGGTCGTTATCGCGCTCAGCAGGCGACATATTTAAAAGCATCGCAGGTGATTGAGCATCGTGCTCGTCCGAGTCAGCCTACAGCGTCGAAACGCTGGTCTGCGATGCAGGTTGGTATTGTGATTTATATTGTTTTCATGTTGATCGCAAGCTTTAGTAAATTGCTGCCGCCTTATACTTTATTGTTCGTGAGTTTGATGAATGTGTTGAGTTATTGGTTGTATGCACAAGATAAAGAAGCAGCTCAATTAGGCAATCGACGTATTCCAGAGCAGACCTTGCATATCGTGGATTCTTTGGGGGGGTGGTGCGGTGGTTGGCTTGCTCAGCAAAAACTGAGACATAAAACACAAAAACAACCGTTTCGTAAGATTTATTTCTGTACCATAGTCTTCCATATACTATTGATATGTTGGCTAATTTCTCCACTCAATGTGTTCTATTGATTGAGGGAGTTTGTTTCTGGAGATAAATAAAAATGAATTATTCCGTTGATCAAGATCCAAACCGTACTTTGACTTTGGTGCTGTATGTGCTTTATATCATTGCGATTTTTACTGGTGGTCTGTTGGCAATCATCGCCTTGATCATCAACTATGTAAAACGTAGTGATGTCCAAGGCTCGATCTTTGAAAGTCACTTTACGTGGCAAATCCGCACCTTCTGGTGGTATTTGGCTTGGAATATTATTGCCTTTATTCCGTTTTCGTTCCTGTTCTTTACTGGTGATAACGGAACGGCCTTTGCAGGTGTTGCGGTTTCTGCAACCACCTTTGCCTTTGCGGTGATTTTTGGGGCATGGGTGTGGATCGTCTATCGTGCCATCCGTGGTTTGATTGCCTTGAATGACAATAAACCGATGTATCAAGACTAAGATCGACCAGAACTCGCTGGGTGTATCAACCTAAGCGAGTTCTGTATTGTTGTTGGTTTTCGCTGTTGCATGATAGCGATAGCTCGCCCCCCGATGCTGTTCTGTCAGCAATGGACCTTGTCCAAATAGTTTCTCACGCAACGTCCCTTCGGTATATTCCGTTGCATACACGCCACGTTGCTGTAGTTCCGGCACCAGATATTCCACCACATCTTCAAAGCTTTGATGCGCCAAAATATAGGCCAAGTTAAAGCCGTCAATATCGGTTTCTTCGGTCCATGCCTGTAGTTGGTCGGCCACAGTTGCAGCTGAGCCCACCAAGATTGGGCCATTGCCACCGATACTAATAAATTTGGCAATTTCTTCAATGGTCCAAATTCGATTCGGGTCGGCTTTTACATAAGAATCCAGCATTGATTGAATCGCATCGGTATGAATATATTCAACTTTGTCTTCTGCATGAAATTGTGAAAAATCAACGCCAGACCAACCTGATGCCAAAGTGAGTCCGCCGTGATAGCTGGCGTAGCTTTGATAGTCTTTGAATTTTGCCTGCGCTTTTGCATCGGTTTCATCCACCACAATCGACAGCATGGTGTAGATCAAAATTGAATGAGGGTCTTTGCCTTGTTCAACTAGGTTGGAGCGAATGCCTTGTACCAGTTTTTTCACGGCTGCTTTGGTCGGTGCAGAAATAAACACACATTCAGCATTTTGGCTGGCAAATAACTGCCCACGATTGGATGCACCTGCTTGATAGAGCACAGGGGTACGTTGTGGGGAAGGTTCGCAAATATGAATGCCGGGAACGCTAAAATATTGACCTTGATGATTGATCGGATGGACTTTGCGATGGTCTGCAAAAATGCCTTTTTCTTTATCACGCAGCACTGCATCTTGTTCCCAAGAACCCTCCCAAAGTTTATAGAGAACTTCTAAATATTCATCAGCGATGTCATAACGTTGATCATGACTGACTTGCGTTTTAAGCCCCAAATTTTTTGAGCCACTTTCCAAGTATGAGGTGACGATGTTCCAACCAATGCGGCCTTTGGTCAGATGATCCAAGGTGCTCATACGCCGTGCAAAGGGATAAGGATGTTCAAACGAAATTGAGGTGGTCAGACCGAAGCCTAGGTGTTTGGTGACGGCCGCCATAGCAGGCACGATTTGCAAAGGATCATTGACGGGAACCTGCACGGCTCCTGTGAGCGCATGTTGTGCTGATTGATGATAAACATCATAAATGCCTAACACATCGGCAATAAAAACCCCATCAAACTTGCCACGTTCTAATATCTGGGCCAAATCGGTCCAATAGTCGAGGTCTTTATATTCAGTCGAGCGGTCCTGAGGGTGACGCCATAACCCAGGCGATTGATGCGCAATACAGTTCATTTCAAAGGCATTAAATCTAATTTTCTTGCTCATTACTCTTTACTAAATTAAAGATTTTTATTGATCTTAATTAAAAAAGAATGAATTGATTAATCATAAAAAAATAAATATTTATCATGAATGTATTTAACAGAGTTTTAAACTGTATTTTCAAAAGTTATTTTTTATTAAATTCAAAGCATTATTTTATTTTTACTCGAGTACCGTATGTTGATGTGTAAATTCGTCTTATAGGTTTCGTATTGCTGATTTTAAAAGATTTTTCAATGCATTAGTGATGGTTTGAGGTTATTTTAAATAAAAAGATTAGTTTCTATATTTAACTTATAAATATGCAATAAAAATAGTGCTAGTTTATTTTTATAACTGCAAGATGAGTATTTATAATGACCTCAAATATAGAAATAAAGTTGGAAGATGCACAGAGTATTCCGCAAGATTTTTACTTGAATAATGCGTCAGCACATGTGATTGCTTCAGATCAAGAAGCCATCGCCGTGGCGCATCGGGTAGCGGCTGCTTTTGCCAAAGATGCGGCAAAGCGTGACCATGAGCGCAAGCTACCACTGCAGGAAATCCAGCAATATTCCGCCTCGGGTTTGTGGGGGATCAACATTCCGAAACAGTTCGGGGGTGCAGGGGTAAGTTATAAAACCCTTGCTGAGGTGGTGACGATTATTTCCAGTGCAGATTCATCTTTAGGGCAGATTGCACAAAATCATTGGGCCTTTTTAGAGCATATCCGTTTGGATGCGTCATTGGAACAGCAGCAGTTCTTCTTCGAACAAGTGCTGCAAGGCAAGCGTTTAGGCAATGCATTCTCTGAAAAAAACTCGAAAACCGTCGCGGATTTGACCACTAAAATTGAATTTAAAGAGGATTATGCGCTGATTAGTGGTCAGAAATTCTTTGCCACAGGTGCTTTATTGGCACATTGGATTCCTGTGGTTGCGGTCAGTGATGATGGCAAAGTATTTGCAGCATTGGTTCCGCAACATACCCCTGGTTTGACCATTGTGAATGACTGGAGCAGTTTTGGTCAGCGCACTACGGCCAGTGGCAGCGTGCAGCTGGATCATGTGCGAGTCGATTTAAAATATGTGGTGCCGATCCATCAGGCTTTTGAACGTCCAACAGCAGCAGGTGCAATTTCGCAAATTATTCAGTCCGCTGTCGATGCGGGGATTGCGCGTGGGGCCATTGAGGAAACCATTCGCTATGTGCGTGAGCATGCCCGCCCTTGGATTGATTCAGGTGTGGAACATGCCAGCGAAGATCCCTATACCATTAGCAATATTGGCGAGCTAAAAATTAAACTCCGTGCCGCAGAGGCAGTTTTAGCTTTGGCAGGAGAAGCAATTGATCGTGCTTTGGCCAATCCAACCGAAGACACCGTAACAGAAGCAACTTTACTCACGGCTGAATCGAAAGTATTAACCACTGAAATCGCACTCTTGGCAGCCAATAAATTATTTGAGTTATCCGGTACCCGTTCCACCTTATCCGAGTTGAATCTGGATCGGCACTGGCGCAATGCACGCACGCATACCCTGCATGATCCTGTACGTTGGAAATACAATCTGGTGGGTAATTATTATTTGAATGGTGTGGCACTGCCACGTCATGCGTGGAGCTAGGAGGACGCTATTATGACCAGTCAAACGAATCAAAATCTCTCCTTGGGTGCACATTATGAACAGGTGGCGGGCAAGTTCCGTCCGATCTTTGAACGAATTGCGGAAGGTGCTTTAGCACGGGAAAAAAACCGAACCTTGCCCTATGAACCGATTCAATGGTTAAAACAGGCTGGCTTTGGTGCAGTACGTGTACCTGTGGCCTTTGGTGGAGATGGGGTTTCGCAAAAGCAGTTGTTTCAGCTATTAATTGAACTTGCTCAGGCAGATTCGAATGTGGTTCAGGCCTTACGCGGGCATTTTGCCTTTGTCGAAGACCGCTTAAATGCACAAAAAACGGCAGCACAGACACGCTGGTTTGAGCGCTTTGTCCGTGGTGAGATTGTGGGGAATGCGTGGACTGAAATTGGTAAAGTTGAAATCGGGGATGTAGTGACCCGTGTTACGGCAGCGCAAGATGGCAAACTCCGTATCAATGGTCAGAAGTATTATTCTACAGGCACGATTTTCGCGGACTGGATTGATCTTTTTGCTTTGGATGAGACCACCCATCAGCATGTGATTGCTGCGGTGTCTACGCAAGCAGAAGGCATTGATATTGTGGATGATTGGGATGGCTTTGGGCAAAAAACCACGGGCAGCGGAACCTTAACCTTAAACAATGTAGAGATTGACCGAGATCATATTCTGGTGTTTGAACACCGATTTAAATACCAAACCGCATTCTATCAGGTGGTGCATCTCGCGACTTTGGCGGGTATCGCGCACAGTGCAGTGCAGACCTTTAAGCAGGAAGTACGTCAGCGAACGCGGATTTATAGTCATGGCAATGCCAGTCTGGTGCGTGAAGATGCACAAATCCTGCAAGTGATTGGTAAAGCTTCTGCACAGGCCTATGCGGCGCAAACGATTGCACTGAGTACCGCGGAAGCTTTAGATGCTGCTTATTTACAGCATTTTCAGAATGATGAACAGGCGGAGTTAGAGGCTAATGACCGTGCTGAATTGGTGTCGGCACAGGGGCAAGTGGTGATTGCGGAGTTGGTCTTGAATCTGAGCACCGAGCTGTTTAATGCCTTGGGTGCATCGGCCAGTAGCACTGACAAGCAGTTGGATCGTTTTTGGCGCAATGCCCGTGTGGTGTCCTCACACAACCCATTGGTCTATAAACAGAAAGTAATTGGCGATTGGGAAGTCAATCAAGCGCCTTTGCCGTACGTGTGGCAAATTGGCAATAGTCCTGTTGCTGCGAATCAAAAACAAATTCCAGCTTAGTGATCTCGGCGCACAATAGATTTTATTGAACTAAAACTGTTGTGCGCTTGCCTGTTTCTATTTATTTTCTGGCAGTGGTTTCTTCGTAAAGAATTTAAATTTTAATTCGCTGACGAGTACTCCAAGCACCACTAATACTCCTCCAAACAAGGCCAATAACGGTAAACGTTCTCCAGCAATACGACCGATCACCCCCGCCCAGACGGGTTCACCTGCATAAATAATCGCAGCACGCGTTGGGTCGACCATGCGTTGCGCCCAATTCATCACAAATTGAATCAAGGCACTGGCTAAACCGAGCGCCACTGCAATAATCAGCAATCCCCATGAAAAGTTAGGAATACTGTGTTCACCAACCAAAGGCATACTGGCAAACGATAAGCATGAAGCAACCGCCAGTTGAATCACCGTGACTCGTCTTAGATTAACTTTCCCCGCAAAATAACCAATCAAGATAATTTCGAGCGCAATCACAAAGGCGCAGATGAGGGTGAGTACTTGCCCATAACTGAAGTTAATACTGGAAAAGCCATTGCCTGTTAACAAGATTAAACCAGTAAAAGCCAGTGCTGTACCGACCCAAGTCATCATTGAGGGCATCTTTTGGAAGATCACCCACATTAAAATGGGCACTAAGGGCACATATAGCGCGGTTAAAAAGGCGGATTCGCTACTGAGAATGCTTTGTAGACCGATGGTTTGAGTACCATAGCCAATCGCGATCACAATCCCGATGGCTGTACCAGCCAAGCCCTCTTTTAGGGTTAAGCCACGCATGGACTTGATCGAGATTAAAAAGATTGCCAAAGCCGCGACTGCAAAACGACAGCCGACAAAAAACATCGGACTACTAAAATTCAGCGCATATTGCACCGCTAAAAAGGTGCCACCCCAAATCATGGTAATAAAAATAAGCGCGAATTGTGCGGCTTTCGGAGATTGAGACAAAGCGGTCAACGCAGCCATCCTTGTTAGTAAAGTGCAATATACTGCACATATTGCATTGCTTGTTGGTATTGTGCAATATATTGCGCATATTTTTATTTTCATTGTAGGAATGAATGAGCCATTCAGAGACGGTATTGCAAGATGTGGGACAGAATATTCGTCTGTTTCGTACCGAACGTCAGCTCAGCCAGCAAGACTTGGCAGATCGAGCAGGCGTCAGTCGCCGTACCATTGCTGCTTTGGAAACAGGCCAAGTCAATATCAGTCTGGCCAAGCTCGATGCGATTGCAACGGCTTTAACTGTCGATTTTAAAAAGCTGGTCAGCCGATCTGAGCTGGGTGAATCTGCCATCGTCAATACCTTGGCTTGGCAGGGCCAACAGACTGAAAGTCAGGCCACGCTGTTGGCTGCAGTACCGACCCAAACACAAGTCGAATTATGGACATGGTCACTGGCTGTGGGTGAGATTTATCAGGCTGAACCAGATCAAAAAGGCTGGCAAGAGTTGATTTATGTGCTAGATGGAGCATTGACGATTTCGTTTGAACATGAAAATCGAGTGCTTCAGGCAGGAGAGTCGATTTTATTTGAGAGTTCTGTCAATTATCGTTATCTCAATCAAGGAGGTAGCACTGTTCGTTTTGTCCGAAACGTAATTTATTAACGCTAAAAAAAGCGCTTAAGCTGGATTACTTAAGCACTTTTCGTATTTATGGCTATTTCTCAAACCTAGCTTGAGCTTTGATGTGTCCCATATTTATCAATCATGATCGAACTGGCTTCATTCAAACCTCGAACGCTGACCTGTACGCCTTTGCGCTGGAATTTATGCACCACACTGTCGATCATGGCCACTGATGTGACATCCCAAATATGTGAATGGGTCAAATCAATAATGACTTCTTTCACATCCTCATTGAAATCAAAACTTTGCATAAATTTTTCTGAAGAACTAAAGAAAATTTGTCCTTTCAGATCATAAACGCGAGTCTGATTTTCAAAATATCGCTCAACTCGAATATCTTGCTCTAATTTATTGGCAAGGAATAAAGCCGACAGTAACACGCCTGTCAGCACGCCCAAGGCCAAATTATGGGTTGCAACCACCACAACCACAGTGGCAAGCATCACGACATTGCTACTGATTGGATTCTTGCTAAAACTGCGGATGGATTTCCATTCAAAGGTGCTGATCGAGACCATGATCATCACGGCAACTAGGGCAGCCATGGGAATCACCTTTAACCAGTCGCTGATAAAAACCACCAAGATGAGGAGGAAAATCCCTGCCGAGAAGGTCGATAAACGGGTCAAGCCACCTGATTTTACATTAATCATCGATTGCCCAATCATGGCACAGCCCGCCATGCCGCCCATAAAACCTGAGGCGATATTGGCGATGCCTTGACCTTTGCATTCTTGAAATTTATCGCTTGGGGTATCGGTCATCTCATCAATAATCGTCGCCGTCATCATCGACTCAAGTAAACCGACTGCTGCTAAAGCAACAGCATAGGGAAAGATGATTTTTAAGGTTTCAAAGTTAAGGGGAATATCAGGAATCAAGAATACCGGAAGTGTATCAGGTAATGAACCCATGTCTCCCACTGTACGAATATCAATGCCGAAGTAGATGGCCAGCAAAGTCACCGTGATGATACAGACCAGAGGCGAGGGTAATAATTTTCCAATCTTCGGAATCAGCGGAAATAGATAGATAATGATCAGGCCCAATAACACCAAAGCATAGACCTGCCATGTGACATTGACCAGTTCAGGCAGTTGCGCCATAAAGATCAAAATCGCCAATGCGTTGACGAATCCAATCACTACAGATTTGGACACGAAACGCATGAGTTTCGCTAGCTTTAGATAGCCCGCGATAATTTGCAATACACCCGTGAGCAAGGTGGCAGCCAGCAGATATTGTAAGCCATGCTCTTTGACCAAACTGGCCATGACCAAAGCCATTGCACCTGTTGCGGCTGAAATCATGGCAGGGCGACCACCAACGAAAGCAATCACCACGGCAATACAGAATGAAGCATATAGACCGACTTTGGGGTCGACCCCTGCAATAATAGAGAAGGCGATGGCTTCTGGGATTAGTGCTAAACCGACAACCAGTCCAGCCAAAATATCCGCACGGATATTGGAGAACCATTGCGCTCGAATATTGGAAAACATAGAAATAGCCTATTTTTTAGGAATTTTTAAAGGCTAGTGATGTGATATACAGACACACGACTACACCACATCGCTAGACAGTGATGAGTTAATACATAGGAAATGTAAAACTTAAGGTGGCGTAAGCATCATGTAAGAAGATAGGGGGGTATTTGAACTGGGGCAAGCATAGCACCCAAGGAGATAAAGCTCTAGCGATTGTTACAATAACTAGAGCCTGAAACGATTAAAGTGATTGTTGGTCTAACAATAACTGCGCTTCACGAAGACTTAAAGTACCTTCATAGATGGCACGACCTGTAATCGCACCGAGGATTCCTTTTTTGTCTTTTAGATTGCGTACATCATCCAGATTGGTGACACCGCCAGAAGCAATCACAGGCAGACCTGAATAGTTGGCCAAGTTCACGGTCTGTTCAACGTTCACACCTTGCATCATGCCATCACGTGCAATATCGGTATACACAATACTCGATACGCCAGCATCGGCAAAACGTTTAGCCAGATCAGTGGCTTTTACATCAGTCACATTGGCCCAACCATCGGTTGCCACCATGCCATTGATGGCATCAATACCGACAATGATATGACCTGCGAAGCGTTTACATGCTTCTTCAACAAACTCTGGCTCTTTCACGGCTTTGGTACCGATAATTACGAAAGAAACGCCAGCTTCCAAATAGTGTTCGATGGTTTCAAGTGAACGGATACCACCACCAATCTGAATTGGAAGTTCAGGTTGTGCGCGTGCAATCGCTTCAACCACAGGTTTATGAATTGGCGTACCTGCGAAAGCACCATTTAAGTCGACCAAATGTAAACGACGTGCGCCTTCATCCACCCAATGTTGTGCAGTTGCCACAGGGTCTTCAGAGAAAACGGTATCGTCTTCCATACGTCCTTGTTTTAAACGGACACATTTACCATCTTTCAGGTCAATTGCTGGGATGATTAGCATGCTTTCGCTCCTTGCGTCATCATAGAGTTTAAATTGGCTCCATATTAGCAAAATATTGATCAATCGCTAAGCCTTGTCTGCTAAACCTTCCAGTATTCTCCTGATTTGTTGCAATAATTGTGTTGTGAGTAGTTGTTGCTGATAAAGTTGCTCGAAGCAGAGCAGTGCGGCATAGGCATCTGCGGCGGCATAATTGATTTGTTGCGGACTGAGATTTTTAACGGACCAGTTTGAAGTACTGACTTTTTTACTTTTGGCAAAATAACGTTGGAATAGGAGCGCGATTGCCGTTTGAGTACCAACTTGGCTGCGATAACCAAAACTTGCAAAGCTCTTGGATAGATCAATCATTGCATTGGGCTGAATACCTTTACTACGAAAGATATGCGCATCATTTTTCAGTCCAAAACCCACTTTGAGTTGTTGGTCATTTTCGAGAATCGGCTTAAGGAAGGCTAAAATTTCAGCACTGACTTGGAACAGATAAGCTTGCTTTGGTGTTGCCAGCTGGATTAGGTGAGGCCCCGTCGATTTTTCGCCGACTTTGAAGGTTGGTTTAGATTCGGTGTCGAAACCGAAGATCTGAATAGAAGCGAGTTCCGCTTGAATGGCCTTGCCTTGTTCAAGCGTTTGGATCACCAAGATACGATCTGGGCTTAGATTTTGAAATACAGGCAATGCGCGAATGTGTTCTTTGCTTAAAGGGGAAGGGTATTGAGGCGTATCCATCTGCATTAAAACTCAAAGCGTTTGATTGAGCTTAAAGGGTTTTAGTGAAATAAAAAAGCCAAGTGGGAACTTGGCTGTTGTTGATTTCTTTTAAGTGGGCTATTGTTGCTGTATGAATTGACTTCGTTGCACATAGTCTTGATATGCAGGAACTGCGCTGCCTACTAAAGCAAAAATAATGACAAGTGGAATGATGACAATATAAATCCAGCCCAAGACTTTTTCCCAGCCTGATGTCTCACGTTCAGCACCAAACTTATTTTGACCTGCTGTTCCTTTAGCACAGAACAGATAAATAATGAAAACGAAATTTACAAAGGGGACAAGGGCTAATAATGACAACCAACCCGTTTGATTCCGGTCATGTAGACGACGAATGGTAAAGACAAAAGAAAAATAGACGAGGGCGATATAGAGAATGATAAACAGGACAATTGCGAGGACTGGATAATCTTGCCCTTGTTCGAGACTGCCTCCAGTCACGAGCACCGCGCCAAATGCCAAGATAAAAATGAGAATCACTGCGATGATTGAACTTAAAAATGTCCAAGCGGCATAGGAAAGTCGACCAAAACGGCCTTTGGGACTCAGTGGATGATCCACGTTTTGAGTAGATAAATTCATTGTTATTCCTATCTAAGTGTTTTTATGGGATTGTAAGAGTTGAAAAATCTATCATTTAGAATGATAAAGAAAAAATTGCAAAATTAAAGCTTAAATTATTTTATGAGTTGCAGATCAAGTAATAACGAAAAACTTGATCTGCATTAAGTAAGTTTAGATCTTCCATTCCACAAAGTTCTTTAACAGCTGTAGGCCAGCGGTATGACTTTTTTCAGGATGGAATTGCGTGGCAAACAAATTGTCTTTGTGAATCGCGGTACAGAAATTCACGCCATAATCACAGGTTGCCGCAGTGACGGATGAATCTTTTGGCTCGACATAATAGCTGTGCACAAAATAGAAGCGTGCATCTTGCTCAATGTTGTTCCACATGGGATGACTTGGATCAAGTTGATGTACTTGGTTCCAGCCCATATGCGGCACTTTTAAATTGGGAATTTCAGGGAAGTGTTTCACTACACCATCAAAAATACCCAATGCAGCCACACCGCCATTTTCTTCCGAACTTTGCAACAGGGCTTGCATACCGACACAAATCGCAAGCACAGGTTTATTAAAAGCAGCCTGACGTACCACTTCATCAATCCCTGCTTCATGCATACCTTGCATACAGTCACGCATTGCACCGACGCCTGGGAAGACAATTTTATCCGCTTTAGCAATCAGTTTCGGATCGTTGGTGACATCAACCGTCGCACCGACATGCTCTAGGGCTTTTGCCGCAGAGTGTAGGTTGCCCATGCCATAATCAAGTAAAGCAATACGGGTCATTACAAACTACCTTTGGTGGAAGCGATGGTGTTTTCTGCACGTGGATCAATTTCACAAGCCATACGTAAGGCACGCGCGAGCGCTTTAAACACACTTTCAATCTGGTGGTGACTATTTTTGCCTTTCAGGTTATCAATATGCAATGTCATCAGTGCATGATTGACAAAACCTTGGAAGAACTCTGAAAATAAATCGACATCAAATGTTCCGATACGGGCACGCGTAAATGGAATATCCATGAATAAGCCTGGACGACCAGACAGATCAACCACAACACGAGACAGCGCTTCATCTAAAGGCGCATAAAAATGCCCATAACGACGTAAGCCTTTTTTATCGCCGAGTGCTTGCGCAAACGCTTGCCCCAAGGTGATTCCACAGTCTTCAACGGTGTGATGGTCATCAATTTCTAGATCACCATCGCAATGAATGTCGATATCAAATAGACCATGACGCTTGATTTGATCAATCATATGGTCTAAAAATGGAACTCCAGTGTTGAGTGTGCCTTGACCAGTACCATCGAGATTGAGACGAACTCGAATTTTTGTTTCGTTGGTATTTCTTACCACTTCACTGATACGTTGCGTCATGGACACGTTCCTCAAAAAACGTCAAAAATGATTGAATTAAAAACCAATAGTTTCGCTGTGACGAAAAAGTGACAGCATCATAGTTTGCTCAGGAGGGTTAATCAATGCCTATTACCGTACATGCTTACAGTTCTCTGGATAATCTAGGAATTCGTACTCAGCTCGAGCGACTTTACGATACCAGCCCAGAGTTTGGCGATGGGCAAGATGCAATGGAACAACTTGAACAAAATCTCCAGCAATATACCACAGTTTACACTGCTGAATTTAACACCAAAATTATAGGTGCAATTTGGGCGACAGGACAAGGCGAAAGCCGTGTTTTGGAATATATTGTGGTGCATCCAGCCAATCGTGGCCGCGGTGTGGCAGAACGCTTGGTTGAAGAGGTGTGCCGTATGGAAGAAGAGCAAGGGGTCAAACAGTTTGAACCGGGCTGTGGGGCAATCCATCGCTGTTTATCACATCTTGGCAAAATCTAAGCTTTAGCTTACTGCTTTGCAGCAAAATTAAGCGCTTAAGAGAAAAATCCACAAATTTGCTTGACGGGCTTAGACAAACATTGTTTAATACGCCCACTTTGGCGTGATAGCTCAGTAGGTAGAGCAACGGATTGAAAATCCGTGTGTCCCCAGTTCGATCCTGGGTCTCGCCACCATAAATTTGTATTTTCAATCCCTGATCCCATCAGGGATTTTTTTTACCCCCCAAAAAATGATTGCGTGAAAAATGTGCATTCAAATCAAAAGCTCATGATAATTATTGACTATTGGTCTGAGATACGGCTTAATACACCCCATTGGCGTGATAGCTCAGTAGGTAGAGCAACGGATTGAAAATCCGTGTGTCCCCAGTTCGATCCTGGGTCTCGCCACCATATTCAAAAAGCCTCAAACGAAAGTTTGGGGCTTTTTTTATTGCTTCAATATTTTGTTATATTGATGACAAGTAGAAAAATTGAAGAATAAACTCGCATGAAAGACTTATTCTCTGAACACAGTGAACTTTATCAACAGGCACGGCCGACCTATCCACAATCATTGGTTAACAGCTTAATCAAGCAACTGAATGGCTTTGCCTGTGCATGGGACTGTGGGGCAGGTTCTGGGCAGTTAACCCAGCTGATCGCTCCCTATTTTAAGCAAGTGGTTGCAACTGATCTCAGTCAAAATCAATTAGATCAGGCCCCAGCATTACCCAATGTACGGTATTTACAGCAAGCCGCCGAGCAGCCTGTATTTGCAGATCAGTCTTTTGATTTAATTACTGTCGCCCAAGCGATTCACTGGTTTGATTTTGAAAAATTCTATGCAGAAGTAAAACGAACATTGAAGCCAGATGGTCTTTTTGCCGTAATTGGTTATGGCTTAATTCAGTTGGATGATACAGATCTAAATCAGCGAATCGATCAACTCTATCACTATACTTTAAAGGGTTTTTGGGATGCAGAGCGACGTTATATTGATGAGCTTTATCAAAGCATTCCCTTTCCCTTTGAGGAAATCAGCATGCCGCAGTTCCAGATCGAGTTGAGTTGGACAGGGCCGCAATTGTGGGATTATTTAAACACTTGGTCTGCGGTAAAGCATTATCAAGATCAACAGCATGTTAGCCCTTTAGCGAGCTTGCAAGACATTTTACAGATACAGCAGCCGATTGGGATTCGCTTTCCAATTTTGCTCAGAGTCGGGCACTTGGCTGCATCAGAATAGGAAAATAAAAAAAGCATGTCGGAACATGCTTTTTTTATTTGGATTGACGCGATGCGTTAAGCAGACTTCGCCACAGCTACAGGCGCTAACATATGACCTGTTTCTTCAAAATTGGCATGCCAAGACAAGGCTTCACGAAGAATGTGTGGGGTATGGCCACCGCGCGCGCAAGCACGGTCAAAGTAATCGTTAAGCGCACCTTGATACAGTGGGTGTACACAGTTATCAATAATCACACGGGCACGTTCACGTGGCGCTAAACCACGTAGGTCAGCAAGACCCACTTCAGTTACTAAAATATCAACATCATGTTCATTGTGGTCGACATGGCTGACCATTGGCACGATTGATGAAATATCACCGCCTTTGGCAATAGATTTGGTCACGAAGATCGCAAGGTGCGCGTTACGAGCAAAGTCACCTGAACCCCCAATACCATTCATCATCTTGGTACCACAGACATGGGTTGAGTTCACGTTGCCGTAGATATCAAACTCAAGAGCGGTGTTAATGCCAATAATACCCAAACGACGCACAAGCTCTGGATGATTAGAGATTTCTTGTGGGCGTAATACCAATTTATCTTTGTAGTGTTCAAGGTTACCGAAAACCCGCTCGCCACATTGTGCCGATAAAGTGATTGAGCTGCCCGAAGCAAACTTCATCTTGCCGGCATCAATTAACTCAAACGTACAGTCTTGCAATACTTCTGAATACATGACCAAGTCTTCAAAATTCGAGTCTTTCAGACCAGTAAGCACCGCATTGGCAATTGAACCAATCCCCGCCTGTAATGGGCCTAAGTTTTTCGCTAAACGACCTGCAGCCACTTCCTGTTCAAAGAATTTGATCAAGTGGTTGGCAATGCCTTGAGTCTCAGCATCAGGTGCAGTCACCGTTGATGGTGAATCTGCGGTGTCATTAAAGACAATCCCCACGATTTTTGCAGGATCGATTGGAATCGCAGTCGAACCAATACGGTCATCCACTTGAGTTAATGGGAGTGGTGTACGGGTTGGACGATAAGTCGGGATATAAATATCGTGTAAACCTTCAAAGTTCTCACTCAAAGATGTATTGATTTCGACAATGACTTTTTCTGCAAAAATGGCAAAACTCGCTGAGTTACCGACAGAAGTGGTTGGAACAATATGACCATCCTCAGTAATGGCAACGGCTTCAATCACCGCAACATCTGGGCGTTTAAGCTGCTGATTACGCATCTGTTCAACCGTTTCAGACAAATGTTGGTCGATAAACATCACTTCGCCGTTATTAATGGCACGACGCAAAGTATTGTCGACTTGGAATGGCATACGACGTGCAAGAACACCGGCTTCCGTCAATTGTTTGTCTAAGTCGTTGCCGAGGCTTGCACCAGTAATTAATGTGATTTTTAACGGATTTTTTTTAGCTTGTTCAACCAATGCTTGTGGTACAGCTTTCGCTTCACCGGCACGGGTAAAACCGCTCATACCCACCGTCATATCATTTTTAATAAACTGAGCTGCCTGCTCTGCACTCATCACTTTGTCATGCAGTGCTGCAAGACGAATACGACTTAAAGACATCATCCATTCTCAATATTGCTTTTCATTGGATATGGATTTTAGCGCTAAAACATGAAAAGTGAATTGAAATAAGGCTAAGGTCTAATACAGCTGCATACGCTTTATTCATCTGCTTTTCAGTTGCTTATTTTCTGTGTGATATTTGCTTGAATTTATACAGGAAAGAAATTTTAGAGCAGGAGGTTTGTTTGGTTTGGACCAGTATAAAACTGAACCAAAGCCAACCCTCCTGCAGCAATTGGACTGAAGACTTTAGTCGAAGAGGCATGACAGACGATGCAGATCAGGTCACGTTAAAAATGCCCTGTTAGGGTCTGTTTTATTTTGTCGATGGCATTGTTCTGTGGCTCGTCACTTGGTGCTATAGGAATCGGGAGGGAAATCACCACTTCCAAACCGCCTTGCTCGCGGTTGCGGATGCTGATCTGTCCTTGGTGAATATCGACAATCCGTTTTACGATCGCCAAACCTAAACCACTGCCTTGAATTGTCCGTGCTGAATTACCACGTACGAAAGGTTGCATTAACTCTTCGACTTGATCGGGTGGAATGCCTTCACCATGATCGGTCACCGTAATTAAGATGTGCTCATCGACATGACTGGCGGATAATTCAATCGGCTCCGCGCCATAGCGTTTGGCATTGTTAATTAAATTGGCAATCAGGCGTTTTAAAGACAAGCTTCGCGCAGGAATGATCGGCAACTCTTGTGCTTCAAAACGGATGTCCAGTGGTTTGAATTGCACCACCAGTTCTTGCAGTAGAGTATTCAGGTTGGTCTCTGTCAGTTCTTCGTCCGAACCATCCCGCATATAGGAAATGAACTGATTGAGAATCGCGTCCATGTCGTCGACATCGTAGATCAGGCCTTCACGGAAAAACTCATCAGGCAGCATTTCTGCGGTCAAACGAATACGCGTCAATGGTGTGCGCAAGTCGTGTGAAATCCCTGCCAACATAATCTGACGATCACGTTCAGTTTGTTCAAGCGTATACACCATATGGTTAAACGCTTGGTTAACTTGACGGATTTCGAGTGGTCCATGATTGGTGTCGAGATAAGGTGCCTTACCCGTTTTACTATAATTGTTGGCTGTATTTTGTAAGCGACGCAAAGGTCGGTTCATTTGCCGAACCAAAATTAAAATAATAATGGACGATACAATGGGAACACCAAATAACCAACCAGCAATCAGTTCAACACTGTAATTGGTATAGGTTTTTAAAGGTTCTCTCACCCAATTCCCGTTCATTTCTGGTGTTTGAATCCAGATGCGTGGAATCGGTTTAAATTTAAAATAAACCGTAACGTTTTCTACACCCAGCTCTTTGGCTAGTTTGGACTCAATTTGATTGGTAAATAGTTCCGCTAAGAATTTATCTTCAACTCTGGGAAATTCTTTGGGATCAGTCACATATTCAATGCCAATACGATTTTTTAACCATGTATCGACATCCACTTCACTATCGCGATGCAGAATTCGAATATCTGGATTATTGACCAGTTCCAATTCAATCGCGAGGTAGCGGGCATGTTGTTGTAACTCTGGAAGATAAAGTGTTCGCCAAAAGAACCACAAAGACATAAACAGGCTAAAGAACACCATGAATAAGACCAGAATGGTGGTGCGCATAGCAGCGGAACGCGGTTTAATTTTATCTAAAAAACGTTCCCATTTGGTTCGAGGCCTTTCTGAATAAGCTGAAAAATCCGTAAATTCTTGTGGATCAATTGGTTCAAGTTTCAACGTTTATTTCCCAAACTTATTCAGCGCCATCTGGAACAAAAACGTAGCCTACGCCCCAAACGGTTTGGATATAGCGAGCACGCGCAGGGTTATCTTCAATTAAACGGCGTAGACGAGAGACTTGCACATCAATCGAACGCTCCATTGCGCCCCATTCACGGCCACGTGCCAAATTCATTAGCTTGTCACGCGTTAATGGTTCACGTGGATGCTGTACTAATGCTTTCAATACCGCAAACTCGCCCGTTGTCAGGGTAACGACCTGACCTTCACGGGTCAGTGTACGAGTGGATAAATCTAAAGACCATGGGCCAAAGCTGACCACTTCCACTTGTTGGCTCGGTGCACCCGGTACTTCACGCACTTGACGACGTAACACGGCACGGATACGTGCCAGTAACTCATTCGGGTTAAACGGTTTTGGCAGATAGTCATCTGCGCCTGCTTCCAGACCGGCAATACGGTCAGAGTCACTACCACGCGCAGTGAGCATGATAATCGGGGTATCGATATTGGATTGGCGTAAACGACGGCAAATACTTAAACCGTCTTCGACAGGAAGCATAAAATCAAGCACGATAAGCGAAAACAGTTCACGTTGCAGTAAACGGTCCATTTGTGTTGCATCATGGGCAGTTTTTACCACAAAGCCTTTATCTTCCAAAAAGCGTTGTAACAGCGTACGCAAGCGCACATCGTCATCGACCACTAAGATGCGTTCGACCCGGTCTGTCTCATGGTGCACAGTTTCCGTCGATTCGGCAGGTACAACTAAACTCATGATGTGCTCCTTTATCGTTTATTGTCATCGTCTTTATGCAATGCGATTGTGAAATATCAATACAACTTTGAGTATACGATTCATTGCACAGTTTTGGCTATGTTATAAAGCAACAAATATTGCCAATAAAATCAAGAGATAGATACCAAATATATACAGGCAAAATGATGACAATCAATCTATTTTTCAATATTTAGGCGAAAAAATCTTGGTATTTTAGAAACATTCCGTGATTTGCATAAACTACTCTCACAATATTCAAAAAAACAATGGTGGATTTTATAGCCATGAACTTTATAATCAGTGCTTTTAGACTTAACCCTTGTGGAATCAATCACGATGACTGACTTAGTTCAGCAGTTGGCAAATGAACTTGCCGTACGTCCAAACCAAGTAGAAGCTGCTATTCGTTTAATTGATGAAGGTGCTAGCGTTCCTTTTATTGCACGTTACCGTAAAGAAGTCACGCAAGGCTTAGACGATACGCAATTACGTCAACTCGATACACGTTTAACTTATTTACGTGATTTATACGAGCGTCGTGAGAAGGTGATCCAATCTTTACAAGAACAAGATAAATTAAGCGATGACTTATTAGCACGCGTCAATGCAGCAGACACCAAGAATGCATTAGAAGAAATTTACGCACCATACCGTCCGAAACGGACCAGCAAATCATTTAAAGCAAAAGAGGCTGGGCTCGGTGTTATTGCTGAAAAAATTATTGCTGATCAAGTTGATCCCACTGAAGCTTTAGCGGGCTTTAACCATGAAGACTACCCAGATGTAGAAAGTCAGCTTGATGCAATTCAGCATATTTTGATTGATGATTGGGCACAAAATATTGCGTTAACCACTGAATTAAAACAAACTTTTGCTAAAACTGCGGTGTTGAAAAGTGCAGTGGCTTCTGATGAGAAAAAAGAAGTTGGTAAAAAGTTCCGTGATTATTTTGAGTTTTCTGAGAACCTCAATAAAGTGCCATCGCATCGTTTATTGGCAATGTTACGTGGTCGCCAAGAAAATGTATTGGGCTTGAAAGTAGATGGCGAAGATGATGCGCCATTGGCTCGTATTGAAACAGAATATAATCTTGAACAAATTCAACCACAAAGCCGTCAGGATTATTTAAAGCAAACGGCTAAACTGTTCTGGTTAGGCAAAATTCGTCCACAAATCGAACATTCCTTATTAACAGATAAACGTTTGGCTGCCGAAGCTGAAGCAATGGATGTATTTGCTGAAAACTTACGCCATTTATTACTCTCCGCACCTGCAGGCAGTCGCACTACATTAGGGGTAGACCCTGGTATCCGTACTGGGGTGAAGCTTGCTGTGGTCAGTGATGCAGGCGATGTATTGGCGCATAGCACCATCTACCCATTTGCCCCGAAAGAAGATAAAGCAGGCTCGATTGCGGAACTTGCACGTTTATGTCGAGAGTTCCACGTGGAACTTATTGCGATTGGTAATGGTACCGCAAGCCGTGAAACAGAAGCGGTTGTTGCTGAAATGATGGCAGAAAATACCGATTTAAAACTGACACGTATCACTGTAAGTGAAGCGGGTGCATCGGTTTATTCGGCAAGTGAATTGGCATCACAAGAGCTGCCTGAGCTTGATGTTTCGATTCGTGGCGCAGTGTCAATTGCACGCCGTTTACAAGATCCATTGGCTGAGTTGGTAAAAATCGATCCAAAATCGATTGGTGTAGGTCAATATCAACATGACGTCAACCAAACAGGTCTCGCAAAAACACTGGATGCTGTGGTTGAAGACTGTGTGAATGCGGTGGGTGTAGACGTGAATACAGCGTCACCTGCGATCTTGGCCTATATTGCGGGTCTAAATAAGTCGATTGCGCAACAAATTGTTGAATACCGTAAAGAAAATGGTCGTTTTGACAACCGTCAGGCATTGAAGAAAGTACCACGTTTAGGTGAGCGTACTTTTGAACAATCTGCGGGCTTCTTGCGTGTGCAAAATGGTTCAGAGCCATTAGATGCCTCAGCCGTTCACCCTGAAAGTTATGGTCTGGTGGAAAAAATTGTTGCAGCAAAAGCGACAACAGTAAAAGACATTATCGGGAATACTGAAATTATTCGCCAAGTCAAAGCCGATGAATTTGTGGATGACAAATTTGGTCTACCGACCATTCAAGACGTTTTGGCTGAATTGGAAAAACCGGGTCGTGATCCACGCCCAGAATTCCGTACCGCAAAATTCCGTGAAGACATTACTGAAGTTGCACAATTGACTGAAGGCTTACAACTTGAAGGTGTTGTGACCAATGTGACCAACTTTGGTGCCTTCGTCGATGTGGGTGTACATCAAGATGGTCTCGTGCATATTTCTGAACTTGCCAATGAATTTGTGTCTGATCCACATAAAGTAGTGAAACCAGGCCAAATCGTGCAAGTACGTGTGATGCAAGTCGACGTGGAACGTAATCGCGTGAACTTGAGTATGCGTGCGGAAGGTTCTGCTCCAGCCAAAGCGGCACGGTCTCAACAGCGTCCTCAACAAGACCGTGCTGAACGTTCAGAACGTAAGCCACAAGGTCAACGTCCACCACGTAAAGAGGGTGATGCTAAGCGTCCACAACATCACAAGCCAAAATCTGAAAAACCACAAGAGCAAAAAATTGGTGGTTTAGGTGCGCTGTTATTGCAAGCTGGGATTAAAGGTTCTAAATAATTGAGCAATTAAATAAAAGCCTCCTTCGGAGGCTTTTATTTTGAGTGAGAGGGTTCTAATTTTTGCATGTCTGTGACGGCAATAAACATAAAAAACGAAGGGTTAAATAATGAAAAAAATATTGTTTGTATTGGCGATTGCAGCTTGGAGCTTTGCTGCGCTGGCAAAAGTCCCTTATAACGCAACCGCTGACTGTCGCTTTGATTATGATGATTTTGATTTTTGCTCCAAACGCAGCATTGCTCAATATAAAGCTGCATTGGCAAAACAGTTGCCAAACTTTGATGCAACAAAAATTTTACTTAATGTCGGATCGACTCAAGAGATTCGTTATGTGGTGATAGATACGCAAACAGGTGTGGTGTTTCCGTTACGTGATGCAGTCTTAGGCTTTAAAGATGAAAAAGGCGAATTAAACGGTCAGCCTGCATTGATTCAATTTTCGCTTAAACAGCCACAACTGTGCATTCAAGGCAGTGTTGATGCCTATCGAGATGCCTATGATAATGTCAAAGTATGCTATCACATGAAAAAAGATTCGATGCTCAAATATGGTCAAGAGATGAGACGGGTTGATCTTCCGGTAATATTAAACTAATTCTTATTTGAATGACCTGCTACGGGCGATTTTAAGGATGCTCAAGTGGCGCTTTTAACTGAAGCAGCTGCTGCTCTCTTAATTCGAGCTGTACGATATTTTTTTCATTTGATGCGATTTTTAATGCTTGGATATCCAGCAGAATCTCATCAAGTAACTGTTGATATTGTTGTGGATTGAGGATTTGAGCAGCGAGCAATATACCATCTGTTTTGGCATGATAATTTAAACTAATTTTTCGTAATAGATTTAATGCAAAAGGAGGGCAGAGTAAGGCATCTAATAATAGTTGCATGATTTTAAGCCAGGAAAGCTGTAGTTTTTTCCTTTTTACAATCACAAACAAAATAGAAATGAGATTTAAACTATAAATAATGACTAAGATGATCGCAACGGCAAGATAGCCTGCTTTAAATAAAATTAAAAAGGGTAAAACCGCTAAGGTCAGCACAAAGATGAAAATATTGATCCATTGCAGCGGCTTTAAGGTTTGGCTGATATTTTTGAGGTGGACAATATCGTGGGTATGAACAACGGGCTCAGGATCTTTGATCTTCCAGGCACATTTAAAAAGGAGTTGATGCGATAAAAGTAGGTTTGGGATGAATAAATATTTACGGAAGACGTTCAGTTGCCGTGAAATCAATTGTGATTTAAAGGTGGATCCCAGCCCCTTTTGAAGATTAAACTCATTATAAAAATAGAGATGAGCCGAGTCATAAATATAGAACCCGACTATCCCAAGTATAATCAATATGTCGAAGGATAACGACATTTATGATTTCTTTTTATTAAACAAGGAGCGCAGCCATCCACCTACGGCAATTGCACCTACAGCAATGAATTTCCATGCTGCTGCGAAGAATGCGGCAATCGCAGCCCAGAAACCCTTTTTGGTTGCAACGACCGCTGCACCCCCTGCAATTAAGGCTGCTAGGCCATATTCAGCGACTTTATCACCTTCACGGTATTCTGCGTATTTCTCACCAAAATTATAATCAAAACCCTTTAAGCTGGTTTTAAACGCATTAATATTCTGTGTTAAATGTTCTTCGTCAGATACTAGGGTTGCACTGGTGACGCCAGTACGCCCTAAAATACGAATGGTATAGTTAATGGCTTCATTATTCTCTTCATCACGGATTTTAAGTGCCCACTCTAAACGTTTGGTTTGATTGTCATAATGCGGCGGAACAGCCCAGCCAACGGTATACAATTTTGGATAACCTAAACGTGCACGTTCTTCATTAGATGGTTCATCAGACTCTTTGAGTTGTTTTAATAGGGCATCAGCATCGATTTTCTCATCATCTTTAACATAGCCCGAGGGATCAAAATCAAAGGTCGCCCACCATGAATCATCTGGAGCAACTAAAATATTGGTCGTGCCTGTGGTTAAATTTCCCGTGAGTTCTAGGAATTTATCAGCATTCTTTGGGTCTAAAAATCCTTCATCTTTGAGGGTATTCAATGTTGCGACATTAGCGACATTTTCTTTTTTCGGCCCTAAATGCCAATCTAAGGTTGCCATCGGGTTTTCTGCAGCATTTTGAGTCGTGGTGGTATTGGTTGCAGTTTCTTCTGTTGAAGCCGATGCGTGCACATAACTCGGAATCGTGGTGGTTCCTAATACAGAAAGACTCAGTGCGATTGCATAACTTAAAGGGATTAATTTTTTAGGGTGCAGGGGATTTAACATCGTATTCTCTCAATTTTTTGCTTTTGGTTTTATTACAATTTATTGCATAAATTATGTGCGGAGTTTAAAAGATTTTAAATAAAAATTAAATATGTTGAGATGATTATCTTTTTTACTTTCTTTGTATCGGATTATATAGAATAGATTTTTTTATTTTAATTCACAATTTAAATGGTTGAATAAAAGCTTATTCATCTGTTTTTATTGAATCGCCAAAATTTATCTTTATTTTGAACAAATAGCAATTTTGTTCTATATATCTATCTAAATCGCGCTAACCTGACATGATGCAAAGAATTCAAAGGAGGTCGTGATGTCGCGAAGACCTCGTGAGCAAGTCGATTATTTACACCTAGCAGAACTAGGTGGTCTGGAAATGCTGAAAGCAAGTTATTATCAGCAGGAATTTTCACGACATGTTCATGAAGGATTTTGCATTGGTGTGATTGAAGAAGGGGCGCAACGCTTCTATCGCACTGGCGGTAACCATGTTGCACCGCAAGGCGATATTATTCTGGTCAATGCCGATGAAGTACATACGGGTTCTGCTGCGGTTGAAACGGGATGGCGTTATCGTGCCATCTATCCAACCCCAGAAGTATTTTATGAGTTGACACGTGATTTGACCACAATACATGGTACAGCACCTTGGTTCAGAGAAGCCGTATTGCATGATGAAGGGTTGGCACAGCAATTGCGCCTGTTATTCGATTTATTGGAACAACCAAATAATACCTTGCTCAAACAAACCCTATTTTTATCCACCATTGCCTGGTTGGTATCGAAATACAGTCAGGTCAAACCGCACATAACAGACCTGAGTAATGCCAAACAGCGTATCCTTAATATCAAAGAACTCATGGCGAGTATGCCTGAGCAAGAATTTTCTCTAGCTGAACTTGCAGCAATGGCCAATTTCAGTCAATGGCATTTTTTACGTCAATTTAAAAAACATGTCGGACTATCACCGCATGCGTGGTTGGTGCAAGCACGGTTACAAAAATCTCAAAAACTGTTAAGACAGGGGCTACTGTTATCTGAGGTTTCACAGCAATGCGGTTTTTCGGATCAGAGTCATTTTAGTCGGCATTTTCGTCAGACATTCGGTATTACCCCTGGTGGTTATGTGGCTTATCTCAAATAAAATAGCAATTTTATACAATTCTCATTGATCTATTTTTGGCATAGTCATCAGGTCTTTTATGAGCAATTGTGATGTTGATGTTAAGTGAAAGCATAACCGATGATACGCCGATGAGCATATCGCGGGCATTTCTCAATGGGGTAGTTAAAATACTGCCGCTCTGTTTCGCCGTATTACCGTGGGGACTATTGGCCGGTTCTATGGCAGTGCAAGCAGGTTTGAGCACTGGGCAAGCGATTGGCATGTCAGCCTTGGTGTTTGCCGGCGCCGCACAGTTGATGACCTTGGGTTTGGTGATGGCAGGCACACCAGCAATTACCATTATTATTTCAGTCTTTTTGATTACCACGCAGCATTATCTATATGCACTGTATCTGCGTGAAGACATTTCCAAGCAGCCTCTAAAACATCGCTTATTGTTGGGCTTTTTGCTGACTGATGAATTATTTGCGGTGAGTATTAAAAAGCAGCAGCATTATATTTATTATTTATTGGGGGCGGGCAGTTGTTTTTATCTGTGCTGGGTCTTGTTTAGTATTTGTGGAGTATTGCTGGCTTCATCGGTGCCGAATCTTGATCAGTACCATTTGGACTTTTCTATTGTGGCAACCTTTATTGCCATTGTGATTCCGTTTATTAAAAACATAAATACTTTGGTCGGAGTATTGGTATCCGTGCTGTTAACCTTGGTTTTTCTGAGTCTAGGCATTAAAAGTGCCGCCATTTTGGCAGGTGTGATCGGCATGTTGACCGCCACTTGTTTACAGAATCTACGGGAGCGTGTGGCATGACTTGGTTCCTTTTGATTCTTCTGGCGGTGGTAGTGTTTATGAACCGTTATATTTTGCTGGAACCGAATATTCCGTTGCGATTACCAAAATGGTTTCAACAATCCTTACAGTATTCTGCACCGTGTTTATTGACTGCGATTGCAACGCCGATTGTGTTTATGGATGAACATGGCGCATTTCGTTCGACTTTATTGAATCCATATTTTTTGGCCACGATTTTAACCGTCATCATTGCGTATAAGGTGAAACATACTCTATTGACCATTATCCTGAGTTTGGCCTGTTTCTATGCTTTGGTGTTTTTCTTACCTTAGTCGGTTTGGGCATTGCGCTTGAATGCCCAAACCTTTGTCAATATTCGACTTAACGGGTGGTATAACCACCATTGGCAAAAATGGTTTGTCCGGTAATCCACCAGCCATCCGTCACCAAAAAGCGAACCAAAGGTTCAATATCTTCGATTTTGGTTAAACCACCTAAAGCCGATGCTGATTTATGATAGGCCACGGCTTCAGGTGCTTCCTGACCGTAGAAAAATGGCGTATCCATTGGGCCTGGTGCAACCGCAGTAACGGAGATGCCCCGTTCACCAAATTCTTTGGATGCAGCACGGGTATAATGCTCGACAGGGGCTTTTAAGCCTTCATAGGTTGAATAAAGTCCCGTATACGCTGCAAGTAAACTGGTCACGATGGTACAGATCTTTCCATTGTCATTCAGATGACGACCTGCCGATTGAATAAAGAAATAGGCAATTTTATTGTTGATGTCATTCATGCCATCAAACTCTTGCTCAGTGGTGTCTAAATAGGGTTTTTTCAGGACACGGCCTACCGTATTAATCGCAATATCGACGCCACCAAAGTTTTCTTTCGCGGCGATAAACAGCTGCTCAATATTTTGAATATCGGATAAATCGGCTTGTACCAAGATCGCTTTTGCTCCAAGAGCCTGTACGTCTTTTAAGGTTTGTTCGGCATCGGCTTGCGTGGCAGCACTGTTGTAGTGAATCAATAAATTTGCACCTTGTTCAGCAAACTTACGTGAAATTAAACCGCCTAAGTTTTTTGCGCCGCCTGTGATCAGTACGGTTTTCCCATTTAGATGATGCTGTGACATGTATTTGTCCTGATGTTGTTATGCATAAAAACATGCTAATTGAATTTATTTGTTTGAAATAGTTGTTAGTATTGAACTGATTGTGCAAAAAAGTTGAACAATAAACATGGATAAGATTGATCGTTTAAAAATCTTTTGCTTAGTGGCAGAGAAACAGTCTTTTGCACAAGCCGCGCTGCAATTGGGATTACCACGTTCCAATGTGACTTATGCGATTCAAACACTGGAAAAAGAATATGAGGTACTACTGTTTTATCGCACTACGCGTAAAGTGGCATTAACCCATGAAGGCAGCTTGTTTTATGAGGAAGCCATGCGCTTGGTAACACAGTTAAAAGAGCTGAATCGTTTTAAAACCCATGTGCGTAGTCAGGAAGGTAAGATCAGTATTGGTATGCCGAAACGCTTAGCCACACAAGTTTTGATTCCTCATCTATCTGAATTTTATCAACGTTATCCCAAAGTAAAAGTATTGGTGAATGGCAGTGATGATTTTTCTAATTTGATTGAGCAGCAGCTGGATTGTGTGGTACGCGTTGGACAAGTTCAGGATGAATATCTGCTAATTCGTCCCATTACCCAGACCGAAATATGGACTGTGGCAGCACCCCATTATTTGGCAGAGTTTGGTGAACCAAGGGATTTTGATGAGCTGCAACAACACTTCGCTGTGGATTATCATGTTGCCAAACATTATCAGGAATGGAGTGAACTGGAATTTCAAGCGCATCGAGTCAAAATGCCATATCGCTTATTGGTTGAGAATACTGAGGCCTATATTCAGGCAGGCTTAGCCGGTATTGGCATGATTCAGATTCCTGAATTTGATGCAGCGCCTTATGTTGAGCAAGGACAATTACAACGTTTGTTCATCGACATTCCTTGTTTGCAGTTACCTGTTAGTCTTTTGCTGACGGACCGTCAATATCGTCCCAAGTATTTTCAGGACTTTGTCGACTGGTTAGATCCGCTATTAAAAACCAAGTTGTAATGGAAGGGGAAATATCCAATGCATCTGGGCAAAGCAAATAGACAATAAAAAAAGCATACCTGAGTATGCTTTTCCTGTTCGTTAAAGATCAATAGAGGCCCAGTAAGAAACCCGCACCTAAGGTAAAGAAGCTAAATAGCCAAATCCAGCCAAATGAATAGCGTAGATGGCGTCCCATATCGGTGCCTGTCAGTCCGACTGCAAGCCAAGTGGCAGGTGAGAAGGGGCTGACAAAGGTCCCTGCATTGTTGCCAATCGCCATGGCATATACCACGGAATCTGCATTCACCCCAGCTGTGGCAGTGACTTCCTGCACAATCGGTAATAAAGCAAAGTAATAGGCATCGGTACTGGTAAAGATGTCCATCGGGACACCCAAAATTCCTACCAGAATGTGCAGACTGGCAATCCATGTGCTTGGCAGGATTTTAATGAGGTCCAAAGCAATCGATTGCAGCATGCCTGATTCAGACAGAATCCCAAGGAAGGCACCTGCCGCAAAAATAATGGCAACCATGCTCAATGCTTGTGGTGCATGACGGCCAATCACTTCAATTTGTGTTTTTGGCTGCGGGAAATTGACAATCAGGACCAATGCAAGGGCAATCATAAATACATAAGGTGCAGAGAACAGACCAAATGCCAAACAGACGATGGCAGCAACGATCAGTCCAAGGTTAAACCATAGATTCTTTGGTTTAGCGTCTTCTTGCAGATCTTCAGCCAGATCCTTGGCCATGCAATCTTGTTCAAATGGGGTGGTGCCAAGGGCTTGGGCTGCGAGAATACGCTTTTTCTCACGTAAACCCATGAATACGGCAAACACCATCATCCCTGCTACACCCGCAATCTGAACTGGGATCAAGCTATGCCAGAGTGTGGCAGCATCTAAACCTGTCGCGGCTGAAGCACGTCCCAAAGGTCCGCCCCATGGCACCATATTCATCACGCCCATACTGCCTGCCATCAGTAATAGCATCAGATAGGGACTCATGCCCAGCTTACGATAAAGTGGTAATAAGGCCGGAATAATAATCAAAAAAGTGGCAGCGCCTGAACCATCCAAATGTACAATCGCAGCAATCAGAGTGGTCATCACGGCAACGATGACAACATTGCCACGGGTCATTTGCACCATGCGTTTAATCATCGGGTCAAAGACATGTAATTCTTTTAAAATGCTAAAAAACAAAATGGCGAATAAAAACATGGTCGCCACTTTGGTCACTTTGGCTAGACCGGCTTCAAAGAAACCAGAAATCTCGCTAATCGAAAAACCAGCAATGAGCGCGCCAATAAGAGGAACAATTGACATCGCAACAATTGGACTGGTTTTACCAGACATCAGTAGCGCAACAATTGTCACAATAATTAGAATACCTATCAGCGTCAGCATTATTTACTCCCTAAAGTTGTAACCTCTTGCCATAAAAAAGTGTTAAAAATACACCAAAAATAAAAAATAAAGCGCCGACCATTATGCATAAAAACTTAATTTGTTCTTAAATTTAAGCAGACAAACTAAACGAAAAGGCCAATAAATGAACATTCTGTTTAATTTTTTTGAAATATAAGTTTGAATTCGAGATTGTTTTTTATGAAAAGTGGATCAGTTTTCAGGACAGTTCAAGCTTTTAAAGCTGCAGATTAAATTGTCAAGCACACGTCAAAATAAGAGAGTTGAGAGGACACTAGAAACTGTTATATCCAAGCCATAACTAAAAAATCTGCATAATTTTGACTTCTTCAAATTTTTACAGTAAAACATAAATTAGAGTAATTACTCTAATTTTAAGGTTGAATAAAAATGCAGATCAGTCGACAAGCTTGGATGGCACAGAATTTGGGGGATTTATCCTTAAAAGATCGTATGGCACTTTTGAGCTATAGTCTTTTACCTGTGCTTAAGCAAAGCATCAAAATGTACAGTTTGGCTTATCGGGATAAACCTGCTACGCAGCATGAACTGGAGGTGGATGATCTGAGATTGCCAGACAGTTCAGATGTGCGACAGGCCTTGGAGAAAATGCAGGATTGCAGTTCGCAAGACTTACAGAACCATTGTCTCAGAACATGGTGTTATGCCACGGCATTTGGCCAAATGCAGCATTTAAAACCTGATGATGAACTACTCGCTGTTTCGTGTTTATTGCATGATTTGGGTATGACAGAACAACATTATCAGCATCATGCGCAGTGTCGTTGCTTTGCAGGTCAAGGCGCTTATGCGGCAAGAGATTGGTCGCTTGAACAGGGGTGGCAATTGCCTCGTGCAGACCAACTGTTTGATGTGATCAGTCTGCATATGAATCCTTATGTTGGGCTCGATGAGGGAGTAGAAGCACATTTGCTGCAACAAGCGGCCAGTTGTGACGTCATCGGTAGTCGCGGTTATGAGTTTTCCAAACAGTTTAGACAGCAATTACAGCTAAGATACCCTCGTCTTGATTTTAATCGGATCATGATTGAATTTACCCTACAAGAAGCACAGCAACGTCCTCGCTCCCGTACTGCCATGCTGGTACAGAGTGGGTTTAAGCAGTTGGTGAACTTCAATCCTTATTTGCAATAACGCTGAAAATAAAAAAACCACCTTTGCTTTTACAAAAGTGGTTTAGATTTAGGACACAATTTATTTAGTGATCATGTTCCAGATATTCAGGCTTTTTCGGTAAGGCCCAACTACACATGAAACAGATTAACAGCATGATAATGACATAGACAAAGAAGGTGTTTTCAATGCCTGCATCTTTAAATAATAACGCCACTGAAGGTGCAGAACCCCCAAATAAGGCATTACCCACTGCATATGAGAAACCGACACCTAAGGCACGGACATGTGGTGGGAACATTTCAGCTTTGACCAGACCACTGATTGAGGTATAGAAGCTCAGCAACATCATCAAGAAAATGAGTAACAGGGTGATAATCACAGGAGAGTCAGCAAAGCTGCGCATACCTGTAACCATCACTGGATAAATAAAGATAGCGCTGAGTAAACTGAATGCCAACATGGACGCACGACGCCCGATACGATCTGACAGCATACCAAACAGCGGTTGAGCCAACATAAACACAAACAATGCCGTAGTCATGATAAAACCGACGGTTTTGCCATCCATACCAATATTGGTGAGATAGGTTTTTGAATAAACCGTGACTACATAGAAGGTTAGTGAACCCGCAGAGGTATAGCCGACAACCAATAGGAAAGTTTTCCAATGCTGTTTAAGCAAGGCGACTAAGCTACCCGATTCTTCACGTTCGGCATCTTCATGTGACAAGGTTTCTTCTAAACGACTACGGGCAAACAAAGACAATAATGCAGCAACACCACCGATGACGAAAGGAATACGCCAGCCACCATCATTCAGCTGTTGTTCGGTCATGAAACCAAGCAAAATTACCCCCAGCAAACTGGCAAGTAACTGACCACCTGAAAGCGTCACATATTGGAATGATGCAAAGAAGCCACGCTGTCCTTTTAGACCAAGTTCACTCATATAGGTGGCAACAGCGCCGTATTCCCCACCCACAGAGAGGCCTTGTAGTAAACGCACCATGAGCAGTAAAAAGGGTGCCCACATTCCGACTTGATCATAAGTCGGTAAGGCTGCAAACAGGAATGAACTGAGTGCCATTAAGCAAATCGAAATGACCATTGATTGCTTACGGCCTTGACGGTCAGCAATACGTCCGAACAGCCAACTGCCGATTGGGCGCATGAAAAAGCTGGCACCAAACACACCCCATACATAAATGGCTTTGGTGGTAGGTTCCATATCTGGTGCAGTCAATGCATGCGTAAAATAAGCAGCAAATACAGCATAAATATAGAAATCAAACCATTCAACTAAATTCCCTGATGCCGCACCCACAATACCTTTGATACGACTTCTTCTTTCTTCCTTGCTATATGTCTGACTCATATACGTTCCTTTTCAACCAAGCAAGATTCTGTAACTGAATCTTTACAGAATGTTATATACCGCTAAAAAAGCATGAAAATGGCATTATTTTGTATGCTTTTTATGAATATATTTTTAGATAGGGAGAATAATGCTGGTTTAGAGCTAAATCATTGACAGATAAAGAATGTCAGAATGGTCAATATTAAGAATTTAATGTTTTTAAAAGCAATTAATTGAGTTCTATTCGGGGACAATTTTATTGAGTAAGTCATCAACTGTTGTGTAAATTGATTGTAATGAAGGTATTTTGCCAGTTGCATTGTTTTATTCCAGTTAAAGCCGTGACATGAGTGTGCCGCTAGGTGAATAGGGCAATGACACTAAAAATAGGTGATCCAGAAAATATGCTAGAGGGTAAATCAACTGACATTACTGATGATTAATGCAGCAAAGCTGTGGATAAGTTTTAGTTTATGCACATGGGCCGTTGCTGCCATTACAAAAAGTTTTTAAAGCAATTGGTTGAGGTCTGGAATCGGACAATCTTTTCTCAATGGACACGCTTCACCTTGAGTAAATCGGCTTAACATCGTTCTGATTTGATGAAGCTGTGCAATCTTCTCATCTATCAAATCTAACTTATCTTGGAAAATGCTTTGTACTTGTGGGGCAGGGATTTCCTCTTGGGCTGTCATTGCCAAGATCTGTTTAATTTCATTGAGCGCAAAACCTAGATTTTTAGCAGTACGAATCAATTGTAGTTGTTGCAGGGTTTGTTCAGGGTAATCTTTATAGCCATTATTACAGGTCATCGACTGGATCAACTGCATTTTTTCATAAAAGCGAATGGTGTCTCGACTCAGATCTGCCTGTTTTGCCAATTGTCCAATCAACATAGTAACTATCCTTTATTATTTTATAAAAAAGTGGTGCATAAACCACTTGACCATTGAGTGTACTCCATCCTTTAGCCTATGCCTACATTCAATCAAAAGGGCGTAGCAGATGGCGCATAACAACTTAAAAACACAGCAAGATAAACAAGTCGCTTTGGTCGCAGGTGCAACAGGATTTATTGGCCGCTATTTAATTTTAGAGCTATTAAGGCAGGGTCACTCAGTCTTTGCCTTGCTTCGGAATCAGGCAAAACAACAAGCCGTGCTCACAAATTGGCTCAGTCAAAAAGGTGTTTCCTTGAATCAACTGAGCTTTATCCAAGGTGATGTGACACAGGCTAAGCTTGCCATCAGCGAACAAGGGTGGCAAAAATTAAGCGCAGTGGATACTTTATATAATAGTAGTGCGTTGTTTGCGTGGAACCTGAGTATGCAACAAGCAAGGGCCGTCAATGTTGAAGGTGCGTTGAATTTATTCACTTGTGTGCATCAGCATTGTGATTTAAAACGCGCTGTGCACGTTTCGGGCTATATGTTGACGATTACGAGTCATTTACAGCAGGCAGGGGTCTGTTTTGAACAACCTGAACGTACCCAATGGCAAGCTGTGTATCAGCATCTGGGGGCTTATGAAGCATCGAAGATTGAAGCTCATTTTGCATGGATACGACGTGCACAACAGCTATCCGTAGATTGGACGATTATTCATCCTGCAACAGTGGTTGGCGATGATATGGTTGGTGAAATACCCACGAATCAGCCGATCGCGCAAATGATTGATTTGCTCAAACGGGGAAAAATGAGTGCCATCCCGGCAACGGCTCAGCATTATCTACCTTTAGTACGTGTCGATGACCTATGTCGGATAATGGTCGGTGCTTCTGTGGATGCGGCTTTGTCGAATCAAGCAATGTTGGCTGTGAGTGAGAACAATCTGGCTTTGCATCAACTCACTCAAATGATTGCGGATCAATTGCAGGTGAGTGCACCAACTCGACATGTACCGATCGGACTGTTGAGGTTTATTTTAAAGTGGCAATGGTTGGCGAGAAAACTAGAAATGTCTACAGAAATGCTGAGTTTTCTAAGAACAGAACAGTTAGATCGAGAACGATTGACACAGTTTCAACAGCGTTGGCAGATTTCGATGGGAAATCTAGAAGCTGCGATTCGAAAAACCACGGACTGGATCAATCAAAGTAACTAGAACTTATTTCTAATAAAAAAATAGCCAATCAAAAGATTGGCTATTTTTCTGAATCTAGCTAAAAAGATTACCAGTGTTCGCCAGGGAACAAACGTGCATAGGCACGTTGAATTAAATTCAACTTCTCTTGCTCACCGACAGAAGCAGTAGAACTTGGGAATAAGTTGAAACCAATCGACATTAAAATGTTGTTGATGTCTGGTGCAATGGCATAAGTAATCGATGCAAGTCGACCTAAATTGGTTGCGATCTTTTTCGGACGCTTCACGATCGCATAGGCAATTAAATCGGCTGCTTCTTCAGGTGAAAGCGTTGGTACATATTTATAAATTTTGGTTGGTGCAATCATTGGTGTGCGCACCAAAGGCATATAAATAGAGGTAATCGCAATTTTATGTGAGTGAACTTCTGCAGATAAACAACGACTAAATGCATCCAATGCAGCTTTAGACGCTACATAAGCAGAAAAGCGCGTTGCGTTGGCAAGAACACCAATCGAGCTGATGTTAATAATCTGGCCGTCTTTACGCTGCATCATGTGCGGTAAAACATTCAAGACTAAACGTACGGCACCAAAGTAGTTGAGCTGCATGGTACGTTCGAAGTCATGGAAACGATCAACCGACTCATGTACTGCGCGACGGATTGAACGTCCTGCATTGTTAACAAGAATATCAATGTGATCAACTGCCGCTAAGATTTCTTTTGAAACTGCATCGATTGATTCCATGTCGTTTAGATCACATGGGAAAACAGAGGCTGTTCCACCTTCCGCTTCGATCTCTGCTTTTACCTCATCTAACTTCTCCTTGGTACGAGCAAGCAAGAGTACATGAGCACCTGCTTGTGCAAGGTATTTTGAAACCGTTAAACCAATACCACTCGATGCACCAGTGACAATGATCGTTTTACCGTCTACTTTTTGCTGAAAAAGTTTTTTGAGTTTTGCATTCATGTAAGTGTCCTACATTAATCACACTGTTGTTGCAATGCTTGCTTATCCCGATTAAACACTGCACTTTATTTTGGTCTAATATTAACCGATTTTTTTTGTTTGTCTAGTGTAAATCTTTGAAAAATAATGGCTTTTTTAGAGTAAAAGCTCTAAAACAAGATGTTGTAATAGTTGAAAAAGCAATAAAAAATTTGTGATTTTGCATAAAAAATAAGCCCCTATTCAGGGGCTTGTTGATTTCATTTAAATTAAACTTGGGCAAGGGCCTGTTCGAGGTCAGCAATCAGGTCATCAACATGCTCAATCCCAATAGACAAACGCACTAAATCTTCACTGACTCCTGCTGATTTCAGCTCTTCCGCATTGAGTTGGCGATGTGTGGTTGTGGCTGGGTGACAAGCCAAGCTTTTGGCATCCCCAATATTCACTAAGCGTGTAAATAGCTGTAATGCATCAATAAACCGTGTTCCACCCGCTAAACCGTCCTGAACTCCGAAAGAAAGGATAGCAGAAGGTTTACCTTTCACATACTTTTGTGCCAAATGGTGCTGTGGATGATCAGATAGACCTGCGTAATTGACCCATTTTACTTTTGCATGTTGTTTTAAGTATTCGGCAACCTTGATGGCATTTTCAGTGTGGCGTTCCATTCTCAGGTTTAAAGTTTCCAGACCTTGTAAGATCAGAAATACGCTGAGTGGACTAATGGCTGCGCCGGTGTTACGTAATGGCACCACGCGCGCACGTGCAATAAAAGCAGCTTCACCCAATACTTCGACATAATTCACGCCGTGATAGCTTGGGTCAGGAGTATTTAAGGCTTTAAAGCGTTCAGGATATTTGCCCCAAGGAAACTTGCCGCTATCAACAATCACGCCACCGATACTATTGCCATGTCCGCCGATATACTTGGTCAGAGAATGCACAACAATATCGGCACCAAATTCAAATGGCTTCAATAGGGCAGGTGTCGCTACGGTATTATCCACGATCACAGGTACACCATACTCATGCGCAATCTTGGCAATCACTTCCAGATCGATGATATTGCCGAGCGGATTACCAATGGATTCAACAAACACCAATTTGGTTTTGTCATCAATAATTTGACGCAATGCTTCAGGATTTTGATAATCGAAGAAACGGACTTCAATACCTTGCTTTGGCAAGGTGTGGGCAAACAGGTTATATGTTCCACCATATAAGGTGGATACGGATGCAATATTGTCACCCGCTTCAGCAATGGTTTGAATCGCGTAGGTAATTGCAGCCATGCCAGAGGCTAAGGCCAATGCGCCAATCCCACCTTCAAGTGCCGCAATACGTTGTTCAAGTACGGCTGTGGTTGGGTTCATGATCCGTGTATAGATATTGCCTTGCACTTTGAGATCAAATAGATCTGCACCATGTTGCGTATTATCAAAGGCATAAGAGGTAGTTTGATAAATCGGTACCGCCACGGCTTTGGTGGTTGCTTCTGGTGAATATCCCGCATGAATGGCTAAAGTTTCATCTTTATAGGTCATGATTACATCATCTACGTGAGTTAAATACTGACCGAGTCTAGCGTATATTTTATCCAAAATGGTGCATATTTTTTGCGCTGTATAGCGTTTTTGGTGATATAGCCAGTTTTTTGACTCCAGTAATTGTTTTGAGAAAACTGAAATCATTCAAGCCTGTAATGTCTTGCAAAAGAAAAACCAGTGTAGGAGGCAAACAAATCCCAACTTAACTTCAAGTCAATAGGGTTTTCAGCGTATAATACGCCCGATTATTTATTCGCTTTATTTGCGATGTATTGGTTTTTCAATTGAGGAGTCCTGCGTGGCCCAATATATTTATACGATGAACCGAGTGTCAAAAATGGTTCCGCCGAAGCGCGAAATCTTAAAAGACATCTCTTTATCATTTTTCCCGGGCGCAAAAATTGGTGTGCTTGGTTTGAACGGTGCAGGTAAGTCAACCTTACTCCGTATTATGGCTGGCGTAGATAAAGATTTCTCAGGTGAAGCTCGTGCACAACCAGGAATCAAAATCGGCTATTTAGAACAAGAGCCGCCACTTGATCCAAGCAAAGATGTTCGTGGTAACGTTGAAGATGGCGTACGCGAAGCACTGGATGCTTTAGAACGTCTTGATCAGGTTTTTGCTGAATATGCTGAACCAGATGCGGATTTTGATGCACTTGCGAAAGAGCAAGAAAAATTGGAATCTATCATCCATGCATGGGATGCGCATAACCTCAATAACCAGCTTGAAATTGCTGCTGATGCATTGAACCTTCCAGCATGGGATGCCGATGTATCCTTGCTTTCAGGTGGTGAGCGTCGTCGTGTTGCATTGTGCCGTTTATTGCTTTCTAAGCCTGATATGCTGCTTCTTGACGAACCGACCAACCATTTAGATGCTGAGTCAGTGTCTTGGTTAGAACGTTTCTTGAAAGACTTCCCAGGCACAATCGTTGCGATTACGCATGACCGTTATTTCTTGGATAACGTGGCTGAGTGGATTCTTGAACTTGACCGTGGACATGGTATTCCTTACCAAGGTAATTATTCTTCTTGGTTGGAACAAAAGAATGCCCGTCTAGAGCAGGAACAGAAACAAGAAGAATCTTTTGCTAAAGCATTGAAAAAAGAACTTGAATGGGTTCGCTCAAATGCCAAAGGCCAGCAAAAGAAAAACAAAGCGCGTATGGAACGTTTTGAAGAGCTTAACTCTAAAGAATTCCAACAACGTAATGAAACCTCTGAAATCTATATTCCACCTGGCCCACGTCTGGGTAACAAAGTGGTGGAAGTGGAAGGAATCAGTAAATCATTCGATGGTCGCTTACTCTATGAAAACCTGACGTTCACTGTACCGCCTACAGCAATCGTGGGTATCGTTGGTCCAAATGGTGCGGGTAAAACCACCTTATTCCGTATGATGACTGGCGAACAGCAACCGGATACCGGTACTGTAACGTTAGGTGAGTCAGTTAAAGTGGCTTACGTGGGTCAGATTCGTGACACTTTAGATAACAACAAAACCGTTTGGGAGGAAGTTTCTGGCGGTTTAGATATCCTGAAAATTGGTGATTACGAAATCGCATCACGTGCTTATATCGGCCGCTTTAACTTTAAAGGCCAAGATCAGCAAAAACGTGTAGGTGAATTGTCGGGTGGTGAGCGTAACCGTTTACAACTTGCCAAGATCTTGCAGATGGGTGCAAACGTGATCTTGCTGGATGAACCGTCGAACGACTTGGATATCGAGACTTTACGTGCACTTGAGGATGCCATTCTGGTATTCCCGGGTACGGTTATGGTGGTATCGCATGACCGTTGGTTCCTCGACCGTATTGCAACACACATCTTGTCGTTTGAGAACGAACAGCCAGAATTCTACACAGGTAACTATGCAGAATACGAAGCTTATCGCCAATCGCGTCTCGGTGATGATGCGGCTCAAAAACGTACGAAATACAAAAAAATTACAGGTTAAGTCCTGATATAAAAACCAGCTTTCGAGCTGGTTTTTTTCTACTTATGAAAATGCTAATTCACTAAAAGCACTATATAAATAAGCTTTGGCTTCAGGATGTCCTAAATGGGCCGCGCGTTCCAGCCAATATTGTGCTTTGCCATAATTTTTATCTAAACCCAACTCGCCATGTAAATAGCTCTCACCCAGTTTAAAGGCTGCATCTGCATTACCACGTAGCGCTGCACGTAGAAAATACCAAACGGCATTGCGATCATTGGCAGAAATAAAGGGATGGGCATCTTGCTCATGTTCGTGATGTGCCAATGTTTTAAAAAATTCGGCTTTGTGAATTTCCTGTTCAGAGTCGGACAGGATGCTCTGTTGAACCAAACCAGAACAATAGGAATGCAACCGCTGTTTGATATTTGCAATATTCATCATGCAACTCCTTAAGCTAAGTTTTTCATTATTATGTTTTTAATATATGTTTTTTCTTTGCAGCTATTGTTCTATTTGTGTATTTCAGAAGATTGAGAAATGTCATAAAAAATAAGCCAATACCTAATTGCTCAGGTGATTAGCTTATATGCAATGCCAATTTATTTGTGTCTATTTATTAAAATCGCCGCGCAGATCAGACCACATTAACAGGGGTGTCACTGTGACAACATCGAAGACCATTGCCAAAGGATAGAGCACCATACGGGTTGCTCGTTTGATTGGATGTTTGGTGGTAATGATGGTCTCTTGTTGTAAAGTGATTGGATAGGGTTGCGTCAATTTCTGTTGGATTTTTTGTTGATCGAGTGCTTGATAGAGCTGCCCTTTAAAAAATACATTGATATAAGGATAAGGCGCGGTTTCTTGATTTTGAATCAAGTCAAAATTTTGTCTAAAACCTAGAGATTTTAATAGATCTTTTTGCTTCTGATTCAGATCAATCATACGGGTATTATATTGAATCTGTAAGACGCCCCGAAAATGAGTTGGATCATCCATGGTGAGGACCAAAGGTGATGCGCTGGTGAAAGATCGCTGTTCTGCTGGAATGGCATGTAAAAGTTTCAGTAGTTCAGCACTACCATCGGTCATTAAGTAATTGAAATGCTGACCAATAAACACCAGGCCTTGGCTTTTTTCATTTTGAATAGCTTGTCCCAGTGCAATTATTTGGTCGCTTTTTAAGGTGTCGGTTTGAACGTGTTGGGTCTCATTGGGGAGCGCAGTCGAAAGAATAGTGGTGGCACATCCACTGAGGCTGAGCGTCATCGCGAAGAGCAAAATAGAGAAAGATTTATACATAACGTATCCGTAAAAGTGAAATCATTGTTATCAATGTCGAAGAAAAAATGTTTTAAATCAGGAAGAAGTTGACTAAAAAGTATTTTGTAATTTTATTACATCGGCGTAGCCTGCTATAGTGCCTTTGTGCAATTTACTGTAAGGGTGTACTGTTGCAACGCTCAACTGTTTTCGTGACCGTCTTGCTGAGTTTGTTCATGTTCCAAAGTTTCTGGAATGTGGCGGCCGCTTTTTGTGCGCATGAAACGGTGCGCGAATATAGTATGTTGAATCATTTTGGACATCATGTCGCTGAAAAGGCACACAGTTCTGAACAAGGTACTGTCTTCGATAACGTCGCAGCAGATTTACCGATGCCTTTAAGCTTGCAAGATCATCATGATCATCTACCTTCTTGTTTTCATGTAGTGGTTGCTGAAGTTCAGCAACGTGTAAATGAACCCATGTTGCACAGTCAGGACGTAGAACAAAAATATTACTGGTCCAATTCTTACCAGTCACCACACCTCACAGGATTAAATCCGCCCCCTGTATTGACCCCGCTATAGGTGGGGTAGCCGAAAAATAGCCCACCGCAATCTTATTACTTTGCGGGGCTTTATATGTCTTCTAGTTTAAATCAGCGTATCCATGCTATTGATCAGCATACGCGAAAAAATCGTATTCAATTGTCATTGAAGTGGTCAGTGTTGGCACTTGCCTTAACTACTGCCATTTTGAGTCCATCCATTGCCGCAGAATCTTTACTGGATGCGAATCAGCAGCCTATAAGTAATGCTGCACAACGCAATCTGAATTTTGAACAAATTTTGCAGGATGTGAAACGATATCAGGCTGGCACGGGGGTGTGGCAAACACAGCAAGGAATTGCTGAGGCCAATGTAAAACAAGCAGGTTTATGGTCGAACCCAAGTTTCTCAATTCAGCAAACCGACTTTAGATCAGGTAAAGATAAAGAGTTAGAGTTTGGTGTTTCACAGAAATTGGATATTTTTGGTCAACGGCGGGCTGCCGTCAAACTTGCGGATGTACAGGCATCTCAAGTGGGCCTTAACCAAGAGCTATATAATGCGCAACTTGAGTTAGCAGTCAAATATCTGTGGTCGCAAGTGGTGGTGTTAGAGTTGGAACATGATGTGGTTCAGGCACAGTTAAAAACCAGCCAGGACACTTTGGATGCAACGCGCTTAAGACTCAAAGCGGGCAGCATTGCGCAGGTCGATTTAGATCGTACCTTGATGGCGCATATTGAAAATCAAAGGTTATTTCAACAAACCGAACTCTCTTTAGCCACTGCAAAGCGTCAATTGGCGAATCTGTGGGGCAGTACCGATAACCGCTTCTCTACTCAGGCAAGCAATGTCTGGCCACAACAAAATGATTTGCAAGATTATTTGCAGAACAATTTATTTGAGCGTGCTATTCAACTCGATATAGTGCGTCAAAAAGCCAATATCGATTATTTAAAAGTATCCAACCGACCAAATCCAACCGTCAATTTAGGCATGGTGCAAAGCAAAAGCGCGGAAACCAATTCGACGGATAACAAGTTTAGAGTGGGTATCGATATCCCTTTGAATATTTTTAATCGTCAGCAGTATTCATTGCGGATTGCCAATGCCAAACAAGATTTACTGGTCAAACAGCAACAGTTTTACAAACAGCAAAACTTGAATGCCATTCAGACCTTAACGGCAGAGTTGGCAGGGTTGAAACAACAGTTCGATCTCGTCAATCAACGACAAATTCCATTGTCTGAAACGGTGCAAGAGAAAATGCTGCTCGGTTTCAAAGTTGGTAAATATGCCATTACCGATGTGCAGCAAGCCACCATGCAATTGCAAGATCAACGTTTAAATAAAGTGCAGTTACTCAAGAACGCATGGCAAAAGCAAATTGATGCAGAAAGTTTAGCACTGGGCATTGAGCCGAGTATGGTGAGTTCAAGTGATGCCTTAAATCAGATTAATCAAACCCTTTGGAAAGATACCAATAACCTTCCCGCTGTAGTAGGAGCAGAATAATGTCGACAAATAAATCTAAAAAGCAGTGGTTTTGGGTCATTCTGGTTGTTGCCATTGGCTTAGTCCTGAGCGCGTTATTATTTTTTACGGGCAAGAATAAAGCCAGTGGTGATACAGCAGCAGCGGCTGATAGTCATGGCGAAGGTGAGGAAGGACATACAGAAGGTGAAGCTGGGCAGGCTCAGGAAAGTGAGGAAGGTAGCTTAAATCTAAGCCCAAAACAGATGACTGAATACGGGGTCAAACTGGCTCAGGTTGGTGTGGGCGAAGTCGGACAGCAATTCGCGTATCCTGCCAAGTTGGTCACCAATACCGATCAGCAAGCGCATGTTTCAGCGACCTTTGCTGGACGTGTGGAAAGTGTCAATGCGGTACTCGGTCAACAAGTTAAGAAAGGGCAAGTGTTAGCCACTCTATTTATTCCTGACTTGGTGGATCAACAAGCCAATTTAAGTATTGCTAAAGAAGCTTTAACGCTTGCCCAACAAGATTATCAACGTGAAAAGCAACTTTGGGAACAAGGGGTTTCTGCACGTCAGGATTATCAACGTGCCTACAATGCCTATCGTCAGGCACAGATTCAGGTACAAGCTGCGCGTAGCCGTTTATCTGCCTTGGGCGCATCCAATGGCAGTCAAGGGCGCTATGTCTTGACCGCACCTTTGAGCGGTGTGGTGAGTTTGAAAGATATTGTAGTGGGTGAGCAAATTACCGCTGATAAGCAGTTATTTGTGATTGATCAGCTGGATCAACTCTGGATTGAGTTTATTTTACCGAGTGTGAATAACATCAATGTCCAACCGGATCAGCAGATCGAGTTTAAGTCGCTGCAAACCAATAATAGCTTTAAAGCACAAATCCAGACTTTGACCACTGCAGCAGATACCCAGACAGGTCGTTTGCAGGTGCGTGCCAAAGTGTTAACCCCAGCCAAAGAATTACGACCGAATTTGATGGTAAATGTGTTGTTAGATGGCACCGATAAGAAGCCTGTACTTCGTGTTGCCAAAGCGGCGATTCAGCAGATCGAGGGTAAAGCCACGGTTTTTGTCGCTAAGCAAGAAAAAGATCAAATGCATTTCACCCCAACACCTGTACAACTGGGTAATTACTCAAGTGATGGGCAGTGGGTGGAAATCCAATCGGGTCTGACTGAAAAGCAACAATATGTCAGTCAAGGCAGTTTCCTTTTGAAATCTGAGATTGAAAAGGGAGAGGCTGCGCATGGACACTAAAGATAAGTTGCAGCTTCCTCCTGCGGAAGGTCTGTTTGATCGGATTATTCAGTTTTCAATCCGCAATGCGATTTGGGTCATGCTGTTTGTGGTGGCATGGATCGGGGTCGGCATTTATAGCTACCAAAAACTGTCGATTGATGCCGTACCTGATATTACTAACGTACAGGTACAGATTAATAGTCAGGCAGGTGGATTCACTGCACCTGAAGTTGAACAACGGATTACTTATCCGATTGAAAATGCCATGTCGGGTATTCCCAACTTGGAACAAACCCGTTCGATCTCTCGTTATGGCTTGTCCCAAGTCACGGTGATTTTTAAAGATGGTACCGATATCTACTGGGCGCGCCAGTTGATTAACCAGCGCTTACAGGAAGCCAAGAGTGCGTTGCCTGATGAGATTGATCCGCAAATGTCACCGATTTCAACGGGTCTGGGTGAGATCTATCAATGGGTGATCAAGGCTGAACCGAATGCCAAAAAGGCCGATGGTACGCCTTATCAGGCCATGGACCTACGTGAAATTCAGGACTGGATCGTTCGTCCTCAATTACAGCGTGTGCCGGGTGTTGCAGAAATCAATACCATTGGGGGATATAACAAGACCTATGTGGTTTCTCCTGATCTGAAACGTTTACAGCAATTGCAAATTCCCTTAACCGACTTACAAACCGTATTAACCGAAAATAATGAAAACCGTGGTGCGGGTTTTATTGAAGAAAATGGTCAGCAGCTTACGGTACGTATTCCGGGAATGTTGAAAACCGTACAAGATATTGAGAATGTCACGGTTAGTACCAAGAATGGTTTGCCGATCCGTGTTGCTGATGTTGCAACGGTTTCGATTGGACATGATCTGAGAACCGGTGGTGCCACCTATAACGGTGAAGAAACCGTACTGGGTATCGCGATGATGATGATGGGTGAGAACAGTAAATCCATCGCTCAAGCACTCGACAGCAAAATGCAGGAAATCAAACGTTCATTGCCTGAAGGGGTGGTGGTCGAAACCGTCTATAACCGCAGTAACTTGGTTGATAAAGCCATTAAGACGGTGGCGAAGAACCTGATTGAAGGTGCAATCTTGGTGATTGTAATCCTGTTTGTATTCTTGGGTAACTTCCGTGCAGCATTGATTACCGCCTGTATTATTCCCTTATCCATGCTGTTTACCCTGACAGGGATGGCGGAGCAGAAAATCAGTGCCAACTTGATGAGTTTAGGCGCATTGGACTTCGGGATTATCGTCGATGGTGCAGTGGTGATTGTCGAAAACTGTATCCGACGGCTGGCAGAAGCACAACACCATAAAGGCCGACTCCTGACCCGTTCAGAACGCTTTACCGAAGTCTTCTTGGCGGCAAAGCAAGCACGACGTCCGCTGATCTTTGGACAAATCATCATCATGGTGGTGTATTTGCCTATTTTTGCACTGGCTGGTGTGGAAGCGAAAATGTTCCATCCAATGGCGATGACGGTGGTCTTGGCCTTGATCGGTGCCATTATTTTATCGGTGACTTTCGTTCCAGCAGCAGTAGCGCTATTTGTTACTGGCGAGGTCAAAGAGAAAGAAAGTCGCTGGATGGCGACGTTAAAAAGCAGTTATGAAAGCCTACTGGATAAAGCTTATGCACTACGTTATGTGGTGGTGGCCGGCGCAGTTACCATTCTGGTCTTAACCGCTGCGATTGGCTCGCGTGTCGGTAGTGAGTTTGCGCCACAACTGAGTGAAGGAGATTTTGCTTTACAGTTAATGCGTGCACCAAGTACTGGAATTGAAGAGTCACTGAAAATTCAGGAAAGTGTTGAGAAGCAATTACTCGCAGAGTTTCCAGAAATCAAAGCAATCTTTGCTCGAACCGGTACAGCTGAAGTGGCAACGGATGTGATGCCACCGAATATTTCGGATGCCGTGGTGCTATTAAAACCGCGTGATCAATGGCCTGATAAATCGGAAACCATTGACGAGCTTCGAAGCAAAATGTTGGCCTACGTTGAGAAAATCCCAGGCAACAACAGTGAGTTTTCACAACCGATTGAACTACGTTTTAACGAATTGATTTCAGGGGTACGTAGTGATATTGGGGTCAAAATCTTTGGTGATGATATGCAGGTTCTGAACCAAGAGGCTGAAAAAGTTGCCCAAACGCTACGAACCATCACAGGTTCGAGTGAAGTGAAGGTTGAGCAAACCGATGGTTTACCTTTACTCAATGTCGATATTGACCATGCATTGGCTGCGCAATATGGTTTATCCGTGAAATCCATTCAGGACTTGGTCGCTGCCAGTATTGGTGGACAAAGTGTTGGACAGATTTTGCAGGGTGACCGTCGTTTTGATTTTGTGGTGCGTTTGGATGATGTGATGCGTACGCCGCAGCAATTGGCCATGCTGCCGATTCAACTGCCGAATGGTGGCTTAATCAAACTGCAAGACGTGGCAAAAGTGGAGAATATTTTAGGCTTGGCACAAGTCAGCCGTGAAAATGGCAAGCGCCGTGTTGTGGTCACCACCAACGTACGAGACCGTGATTTGGGCTCATTTGTGGGTGAGATGCAGCAGAAATTATCTCAGCAAAAATTACCAAGCGGTTATTGGCTTGGTTATGGCGGTCAGTTTGAAAATCTGGCCTCGGCAAAAGCCAGAATGCAGATTGTGGTGCCATTGGCATTGCTGATGATCTTCGTTCTGTTGATGGCGGTATTTAATAACTTTAAAGAAAGCTTGCTGGTGTTTAGTGGCGTGCCATTTGCCCTGTCGGGCGGTTTGGTGGCGCTGTGGCTACGCGATATTCCCTTGTCGATGTCTGCAGGTGTCGGTTTTATTGCACTCTCGGGTGTCGCAGTGCTGAATGGTCTGGTGATGCTCAGCTTTATTAAAGAGTTGCGAGAGAAATATGATATTCATTATGCCACATGGCATGGTGCGGTATTACGTTTACGCCCTGTTTTAATGACCGCTTTTGTTGCATCGCTTGGCTTTATTCCAATGGCGATTGCCACGGGCACAGGTGCAGAAGTTCAGCGTCCACTGGCGACTGTGGTGATTGGTGGGATTATTTCATCGACTTTACTGACCTTGCTGATTTTGCCAGTGGTGTATCGTTGGATGAATGAAGCCAAACAGGACAAACGTCAGGAAAGTGCAATTTAATCTGTTTATGCTATCTTCTTAATGAAGCACTTTATTAAGAATAATCTGAACCAGCCAAAGCGATTTTCGCCTTGGCTGACTTTAAGACTGCAATAGGTCTTATTCAATTATGATAAGGAGTCCAACATGGGTGGACATCAAGGGCATGACCATAGTCATGCAGCGGTCACTGAAGGTAATATCAAAAAACTCACCATTGCGCTGATACTAACTTCAACCTTCTTAGTGGTCGAAGTGGTTGCGGGTTTAATCACCCAGAGTTTGGCGTTACTGTCTGATGCAGCACATATGTTTACCGATGCGGCTGCATTAGCGATTGCTTTAGTGGCGATTAAAATTGCCAAACGTCCTGCAGATAACAAGCGTACTTTTGGCTATCAGCGTTTTGAGATTCTGGCAGCCTTATTTAATGCCTCGATGCTGTTTTTTGTGGCCATGTACATTCTGTACGAAGCTTACCAACGCTTTACGCAACCGCCTGAAATTCAAAGTGTGGGTATGTTGATTGTGGCGAGTTTGGGCCTAGTTATTAACTTAATTTCCATGAAACTGTTAATGTCCAGTGCTGCCGAAAGCCTGAATATGAAGGGTGCATACTTGGAAGTGTTGAGTGATGCATTGGGTTCGGTGGCTGTCATTGTCGGTGCCGTGGTGATCTATTTCACCAATTGGTATTGGGTTGATACCATTCTTGCAGTTGCGATTGGTTTCTGGGTATTGCCGAGAACGTGGATTCTGCTCAAGCAGAGTATCAATATCTTGTTGGAAGGTGTGCCAGAAGAGGTCGATATTGAAAAGTTACGCAATGATCTACTGGGATTGGATGGCGTTGAGAGTATCCATCAGTTAAAGGTCTGGGCGATTACCTCAAAGAATATTCATTTGACCGTGCATCTGTTTGCGCCGAGAGCTGATCGTAATCAATTGCACCGTGCTGCGATTGAGATGTTATCGCATGAGCATGGCATTGCTGAAGTGACCTTGCAAATTGAAGATGATGAAGAAATGAATTGCCAGCATACCCATCAACACGATGAGAAAGCTGAACAAGATCCTTCACATCAGCATTAAGCTGATGTGAATATTTTTTGGATAATAATTAATTCTGCCATTCGTTGTTGCAGTCACGGCATTTCCAATGTTTTTGTGCCTGCATAAACGCTTGCATTGAAATTTTAAAATCAGGTAGATCACGCCAGAATAAAACCCCTGCAATCACACAGATTACAAAAACCACGACGGTCGCAATTTGCAGACCTTGGCCGGCACCATTGCCAAAAATCCACATCGCAACGCTAATCAAGACCAAAATTAATAAAATAAAAATGGCAGGAACCAGAAGCACCAAACTTTTTGGTACATTCGGACGAGGGCTGTTAGCACCCTGACTGACAGGCATAATTTTCACGCTTTGACATTTAGGGCAACGGTATTGCATATAGGATTCCTATTCTGTTTTGTCCATTTTAGCGAAAATTATGCAAAAGCAAAAATCTTGAGCCTTTCAAATACATAAATTTACTTATTTGATTGTTTATCCTGTCCCTAAGCCGATGTTTAGATTTGCCTAAAAACCTTGCGACAGCTCGTCTAAAGCCATTCGCAAAAGTCAGGGCAGTCTGCTAAGTTGCAAGATGAGTGGGTTGAATAATGCGAAAGGAAACGCATGTTAAGCACCAAGATTCTAAAGTTGCGTTTATCCCGCATTCAGAAGGGAAAAGAGCATCTCTCTAGCCAAGATAAGTTGATGTTGGTGACGATGCAAAGCCCTGATCTCAGTGCGCATTTCCTGCTGCGTTTATTTAAGGTGACTTTACCCAAGCAATGGCAATTCAGGCATGAGAATGATGAAGATATTGTCTATGCCAGCCAATTGATCCAGTTAATTGAAGATGAGCTGCTGAGCGCTTATGAGACGCATGCGCGTAAATATGCATGGTATGAGCAGTGTTTGGTTTATCGTCTGAAGTTCATTGTGAAACAGCCAAATCAACAACACATCAATGGCTATCTACGTCAGTTGGATCGCTGTCTAGATCAACAACCGAAAATTGATCTTTTGCATTATTTCCAGCAACATTATCCAAGTGCGCAACATGCGATTGCACTGGCCAAAGCCTACGCAGGGGCAGCACAATACGGTCAAGCAATTGAATACTATGAATGGGCGGCACAACAATCGCAGCAGCGTAATGAAACTGCCTTTTATGCTTATATTGACTGTCTGTTGAGTCGCAATCATCCTGAATATCAGCCACGGCTGAGTGATGTTGAATATGCGCTGTATCTGTTGCTCCATCATCTGAAACCGATTGACCAGAAAAATCAGAGCCAGCGATTACAGCGTGCGGTCAGTTTGTTGTTACCCGAGTCGATACTGCGGACACGAGCTGCAAATACCAATTTATTGGCAGATATGGGGCGTGGCCTAAATTCGCTGGGGAAACCCTTAAATGGTATTTTTGGCGCTAAGCCATCGCATATTCCTTTTAGTCAGGACGTGATTGCAACCGCACCACAGCTTTTAACAGCGCAGCATGTGCTCACAAGTTTGGATCAGCAGAACACGATGCAAGCCGCATGGCAGCATCTTTTGGAGCAAGGTTCGACCCGAACAGCGCGAGCCGATCCACCGCTGACTTGTTTATGGCAAGCTATCCAACAGAATGCAGAGATTTTGGGCTTATTACAGCAACCTGTTCAGTATGAGGTATTGTTTGATCAACTGACTGCAGTGGAATTAGAGTCAAACTACGATTTTGATCTGGGCCATATTCAGATCATCTTGCAACAAGGCTTGATGGTGTATTTGGGAGCTCTCCGTTTGAATAAACAACATCCTGAACGGAATGCACTGTATATACAGCGTGATGTGGTTGTTCAGGATATGATTGCTTTTGCAGTCTGGTTCAATCAGGAGGTTTTAACGGTATATCTGCAACAACAAAGCCAGCAGTTTGAGCAAGTGCGGAACGGATTAAGATTATTGGATGCATCGGCCTTAAGCAGTGGACTATTTGCCTTGCAGTTTGAAATGCAAAAACGTGTGCAGGATCTCGCTAATTGGATGACGCTAAAACTGGTGAAAGGCAATGAGTTTGAGCAGATGCAAGCCGCATGGGTGGCATTACGTGAACTATCAAATTTTGGCATTGGGCAGGAGAAGGTGCAGCAGCTTGAATTGGCATTGGCAAAATATAAAGCACTGCGTTTGAGTCAGATGCAGACGCTGAGCGTCGAAGATGGGCAGGCACCTATTCAAGCTGATGAGTCATAGAATTTTATGTAAAAGCGATGTTGGTCTGAAGCAGCAAATAATTTGAAGCGATGCAACAAAAAGACGCAAATCGCAGCGCAGAGCATGCTAATCTACAGAAAAACATCTAATAAGTTCAGAAAGCAGATTGATGCTCATAAGAAATGAGCCTGTAAGAAAGGGAAGAGGGAGAGCATCTTGAATCGACAAGATGATAAAAAGGCGATGTTCGATATTATGCCAGCGGATGCGGAAGTCTCAGCTGAGAAACCATCATTATCACGTCGACTGATCAATAAAACATTACAGCATGCACAGGATGCAGTGGAATTTGCCAGCGATACTTCACGCAATATTGCGGGTGTGGCAGATGCAGCACTAGATGCCTTGGATCATGTCACCCATCACACCAAACGTGGTGTCGAAGGGGTGCGTAATACGGTACGTGATATGGTCTCGGAGACCAGTGAAGCGGCACGTCAGGTTGCTTTAGCCATGGCGAGAGCTTCTTTGGGGAAAAGTAGTCTGACCCTATATTTACCCGAGATGTTGCTGAATAATCAGATTCGCAAGCGAATGGATCGTAGTGAAATTGACGATATTAAGATTGAGTGTGGTAATGACCGTTTCCATATCGAACTAGATGGGCACTATCGTCGTTTTCTGTATCGTCTTTCACTCGAATTTAATGTCTTAGAGTGTCGTATTGGGCAGGAAAAGTATTTGCGTCTGCGCCAAGTCGATGAGCATCTTGATCTACAAATTCGCCATGGTGGCACCCTGACCAATTGGGCGGCACGTCGTGTTGGTAATGTGAGCTTTGAGTTAATTAATTCTTTGCCAATTCCATTCTTAATCAATCATCTGATTCGTGATGTGCCAGGTATTCAAAAAGAAGGACATCGCTTGTGGTATATCGATTTGGAAGAAGCGGGCTTTATTGATTTCATTAATAACCGTTCGTGGATGGTAGATAAGTTATTAAACCTGACTGATTTTAGTATTTTGCCAGGTTTAAATATTTTGCAGGAAAGCCGTGAGTTGGTACAACAACTGGTTGATCAATTCGAGATCCGTGGTTTGCGTGTGCAATCTGGACGTCTAGAAGTTCAGGTCGGGATTGGAACTGAATAGGCAATAAAAAAGCCACTGTCAATGCAGTGGCTTTTTCAGAATTTGGCGTCCCTACGGGGATTCGAACCCCGGTTACCGCCGTGAAAGGGCGATGTCCTAGGCCTCTAGACGATAGGGACATATCTGAGGAAATTTACCTGAGCATCGTATGTCAAACATATTGATTGCTAGGCCTAAATTCTCGGCAAAGATCTTGTCTTTGCTTTTCCTCGAATTTAGTGGCGTCCCTACGGGGATTCGAACCCCGGTTACCGCCGTGAAAGGGCGATGTCCTAGGCCTCTAGACGATAGGGACGTTTCAGAGGTGGGCGTATATTAGGGTGAATTAGATAGGGTGTCAAACACTTTTCTGAATAAAATCTAAAAAAAGTGGGTAAGTGTCTAAAAATAAAACATGTTGCGGAATAAATAATCAAAAATAAGCAGTTAAGCAAAAAATACCGAGAAAATACTGTTTTTAACAGATATAAAAAAATGCAGTCTGAGCTGCATTTTTTTGGCGCTTTACTTATTTACGATGACGATAAAAAACGTAATGACTTAAATAGCAGGCTGCAATAAACAATAAGCAGCCAATAAAGCCCGCTTGCATTTCAGGATCTGCGGCCATACTCAAACCGGTAATAAAACAGAAGATAAAGCCTAAGATCGGTACAATCGGATAAAACGGAGCAGCAAATTTCAAATCCTTTGCTGTATGACCTGCTTTATACCATTGGCGTCTGAAATTAAATTGACTCCAGCAAATACTCATCCATACGATGACCATGGTAAATGCGGCAACACCCAGTAAATTCTTGAAAATCGTTTCAGGTGCAAAATGTTCTGATAACAAACCGGGAATCGCGCCAAACATGGTGACTACAAGTGCAATAATCGGGGTGCCACTTTTTGATAAGCGTGAGAATACACTCGGAAGTTGGCGTTGATCAGACAAAGACCACATCATGCGTGATGCAGCATAGAGACCTGAGTTGGCAGCAGAAAGGAGTGCGGTAATAATCACGAAACGGATAATGTCATCGGCATAAGGAATACCAATGTAGTTAAATACCGTCACGAAAGGACTGCTACTTACCCCTTCACCCCCTAAGCCCGCGACTTGGAATGGCAGTAGGGCACTGATCACAATGATGGTACCCACAAAGAAAATCAATAAACGCCAGATCGCGGCATTGATTGCCTTGGGTACATTTTCAGCTGGATCTTTGGTTTCACCTGCGGCAACACCAATTAATTCGGTACCTGAAAAGGCAAAATTCACAATCAGCATGGTGGTAAAGATCGGAATCAGGCCTTGCGGGAACCAGCCGTGTGCGGTCAAGTTATGGAATAAAGGTGCTGACTCATAACCATTGAACGAAATCAAACCGAAAATTGCCAATAAACCTAAAATGATAAAGGCAATCACGGTCACAACTTTAACCAGTGCAAGCCAGAATTCAGATTCGGCGAACATTCGGGTTGAGGTGAGGTTGAGCCCTAAAATGGTGACTGCAAAGATAATGGTCCAAATCCACATGGAAATATGCGGAAACCATTCCTGCATCAGCAATGCCGCAGCGGTAAATTCTGTACCGAGGGTTGCGGTCCACGTGAGCCAATAGACCCAAGAAATCATATAACCTGTGCCTGGACCAATATATTTTTGAGCGTATGCACCAAAAGATCCAGCAACAGGCATGTGTACAGCAAGCTCACCTAAGCAGAGCATGACCATATAGGCAATTAAACCACCTAATACATAGGCAATAATTGCGCCCACAGGGCCGGTTTGAGCGATAACTTCACCAGAACCTAAAAATAAACCTGTACCGATTGCACCGCCTAAAGAAAGCATAACTAAATGGCGAGTGCTCATGGCACGTTTTAATGTTTTTGATTCTGAATGCGTATTCGAGTTGGAAGATTGCATACGACAATTTGTCCAAGCATAGAGAAGCGGCTATTTTATGGAAAATTCGAAAATGTGCAATCTGATTGAGAAAGATTGTGAGAAAAATATAATTATTAGATAAGAATATGGCGTCCCTACGGGGATTCGAACCCCGGTTACCGCCGTGAAAGGGCGATGTCCTAGGCCTCTAGACGATAGGGACAGATGAGGCAACACATAAAACACTAAAATCTAGCTTTCATCTCGGTCACGTGTTGTGATTTCGAGAATCTGGTGGAGCCAAGCAGGATCGAACTGCTGACCTCTACAATGCCATTGTAGCGCTCTACCAACTGAGCTATGACCCCAGAATGTGTGAGCGCAATATTAGGGGGAATGCGCTCACACGTCAATCATTAAACTGAATTAAGTCTCACTATTTGCATCATTTTTCGGCAATTTTAGTGATTCATTGAGCTTTTCCCAAACTTTCAGCTCTTTCTTGCTTGGTCCACCGACAAGTTCTAGGGCATGACGTAAACGTGCAAAAGTTAAATCAGGACCCAGCGTGACCATTGCTTGCATGACCGGGGTTGAACTGGTCGAACCTGCAATCGCAATAAAGAAGGCTGGCATGAAATCACGTAATTTGATTTCCATCTGATTCGCCAAGTCCATCAAGGTTTGGCTAACCGTGTCATTGTTCCAAGTAAACTGACTTTCTAAGCGCCAAATCGCAAATTGTAAGCTTTGACGAACTTGTTCTTCGGTCAATTTTTTGCTTTCAAACTGTTCTTTGCTGATTTGTGGCATATGGTTGAAGTAAAAACCTGCCCAATTCACGGCTTCAGAGAGTAAATTAATACGCGGTTGAATCGCAGCAGCAATATCTTCAAGGGTTTGGCGATCACTTTTCCAGGCCAACAAACGGTCTAGAAGTTGTCCAGGTGTCAATCCTTTGATCCACTGACCATTAAGCCAGTTGAGTTTTTCAACATCAAAGATTGGGCCGCCCAACGAAACACGTTGTACATCAAAATTTTGGATCATGTCTTCTAGGGTGAATACTTCACGTTCATCCGGCATTGACCAGCCCATACGACCAAGATAGTTCAACAAGGCTTCTGGCAGAACACCGATATCGCGGTAATAGTTGATTGAGGTCGGATTCTTACGTTTCGACAGTTTTGATTTATCAGGGTTACGCAATAGCGGCATGTGGCACAGCGTTGGCATGTCCCAACCAAAATATTGATACAGTAGTTGGTGCTTCGGTGCAGACGGCAACCACTCTTCGCCACGCAACACATGGGTGATTTCCATTAAATGGTCATCGACCACATTGGCTAGGTGGTAGGTTGGTAAACCATCCGTTTTGAGCAGCACTTGCATATCGACTTGCGCCCATGGAATTTCCACTTCACCACGGAGTAAGTCATTAATTTTACAAATGCCTTCCTCTGGTACTTTCATACGAATTACATGTGGCTCATCCGCAGCGAGACGGCGTTGAACTTCTTCTTGTGAGAGTTTTAAACCACGACCGTCATATTTCGGTGTTTCGCCACGCGCTTGTTGCTCAGCACGCATTTGATCAAGTTCTTCTGCGGTTGCAAAACAATAGAAAGCATGACCTTTTTCAACCAGTTCCAAAGCGTATTGCTTATAAATCCCCATACGTTCTGATTGGCGATAAGGGGCATGTGGGCCACCCACATCTGGACCTTCTGACCAGTTCAAACCTAACCAGCGTAAAGAATCTAAAATCATTTTTTCAGATTCAGGTGTTGAGCGAAGTTGATCCGTATCTTCAATACGTAAAATAAACTCACCGCCGTGCTGTTTGGCAAAACATAGATTAAATAACGCAATATAAGCTGTGCCTACGTGTGGAAAACCAGTAGGAGACGGCGCAATACGGGTACGAACTTTCATAAATGATCGGAGCTTAAATTTAAATTGAAATGATTATAACGAAAAAGCCTAGTCACGGCATGACTAGGCTTGATTTAAATATGTGAAGGGGCACAAATTTAAAATTTAAGAGGTATGCGGTTGGAATATGGTTTGAACGAAACGTGAAAAGCGCTCATGCTGGCTAGCAAAGAACGTTTGTGTTGGAGTGGTACGAATCGTATTCAGCATTTTTAATTCATCATCTGTCGATGGCAACATGCTGGTATTGCGTTTTTGTTGATCAAGCGCTTTAACAATCAGGCTGGCAGAAGATTTATCAATGCTTTTTATGTTATTGCTTTCTTTAATTGCCGCTGCATGTCCCATCTGAACAGAAGCCGCCAAAAATAAGCTTAAGCCTAGTGCTTTTTTCAATTTTAATGCTCGCATTGCTCACATCCCCTTCATGATTTTGAGTCTACAAGACTAACCAAACAACTATAGTATTGCTTTAATAATACGATTTAAACATAAATCTTAATAAAAAAGTATAACTACGTCACACTTTTTACAAAAATATTAAAATTTGACACATGCTGCCATGTATTTATAGCAAAACGGCTACTTTGTATACAAGTGAAATTTAGCAAGCAAATGTGTAGAAAAAGTGGAGAATGATAATTTTTCTCATTTTAACTGCAAAATACAAGAGATTACAGTGAAATTATCATCATAAGTGTTTTCAGGCATATCTAAAAAACAGAATAGTAACTCATATATTGATATAACTGTATGATTGTAAAATATTTTCAAGTAAATATAGTGAACACAAACGGGGTGAAATGAGAAAGAATAAATGAAAACAGTCATCGCAGCAGCGTTACTGGCTTTGGGTCTGAATAGTGTGGCACAAGCAGCAACCACTTTTTTAAATGTGTCCTACGATCCGACGCGTGAGTTTTATCAAGAATATAATCAGGCATTTGGCCAGTATTGGAAAAAGCGAACAGGTCAAGATATTGACTTTAAACAATCACATGGCGGTTCTGGTAAACAGGCGCGTTCAGTCATCGATGGTCTACAAGCAGATGTGGTGACTTTGGCTTTGGCCAATGATATTGATGAAATTGCTAATGCGGGTTTAATTCGTAAAGACTGGCAAAAACAATTTAAAGACAATTCAGCTCCGTATACTTCAACAGTGGTGTTCTTGGTGCGCAAAGGCAACCCAAAAAATATCCGTGACTGGAATGATTTGACCAAGCCTGGTGTAGAAATCATTACCCCGAATCCGAAAACAGGAGGGGCGCCGCGCTGGATCTATTTGGCAGCATGGGGGTATGCGATCAAACAACCTGGGGGTAACGACGCTAAGGCTCGTGAATTGGTGAAAAAACTCTATCAAAATGTCAAAGTTTTAGACTCAGGTGCACGTGGCTCTTTAACCACTTTTGCTGAGCGAGGCATTGGTGATGTGCTGCTATCATGGGAAAATGAGGCATTATTGGCAACTCAAGGTTTAGGTAAAGATAAATTTGAAATTGTGTATCCATCAATTTCGATTTTGGCAGAACCTTCGGTGGCTATTGTTGATAAAACGGTCGATAAAAATGGCAATCGTCAGTTAGCGCGTGGCTATTTAAACTTCCTTTACTCTCCGTTGGGCCAGGATTTGGCCGCGAAATATTATTTCCGTCCGCGTAATCCTCAAGTCGCTGCAAAATATGCGCAGCAATTTCCAAAGATTAAACTCTTCAAGATTAATGATGTATTTGGGGGGTGGGCAAAAGCGCAAAAAACCCATTTCGTGAATGGGGCGATTTTTGATCAAATCTATGCGGAAAAACCATAAATCAGGTGTGTACTCAGTACACTGCTAAAATTGAAAAAGCAAATACTTACTGTATTTGCTTTTTTATTGACTGAAAAATGATAAGAAAACGGTTTTATCTATGAAAAGTTAAGAATTCTCTACAAAAAGTCGTTTGGTACTGGCATAAAACAAGGTGATAATGTGCAGTTACATTTTTAGCTGTTGATTCATTTCTTATGTCGCATATTTCTGTCTTACTTCATGAAACCGTTGATGGCGTATTGGCAGGCCGCGATACTGGTATTTTCGTTGATGCGACCTTTGGTCGAGGGGGACATACCAAACTATTACTGTCCAAATTAGATGCCAATGCGCGTGTCTATGCCTTTGATAAAGATCCACAAGCCCTTGAGGTTGCAGCACAATTAGAACAAGAAGATCCGCGCTTTAAAATCATTCACGCCAGTTTTGCTGACATTCAAGCCGAACTTGCCAATATTGGCATTACCGAAGTAGACGGGATCATGGCGGATCTTGGTGTTTCATCGCCACAGCTTGATCAGGCAGAACGTGGTTTTAGCTTCATGCAAAACGGGCCCCTAGATATGCGGATGGACAATTCGCAAGGGCCAACAGCTGCGCAATGGTTACTTGAAATCGAAGAAGAAAAACTGGCAAACATTATTTACCAATATGGTGAAGAACGTTATAGCCGTCGTATTGCTAAAGCGATTAAACTGGCAGGTGAAATGACCACAACAGCACAACTGGCAGAAGTGGTCAAAACAGCACATCCAAAGTGGGAAAAGCATAAACATCCTGCCACACGGACCTTCCAAGCGATTCGCATTGCCATTAACAAAGAGCTTGATGATATCGAGAGCTTTTTACCGCAAGCTGTCAGCTTGTTAAAAGCAACGGGGCAGTTGGCCGTGATTAGCTTTCATTCTTTGGAAGATCGTTTAATCAAACAGTTTATCCAAAAAGAATCGAGCTTACCTGAAGATTCGGGTTGGGGTATGCCTCAAGCACAGGTAGATACTCGACGTTTAAAGAAAGTCTCTCGTATTCGTGCGAGTGAAGCAGAAGTAAAAGCAAATCCTCGTTCACGTAGTGCATGGCTACGTGTGGCAGAGCGTCTAGAGCAAAAAGGCTGAGAATGAACAACAACAATGATGACGACGTGATATCAAGCAGTAAAAAGGGACTGAAAAAGGTTGCTGTTTATGCTGTGCTCGTTGCGCTGGTGTTCACCAGTGCAATGATGGTGGTATTTCAGGTGTTCGAATATCGTCATGATTATCGGGACTTGAGTGCATATATGCGTGAACGAGATGATCTAAACGCGGAATGGGGGCGTTTACTGATTGAGCAGCAAACCTTTGGGGCAACGGCCCAGATTGGTTCGCGTGCAGTGACGCAACTTCGTATGTTCTCACCACCTGCGACGCAGACGGTTGTGATTTCTTTACCTATGACTTCAAAGCAAGATAAATAAGGCATGCTGTATGGCAGATAAGCGAAGCAAACCAATACGAAAAAAACAGCAGTCCATTTCTGAAAGACCGACGCTTGCTTTGGATATGTGGCGATTTTACTTGCTTTGGGGCACCGTGCTGCTGTGCTTTGTGGTGCTGATTGCGCGTGCGTTCTATGTGCAGGTGGTCAATAAAGACTTTCTGCAAAATAAAGCCAATGCCAATATTTTGCGGACGGAGCGACTAGAGGCAATGCGTGGTGTGATCAGCGATCGCCACGGTGTGCCTTTAGCGATTAGTACGCCAATCATGAAAATCGTAATTGATCCGAGAGATTATTGGGAGACTAAGCAGCAATTTGATGAAATTACGGCTGAGCTAAAAAAAGATCCGAATAATCGAAAATTAAAACGTCAATTACCCGATAAAAATTTAAACCTTGATGAATTGGCCGATGCTGTTGGGGTTGATCGTGCAGATTTGAAAAAGCAAATGCAGGCACGCCCACGTTCACGCTATTTGGTCTTACAAAAAGAAATTCCACCACAACAAGCGGATTTGATTACCAAACGCAATTTCCAAGGCGTTTATGCTGAGAAAAGTTATAAGCGCTACTATCCGCAACCGCAACCGAATGCCCAGATTATTGGTTTGACCAATAGTGAGGGAGTGGGAATTGAAGGCTTGGAAATGCAACTGAACAAACAGTTGTCAGGGGTTGATGGTGAGCAAAAAATTATTCGGGATAAAAAAGGTAACCGTCTTAAAGTTTCAGAAGTCATTAAAGAAGTCGAGTCGGGTGAAAATGTCACCCTGAGTATCGACTCGCGTTTGCAATATATTATGTATCGTGAATTAACTGCTGCGGGCGTAGCCAATAATGCTCGCTCTGCAACGGCAATAGCGGTAGATGTCAAAACGGGTGAAATTTTGGCGATGACCAGTTGGCCATCGTATAACCCGAACGATAAAAATGGTCTCAGCAACAAAGATGCCATGCGTAACCGTGGCGCGATTGATATGTTTGAACCTGGTTCAACCATGAAGCCATTCACCGTAGCTGCGGCTTTGGAAAGTGGTAAATATACGCCGAATAGCATTGTGAATACTTCACCAGGTTCGATGCGTTTAGGCTGGCATACCATTCGTGATACACATAACTATGGTGCTTTAACAGTCTCAGGCGTGATTATTAAATCTTCGAACGTGGGTTCAGCTAAAATTGCCCTATCTCTACCCAAAGATACGGTACCTTCGTTCTTTAGACGTGCAGGCTTTGGTCATCGTTCGGCGGTGAAATTCCCAGGTGAAAGTGCTGGCCTACTCTATTCAGGCGATAAGCTGAATCCTTCCCAATTGGGAACCATGGCTTATGGTTATGGTTTGAATGCAACGATTTTGCAGGTTGCACAAGGCTACGCCATGTTGGCCAATCATGGTGTGCAAATGCCATTGAGCTTACGTAAGTTAGACAAAGCCCCTGAAGGTACGCAGGTCTTGGCACCGAAAATTGCGGATCAAGTCCTCACCATGCTTGAACAAGTGACTATGCCAGGCGGAACCGCGAAACAGGCGGTAATTCCAGGTTATCGTGTCGGTGGTAAAACCGGGACAGCGCATAAGTTGCGTGCCGACCGTAAAGGCTATTCAAACAGCGAATATCGTGCACTTTTTGCAGGGGTTGCGCCGATTAGTGATCCACGTTTAGCCATGATTGTGGTGGTGGAAAATCCACAAGGCCGTTATTACGGTGGTTTGGTGGCAGCACCAGTATTTGCGCGCATTATGCAGGAATCATTGCGTTTGCTTAATGTGCCTTTAGATAAGCCTCTTGATACTTCTATAAAATCCAATCCGTAGGTAGATTATGTCGATTCGTTTTCAACAGATACATCCGATCAACATCGATGCGGCTTGGTATACACAGCCTTTTCAGGGCTTTTGCCTAGACAGTAGAAAGGTTAAAGTGGGGCAAATTTTTATTGCCTTGAGTAGTTATAGTCAACCTGAAAAAACACGCCAATTTGCCCAGAATGCCATAGATGCTGGAGCATTGGCGATTATTAGCGAGACTGCTTTAGGTTTTGCGAATGAATGGGTGTGTCCAGATGTACGTTATTTGATGGGTGCATGGCAAAAACAATATTTGCAAGCCATTGATCCTGTACAAACCTTACGTGGTATCGCGGTCACCGGAACCAATGGTAAAACTACGATTTCACGTCTGATTGCAGAGTTGGTGAGTTCACAAGGCAAGGGTTGTGCCGTGATGGGCACCACGGGCAATGGAATTTTGCCAAATTTAACGGCATCGACACATACCACCTTGGATGCTTTGCAATTACAACAAGCCCTGCATGATTATGCTAAACAGGGGGCAAGCTTTGTGGCGCTGGAAGCCAGTTCACATGGTTTAGAGCAAGGTCGTTTGAACGGCTGTGAGCTTGAAATTGCGGTGTATAGTAATTTAAGTCGTGATCATCTGGATTATCACGGAACTTTAGAGGCATATGCTGAAGCCAAAGCCTTATTATTCAAGTTTACGAGCTTAAAAGCCGTAGTGATTAACTTGGATGATGCACATGCACATCTGATGCTGAATGCTGCGAAGGCTAATCCAGCACAACCTAAAATTTTGACTTATTCCTTAACCCAAGCGACTGCGGATTATCATATTGCGGATTTACAGTATCGCCTGAGTGGGGCAAGTTTTAGCCTGATCAGCCCGACAGGTTCATATTCAGTACAAAGTCCATTGCTCGGTCATTTCAATGTTGAGAATTTATTGGCCAGCTTGATTGCGGCTGAGTATGCGGGTTTTGCCTTGGCTGATTTAGTCCCGTTTGTACCGCAACTGCAAGGTGCACCAGGTCGTATGCAAGTGATTCAGGATGCAGAACGTCTATTTGTGGTGGATTATGCACATACACCTGATGCATTGATTCAGGTGTTGACCACATTAAAGCGTCATGTCACGGGGCAGCTTTGGGCGGTATTTGGTTGTGGTGGAGATCGTGATCGTGGCAAGCGTCCATTGATGACGCAGGCGGCACTTGATCATGCTAATCCTGTGATTCTCACATCGGACAATCCACGCACTGAAAATCCTGAACAGATTTTTGCCGATATGAAGCAAGGAATTCACTTTGCAGAACATGCGATGCATGAAATTCATGACCGTCGTGAAGCGATTAAATTTGTGGTCGCACAAGCTCAAGCGGGTGATATTGTAGTGATTGCAGGTAAGGGACATGAAAACTATCAAGAAATTGATGGGATTCGTCACTGGTTTGATGATGTGGTTGAGGTGCAGTCTGCGATTGCGGCACAGCCACATTCTGTCGATTCAGCATATTCTGCGCAATAAGCTTAAAAGGTAAATAAAGCATATGCATACTTCAACGACCAGTACCGTTCCATTACAACCTTGGACCGCAGAACAATTACAACAAGCGACCCAAGGCGAGTGGTTTCAGCACAATATTCCACAAGGTGAAATTAAACGTATTTTAACCGACTCACGTCATGCCGAAGCTGGTGATGCTTTTCTTGCCTTAAAAGGCGAACGTTTTGATGCGCATAATTTTGTGGCTCAAGTTGCTAATCAAGGCTGTCAAATTGCCATTGTGGAACATCCAATTGATGCGGATATTGCACAACTCATTGTAAAAGATACCCGTCTGGCTTTAGGTCAGCTTGGTGCTTATCGCCGTCAACAGAACTCACAACTCAAAGTGATTGCTTTGACAGGCAGTAGTGGTAAAACCACCACCAAAGAAATGTTGGGTAGTATTTTATCTAGTTTGGCACCAACCTTAATTACCCGTGGCAATTTAAATAATGATCTCGGTGTACCGATGATGTTATTGGAATTACGCCCAGAGCATCAATATGCCGTGATGGAGTTAGGGGCAAGTCATCAGGGTGAAATTGATTATACCTCGAATCTGGTACAGCCGCATGTGGCCGGTATTTTGAATATCGGCACTGCACATCTGGGTGAGTTTGGTGGGCGCGAAGGTATCTGCCGTGCTAAGTCTGAAATTTATGCGCATATCTTGCCTGAAGGGATTGCGATTGTCCCTGCGCAGGATGATTTTAGTGAAAGCATCCGTCAAAATGCACAAGCACATTCAATCTTGAGTTTTGGTGAAGGCGGTGATGTATTTGCAACCGAAGTTCAGTTGCATCCTCAATCGGCACAATTTAATTTGCATACACCACAAGGTGTGCGTACGGTGAATTTGCCGTTTGCAGGAGCACATAATGTCCAGAATGCCGCTGCAGCCACTGCATTTGCGCTCGCACTTGGTGTTGCGCTGGACGATATTGTGCAAGGTCTGGAACAGGCACAAGGAGCCAAAGGTCGTTTGAACTTCATTCAACACCAAAATCACCTGTTCATTGATGATACCTATAATGCCAATCCAACCTCAATGCGCGCAGCAGCACAGGTTTTGCTACAACAACAAGGCTTAAAAGTCATGGTGATGGGGGATATTGGAGAATTAGGTGATAGTAGTTGGCAGGAACATCATGATCTTGGAAAAGATTTGGCGACTTTGCCGCTTGATCAGTTGATCGTGGTCGGTGAATTTGCTGCCGCTGCACAACAAGGCTCAGCCAATGCAGCAAAATTACATGCCTTTGCCTCTCAAAAAGAAGCCTTACCGTTTTTAATTAATTTAGTCCAAACACATCAACCCCAGTCAATGAGTTTCCTGTTTAAAGGGTCTCGTTATACCCATATGGAAACGTTGATGGCTGACTTGATGGAGAAAATTTAAATGTTGTTATGGTTATTTGAGCAATTGGCGGACTATAACAGTTCGTTCCAGGTTGTTCGTTATTTAACATTGCGCTCTTTGTTGAGTTTGCTGACTGCCCTGACGATCGGATTGGCTTTAGGTCCAGTCATGATTCGTAAATTACAAGCATTAAAATATGGTCAGGCGGTGAGCTCTTTTGCACCTGAAAACCATGCCAAGAAAATGGGTACCCCAACCATGGGCGGGATTTTAATCCTGCTTTCGATCGGAATTAGTACCTTGTTGTGGGCAGACTTGTCCAATCCTTATGTCTGGATTGTGCTCGGTGTGATGGTGGTTTTTGGTGCAGTAGGTTGGGCCGATGACTGGATTAAAGTCCGTTATAAAGACAATGCAGGTTTACCAGCACGGAAGAAGTTCTTTTGGACTTCGGTGGCGTCGTTAGGCGCAGGTATTGCCTTATATGTGATTGCAAAACAACAAGACAGTGTAGAACATACGGCGAATATGCTGGATTTGTTGATTCCATTCTTTAAAAATCTCTCCATTCCGCTTTCAGCTATACCTTTGGGTTTGGCATTTATTGGGTTCACCTATCTAGTCATCAATGGGGCGTCGAATGCAGTCAATTTGACCGATGGTCTGGATGGCTTGGCGATTATGCCGATTGTAATGGTGGCGGCCGGTTTAGGGGTATTTGCGTATTTGTCTGGTGATATTCGTTTTGCCAATTATTTGCATATTCCTTATGTTAAATATACCTCGGAACTGGTGGTGATCTGTTCAGCTATGGTCGGTGCGGGTTTGGCCTTCCTTTGGTACAATGCACATCCAGCACAAGTCTTTATGGGTGATGTCGGTGCATTGGCACTTGGTGCAATGCTCGGTACGATTGCGGTGATGGTTCGTCAGGAAATCGTATTTGCCATTATGGGTGGTGTGTTTGTGATGGAGGCGATTTCGGTATTTTTGCAAATCGGTTCATTGCGGATGCGGAATAAGCGTGTGTTCTTGATGGCCCCGTTACATCACCATTATGAAAAGCAAGGTTGGAAAGAAACCCAAGTGGTGATCCGTTTTTGGATTATTACCATTTTCCTCGTGGTATTGGGCTTAATGACGCTAAAATTACGTTAAACCAAGATTCAAAAAGAAGCTGGTGATCACCAGCTTTTTTTATGTTTGGAGAAAATAGATGAGTTTGTTGATGTGTCCTGTTTGTCGCCAATCATTGAGTTTGGTCGCGAATTCTTGGCAATGTGAAAATGGACATCATTACGATATAGCCAAACAAGGCTATGTCAATTTGCATGTGGTGCAACACAAGCACAGTAAAAGCCCAGGGGATACACCCGAATCAGTATTGGCACGCCGTGAGTTTTTGCAGGCCGGTTTTTATCAACCTTTAAAACACGCAGTGGTCGCAATGTTACAGCAACTGCAACCTAAGGCCCTCTTGGACATTGGATGTGGTGAGGGATATTATACCAGTGCCATGCAAGCATACACCCAGCAATGTATTGGTGTGGATATTGCTAAAACAGCGGTACAACGTGCGGCAAAGTTAAATAACAAGGTAACTTGGGTGGTGGGCACAGGGGCGACATTGCCAGTTCAGGATCATGTACTGGATGTTTGTACCAGTTTGTTTAGTCCAATACCACAAGATGAAATCGTAAGAGTATTGCGTGATGATGGCTATTTAATTGTGGTGACCCCTGCACCAAAACATCTCTATGATTTGCGTGAAGCCCTATTTGAGCAAGTCAATTTACATGAGCCAGAGAAGTTTGTGCAGCAGTTGAATGCCCAGTTTGAGTTAAAGCAAGCACAGATCGTTAAAGCACCCATGCAATTGGATCAGCAAGCATTAAAGAACTTAATTGCAATGACGCCATATGCCTACAAAGCCAATCCTGAACGGCGTAAACTGTTGGAGCAAGCCCAGACCTTTGCGGCGACTGCCGCCTTTCAAATTTATCTGTTTCAGAAAAAAAAGAAGCCATCACATTGATGGCTTCTTTTTTATTTACTGTATTTGATTGATCAAATGCTCAATGTCATCCTTTTCCTTCGGTGGAGGTGCTGGGTTTGATGAGTTCGAGCCCATTGCTGGTGGTTGCTTTTTAGCAGGCACAATTGGTTGTTCATCAGTTGATGATGTTGTTCCAGGTAAGTCTGAAAAATCATTTTGTACTGAACGTGTTGGCGCTGGTGGTGCTGGACGATACAGTGGACGCGCCAGTGGTGGAGAGGCACGATATTCTTTTTTATCTTCGCTCTGCTGGATTTGTAACTTATCACGAGAGATCGGATCTTTTGCTTCTTTATCCAAACGTACCCATGCCGATGGGGTATCTTTTAAAGAGTTCCCCATAAAGTTGGTCCAGATCGGAAGCGCAGCAACGCCACCGTATTCGCGGCGACCGAGTGTGCGTGGTTGGTCAAAACCAACCCAAGCAATTGCAACTAATTTGCCATTAAAACCAGCGAACCATGCATCTTTGGCATCATTGGTGGTACCCGTTTTACCACCCAAATCATCACGGCCAATTTTCAAGGCTGCTCGACCTGTACCGTGCTGAATCACATCACGTAAGATGTTGGCCATATCATAGGCTGAGCTTGATTTTAAGATACGTTGTGCTTGACGGTAATCGCTGTTGGTTTTTGCAGTTTGTGCTGCATCGGCTGTGAGGAGTGGTGCTTCAGATGCTGCAGTTGCCTCATCTAAACTTTGGTTGGTGATCTCTGTGACTTGCTCTTTGGCTTGATCTTTGTCTGTGTCAGTCGCTTGCTGCTCCGTGCTTGCATTGGGACTGCTAATACATGGGATACATGCATATTCAGGTTTTGCTTCGTAAATAACTTTGCCAGATGCATCTTCAATGCGTTTAATAAAGTGTGGCTGAATGCGGTAACCACCATTGGCAAAGGTGGCATAGCCTGTTGCCATTTGAATTGGCAATACCTGAGGAGTCCCTAACGCAATAGTAAAGTTACGTGGAATTTGATCTTCTTGTAGACCGAAATCCATAAATAGTTGGCGAGTACGCTCAATGCCGACATTTTGTAATAAGCGTACTGAAACGGTATTTCGAGATAAATAAAGCGCACGACGTAAAGGAATCATGCCCAAATAGCGACCATCCGAGTTTCTTGGTGACCATTTACCAATGGTGATTGGACTGTCATTGACCATGCTATAAGGCGTCATGCCGCGTTCTAAAGCCAGTGCATAAACAAAGGGTTTAATGGTGGAACCTGGTTGTCTCCAACCTTGTATTGCACGGTTAAATTTCGATTGATAAAAGTTATAGCCACCAACAACGGCTTCGATTGCACCGTCATTCGGATTGATGGCAATCAGTTGACCTTGAACTTTTGGCACTTGCACCAAAGACCAAACGGTTTTACCTTCATTCGGACGTAAGCGAATAATATCTTTAACTTTGACAATCTGTGAGGCATTTGAAGGTGCGCCGCCAACGCTATTGGCATTGCGATAAGGACGAACCCATGACATCCCAGACCAGTTTACAGTCACTGTTGAGCCATCTTGCATCAAGGCATCAAAAGAGTTGTTATTGACTTTGATCACTTGTGCAGGATAAGTGTTGGCATAAGCCATAAATTGCTTCAAAGGTTTGTCGTGTGCTTCAGGGCCGCGCCAGCCATGACGACGGTCGTAAGCTTCTAAACCATCCTGCATTGCTTGTTCAGCATAGCGCTGGCGTTTGCTATCAATGGTTGTGTAAACCTTATATCCTGAGTCAACGGCTTGTTCGCCAAAATGTTCAACCAATTCGGAACGCACCATTTCACCGACATAAGGGAAAACATTGCTGACGGAACGATCGACCATGTTCAGATTGATCGGTTCTGCAACTGCTTGTTGATATTGATTTTGGTTGATATAGCCGAGTTGTAGCATACGACCTAAAATCCAGTTACGACGCTCAAGCGCACGTTCCGGATTGACTACAGGATTATACTTCGATGGTGCTTTGGGTAGACCTGCGATCATGGCCATTTGTGCAGTGCTGAGCTCATTAATATTTTTGTTGTAATAGACACGTGCGGCAGCCGCAATCCCATAAGCATTTTTACCCAAGAAAATTTTATTGACGTAAGCGGTCAGAATTTCCTGTTTTGTTAAGTTTTGCTCAATTTTACGTGCCAGAAACACTTCTGTTAGTTTGCGTCGAAGCGTTCGGTCTGGACTTAAATAATAGTTTTTTGCCACCTGCATGGTAATGGTTGAGCCCCCAGTTTGGACATCAGACCCTGTAACAGATTCAGTCAGTGCTCGCCCAAGCCCTTTGAAACTAATCCCATTGTGCTCAAAAAAGGATGAGTCTTCTGCTGCCAAAAAGGCGTGGATAAAAGAAGGAGGAATCTGTTCGTATTTAACAGGAATGGATAATTTTCCGCCGTATTCCGCAATTAACTGATTATCTGTCGTGTAGACTTGCAACGGTTTTAGTAAAGGCGCTTTTTTGAGTGAACTCATATCTGGCAGTGAAGGTGCAAGATAGAGATACATGCCATAAAATCCCATTGGAAGTGAGACTAAGATAATAATAACGATCAAAAAAAATGGGCGAACAATACCAGAACTGGATAGCTTTTTCATAATAAGTAAGTTTTAATAAGAGCGAATGGCAAACTAATTGTGGTCAGTATATCCTTTAGACATGCGGATTGTTAGATGAGTTATTGTATCCGTAGCAATTAAAGACCAAAACAAAATTAGTGTGTTGTATTTTTGGGGATAAAAAAATAAATAGGAAAGTACTGTGCTCAGGTTATATCGTAAACCAAATAAGGGGTTAGTGGGTGTCGATATTAGTTCGACAACTGTTAAGTTATTGGAGCTCTCTGTAAAGAACGGTAGATATTGGGTTGAAAGTTATGCAGTGATGCCATTGCCTGAAAGCAGTGTCGTGGAAAAAAGCATACTGAATCCAGAGGCGGTAGGTGATGCGCTTGAGAGAGTGGTCAACCTTGCCAATCCTCACACCACCAATGTCGCGATTGCAGTGCCAACATCGATGGTCATTAACAAGATCATTGAGATGGATGCTGACATGACGGATGAAGAGCGTGAAGTTCAAATCCGTATGGACGCTGAGCAATACATTCCGTTCCCATTAGATGAAGTCAGTCTTGATTTTGAAGTTTTGCCTGATCGCTTAGCGAATCCAAATCGGGTCAATGTTCTCTTGGTTGCAACACGTACCGAGAATGTCGATACGCGTGTTGAAGTTTTGGAACTGGCGGGCTTAACAGCAAAAATTGCAGAAGTTGAAAGCTATGCCATGGAGCGTGCATTCAGTGTATTTGCTGATACCTTGCCAATGGGTGCCAATACGGTGGGGATCTTAGATATTGGTCATACCATGACCACCTTGTCGGTAATGCAAAAAGGCAAGATCATTTATACGCGTGAGCAAGTGTTTGGTGGTCGTCAACTGACTCAAGATGTACAGAGTCGTTATGGTCTTTCTTTTGAAGAAGCGGGGCGTGCCAAGAAAGAACGTACCTTACCAGATGATTACGACACCGAAGTCCTCGAGCCTTTCTTGGATGCAGTGGTTCAACAGGCGGCACGTTCGCTCCAGTTCTTCTTTTCATCTTCACAATTCAATGAAATTGACCATATTTTGTTGGCGGGCGGGAATGCCAATATTCCAGGTCTAGCCAAGTTATTACAACAAAAGCTCGGTTATCGGGTCACCATTGCCAATCCATTTCTGCAAATGGGTTTTTCTTCTCAAATTGATATTAAAAAAATTGAAAACGATGCTTCCTCTTTGATGGTGGCATGTGGTTTGGCATTGAGGAGTTTTGATTAATGGCAAAGATTAACTTACTCCCTTGGCGTGATGAGCTAAGAGAACAAAGAAAGAAGCAGTTTGTCGCATTTTGTGTTGGGGTTGCTGCATTAGGGGTTGCATCGGTATTTTCGGGGTGGATGTATTTTGATCATAAACTTAATGATCAGGAACAAGCCAATCAATTGATTGTCAGTACCAACCAAAACTTAGATACGCAACTCAAAGCGCTGGACGGTTTACAAGAACGTCGTAACGCCATTATTGAACGTATGAAACTAATTCAGGGCTTACAGGGGCAACGTCCTGTTACAGTACGTCTGGTGGATGAACTGGTTCGAGTGACACCTCCCACAATGTACTTAACTAAGTTTAGCCGTATTGGGGACAAGTTCACGATTGAAGGTAAGGCAGAAAGTCCGAATACCGTGGCTGAACTGTTGCGTAATCTAGAGGCTTCACCTTGGTACCGTAATGCCTTTATGAATTCTTTCCTTGCTGTGGATGAAAACAAAAATAAAGACAAAACAGCAACCTCCTTGGTACCTCGTGTAGAGGAAAATTATGGCAGTTTTGTGGTCACTGTAGATCTGGGTGAGATCGGGACAACTGCGGAAGCTACAGCAACGTCAGAAGCAGCCGCATCAGGGGTAGTCGGGGTGGCAAAATGAAGTTAGATAAAGCTGATGATTTAAATCAAGACACTGTTGCGATCAAGAAAAAGAAGATGACGGTCGACCAATTCTTCCAACAGTTTAATACCTTGGATATGAATAACTATGGTAGTTGGCCGCTATCGGTCAAAATTACCTGCTGGATTTTCGTATTCTTGGCGGTTATTGCATTGGGATATTTTGTGGTGATCAAGTCGCAACTTGAATCGATCGCAAATGCAGAAGCTCAAGAACAAAGTTTGCTGAATGAGTTTAAAGAAAAAGATTCAAAACTGCGTAATTTGCAACAATATCAAGCACAACTGCAAGAAATGGAAGCCAACTTTAACCAACAGTTAGAGCAGTTGCCGAAAGAGACTGAAATTCCGAGTTTGGTTGAGGATATCAACTTAACAGGTGTCAATTCAGGGCTGAAATTTAAAAACATCCGTCTAGAAAGTGAAGTAAAGCAAGAGTTCTTTATTGAACAGCCAATCAGTATTGATGCGACAGGGGATTATCATGCCTTTGGTGCATTTGTCACTGGTATTGCGGCTTTGCCACGTATTGTCACCCTACACGATTTCACGGTTGAAGCAAAAGAAGACACTCAGAAAAAATCTGATATTCCTGTAGTGAACTATACCGTTAACGCAAAAACCTATCGTTATGTTGGAACGGATGAACAAACAAATAATGCTGCGAGTACACCAGCAGCAACTACTCCACCTGCACAAGGAGGGAAATAGTAGTGAATAATTATAAATTATTACTTGGTTTCTTGATTGGGGCGAGTTTGGTGGGGTGCGATTCTCGTATTGATGCGGTGAATCAAAAAATGGCTGACATTCGCAATCAGCCGCCTTTGCCGATTGAACCAGCACCAATTTTTACTCCAGTCCCATTGTTTAACTATGCAGCACATCAGCTTAAAAGCCCGTTTATGCCAAGCTCATTGGCTGCTGAGTTAAAGATTATGGCCGGGAAACGGGTTTATCCGAATTTTAATCGCCAACCACAGCCTTTAGAAAGTTATGCACTGGAATCGTTGAACATGAAGGGCAGCATGCGCGGTAAAACCAGCGATACGATTGCCCTGATTCAAACACCAGATGGTCAAATTGAGCGGGTGCAAGTGGGGAGTTATTTGGGGATGAACCAAGGGCGTATTATTAAAATTAGCCCGACTCAAATTGATTTGGTTGAAATCGTACCTGATGGTCGTGAAGGTTATGTCGAGAGACCTCGTACACTCGTTTTAATTGGACCAGCACCGTAAGATTAAGGGAATAACAATGAAAAAACAGTTTAAAGATTCTTTATTTGGGGAAGCGAAGACCATGAATCATGCATTCCGTCAATTTTCTATGGGTGCTGTTGCGATTGCGGTGATGCAAGTGGCATCAGCGCAAGTCAATATGACCAATATTGTACCAATGAGTTTGGGTGATCAGGGCACGGAAATTCGTGTGATGTTTAATGGCCTTCCCCCACAACCACAAGCTTATCAACTTGAACAACCTGCTCGTTTGATTTTGGATTTTGATAAGGCACAACAGGGTCTAAAGCAAAATTCAATTCCAGTCTCAACTGCTGAAGCAAGTTCAATTGAGGTTGCATCTGATGATCAGCGTTCTCGTGTCATTGTAAATTTAAAAGATGCGGGTGCGTTTACCACACGGGTTGAAGGTAATACCTTTGTGCTGAAAATTAATTCAGCTAAACCCGCTGCAGCGAATGCACCGTCAGTTGCTGCACGTCAAGCACAGCAAGGTGTTTCTAATATTGGTTTCCAGCGAGGCAACCAAGGCGAAGGTCTAGTTGTTATTGATTTGCTGGGGAATAATACCCCTGTGGATGTACAACAACAAGGCAGTAAAATTGTGGTGCGTACAGCAGGGAATAAAATTCCAACGCATTTAGCCCGTCGTTTAAATACCAATGATTTTGCGACCCCTGTTGCCAGCATTGATGCTTATAATGACAAAGGCAATGGCGTGATTACCATTCAATCTGCGGGCAGCTATGAATATATGGCCTATCAGGCCGAAAATAAGCTGACCATTAGCTTAAAGCGCCCTGTCGATAACTCCCCAACCAAAGCCAAATCACAAGCTTATACTGGCAATAAAATCTCTCTAGATTTCCAAGATATTGAAGTGCGCCGTGTCTTACAGTTATTGGCAGATTTTACCGGCATTAATATGGTCGCAGCGGATACCGTACAAGGTAATATTACCCTACGCCTTAAAGATGTGCCTTGGGATCAGGCCCTCGATATTGTACTCAAAACTAAAAATCTGGATAAACGCCGTAATGGTAATGTGATCTGGATTGCACCAGTGACTGAATTGATTAAAGCGGAAGAAGAAGAGGCCAAAGCAATTGCACAAAGTGTAAAACTAGCGCCGATTCAAACGGAATATATCAAATTAAGTTATTCCAAAGCTGCCGATATCTTAAAATTGATTGAGGATGCTCGTGATAGTAAAGGGGCAGCAGGAAATGGAACAACAAATACAAACTCCTTAGCTTTAGAAAGCTTATTGAGTTCACGTGGTAGTGCAGTGGCCGATACCCGTACCAATACTTTGATTATCAATGATACCGCCCAAAATATTGATAAAATCCGTAAAATGGTGGATTTGTTGGATGTGTCGGTTAAACAAGTCATGATCGAAGCACGGATTGTCAGTGCCAGTACCGATTTCACAAAAGAAATGGGGGTGAAATGGGGAATACTCTCACAAGGTATTTCTAATAATAATGATCTATTGGTGGGGGGGAGTGATACAACACTATGGAACTTGAGAGATCCTCAGAAAAATGATACCGGTGGAGGTTGGAAATATGAGATTGAACGTCCCGATAATCTGAATGTCGATTTAGGTGCCGTCACGCCTGGGGCGAGTCGTATTGCTTTTGGTTTAATTAGTCTTTCTGATTTTATGCTGGATTTAGAGTTGTCTGCAGTGCAAGCTGATGGTTATGGTGAGGTGATTTCAACCCCGAAAGTCATGACAGCAGATAAACAACCTGCAAAAATTGAATCAGGGACTAAAATTCCATATGCATCTTCTTCAGGCGCTGGGGCAAATGCGGTCCCTAAAACAGAGTTTATTGATGCGACTTTAAGCCTGGATGTCACTCCAAGCATTACCCCCGAGGGTAAAGTCATGATGAAACTCAATATTACTAAAGATTCGCCAAGTAACCCCACACCGACTGGACAATTGACGATTAATAAAAACTCGATTGATACCAATGTACTGGTCGATAATGGAGAAACAGTAGTCTTGGGTGGAATATTTGAACAAGAAAATCTGAATATTCAAACTAAGGTGCCTTTCTTAGGAGATATCCCTTATTTAGGTAAATTATTCCGTAGAGAGCGAAAAACCGATAATAAACGCGAACTGCTTATTTTTGTGACACCGAGAATTGTTAATGACACTTTGACTAGAAATCATTAATATATTTTCAATAATTGCAATGAATATAGGTGGCGCGTTGCCAAGCAAAGCGTTTGAAACCCTACCAAATGTTTATTTGGTAGGGCCAATGGGGGCAGGAAAAACAACAGTTGGCCGACATTTAGCAGAATTGTTAGGTCGGGATTTTATTGATAGTGATCATGAAATCGAACGTAAAACAGGTGCCACCATTCCATGGATCTTTGAAAAAGAAGGAGAGGTCGGATTTCGGTTACGCGAAACCAATGTTTTAAATGACTTAACCTCACGTCCATTATTGGTATTGGCAACGGGTGGAGGCGCTGTTACCCAACCCAAAAACCGAGAATTTCTAAAACAACGTGGCATCGTTGTTTATCTGTATACCCCTGTAGAACTGCAACTACAGCGAACCTATCGGGATAAAAATCGCCCCTTATTGCAAGTCGAAAATCCAGAGCAAAAATTACGTGATCTCTTGGCGATCCGCGATCCTTTGTATCGTGAGGTTGCGCACTATATTATTGAAACAAATCAAGGTGCGGCACGGGATTTAGCACAACGTATTTTGCACGTTATTTTATCTAAACAAGTTTAAGTCGTTTCTGGTTGGTCTAAGTTTATGCAAACGTTACATGTTGAGTTAGGTGATCGTCGTTATCCAATCTTTATTGGCAGTCATTTAGATCCTAAAAGCTTACTTGAGCCGTATCTACATGGCCGCCAAGTCATGTTGGTATCCAATGCCACGGTTGCACCACTCTATCTACAACATTATCTCGATGCTTTAACCCAACTAGATAAACAAGTTGCACAGTGCATCTTGCCCGATGGTGAAAAATATAAAGATATTCAGCACCTGAATTTAATCTTTGATGCTTTGCTGGAAGTGGGTTTTAACCGTGATTGCACCGTGCTTGCTCTGGGTGGTGGTGTAATTGGGGATATGGCGGGTTTTGCCTCGGCTTGTTTCCAGCGTGGCGTGAACTTTGTGCAGGTACCGACTACTTTATTGTCGCAAGTGGATTCCAGTGTCGGTGGTAAGACAGGGATTAACCATCCTTTAGGTAAAAATATGTTGGGTGCTTTCCAGCAACCACAAGTGGTACTTGCAGATATGGCACAACTGGATACCTTGCCTGATCGTGAATTGTCTGCAGGTTTGGCTGAAGTAATTAAATATGCCTTGCTTGGCGATGTTGATTTCTTGGTTTGGTTGGAACAAAACATAGATGCCTTAGTTGGCCGTGATGCAAATCTATTGGCTGAAGCAGTTTTTCGCTCCTGTGCGCATAAAGCACGTATCGTGGCCAATGATGAAAAAGAACAGGGTGAGCGTGCGTTGCTCAATCTCGGTCATACTTTCGGTCATGCAATTGAATCCTATCTAGGTTATGGCACATGGTTACATGGTGAGGCGGTAGCAACAGGAATGGTGATGGCGGCAGATTTGTCGCAGCGTTTAGGCTGGATCTCTGCGGAAGATCTGCAACGTACAAAAAATATCATTCAACGTGCTCATTTACCGATATCATGTCCGAAAATTCCATTAGATGAATTCTTGGCTTATATGTCACACGATAAAAAAGTCTTAAATGGTCAATTACGCTTGGTTTTATTGAAACAATTAGGGCAAGCTGTGATTACCAAAGATTTTGATGTTGAGCTGATGAAACAATCTATTCTTGCAAATCAATCTGCATAATTACTCATTTGGGAAAAGCATGGCTGTATCACGATCAATTTGGCAAAATATTCAACAATATAGCTGGCTCGTTTTTGCTGTGGCGTGTTTAATTGCTGCATTGATATTCTGGGGTGTGACAGATAGTAAAGCCTTGATCAAAGAAGAGCAGCCAACCGAAAAGGAAACTCAGGCCCAGATTCAGATCCAACCTGAAAAAGTTGCGGTCACGGCGCATTTAGGCGCACTCTCGGATGAGGTCAAACCTTTGGATTTGACCACGCGTGTCGTGGTGTCCAATGATCATGCACCTGAATTCCGTGGAACCAAATTTATCAAAGAAAATCAACGCCAATGGACCATGGAAGTTTTCCGTAGTTCAGATGAGGCGATTATTAAAAACTTTTTACTTAATCGTGAAGACCGCAGAAAGTTTGTATATTTTCGCTTGAGTGGTGAAGATCAGGTTGAGCAATATGTGCTTGCTTATGGTGTGTTTGGCAGTGCCGAAGATGCAAGTCGCCAATTTGCGCAATTAAATTTGGCCTTACCAGAATCTATTCAGCCCACGGCTCATCAGTTATCAAGCTACGCTGCTTTAGTGAATGACTTAGGCTCTGATGAAATGAAGTCAGCAAACAATCAGCTCTATGCTGTGCAGTTAAGGCCTGCGGCATTGCCGCGTGTGGATGAAAGTTTGCTGATTGGAACCCAAACTGCAAGCAATGCGCGTAGTACAGATGCATCGAGCACGGTAAAAACCACGGTGACGCAACGAGATGCACAGGGCAATGTCGTCAATGTAAAACAAACTCAATCGGCACCAAAACCACCTGCAACTGCTGAAAAAATAAAAGAAAATTCAGATGCTTCAAAGCGTGAAGTGAGTGATCCTTTTAATTAAAATCGCACCATAATTGTGCATTGATGGTTCTTTTTATAGCAGAATGGTATTTTTTGGTGCATTTTTGTGCGCAAAAATGAGCGCATTCTTGCTTGTATCTTGATGTTATTTTAACTTTTTTAATGATTTAGTAAAAACATGCATATATGGCATGTTTTTTGCTTTTTTGTGGTGCTAATTTGTCTGCTCATTGCCCTGTTTTGTGCTAAACAGTTCATTAATTGGGTGAAATGGAAAGTTTTTGTGCTTTACAAACCTAGGTGAAGGTGTAATAACTGAAAACACTTTATAGGGTGCAATCTCATAAAGGAAAGACGTATATTGCAAATTCGCCATGAAAAATGTTTTCGCGAAGCATTGAACTTTGTATGAGTTAATCGGCAATATCGCAGAAAATGAATTGATTGTTTGTTGCTCGAAAGAGCCATGTTGAAAGAAGGGTACGCTATGCACATGCCATCGCCTAATACTGTAGCTCCCGCTCAAGGTTTATATCAGCCTGACGAGTTTAAGGATAACTGTGGTTTTGGTCTGATTGCCCATATGAAGGGTGACTCAAGCCATCATCTGGTCGAAACTGCGATTCACAGTTTAAGTTGCATGACGCACCGTGGTGGTATTGCCGCGGATGGTAAGACAGGAGATGGTTGCGGATTGTTATTGGCGATGCCGAAACAATTTTTCCGTGAAGAAGCACAGAAATTAGGCAGTAACCTGACTGAGATTTTTGCTGCAGGGACTGTATTCCTAAACATCGATCCTGCTTTAGCGCAAAATGCCAAAAATATTTTAAATAAAGAAATTGCTGCTGAAGGTTTAACTGTTGCAGCATGGCGTGTTGTACCTACAAATAATGATGCCTTGGGTGAGATTGCACTACAATCCTTACCTGCATTTGAACAAATTCTCGTGAACTGCCCGATGGGTTTAACTGAAGTTGAGTTTAACCGTAAGCTCTTCTTGGCTCGTCGTCGTGCAGAACAACAATTACAAAATGATCCGCTTTTCTATGTGACTACGTTGGCGACAACGGTGATCAGCTATAAAGGTTTGATGATGCCAGCTGCGATTGCTGACTTCTATACTGACTTGGCGGATGCACGTTTAACCTCTCATATTGTAGTATTCCACCAACGTTTCTCGACCAATACCTTACCGCGTTGGCCGTTGGCACAGCCTTTCCGTTATTTGGCGCACAATGGTGAAATCAACACCATTACTGCAAACCGTAACTGGGCATTGGCACGTACGCCAAAATTTGAAAACCCATTGCTCCCGGGTTTAACTGAGTTAAATCCAATTGTGAACCGTACTGGCTCGGATTCTTCAAGCTTAGATAACATGCTTGAAATCTTGGTTGGTGGTGGTATGGACCTGTTCCGTGCACTCCGTATGCTGGTTCCACCAGCATGGCAAAACGTTGAAACTTTAGACGCTGACTTACGTGCTTTTTATGAATTTAACTCGAAGCATATGGAGGCGTGGGATGGTCCAGCGGGTCTGGTGATTCAAGACGGTCGTCATGCAATTTGTATGCTTGACCGTAATGGCTTACGTCCAGCGCGTTGGGTGATCACCAAGAATGATTACATCACACTTGCATCAGAAATTGGTGTATGGGGTTATGAACCTGAAGATGTGGTGTCTAAAGGCCGTGTCGGTCCAGGTCAAATTTTAGTGATTGATACTTTGACTGGCAAAGTGTTGGATACCAAAGATGTTAGCAATCATCTTAAAAATATGCGTCCATACCGTGAATGGTTGCGTGACCACGCCATCCGTTTACAAGCATATCCACAGCTTGAAGAGCAGTTGCTTGACCAAGGTTTAACGGGTGATGCATTAAAAGCAGCTCAAAAAATGTTTATGGTGACATTTGAAGAGCGCGATCAGTTATTGCGTCCAATCGCAGAAAGTGGTCAGGAAGCAGTGGGTTCAATGGGCGATGATACGCCAATGGCGGTATTGTCTCGTCAAGTTCGCCATGTGTCTGACTATTTCCGTCAACAGTTTGCACAAGTGACCAACCCGCCAATCGACCCATTACGTGAATCAATCGTGATGTCATTGGAAACCTGTTTGGGTCGTGAACAGAACGTGTTTGAGCAAGGCCCAGAACATGCGGACCGTATCATCATTTCAAGCCCTGTATTGTCAAATTCGAAAATGCAGCAGCTTCGTGATGTTGAAAAAGAACGCGAAGGTTACGGCGTTGTTGATATCGATCTGAACTATGCAGAAGCTGAAGGTCTGCAAGCGGCAATTGCACGCATCTGTGAAGAAGCGGCACAAGCTGTTCGTGATGGTAAGACATTGATTGTGCTTACCGATAAGAACTTGCGTGAAGGTTTCTTGCCTGCAAATTCTGCATTGGCAACAGGCGCTGTGCACCACCATTTAATTAAAACGGGTTTGCGTACTGATGCAAACATTCTAGTTGAAACTGGTTTTGCTCGTGATCCACACCAATTTGCGGTATTGCTAGGCTTCGGTGCGACTGCTGTTTATCCATATCTGGCTTATGATGTGATCAATGATTTGGTTGCGAAAGGCGAGTTATTGGGTGATCCAATCCATGCGCAAGCCAACTTCCGGAAAGGGATTGAGAAAGGCTTATTGAAAGTTCTTTCTAAAATGGGAATCTCGACAGTTGCTTCTTATCGTGGCGGTCAATTGTTTGAAGCGGTTGGTCTATCATCTGAAGTGGTCGATAAATGCTTCCTTGGTGTACCGAGCCGTATCCAAGGTGCGACTTTTGCTGACCTTGAAAATGACCAGAAAAAATTGGCGACTACGGCTTGGCAAAATCGTAAGCCGATTGATCAAGGTGGTTTGCTTAAATTCGTATTTGGTAAAGAGTATCACGCGTTCAACCCAGACGTGATTAACTCACTGCATAAAGCGGTGCGTTCAGGTCAATATCAAGACTTTAAAGAATATGCAGAATTGGTGAATAACCGTCCTGTTGCAACGATTCGTGATTTATTTAAATTAAAAACCACGAATTCGATTGCGATTGATCAAGTTGAAACAATTGAAGAAATTCTGCCACGTTTCGATTCAGCGGGTATGTCACTGGGTGCCTTATCACCAGAAGCACATGAAGCGATTGCCATTGCCATGAACACCATTGGAGGTCGTTCAAACTCAGGTGAAGGTGGTGAAGATCCTGCGCGTTATGGCACGATTCGTAACTCGAAAATCAAACAGATTGCATCGGGTCGTTTCGGTGTTACTCCTGCGTACTTAACCTCTGCTGAAGTGTTGCAGATTAAAGTGGCGCAAGGTGCAAAACCTGGTGAGGGTGGTCAGTTACCAGGTGGTAAAGTGAATGGCTTAATTGCACGTTTACGTTACTCAGTGCCGGGTGTCACGCTGATTTCACCACCACCGCATCACGATATTTATTCGATTGAAGATTTATCGCAATTGATCTTTGACTTGAAACAAGTCAACCCACAGGCGATGGTTTCGGTCAAACTGGTGTCTGAGCCGGGTGTTGGTACCATTGCTGCGGGTGTGGCGAAAGCCTATGCCGATTTCATTACCATTTCAGGTTATGACGGTGGTACGGCTGCATCACCATTGTCATCGATTCACCATGCGGGTTCACCATGGGAGTTGGGTCTCAGTGAAGCGCATCAAGCGTTACGTGTGAATGACTTGCGTGGCAAGGTGCGTGTACAAACCGATGGTGGTTTGAAAACCGGCCTAGATGTGATCAAAGCTGCGATTTTAGGTGCTGAAAGCTTTGGTTTCGGTTCAACACCGATGATTGCTTTAGGCTGTAAATACCTACGGATTTGTCACTTAAATAACTGTGCAACAGGTGTTGCAACGCAACAAGATCATTTACGTCAAGAGCATTATATTGGCGAGCCACAAATGCTAATCAACTTCTTCAAGTTTATTGCAGAAGAAACGCGTGAATGGTTAGCCGCATTGGGTGTTGCATCACTGAAAGATTTGATTGGTCGTGTGGATTTACTCGAAGTTTTACCGGGTGAAACAGAGAAACATGCACATCTTGATCTCAGTGCGTTATTGACGTCGCATCCTTCTGCTGAAGGTAAGGCACAATATTGCCAAGTTCAAGGTAATGCGCCATTTGATAAAGGTGTCTTGGCTGAAAAAATGGTGGCAGAGATGTTACCAGCAATTGAAGCGGGTTCAGGTGGTTCATTCAACTTCACTGTGGGTAACTGTGATCGTTCGATTGGTGCACGTATCTCTGGTGAGATTGCGCGTCGCTATGGCAACTTGGGTATGGAAGGCAGCCCAGTGGTGATGAACCTTGTCGGTACGGCTGGTCAGTCACTTGGTGTCTGGAATGCGGGTGGTTTGCATATCAAACTGGAAGGTGATGCCAACGACTATGTCGGTAAAGGGATGGCGGGCGGTCGCGTATCGATCTTCCCACCAAAAGGTTCACCATTCCAGACCCAAAACACAGCAATCATTGGTAACACCTGTTTATATGGTGCAACGGGCGGTAAAGTCTTTGCTGCTGGTACTGCAGGCGAGCGTTTCGCAGTTCGTAACTCAGGTGCATTTGCGGTGATTGAAGGTGCTGGCGACCACTGTTGTGAATATATGACAGGTGGTGTGGTGACGGTATTGGGTAAAGTCGGTCATAACTTCGGTGCAGGGATGACAGGTGGTTTCGCCTATGTTCTCGACCTTGATAATGACTTTGTAGATTATTACAACCATGAACTGATTGATCTGAATCGTATTTCTACTGAGGCGATGGAAGATCATAAAGAGAATTTATTACGTATTCTGGATGAGCATATCCAAGAGACAGGTAGTGCTTGGGCCTACAAAATCCGTAATGAGTTCGACTTCTATAGTCGTAAGTTCTGGCTTGTAAAACCGAAAGCTGCTAATTTGCAAACGCTTTTGAAAACAACCCAAGCTGATCCACAATAATTCCACGACTGCAAAGACATAGGCAGGTGCAGCGGTGAAGGACATCACTGCGCCTACCCACGGAGAGAGACATGGCAGAGCGCCTTAATAATGACTTTCAATTTCTGGATGTAGCACGCCAAGATCCAGAGAAAAAAGATATTACTGTCCGCAAGGCAGAGTTTGTGGAAATTTATAAACCTTTTACCGCGGAAGTGGCTGCTAATCAGACCCACCGTTGTTTAGGCTGTGGTAACCCATATTGTGAATGGAAATGTCCAGTCCATAACTACATTCCAAACTGGTTAAAGCTGATTGCAGAAGGTCAGATTTTCCAAGCGGCTGAACTGTGCCATCAAACCAATACCTTGCCAGAAGTTTGTGGCCGTGTTTGCCCACAAGACCGTCTTTGTGAAGGTGCATGTACCTTAAATGATGGTTTTGGTGCAGTCACGATTGGTAATGCAGAAAAATATATCAATGATACCGCGTTTGCTTTGGGCTGGCGTCCAGATATGTCAGGTGTCAAATGGACCAATAAGAAAGTAGCCATCATTGGTGCAGGTCCTGCAGGTTTAGGCTGTGCGGATATTTTGGCACGTGGTGGGGTTAAACCAGTTGTATTTGACAAGCGTCCTGAAATTGGTGGTCTACTAACTTTTGGTATTCCAGAATTTAAAATGGAAAAAGACGTCATGAAACGTCGCCGTGAGATTTTCACGGGGATGGGCATTGAATTCCGTTTAAATACTGAAATTGGTGTGGATGTGACCATTGAGCAATTGCTTGCGGAATACGATGCCGTGTTTATGGGCATGGGCACTTATACCTATATGAAAGGTGGTTTCCCTGGTGAAGATCTTGACGGTGTTTACGATGCCTTAGATTTCTTAATTGCCAATGTGAACCGTTGCCAAGGTTGGGAAAAAGATCCAAGCGAATACATCAGTGTCGATGGTAAGAAGGTGATCGTTCTAGGTGGTGGTGATACTGCGATGGACTGTAACCGTACTTCATTACGTCAAGGTGCGCATGATGTAACTTGTGCTTATCGCCGTGATGAAAGCAATATGCCAGGTTCTGCACGTGAAGTGAAGAATGCCTATGAAGAGGGTGTAAAATTCCTGTTCAACCGTCAGCCAATCGAGATTGTGGGCGAGAATGGCAAAGTGACTGGCGTTAAGGTGGTCACTACACAAATGGGTGAAGCAGACAGCCGTGGTCGTCGTAGTCCTGAACCAATTCCGGGTTCTGAAGAAATTCTACCAGCGGATGCCGTATTATTGGCATTTGGTTTCCGTCCAAGTCCAGCAGACTGGTTCGGTGGTGCGAATGTGAGTTTAGATGGTTCAGGTCGTGTGGTTGCGGCAGAACAGCAAGAATTCAAATTCCAAACTTCGAATCCAAAAATCTTCGCAGGTGGAGATATGGTTCGTGGTTCTGACTTGGTGGTTACCGCGATCTGGGAAGGCCGTCAAGCTGCTGAAGGTATCTTGGATTATCTTGGTGTATAAACCTATTCGACATATTTAAGTTGTTCAAAAGCCCAAGCCTTGTGCTTGGGCTTTTTTACATGGTCTTAATCTGTGCTGCTTGGTTTGTTGGTTAAAATAAATAAAAACTTTAACAAGTGTTTAATAAATTGCTATGCTATTAATGATAATAATTCTCATTTTTGATTTTTACTGAGTGGATAAAATAATGACATCGAAACTCAATGATCGGCTGTTAATTGCGGCACTATATACCAGTACCTTTCTCTGCTTGGTGGATTTGAGCAGTGTCAATCTAGCTTTAACTGCAATTCAGACACAGTTCAATAGTCATCTCGCCGATTTACAGTGGGTGATTGATAGCTATGCGTTGAGTATGTCGAGTTTGATGTTGGCAGTGGGGGCTTTAAGCCAATGGTTGGGGCGTAAACGCTTGTGGTTGGTCGGTGTCGGGATCTTTATTTTAGGCTCGGTGATTTGTGCCGCAGCACCGGATTTTGGCATCTTGATTATTGGGCGAGTGATTCAGGGCATCGCAGGTGCGATGCTGATTCCATTGACTTTGGCGATCATCGTACATCATTTTACCCAAGCCAATCGCAAAGCACGGGAAATTGGCAACTGGAGTTCATTCAGTGCCTTTGCCTTGATTGTTGGGCCCTTGATGGGAGGCCTCATGGTGCATTATTTAGGCTGGCAGAGTATTTTCTGGTTGAATCTCCCTGTTGGATTATTGGCCTTATTTTTGGGCTGGAAAGGTATTGCCATCGATCAATATCAGCAAAAAATCAGTTTTGATTATTTGGGGCTGATCTATAGCGTGATTGCGATTGCCACCTTGACCTATAGTATTATCATGGTTCAGCAAGCGCATATAGGGTATTTGATTGTTTTTAGTTTCTTGCTTTCGATGGTTTTTGCACTGATTTTTATTCGACATCAAAAACACGCTTTGCATCCGCTGATTCCACGTCATTTATTCCATAACCGCATTTTTTTACGTTTTAATCTGATCTCTTTTCTATTGGGGTTTGCAGGCTATAGCTCCTTATTTGTCTTTGCCTTGTTTTATCAGGAACAGGTTCATTTAAGTGCTGCCCAAGCGGGTTGGTTGATCGCCCCGCAATTTCTGATGCAGGCGCTGGTTTCTATTTGCTTTGGTCGTTTACAGCAAAGTTATGGTGCATTGCCCTTACTCAGAATAGGGTTATTCATTTCTGGAATCGCCTTGATCGCAATGATCAGTTTCCAGAGTAATTCTTCTTATCTGTTGTTTATGGGTTTAAGTGGCCTGATGGGAGCGGGCATTGGATTGATTGTACCCAGTTCCAGTACTTTGAGCTTGCATGCGGTATCGCAGGCCGATGCCAGTTTTGCTGCGGCAATTTTAAATATGCTCAGACAGCTTGGGCTGACTTTTGGCATTGCGGTATTGGGCACACTAACTGCGTTTATGATCAAATGGGCGGTGACAGGCTTGCATTATTCTATGGCTCAAGCCCAGTTATTGGCCTTTCATAGTGTGGTTGCGATTATGGGCGGACTGTTTCTTGCAGCGCTGTTAAGTCTAAGAAAAATTCAACCAGAAGAATGTGTCGCGCTGATTTCATCGACCTAGACCAGTCATCATTTTGGTAGTTTTGGCAAACTTTATAAGCTTTTTGGCCCTGTCTTTGCCATTTTTCCAGCGTAATACTCGAACTCAGTCTAGGAAATGCTGCAGGCAATTGAGATGGCTCTTGCAAATGTGAAGGTCGAGAAAACTTATTTAAACCGCCCCAAAGCCTTGGGAATTACAGTACGACGTTTGCAATTTAATCCGAACAAAATCAAACGTCATTATTTTGCCAATTCTCCAGTAATGTCACATTTACTCACGGCACTGTCTTCAACTTTCCCGATTGGAGAGCAGTATTTTGTCAATAGTGTGCGTAATGTCCGAGATAAAGTGCAAGATCCACAATTACAGGCGCAGATTGCGGCCTTTATTGGGCAAGAGGCGATGCATTCCAAAGCACATACTGAGTTTAATGATGCATGGCGACGTGAGGATTATAATCTCGATCGGTTTCAGGCATGGTTGGCGAAACGGGATGATATGCTGCGAAATATCCACCCGAAACTACAACTGGCTTTGACCTGTGCCTTTGAGCATTTTACCGCAATGTTAGGGGGGTATATTCTTAAACATCCTGAAATCCTCAGTACTTTAGATGAGGATGCGATGAAGTTGTGGGTCTGGCATGCGATTGAAGAAATTGAACATCGTTCGGTGGCCTTTGATGTTTATCAAGAAGTCTATGGTGATGACCGGATTCGCCGTTTACTAATGCGCAGTGTGACCACAGGCTTTGCTAGCCTAACTTTTTATGCCACCACACGTTTAATCTGGCAAGATAAATGGAAAAGTTTACCGAAACTCGGTGGCAATCTATTTGGTATGTACTTGCTCGGAAAAATGTTATTGCAGCTTATTCCGGAATATTTATCCTATTATCAAGCGGATTTTCATCCTGCCAAACATGACTACACCAGCTTGGTCAATTACTGGAAAGCACGTATGGCTGATGAATATGGGATGGTAAGTTTTCAAGAACAAACAGCATCTAAAATCTATAGTTAATTTCAATTCAAATCACAAAGTTTGTGCTTAGCGCGGCATTACTTCAAGCTTGCTTGGGTAATGCCTTTTTTATTTAAATACCTATAAATCAACTTTAATAAATGTTACACAGCTGACAAAAAATCCCATTACAATGAATTATCGCAGAAATATAAAGAAAAATTTGAGGATAAATTTTTATGAAAATCATCAAACAAACGGCACTGGCAACGGTATTGGCAAGCACCTTGTTATTTACGGGTTGTGGTTATAATACCTTGCAAGTTAAAGATGAAGCGGTGAATGCATCTTGGTCTGAAGTGCAGAACCAATATCAACGCCGTGCCGATCTGGTGCCGAATTTAGTCAATGTGGTGAAAGGCTATGCCAAACATGAAGAACAGGTGCTGACTGAGGTGACTCAGGCACGTTCGAATGTAGCAGGTCTGAAAGTCGATAAAGAAGTGCTGGAAGATCCCGCATTATTTGAGAAATACCAACAAGCGCAAAGCCAGTTGACAGGTGCGTTATCGCGCTTGATTGCGGTGTCAGAAAACTATCCTGACCTGAAAGCCAATGAGCAGTTCCGTGATTTACAGGCACAGCTTGAAGGTACTGAAAACCGTATCGCGGTTGCGCGTAACCGCTATATCACCACGGTTCAAGACTATAACGCTTATGTACGTCAATTCCCGCAAGTGATGACGGCTAAAGTGATTGGCATGAAAACCAAAGAAAACTTCAAGGCGGAACAAGCTGCACAGCAAGCACCGACAGTTTCATTTAATTAATCTGTGAAATTGTTCTGAACTGTGAGGAGTTGCCGTATGTTGAACCTGTTTAAGCAGAACTTAAAGCAGCGAATTTTACCTGTTTTAAGCATCGTTTTTGCGACACTGCTTTTCCAGCATACGGTTTGGGCTGAAGTCGCGACCGCAACCGATCAAAGCGATGTGATTGTTGCGGGTAAGATTATTCAACAACAGCAAAAAGCAAATACCTCATCTACAACGCCTCAGCAGCCAGAAACACCAGCTTTACCGCAAGTGGCCAATGATATGGCCGAAGGTGAATCGATTCGTGGTTTGCCGACTTTAAATCAACCTGTGATTGATCAGGCCAAAGTCTTGAATGCTGCTGAGATGCAGCAGCTCAACCAGAAGATTTTGAGTCTGTATCAGCAAGGCAAAGCCCAAATCGGGGTGATTATCGTACCGACCACTGGGCAAGAAGCCATTTTTGATTTTGCGCTGAGAACTGGTGAAAAATGGCAGCTTGGCTCAGCCAAACGTGATAACGGTTTATTGATGGCAATTGCAGTGAATGACCGTAATATCCAAATCTTGACCGGTTATGGTTTGGAAGGCGTATTGCCTGATGTGGTGCTGAGTCGAATTATCCGCAATCAAATCACCCCTTACTTTAAACAGGGGCAATATGCTCAAGGGATTGCAGCAGGTTTGGATGAAATTAGCCGTATCGTCAATTTAGACTCTGAAATTGCTCAGCAAGCCGCACAAGAGTTGAAAGATCGACATGAACAAGCAATCCAAGCACAGCAGGCTAAAGACAATACGTTGACTATGGCACTGTTTATCTTGATTGCGGGTGTGGTTGGTTCGTTTATTGTCGGTAATCGTTTGAGTGCTTCCACCGCTGCCGTGGCTGCAACCGTTGCTGGTCTAGTCAACGGTGCAGGTCTAGTGATGAGCTTATTGCTCGGTGTCGGAATCTTCTTTTTACTGATTACCTCATTGGCACAACTGATTTTTCAAGCCTTCCTATCTGGTGGTGGTCGTGGCGGCGGAGGTGGAGGATTCGGTGGTGGCAGCGGCGGTGGTTATAGTGGCGGTGGCGGCAGCTTTGGCGGGGGAGGAGCATCAGGCTCATGGTAAGCAAGACAGATACAACACAGATTATTACCCAACCTAAATTGGATGATCAGGTGCAACCGAGTTTAAAGCGCTGGTTTAAGCACTTTCTCTACGTCTCCTCCGCACATCGTTATTTTAGTAAGCAAGATCGAGCCGAGATAGCCAAAGCGGTCCAGCAGGCAGAAAAGGATCATGTGGGGGAGATTCAGGTGGTGATCGAAGGACATATCCCCTGTTCGCAAGCCTACCATCAAAATACCCGTTTACGCGCTCAACAACTGTTTGCTGAATTGGGTGTTTGGGATACTGAACTGAATAGTGGTGTATTGCTGTATTTAAATTTGTGCGAGCGTAAAGTTGAAATTGTGATTGATCGCGGCTTAAAAAACGCCATACCGGCTGAAACTTGGAATGAAATTTGTCAAAGTATCGTGCTGCTCTTGGCTCAAAAGCAATATCTACAGGCCGTAAATAATGGTGTTGCGGAGGTTGGACTGGTCTTAGATCAGTATTATGTAAAAACAGATCTCAACGATCAAAATGAATTACCGAATGAACCAATTATCCTAAATTAAAAGAGAGTTTAATTTTTCTTTAATCATTGGCACTTGAGATTTTTAAAGAAATCAATTAATGTGCAGAATGTTCTGTACATTAAATCTATTATCGGTCGATTATGCCAAATATCTTCTGATAAGCGGTAAAAAAAATATCAATAAATTTTCTGTGAATTGAGTCGCTCAATTTACATACAAGTAGAAAGTAGTCAAATTCGTTAGCAAAAAAAATGAATAATTAAGCAGTAAAGATGACGTTATTTGTCATTTTTTTTCTTAAAGTGTCTAAATTGCTCTCATTTTATCCAACATGATTTTTTTTTAAGTCCCTGTTTTTTTAGGTTAAAATTAGCTAAGCTAAGGACTGGCATAAAACATGCTAATTACTAAATAGCTGAAAAAAGCTTATAAAAAAATATCCATTGGAGAAATGTTATGAAATCAATGCAAAAGGGTTTTACTCTTATCGAATTGATGATCGTTGTGGCGATCATTGGTATCTTGGCGGCAGTGGCAATCCCTGCTTATCAGGATTATACGGTACGTGCGAAAATTTCTGAAGTAATTGCAGCTGGTGCTTCAGCTAAGTCTGCAATTTCAGAAGGTTTCCAGACTAATGGTATGGTGGGTGTTGCATCAGCTGCAAACTCAGTTTCACAAGGCGGTGCAAATAATGTGAGCAAATACCTAAAACAAATTGCTGCAGCAAGTACTACGGGTACAATCACGCTTACGACTTCTAACGATACTAGCTTACCAACAGATGCGCGTCAAAAAGAAGTAGTTATGGCTCCTTATACTAAATCTACAGGTACTGCGGCAGCGTTGGCTGACGGCCAAAGTGGTTCGGTTGAATGGTCTTGTATGACTGGAGGAGTAGCTCAAGCAACAGCTCGTGGTTTTGCTATAGGTGCGCCTACAACTAATGCTTTACCAGCTAAATATGCACCTTCTGAGTGTCGTTAAGCTTAAAGTTGTATAAAAAAGACTGGCAGTTTGCCAGTCTTTTTTTATTCGTAATTTTTAGTTGTGATTAAAAAAGAATATTTAAGCGTTTTCAGGGGCAAAGATGGGAAATATATTACAGTTAAAGCAGATGAATGAAAAAATTTTTACTTTTTTTATTGGGTTTGCTTTTTTATATGGAATCTTAAGTTATCAGCATTATGCTCCGAGTTACCATGATTTTTATATACATACTGTCGTTTTTTTATTTTGCTCTATTGGTGGGTTCTTTGCATTTTACAGAAGAAAAATAAAAATTTATTTTAGTAATTTAGTTTGGTTGTTCGTTTTTTTAGTTCTATTGCTGCAACCAATTTTAAATAATATTGTCTATGTGGATGGTCTTGTCTTTCCATTGGCGATCATATTACTCATGTTTTTTTTATCTGTTGCAGTTTCTAATGTGATTAATAAGGAAAAGCTAATTGAAAATATGGCGCTTATTCTTATTATTGGTGCAGTTTTTTTGCTATTAACACAAATGATCCATATTTTTAATTTCTCAAAAGTTATTGAGTTAATGAAGTTGCCATTACAAAGAGAACGCTTTTCCGGAAATTTATTTCAACCTAACCAAACAGCATTTGTTTTTGTGTTAGGTATAGTTTCTTCAATGTTTTATATTAAAAGTAATGTTTTAAAATATACTATTTTGTTTTTTTTAAGTGTTGGAGTTGCTTTTACTATAAGTCGAAGTGGATTTTTAATGCTAATTTTTTGCGTAATTTTATTTAATGGGATACAAAATCATTACAATAAGATCACTTTGATCAAATTGAAAGAGCTGTTTATTTGTTTGTTTGGATTGATCTGTGGAGTTTTGGTATATCCATATTTTTCGCAAACAACAACACTTGTAGAAAGAACTGCATCTAGTTTTGAAGATCCTCGAATCTCTCTTTTGTATCAATCATGGTTAAATATATCTGAGCATCCAATTACGGGAGTTGGCTGGAAAAATTTTACTGGTACAGGGCTAACTTACTTTGAAAAGCTGAAATGGTTTAGTTCAGCTGATCATTCTCATTTTTTTGTCAGTCAGTTATTGAGCGAATTTGGGCTATTGGGTTTAGTTATCTTAGTTTTGTTTCTCTATGTCCTGATTAAAAATATAAAAAAAATATCTGGTATTGGCGAATCTTATATTGCTATGGTTTTATTTGTTATTTTAATTTATTCTTGCTTTGAATTTCCTTTGTGGGAGTTGAAATATTTAATGATATTTTCCATTTTTCTTTCTTTGTTTGATTGTGAAGATAAAAATTTTTATTGGTTAAATAAATGGTATTTATTTTCTTTGGTTTTATGTATTTTTTCTATTTTTTCTTGTTACTATTATTTTCAGTATAAAGAGCTGGCGAAGGTCTTTGATTTGATGGTTGATGATAATGTGACTATAAGTGAAAAAGCAAGAAAAATTATTGGATTAAAACCAGTTTTTGGCTTTGGCTTTTTTGATGATGTTATGATATATGAGATTATTGCAGAAGGTGATTTTAGTTTAGATGAAAAGATAGCGTTGGGAGGTAAAATTGTAAACTATTTCCCTACATATCCTTATCTTGTTAGGCATGCGACATTTCTAGCAATGAATAAAAATACAGAGACAGCTATTTACTATTTTAGTGCTAGTTGTAAATATGAATTCCGCCATAGATGTAATGAAACAAAGGAATATTTAAAGTCTCTTTCGGAACAGAATCCAAGCAAATTTAAGGTAGTTTATTCTACTATTAAAGATAAAAATTAAATTTTTTTGGAAATTACTTTTTGGGCTTTACCTCTCACATTATTAGAAGTGGTGAGGGGTATTTATTCTAAAAGTGGAAAAAATTGTCACTTTTTTCTAAAAAGTATTTCTTTATTTCTTTTTAAATTGTAAGTTATTGTTATTGTTAATTTTATTTTTTGGCATGCTTTTTGATTGCTTAATAAGAAGTCTATAGAGATCTACCATAATGAAAAAAAACCATGGTTTTACATTGATCGAGCTAATGATAGTGGTTGCTATTATTGGTATTTTGGCAGCTGTGGCCATTCCAGCCTATCAGCGGCATGTAGCACGGGTAAAAATTAGCGAAGCCTTAGTTATTGCAAGTGCTACAAAAACCATGGTGAGCGAATCATTTCTGGTTGGAGGAATGGCTATGGTTGTGAGTACAGCAACAGACTATAATTCGAAAGCTATAACTGAAAAACAAACTCGCTATGTTTCAGATATGCAAATTGCTAATGATGGTGTTATTACGGTTACACTTACAACCAATACAAACTTAGGATTGCCGACGGCAGTGCTGGGGAAAACAGTTGTGTTAACACCAAATGTTAGTAAAGCTAAATTAACAGTGACTTCGAATGGTACGATTGATTGGGCTTGTGCAACAGCTACATCTACTTCTGCAACTGCAAAAGGATTAGCCGCTGACTTAGGGGACTTGCCTGCTATGTACGCACCATCTGAATGTAGATAATCTTTAATTGATAAAATTATGTAGGTAATATTAGTGTCAAAACGCCTTAAATTTTTTCTGAGCCATTTAGCAACTTCATCTTTTGTTGCTTTAATCGTGATTGGTGTCGTTTTCTTTATTTGGTACCCCGATCCACTTGCTCAAGCAGTAGGAGTGACTCATATTTTTCTTATAATGTTGACAATTGATGTTATTGTTGGACCATTGTTGGGATTATATGTTTATAAAGAAGCAAAAAAGAATTTAAAAATAGATTTAAGTATTATAATTTTAATCCAGCTGATTGCATTGAGTTATGGTGTATATAGTATTGCTCAAGGGCGGCCTGTATGGCTTGCTTATAATGTAGATCGTTTTGAGCTCGTACGTAATAATGAAATTCTAACGGAGCAAATTGCACAGGCATTGCCTCGATATCAAAAGCCCTCTTGGTTTAAGCCTCAGTTTGTAGGGGTTGAATTTGCAAAAGATAAAGATGTTCGTAGTAATGAAATGTTCGCTGAGCTCGTGGGGGGGATTTCAATTTCTCAAAAGCCCGAGCGCTATGTGCCATTAGAACGAGTAAAGCAAAAGATCCAGCATCGTGCTCAAGATTTAAAGTTATTAAGTCAATTTAATGATAAGGCTAATGTACAGACTGTAATAGCAAAATACCCACAAGCGACCGCTTTTGTCCCTTTAAAAGCCAACGCTGTGGATATGACTGTTCTCATTAACAAAGAAAAAGGCGAAGTGGTTAAAATTGTTGATCTACGTCCTTGGAAGTAAATTGTAGTTTTTATCTTATATTTGATTTGTAGCTTAAGGCTTAGCGATATAATTCACGAAGCCTTTTTAACATGTACAAAGTATGCAATTTATCTGCTTTTTTCTTGTCAGCGTTCTGATCAGCTTTGCTTGGCTTTCCCCATTTCATACTTACCCTTGGGTGACTTTTTCAGGTGAGCTCGCCAGCTTTTCAGCTGGCTTAGTCCTACTTGCTGTATTTCTCAATAAAAAAATAATTATTCCACGAGCCCAACTCTGGATCACGCCAATTATTGCTGTTCCATTGCTGCAATGGAGCTTTGGTCTGGTCAATGACTTTAGCACGGCATTATTAAGCTCTCTTTATGTATTCGCTTTTTGGCTGATGATTGTGCTTGGTTATAATCTTTCTTTGCAAGCTGATCAACGTGAAGCGCTGATGCAGGAGATATCAAAGCTTCTATTCGGTATTGCGATTGTTTGTAGTGTTATGGCGATTGTGCAGTGGTGTGGGCTAGGTGGTGTCATTAATGGCATCATGCAGTTAAAAGGGGATCGACCTTATGCCAACTTTGGTCAGCCAAATCACTTAGCCACGTTTTTGATTATGGGGTTGATGGGCGCATTATATCTCTATGAAAAAAGAGCTATAGCGTCATATTGGTTACTGCCAGCGAGTCTATTGATTCTATTTACCGTTGCTTTAACTCAGTCTCGAACGTCATGGGTGGTGTGTTTGTTTATCCTCTTTTATTGGATGTATAAACAATATAAGCAGCAACCGCGTTTCAACTTTAGACTGCTCTGGGTATGGTGTATAGGTTTCTTTGTGATTGCGATTTGGGGGTTACCATTGCTAGGTAATCTCTTTAGTTCAGAAGTCATCCAAACAAGTAGTGTTGCTGAACGTGCCAGTTCTGGATATTTGCGTTTTGATATTTGGACGCAAATGCTGTTGGCGTTGAAACAGCAGCCATGGTTAGGTTATGGCTGGAATCAGACCAGCGTTGCGCAAATCAGTATTTTCAATTTACATCCCTCACATGAGTGGGTGATCAGTGCACATAATGTATTACTTGATTTGTTGGTGTGGAATGGTTTGCCACTTGGATTGTTCATTATTGCTTATATGGGACTGTGGTTCTTTTGGTTAGATCGAAATGCCAAAGACAGCACTTCGGTGATTGCAATCATGATGGTCGCTGCAATCCTGATTCATGCCATGCTGGAGTTTCCACAACGCTATGCGTATTTCCTGCTGCCTATGGGCTTTTTATTAGGGCTAGTTCAAACACAAACACCTCAGCTAAAAGCAGTGGCTTTAAATAAGCATGTTGTTCGCTTTATTTGGTTGATTGGTATCGTACTGTTGTTATTGATCTGGCGTGATTACAAGTTATTTCAGGAAAATAGCCGCTTGATTTTTAAAAAGCAGCAACCGACAGTAGAGATACTGGGAAGTTCTAAAATTCTACTGCTAACGCAATTTCAGCAGCGACTTGATTGGATCAGTTTAAAACCTCAAACACAAATGTCAGAGCGTGATTTGGAGTGGATTAATGCTTTAGTCAAAAATAAAGCAACTCCTTATAACCTGAAAAAGTACGCACAGGTATTGGTTTATAATCACAAGTTTGAAGAAGCAGAACAGCAACTGTTTATTTTACAGCAGTTGTATGGACAAACACTCAGCTTGCCAGAAGTGGTTGAGATGAATAAGCAAGCGAGATAAAAATAAAGCCCTAATCAGGGCTTTATTTTTGATTCAACCCAATAAATAGTTGGGGTTGAAGAGACGAATTAAATTTGGCTTTGAATATAATTCTCGATACCCACATTTTCAACCAGATCAAGTTGGGTGTCGAGCCAATCCCAATACTCTTCTTCTTTCTCTAGAATTTCTTGAACCAAATCACGGGTCACATAATCCTGTTCTGCTTCTGCAAGTTCAACAGCTTGTTTAATTGCTTCGATATTTTCTTTGACCTTGCGAATATCGCAGTTCAGGACTTCTTCAGTATGTTGACCGATATACAGCTTGCCTAAGTGTTGTAGATTCGGTAAACCTTCTAAGAATAAAATACGCTCAATCACTTTGTCTGCATGTTTCATTTGGCGGATAGATTCTTTGTATTCAGCTGAACCTAATTGTTCAATTCCCCAATCATTAAACATGCGAGAATGTAAGAAATATTGGTTGATCGCAGTTAAATGATGATACAGCACTTGATTGAGCTGATTGATAACTTCGCGATTGCCTTTCATTGCACTTACTCCAAAAACACCAAGTGATGCCCTAGTTGCTAAGGCAATTTATTTTATTTTAATCAACAACGAATCGACTGGCGAGTAATTTATTGAACGGCAAATGAAAATCACAATCAAAAACATCATGATATGATTATGATTTTTATAAAAAAACCGCTTAAATGAGGAACTTTTAGGTTCTGCAGGAAGCGGTGGAGTCGTAAAACACGAGTTGAATTGGAACGGTAATTTTGAAGATAAATCAGGCAGCTATAGAAATACGTGCGGCGATTTCAGCAAGCTCATCGCTGATAATAGCGCGGGCTTCTGGAGCACAACGACCACAACATGTTCCTAGATCGAGTAGTTCACGGATTTCACGATAGCTCTCTGCGCCATTTGCAACGGCGTCTTTGATATCCTGATCTGTAATTCCACGACATAAACAAACATACATGGGAGTGAGCCACAAATATAAATGCGATAATTGATATTATTGATAATTGTTATCGTTTGTCAATGAATTTCATTCTAACAATGAGTATATTCTTATTGGGAATTTGAATAAAAAAATACCGCCTGATCGGCGATATTTTTGATGATTTATAACTTTTTGATAAATATAAATTTAAAAAAGTGCTTATGGAATGATCACAATTCCATCCATTTCAACCAAGGCACCTTTCGGCAGGCTAGCAACACCAAGTGCTGCACGTGCAGGATAAGGCTGCGCAAAGTACTCGCCCATGATTTGATTCACCAATTGGAAGTGGGAGAGATCAGTCAGGAAAATATTCAGTTTCGCAATATCTGCTAGACTGCCACCTGCAGCAGTGCAGACCGCTTTTAAGTTATCAAATACGCGACGAATCTGGGCTTCAATGCCTTCTACAAGTTCCATACTGTACGGATCTAAACCAATCTGGCCAGAAAGATAGAGCGTGTTGCCAACGAGAATTGCTTGAGAATATGTTCCGATAGCAGCAGGGGCGTGTTCAGTATGAATAACTTGGCGTGACATTTAGCTCTCCTATGTCGTTTTTCTATCTTAAATCACTGTGACTTTAACACAAAACCATAGCTGTGAAAGGGCAGAATACTGTGTAGTCGCCATGAAGGAGGTTTTTGTTCGCACTTTTAAGTCTATAAACAGCTTGAGTGTTTGATTGGAACAGTATGTTTATATTGAGCTGGCGGTGGCTAATTTAGCAACTTCAGGCTGAACAATCGGCATATTCAAGCGTTCAATACGTGGGAAGCCAAAGTGCATACGCAAATCTCGAATGATTTGAGCAATTTGATTTCGGTTACTGACCACGATATTCACGTAGGTTTTTTGGTCTTGCGAGTGCACCATTTCCACGCCTGTTTTGGCTTTACGACATTGATAGATCAAATCAGAAATTTGTTCATCGTTCATGGCCATATGGATGCACAGATAGGCGCTGAAACGAACATCATCAATTTCTTCAGATTGCCAATGTAGCGGCATGATGTTTTCAGGATGCAGATGCTGTTCGTGTAATAAGTTCCGACAACGGGAACGGTGTACAATAAGACCGCGTCGCGACAAATGTCCTTGAATTGGGTCACCCAATACTGGGTTACAGCAATGCGCATATTTGACATCGACGCCTTCTGTACCGACGATTAAGCGATCAGAAGCATCTTGATGCTGTGAGTGATAGTCTTGTGCAAATAAATGATTGGCAACCAACTGGGGTAATAGATCACCCACCGCAATCTGTTCAAATAGCGTGTCTTTACTACCTAAGTGTCGCCATTCAAGTACATTGATCCAGTCTGTTGGAGAAAGATCATTGATTGAACGCTGGAACAGTTTTAAGGCACGGTTTAAGGCCTGCTGTCCGACTAAGCGCTGCTCATCGATGTCTTGTTCTCTTAGAATATTCTGTAATGCGCGACGTGCTTTTTGGGTATTGATGAAGCTGAGCCAATCAGGATTCGGTGTTGCCAATACATCGGTAATGATCTCAACCACTTGGCCGCTATGTAGTGGGGTGGATAATGGGCGAATTTCACCATCGACTTTGGCACCTACGGCGTGGTTGCCTAAGAACAAGCTGGCTGAATAGGCGAAATCAACCACGGTTGCACCTTGCGGTAATTCATGCAATTGTCCGTGTGGGGTATAGACCCAAATTTTTTCTTGGTGCAAATAATCGAGCAGATCACTAAAGGTGGTTTTCGCACAGCCACTATCAATTAAGGTATTCAAGTTCTGCATGGATGCCTGAATCGCTGAGCGACAGGCTTGCGGTGCATTTTCACCGAGTACCACACCAAAACGGGCAGCTTTACGCATCAGTTCAGTTTGGATGGTCAAGGAAAGTGTGGTTTTCTCACCTTTCAACTGGATCATGAGTGACTGATTACCACCAGGTAAAGGGCGGCGAATATGATCGCGGTATTGTAATACCTGAAAATTATCTTTTAGCGCATCAACCAGACGGTCGCAGTCAGCAATACTTTGTAAAATGATTTCAAAGGCATGGCTGTGGCTGAGTTCATTTAAGTCGATTTCATTTTTAATAAAATGGCGCAGTAATTCGATATTGTTATTTTTCTTTTTAATTCGACCTTTGAGGTCATAGGCTTTTAGTAGTTCAGAAAGTTTTTGCTCCCAAACCGCTTGGTATTCACAACGCTTTGGCTTGGTTTCCAATAATGCGGTTTGCACATCATTAAACATGTCTAAATCAAGATTTTGATAACAAAGATGTTCAAGGTTATCTGCCATCTCGTTCATACCGACCAGACGCGCCATTGGAACAAAAATATCCAGCGTTTCTTGGGCGATACGTGCACGCTTATCTGGACGCAGTGCGCCCAAGGTGGTCATGTTGTGATAACGGTCAGCCAGTTTAATAATAATGACACGTGGATCTTGTAGAGTCGCTTGTAGAATTTTTCGGAATGATGCGGCTTTGTTATATTCTTTATCGCTAGAATGGCTCAGTTTGGTAACACCATCGACCAGTTCGGCGACGACGACCCCATATTTTTGCCCAATTTCATCTTTAGTAAATTCAGTATCTTCAATCACATCATGTAAAAGTGCAGCCATTAAGGTGTCTGCATCAAGACGCATATGCGCCAAAATGCAACTGACTGCAATCGGATGCAATACATAGGGTTCACCGCTTTTACGTGTAATACCGCTATGCGCTAGATCAGCAAAATCGCAGGCAGCAAGCACATGTTGAACGTCACTATCTTGGAGATAGGCTTCAATAATTGCTTTGAGCTGCTGCTTCGCTTGGCTGACTTCTTCGCCTGGCATATAACACCTTTTATAACTTGAATTCAGTAATGATCTGTCTGTTGACACTTTAACGATGTATTACATGGATGATTTTGTGATTCAGTACAATCTACATGTACTCAATCATATTGAATACCATTGAAAACTCATTTCTAGCGCTAGTACTCAAAGACATTACGCTTATCTTCTAATGAAAAGCAAATTGAGAAACTTGTCAATTTGTTCATTATAAAAACTCGTAAATTTTTTCAATGACGGATATTGCTTTTATCAATATGCGCTGAATTTTGCAAGAAAGAAAAAAGCCCAGTGTATTCACAATGGGCTTTTCGCATAACAAATTCGATTTAGAAAGTGAAACCTTCTAAGTTCAATGAATTTGTAGACAATACCATATCAAGATTTGATGTTTGGTAGTCTTGATCGCGTTGTTTTAAAATTTCTTTAGTGACATGACCAACCGCAATTTCGCGTAATGCAACTACTGTTGGTTTGTCATTGTCCCATTCTACAGTTGGTTCCATGCCTTGACGTGCCAATTGACGTGCACGTTTACTCGCCACCAGTACTAACTCGAAGCGGTTATCTACATGGTCTAAACAATCTTCAACGGTTACACGTGCCATAAGTTGTCTCGTTTGAACATTACATTTGAAAAGACTGAGTAGTATAAAAGGCTTTTCTGCCAGACTCAAGTCATTCGCGATTAAGGGTAATCAAGTTTTCGATTAATTGTTGATGGCGAGCGCTTTGTTGCAAGGTCACCAAACGGTTTGCGGTAATAATCGCTTCCAGATCATGCACAGCTTTATTGAAATCATCATTAATAATGACATAGTCAAAACTGGCAAAATGACGCATATCTTCAACGGCACAACTAAGACGATGTTCAATCACATCGACCGCATCTGTACCACGATTAGACAAACGCTGTCTTAAGTCATACTGTGTTGGTGGGAGAATAAAGATTTGTTTTGATTCAGGAAAAAGTCGACGAACCTGTTCAGCACCTTGCCAGTCGATCTCAAGTAAAACATCATGACCTTGTTGCAGTTGCTCTTTAACTTTGGCTTGAGAAGTGCCGTAGTAGTTACCGAAGACTTCCGCGTATTCGATAAAGCCACCTTCATCCACTTGTGCTAAAAAGTTTTCTTTACTGGTAAAATGATAGTGAACGCCATCGAGTTCACCAGGACGTTGACCGCGTGTAGTATGTGAGACAGAAACGTGCAGGTTGCTGACTCGATCGAGTAGGGCTTTGACCAAAGATGTTTTGCCCGTTCCTGAGGCTGCAGAAACGACAAACAAGAGACCCGACATGATATTTTTCCTGAATATGATAAAATATCTTGGCTATTGTAGTGTAGCGTGCCATTAAACGAAATAGTTTGGCGTAAAAATTCAGTTGATGAGAGAGGATGTTATGGAAATCGTGTTGGCCAATCCACGAGGCTTTTGTGCTGGTGTTGACCGTGCTATAGCAATCGTCAATCGGGCACTGGAATGTTTTAACCCACCGATTTATGTACGCCATGAAGTCGTACATAACAAGTTTGTAGTCGATGATTTACGTCAGCGTGGTGCTGTCTTTGTGGATGAGTTAGATCAAGTCCCAGATGATTCGATTGTGATCTTTAGTGCGCATGGCGTATCTAAAGCGGTACAGCAAGAAGCAGAACGCCGTGGTTTAAAAGTTTTTGATGCAACCTGCCCCTTAGTCACCAAGGTGCATATCGAAGTGACCAAATATGCACGCGAAGGGACTGAAGCAATTCTGATTGGACATGAAGGTCATCCAGAAGTTGAAGGTACCATGGGGCAATATGATAAGTCTCGAGGTGGTGAGATTTATCTGGTTGAAGATGAGCAAGATGTCGAAGCGCTCATGGTTAAGCATCCTGAAAAAGTTGCATTTGTCACGCAAACCACACTTTCAATTGATGATACGGCTAAAGTCATTGATGCATTGCGGACCAAATTCCCTTTGATTCAAGGTCCGCGTAAAGATGATATCTGCTATGCCACTCAAAACCGTCAAGATGCAGTGCGTGATCTAGCGGAACAGTGTGATGTCGTGCTTGTGGTTGGTTCTCCGAATTCATCAAATTCGAATCGTTTGCGCGAATTGGCCGAGCGTATGGGTAAGTCTGCATATTTGGTCGATAATGCAGATCAACTTGAAAAAGCTTGGTTTAAACAGGACAGTAAAATCGGTGTCACGGCGGGTGCCTCAGCGCCTGAAATTTTAATTAAACAAGTGATTCAGCGTTTACAAGACTGGGGTGCAACACCACCCAAAGAGCTACAAGGACGAGAAGAAAACATTACCTTTAGTCTACCAAAAGAGTTGCGTATCCAAGTGATACAAGCCTAATTTTATTAGAAAAATGTGAACTGGAAACGGATGGATTGCACTCCATCCGTTTTTTTTTGGTGCTTATCTGCTTTGTATTGGTTATGTAAAAATAAAATTTAATATAGAGTAGTGAATTTTAATAATTGGGTGCTGGGCGATGGGGAAAAGTCAGGGGTTCACCTTAGTTGAATTGATGGTGACGATTGCGGTATTTGCAGTTATTGCAATGATGGCCGTTCCATCTTTTGGCAACATGATGACAGAACAAAAACTGAATGCATCGTCTCGGGAATTAGCACTTGCGATTAATCAGGCTAAATCACAAGCGGCAATGATGAAAACAACGGTGGCACTTTGTTTAAATAGAACGAATACAGATAATGATTTTAATAAAGATAAATGTGCGCGAGCAGCTATTCCAGAGTATACAGCAACTATTGCTGGACCACCTGTTGAACCAGTTTTAACCAATGCACAAAAAGAAGAAGTTCTAAAAAGCCGAGTCATTTCCGTACAGATTGATCCGCAAATTGTAGTGGATTCGAGTAGCGCCGTAGCTGTTTTATTCAACGAGGTTGGTAGCGCGACCACGACACAAACTTTCCGTTTTTGTAAATCGGCGCAGCAAAGAACCGTAGAGGTGTCAAGATTGGGGAATATTAAGAAAACTTCGGGAACATGCTAATGAATAAATCTCAAAAAGGTGTGGGACTGATTGAAGTACTTGTGGCTTTGTTATTATTGGCCGTTGGGGTGCTCGGATATACCATTTTACAGCTTCGTGCAGTGGATGCTTCTGGTGAAGCATTAATGCGTTCTCAAGGCATTATGGTTTTACGCGGTTTAAGCGAGAGTATGCGAGTAAATACAACTGCCCAAACAGCTTATCCAACGGCTGTTCGGAGTTATACCAATATTACTGCAGCCCCTACAGCTCCAGCGAAACTTTGTTTAAACCCTTCAACACCATGTACGCCTACACAAATGGCAACTTATGATGCATTTATCGCAGCTAAAGCAGCGTTTGATATTGGTATGAATATCACAATGGACAGTTGTCCTGGTGTTGCATCTGCACCTGTACGGAGACAATGCCTGTTTGCTTCTTGGGGTGACACTAGTATTAGTGCGACTAATGCTGCTGCTGATGTTAGCGCATGTATGAGTACAACGGGGGTGTATGTAAGTGGCTCTAAATGTTTGATGATGGAGGCATATTAATGAAAACTCCATATTCTTTCGCTTTTAAACCGATGCAACAACAAGGTTTTACCCTTATAGAACTGATGGTTGCTTTAGCATTAGGTCTTTTAATTACTGCTGCCGCAGTTCAGCTTTTTACGGGGGGAATGCTGTCTTCGAAAATGCAGGAAGCCAATGCAGAATTACAAAATAGTGGTGTGTTTGGCCTCGATTATATCGCGCGTGATCTTCGACTAGCTAATTATACCAATATCAACAATCCTGCCTTGAATGAGCAGACGCCTTGGGGAGGGATTGTATTGACAGCCAGTTCTGCAACTTCTGCAACGAATGTTAATCTTCCAATTCCAACAACTGCCCCTTTTCTTTCAAACGGTTTGTTGAGCCATAGTGTCGGTACTGGAGAGGCGGTAAGTAGTACAAAAAATGAATGGCGTGGTCTATCAAATGTGGATCTAGAAAGTGATCAATTAACCATTCAATTTGTTGCACCAAACGCCATGGTCAATTGTGAGGGTGACAATGTGCAAGAACGCGATTATGTCATTCAGCGCTATTTTTTAAGACCAATTGATCCTAATGCTACAAGTGGGAGTGAGTATGGTCTAGCCTGTGATGCAAATACCCCAACACCAGCAGGAACAACTGCAGTGAGTCGTCCAACAACGATTACAGGATTTGGAGGAGCAGGTGAACTCATTATCCCTCGAGTTGATCATTTTACCGTTCAACTTGGAACACGAGCAGCCAATGGTAATCTTGCTTACTACACAATCAACCAATATCGTGTATTGGCTGCTGCGGCACGCGGCGGAGCTACGCCAACAGAACCACCTCGAATAGTTTCTGTGAAATTAGCAGTATTGGTCCGTTCTACCGATAACACAAGAAATAGTGCCATCGACCCAACGCAAAAAATAGAGATTTTAAATCAAAATGTTGAGTTGAAAGATAAAACGACAAAATATGCGCGTCGTGTGTATAGCACCACTGTCGCACTCCGTAATGGTTTGGGGGAAAGAATATGAGAATAACAACACTCGGCCATCAGCAACGCGGAGCAACCTTAATTGTTGTCCTGATTTTACTGCTGTTAATTACGGTGATCGGGATTATTGCGGTGCGTACTGCGATTACTTCTTTAAATATTGCCACCAACAGTCAAATTGGACAATTGTTGATGCAGACAGGTGATACGCCAAATAACCAATTTTTGAATGTCTCAAATTATGATGTGCTTCGAGCAGCGGATGTCGTAATTGGTGCGGCGGAGATGGAACATCGCAATGCACCTGGCAAAGAATATGTGTTTTGTTATAAACCGACTTTAAATCAGCAACTGGCCGCCACAATGGATGCAACAATTTTGGTTCCGCCTGCAAAAAATGCGGATAGAGATACGAAAGCAACCATCGATTCAACACAAAGTAATCGCAGTGGTTTTTGTGATTTGCAACGGGACTTTGGTAGTGCCCGTGAAGCTGTAGTGACACAGGTTGCGGTCAGAATTCCAACAGATACCGAAGCTGTGGATGCAGGTGCTTATCTAGAATCGGGGATTGATCAGGGTGCGGGCTCAATCGTACAGAATAGTAAAACAACCAGTACGCGCGTACGAGTAACAACCACCTCGATTTTACCGAATTATGCAAGTACCGACTTAGCAACTGTACAGAAAGATTGTATCGGCGATGGTTCAGCTGTGGGTTATATCAATGACGCGATTGACTCTGATGTGGCGGGGAAAAAAACGGTTGCAGAATGTTTGGCTGGCTACGGTATTCCAGTCAATGTACAGGTACAGGAAATGATTTTGCAACAACTGGATGAAGAAACAACTTCACCAGCATCGGCATGGTAAAGAGATTGGAGAATGATGATGAAAAAATTAAAAAACAAATTGATTCCCAAAAATCATACTCGCCATGTGCAATATGGTGTGTCATTTTTGTGGGCATTTACAGGCACCCTGCTGGTTACTTCTTCTGTGGTGCAGGCAAGTGACCTACAGATTTACGCCGTTCCGACTGCAGGTAAAAAAACCATTGTCATGATGCTGGATACATCAGGTTCGATGAATCCCAATCAGAATAGTTACAATGAAGATCGTCTCGCTAGTCTCAAAACAGGGATGAATGCTTTTTTAAATAGTAATAATCCTATCCTTGACGAGGTTCGTGTCGGTTTAGCGCATTTCTCAGTGAATGGCGATGGTCGGTCGAGTCGTATTTTGGTCAAAGCTGATCGATTAGGTCCTACAGGTTCTGCTCAACGTACTGCCTTAAAAAATGCAGTAACTGCTTTGACAGCGACTGGAGGGACGCCAACAGCCCATGCTTATGCTGAAGCTGCGGCTTATCTCATGGGAACTTCTACACGTAGTGAAGCGGAAATACAAAAAGATTTATATAAGAAAGTTACTACATCAACCTCTCTAGATGTGTGTTTAGATCCTAATTACCCTTGGAAAAGACCTAACTATAGTCGATGCTATAGAACATATAGCAATGGATCTTATGGTGGGGGGTATATTAGCTCCACTACACAAATCACTTATACCGATACTTATTATAAATGCTTAAGTTGGCGAACAACTGATTTTACTAATGGGGTTCAATATTGCGGTTCAGGTTCCACAAGTTATCGCACCAGTACCAATTCTTCATATTGGCAGAATTTAGGAACGACAGAACCTACCGATTTTTGGGGTGATGGTAGTGAGACGGTTTCAGGCGTCTTATATTCATACACATTAGGAATGCAATTAGGTCCGAATGCTGATAGCGGTTTTGATAGCTCCGTTGCTAACTCTAAAGATGGTTTAAAATATATATCACCTTTACCACCAACCTCAGAGCGAGTGAGTTGTGATGGGCAAGGGGTTTATATCTTGTCGGATGGTGAAGCAAATAACTCTAGCAATGCACGATCGAAATCAATTATGTCTGCTGCCTTGGATGGCGCCACAGATTTTAGTTGTCCGACCAGTGGTGGGTTAGTTACGGGTGATTCTGCATCGTGGAACTGTATGGGAGAGTTTGCTAAGCGATTATTTGATAAAACGAAAAATCCAGCAGGTGTCTCCATTCAAACTGCTTTTGTTGGGTTTGGTAGTGATTTTAATAGCTTAACAGCAACGCATGTACAACAGGCTTGTAAGCTGAGCTCTCGGACTCAAAGTGATCGAGCAGGGAATGATTCTTGCTCACCTGGGCAAGGGACCTATTCAGTGAATAGCCCTGGTTTTGGTAATGGTGGTTTCTTTACCACTAAAACTTCACAAGGGGTTACTGATAGCGTAATTGCTTTTATTAATAATCTAGGTGCAGCGCCATTAGAACCATTAACTACTGGTGCTATCTCTGTTCCAATTGATGACTTAAATCCAACAGGGTTACAGCCTTATGGCTATTTGCGTGGTTTGGAGCCAAACCCGCAAAGTAATAAAGCTGTTTGGACTGGGAATCTAAAAAAATACAAGGTGGCGCTAACAGGAACCAATGTCGGAAAATTTACAGCGGCTGATGGCTCAACCTTGGTATACGATCGAAATGGTGCATTTAATACTAACACCAAAGATCTTTGGAATAGTGCAACTGTTTATAAAAATACCAGCTACAACGATGGTGGTATTATTGGATTGGGTGGGGCTTATTCAAGAGTTCCAATGCCAATTAATGGTCAAAATCAGGATTTAAATAAAAATCCAAAAGAATACGCACTTACCGCGGCACCAAATGCTTTACGTACACTGTTTACTGACGTGGCTGCAACAGGAGGAGCAACTTTGACAGGTGCAGCGAATGGTGCAAGTCTGTTAAGAATTCCTGAGGGGCCATTACCAACAAATGGAATAGATGCCTATGTTTTAGGTAAATTTGGTACCCAAACCACATTAAAAGATTTTCCATTAACGATTAAGCAAAAATTGCTGAATTATCTTGGTTTTACTGTTCCATTAGACGAAACGGCTACCGCGTTACCGACTTCACTGGTTACACCTAATGTACCTAATTTAGCGATGGGAGGGAGTATTCATTCTTTCCCAATTCAATTGACCTATTCAGGTGAGTTGGATGCAACAGGTAAATTAACCAATATTCGTAGTCAATCTGTGCTCTATGGCACGATGGATGGCGGTTTACATATTGTCGATAATACAACTGGCGAGGAGCAGATGGTATTTGTTCCTTCTGAACTGTTGAAAAAACCAGTTGCATCTAAGGCCTTGGTTAAAGGGCAGGATGATAATGATGCGCCTGTTCATGGTTTAGATGGTGCTTGGGTGGCCGATCCTGCTTATAAAGCCCAAAAATCTAGCGGCGCGGGTGAGAGTAATTTGATGAAAGCCCGTCAAATGAATGTTTATGGCGGCTTACGCATGGGTGGAGAAGGTTATTATGGCTTGGATGTGTTAGACCCTAAAGCACCTAAATTCTTATTTAGAGTCGGTGCAGATCAAGCTGACTTCAATCGGATGGGACAATCTTGGTCTAAACCAGTGTTAACCAATATTCGTTATAACAATAAAATTACACGTGTCATGATCGTTGGTGGTGGTTATGACCAATGTTATGAGAACCCGCGTTTTGAGTTTGGTCAGGTATTTTCGACAACAACAGTAAATGGTGTCACTGTACCAAGTGAATATCCAGATACTGCTTGTGATAATGTTACCGCAGCGAAAGGTAATGCGGTCTACATCATTGATGCGAAAACCGGTGAACGTTTGTGGTGGGCAAGTAGTTCAACTGGTGCTGATACCTCTAATACTGATATGAAACATAGTATTGTCAGTCGTATTAGTGCAATTGATCGTGATGGCGATGGTTTAACAGATCATCTTTATTTTGGTGATTTGGGGGGGCAGGTCTTCCGTGCTGATTTAAATAATGCATCAGGCACATCTAAAGCTAACTTTGGTAAACGTGTTGTTCGATTGGCAAATTTAGCGACAACAACTACAGGAGCTCAACTGGGCTTAGGTAAAAATCCTCGTTTTTATGAAGCACCAACGGTCACAATTCATCGTCAAGGTGCCAACACTTTCATTTTAGTAGGACTCGCTTCAGGGAATCGTAGTACTCCACTCGATGTTTATCCAACGATTGGTCGTGATGGCATGCTGCCAAGTAGTGCATTGTCCGACCGTTTAGTAAATAACGTATATGGTGTGATTGACCGTGACTTCATTAAATCTGATTTGATTACGGGTACCCCAACGCTTGTTTCTAAAGATCGAACTTTGCAGCACTTACAGAAAGATCCACAAAAGCTGACAGGTAATATTCCAGCTGTGTTTATTGGTGCAACAGCGACCAAAGATGGTTGGTATCGCTCATTATCAAGTAAAAGTAATGGGGTTGAAACATCTTCAACAGGTTTCCGTGTTGCAGGCGGAATGAAGGCTTTTGAAGAGCCGATTGCAATATCAGGCAATTTGATTGTTCCCGTGTACGATCCACAAGGAACGGGTATTGCCCCACAAAACCCATGTTTACCACGCGTCGTAGGAGAAACGGATCGCCAAGTATTTAGTATTCCGTTTGGCGTGTATTTAAAAAGCGATAACACTGCTGATACAGGAGTGGGTGGCAAAGAAGATTTTACTGGTTTTCAAACGACAACAGACGGCTGTCCTGCGGGAGTAGCGGAATGTAATGCAAATGCAATTGGTGGCGGCATTCGTGGTATTGCCTTGGTTCCAAAAGGTAATGGTGGTTGTGAAAAAGGGTTAACTGCTGGTCCGGGTGGATGGGGATGTTCTGGACGAATCAATCCAACGCGGTGGTATGAAAAATGGGTAAAATAAATAAAAAAAGCCTTCGCTTGATTCAACCTACTCCTTATTTTATGCGTAGGTTAGGATATCGCTCCCAAGGGTTTACTTTGGTTGAATTGATGATTGTCTTGGTTATAGTTGCGATATTCACCGCAATCGCGATTCCGAGCTATCAGGAGTATGCGAGGCGGGCAGATGTATCGATTGCCCAGCAAGAGATGCAGAAAATAGCAGAACAGTTAGAACGCCACAAAGCAAAGAACTTTACATATCGAGGATTTGATCCTAATTATATATATGGGGTAACTGGTTCGGCTCTGAATTCGGTAACTTTACCAAGAGGTGCCACTGGGGCAGCGATTAAATATACAATTACGATCAGGGATGCCGATGATCCAACCAAGCTATTAACAGATGCTACAGTTCCGCCTGTGATTCGTGCGCGCGCTTGGGCAATGAAAGCTGAGGGAAGTGATTCGAGAAATTATGATGTATTACTAACCAGTGCCGGAGTGCGCTGTAAGAACAAAACTAAAACATTAGTTGATTATACCAGTTGTGGAACCTCTTCCACAGGTAGTGAGGCTTGGTAAAATATGTACAATCGAGGTTTTACACTGATTGAGCTGATGATCGTTGTCGCTATTGTTGCTATTTTAGCTGCAGTAGCATATCCATCATATACAAGTTATAAGGTGAGAGTGCAGCGGACTGATGCCCAAGCAGAAATGATGCAAATTGCACGTGACTTAGCAAATTTTCGGATGGCAAATAATAGTTATACTGGACGAACGACTACAAATGTATATGGTGCAGCGACAATACCTAGAACACAACCTCTATATGACATTACTTTAACAGATGTGGACGGAACCTTACTGACGGCTACAAATGCGAAAGTGAGGACTTGGTTGTTGATTGCAAAACCTAAAGCAGGAACAACACAAGCAGATAATGGTTGGATTTGTCTCAATGACCAAGGGCAAAGGTCATGGCAAAAGGGTGTGACGGCGTGTAATTTGTCTGCCAGTTCAAATTGGGATGGGCGTTAACGCTTATATCTGTTTTCATTAAAAAGCAAACACCAAAAGTGTTTGCTTTTTTTATGGCAGTTGATTTTGTGATCCGTTTAATATTTTTAACAACATTAATTAATCAATGTGAGCTATTTATCATTTGTCTGCTGTTACCTACCTTTTATCTCTTAAAGGTGGATTTAAGTGCATTTTAGACGGAAATTGGTATTAAACATGAAAACAATCACGAAAATAACGTTCATTTCATTAATATAACGATTTGATTTTACTTACTTAACAAAGGAAGACCTGTAAAGGTGAAGTAAAAATAATATCTAGAGTCAAATCTTATTAAAATAATTGAAATGCTCGTTAAAACAAAAAGATTTGTGCATATGGAGGTCTGTATGCAACAAGCACATTATTCAGAGCGCTATTCTTCATCTTTCGCTCAAGCAAAGTACGGCTTTGCTGATGCTAGTACTCAGGGCAAGTTCTCTCTGCTTGCTGTTGGAGTGGATGTTGCTTGTCCTTTTATCCGTGATTTCGAGAAAACTTCTCCAGTTAATACTGCGATACAGCACAGTGTTATTCATCCTTCTATTCCAAGCACAGTTTCTCGTCTTGTAACACGCTTGAATGTTGTTAAACATGATTCGTTCAAATTCGAGCGTAGCTCTCCGCCTTACGCTCATACAAAGCAGAGCTTTGTTCACCTTCGTATTCAAAGCATGGCTTTTCGTCTTGCGATAGGGTCGAGTAATACTCGACTGTTTTCTACCTCAGGATTTACCTTGGTTGAGTTGATTGTCACGATTGCTGTTTTAGCAATCCTTGTAATCATGGCAGCGCCATCATTTGCAACCATGTATAGCCGCCAAAAGCTAGAGTCCTCTGCCCGTGAACTTGTGATGAAAATTTCAGAGACGAGAAGTCAAGCCGTTCTGTTACGCCAAAGCACAGGGCTCTGTTTAGCATCCCTATCAGATGATGATTGTGCAACGGCTATTGCTATTCCTAAGGATGAAACACAAAGGATATTTATCGCACGTTTAGACAGTGGTGTGACCAGTGCAAATGCTTCAGCAACGAGTCTTAGTTTTAGACGAAATGGCAGTCTTGCGGCACAAAAGGATTTTATTTTAGAACGGCAAAATCTGTCTTATTGCATTCGGGTCGGAGTGATTGGAGATACAACAATCAAAGAAGGAGCTTGCACATGAATATCCAAAAACATAAAGGTGTTGGGCTTGTTGAAGTATTGGTTGCTCTGGTTTTATTGGCAATCAGTGTATTGGGCTTTGCTGCTTTACAGTTAAGAGCAATTGATGCCAGTTTTGAAGCGAATAAACAGGTATTGGCACTCACGATTGCACGTGATCTTGCAGAGCGGATGCGGGCTAATCCGCAAGCAACCCGTGCTGGAAAATATAAAGTGAAAGCTGTTGAAGTGCCTAAAACTGAAGTTGTAAATGTAGCAGATAAACCTGAAAAGATTGCTTTACAAGATTTACAAAATGCAGCATTGGAAGCAAAAAATAATGGAATGAATCTTGCCGTAGATCAATGTCCAACAGCAAATAATCGGCAATGTATTTATGTGGCTTGGGATCAGACCAATCTCGCTGGGGAGCAGGGGATAGCAGCATGTATCAAAGATGGTACGTATGTCTCGGGCTCACACTGTTTGTTCTTGGAGGCCTACTAAAATGGAAATTGACCTCCTATATCCCAAACATGCAAAGGCTCAGTCAGGGTTTACTCTGATTGAATTGATGATTTCTTTGACATTAGGTTTGCTGATCGTTGCAGCAGCCATTCAATTATTTATCACAGGAATTACCAGTTATAAGTTGCAAAAAGCGATGGCACATATCCAAGATAATGCCAGCTTGGGCTTAAATTTTATTGTGGATGATATTCGTAAAGCCAATTTAAGTTCACCAACCCCTGCGATTAATGATCAAACAAGTTATGCCGGAATTTTATTTAGTTCAAATAATGTGGGTGAAAAAATTGATTTGAATTGTACGGATTGTTTTTCGAATAATCAGATTGCCAGTTTTGGTAATGCCAATGTCACTGGATTGACCAATGATCAATTATTGATTCGCTATCAAGCACCTCAAGGTGGGATTGATTGTTCAGGGCAAGATGTCGCAAGTGGAACCTTTGTGGTACAGCGCTACTATGTTGGTTCGACCTCGACTGATTTACGTCAATCCTTACGTTGCCAAGCCGCTCAATATACACAAAACGCATTAGATGAAAAAACCTCAGCAGATCGCCTGAAGTTAACTTGGGGCACAAGTCAGGTGATTTTGCCAAATGTCGATCTTTTTCAGATCCGTTTAGGTTATATGGATGGTGACCTCAATAGTGCCAATAGTACCTTGGCTTATACTGATGTTAAAAACTATATGGCATTGACGGCCGTTAAAAAAAATATTGATGGAGTCACTATAGCTGTACGCCCGCATGTACATGCAATTCAAATTGGTGTCTTAGTTCGTTCTGATGATAAGACGGGCAATCAATCAGTCATTAAACAAAGAAATAAGGAACCATTCCAAGTTCTTGGAACCAAGGTCAATCTCACGCCCGCTTCTCAAGATAATTATTTAAGGCAGGTTGTGGATCAAACTATTTCATTAAGAAATGCAATGGGGTGGGTTTCAGAAGGCTGTGATAGCAGTAAAAGTACAGCCTGTACTAATGGGGGGGCTGGTACATGAGATATGCTCAACGTGGTTCAACGCTGGTCGTTGTGCTGATGATCGTTCTAATGATTACAATTATAGGCACCTTGGCAATTCGTCAGAGTATCAGTTCGTTAAGGTTGGTGAGTAATCATCAAATGCAAACGTTATTAGCTCAGAATGCTGATGCTGCACTGATGTATTTTCAAGATCCCAGTAGTCAACAAAATATGGCTTCTGCCAATGGGATTGTTGGATTCTTTAAAAATGAAAATAACAAAGATGCTGAGTTGGTCTTTTGTTTTTCAGGCACTGATCCATTTGTGTTGAGTAAGGCAAGTTATCGTTTAAATAGCAGTACTTTCGAACCAATGACGACCAATAGTGGCGCCTGTAAGGTTGATCCAAATAATGAGACAAATGATACAGCGTCTCGCTCTAGTGGTCGTAAGCAAGTTGTAACACAGATTTATATCAAAAGAGAACTGACACCGACAGCTCCATTTGCTGATCTTTCTCGTGGGACAGAGACACTTGGTGCAAAAACTGAAAACAATATTCGTTTGCGGGTCTATGTCGTATCTGTGATGCAAGGGCTATTAACCTCCGATGCTCTATTTAAATCTGATCGAGATATTACAAAAGGTTGTTTAACCAAAAGTATCGATAATAACGGTAGCAATGATGTTGCAGCCTGTTTAAAACAAAATACTGAAAAACCGATATATAACATACAAGTCGCAGAATATCGTTTCTTGTCTGACTTTGAGCCTTCGAGCTCATAAGGGAGAAATGTCATGAAAAATAATAAGATAAAAGAATTAACTGAATGTGGGTATCTACAAAAGAATAGAACCAAAGCCTTATTGTTGGGTTGTAGTATGGTCTCAAGTTTCTTGATATTTTCATCGGTCGCATCAGCGAGCGATATTGAGATTTATCAACCAGCAGCAGGTAATAAAAAACGCTTGATGCTGATGGTGGATCAATCCCGCAGTATGGGGGGAGCAGGGCTTTTAGATTTAGTTAAAGACTACCCCTTGTGTATCGATCAAGGGGTGACTGATGTACTGGGTAAAAATGGTCTGAATTTGGGGATTAAGGTCGCAGGTCAGACGGATTTGGTCAATGTAACTAAAGAAGCGACGGATTTGGTCAATAAAGCAATTTTGAAAGGCTTGCTGGGCAATGGGCAAGGTCAGGGGATTCTGGATTCAATTGCTGAGATTAAAACAGAGCAACCGAGTACGGCTTATCCATTTCCTCGTCAATCCTGTACCGTGGTGACCACGGATGCGACGGTTAGATTATTAGATAACTTGCTCAGTGGTTTATTGGGCGTAAAAACAGGATTATCAGCTGAACAATATATTCGTGAAACCTGTGACCCACTGATTGATATTAGCTTGCTTAAATCCATTACCAATTCATCAACAGTGGGTATTTATCGTTGCTATGATAAAAATTCACGCGTCCGTATGGCGTTAACGGATGTTTTAAAAGGTAAAAAAGGAGAAGCGGGTTTGCCTGGGATGGATCAACTCCCAGACAGCACTATGGTCGGGTTATCTATTTCACCGTATAACCAAACAATAAATGATCGTGCTGGAGCGATCATTTTTGAACCTAAACTTCTTAGTGATACTTATCTCTATAATGGGAAAAATCAAACACATCGCCAACATATGATTGACTATATTGCCAGTGCCAATATGGATTCAAAAGGTGAGTTTAATTTACAAAGCTTACTTTCGATTGTACCGAAGCTCGTCAGTGGTTTACTGAATGATGTAGTTGCAACATTAGGAAAAATTCTAAGTAATCCACTGGATGCTGTGAGTGAATTATTAAATCTAGAAAATACCAATAATGCTTTAAATGATGTGCTCACCATGTTGGGGCTTGGTGGGAATAATCCAATGGCGAGTACTTATGCTGAAACAGGTGCTTACTTGTTGGGGAATACCACTAAGGGAACTGGTGCAAGACAATATGCGAAACGTAATGCTGTATTAGGACTTGGCGGAATATCGCTGTTATGGACGGACTATGAGTGTAATGCCTGGAAAGCAGATGGCATAACCTGTGCTGATTGGAAATATGCAGGTTTATTGGGTGTAAATACCAGTGGTTATAAAAAAGTTGATGGTAATCTTTTGAATTTATTGGGTATTTTGCAAGTAGGCAAACAAGAAATTTTTTATGAATATCGTGCTGATGTGGATGCCAAATATAGCGGTTTTAAAGATAGTCAAAAAAATAATAGCAGTATTAATCCATTGATCAAAGGTAATGGTAATTTTTATCAACCGCCGTCTACGGCACCGCAATGTGATGCCAATGGCATAATGGTGATTGCGGGAGGGGTGCCAACAATAGCACCGACTTTGACCGACTCTCTATTACAACCTCAAGGTAGTCAATCTGATGCGACCAAAGTTGCGATGGAACGTTTGATGGCACGTTCTCTTGATAGTAACCAAAACTTAAGCATTCAATATAAAGATGGGCGTTTGAATGATGGTTGGAACTTTAGATGTAATTCAACAGATTTAAGGGCGACAACTTTAGGTAATAATAAAAATTCAAATGATAATACCGACTTTGCTACTTGGCAGTGTATAGGTGCTTACGCCCGTGATATTCGTGCGTTAAAAGCCAATCCAATTAAAACTGCGGTGATTGGTTTGGATCGCTCTTTTTTACAATTGCCAACGAACATTGCTGGACAGGAAAACAGTTCGGATACCAAGGGCTTAAATCAAATTAAAAGTACCAATATTGCACAGGATCAATTGCTGACTGGGATTGTGCCTAAAGCGGTTCGTGATCTACTGGGAGCAACAGGTGCACTTCTTGATGGTCTATTGCCAAATAGCTTGATTGGCAGTGGTTTAACCACGGGGATTACCAGCTTATTAGATCGTTTATTACCGAGAAATGAGGAAGATATTAAAAATATGGCACGGTGGGGAATTATTGGCGGTGGTGGTTGGTATAACGCGGCCAATAGCCAAAATATTGCTCAAAGTATAAGAGACTTCCATGACAATCTAGGGGTAACCAATGGAGATCCAATTGGATTGCAAACACTTCCAACTGATCCACTTACACCATATCGTATGAGCAATGACGTCTATAAAAGTATGTTTGAGCCAACAGAAAAAGCCAGTTGGTTTGGAAACTTTAAAAAATATTATGTAGACAGCGATAATTCTGTGAATAAGTTGAAAGACGCATGGGATACAGCTTCCGCAAGTTATGATGTACAGGACTGGAATAAAGGGGGAATGCTTGCAAAACTAAAAGATTTAAAAAACAAAACCAATAATTCTGATCCAACAAAACCCATTATTACGGAACGTAAGGTATTGATTAACCGTGATTGTCAACAAATACTGGGAAGTTCTAATTATCAATTTACCGAAGTGGGTGAGCTGAAAACCCTTAATAATAAGTATCTAGACATTAAATGTGGCTCTGGAAGCTCTGCTTTTACAGATGCGAAAGGTTATTTGTTGATGAATTTATTGGGTTATAACGTAGGAAGTGCGGCGTTAACTGCAGATCTGACTGAAGCGAATCGTACCAATTGGCAGGTGGGGATGAATCTGCATTCAACCCCGATTAAATTGACACAGGAAGCCGTTTTTAATGCGGACAATAGTGTGAAAGAACGCAAAGACTATATGTTGTTTGGTACAACACAAGGTTTATTACATGTAGTTGATGCTAATACGGGTGAGGAAAGCTTTGCCTTTGTCCCAAATGAGATGCTAGAAAATACACAGCAAAGTAAAGCCTTTTTGGAAAAACCATCAGGCATAAAAGCCAATATGGCGTATGGGATTGATGGTTCATGGACGCTGTATAGTGAATATGTCTATGGTATGAAAGCTGTAAGTAGCGGTAGTACCAGTAGTGAAGTAGTTGCAACTGTTGGTGAAATTAAAAAAGACGGAAAAGTTCTTGCCAAAGGTAAACAAGTTGCTTATGGCGGTTTACGTATGGGAGGGCGTAGTTATTATGCCCTGGATTTAAGCGATATCACTCAGCCAAAACTTAAGTTCCATATAGATCCGGATAATAACCGTATTATTAGTTTACAAGCAGATGGTAGTTATAAAACCACGACCAATACAACATTGGCATTAATGGGGCAAAGTTGGTCAAAGCCAACGATTACCACCGTCATGTACAACGGTGCCGTAAAACGTGTGATGTTGGTGGGTGGTGGTTATGATATGGAATATGAAAAAGTAGCACCAAGTATTACCAATACGACCAAAGGTCGAATGGTTTATATGTTTGATGCTGATAATGGTGATTTGATCTGGTATGCCGGTGGGGACAATCCAAGTACCTCATGTGGTCAAGGCGATACTAATCACGGCTTAAAAATGAAAGATCTATATAGTGTGGTAAGTCGTATCAATGCTGTTGATCGTGATGGTGATGGCATTAGCGATCATCTCTACTTTGGTGATTTGGGAGGTCAAGTCTGGCGGGTTGATTTAAGTAAAGACTTTGGGACAAAAGGCGGTGGTTGTGGCCGTTACAGTATGTTGTTTAAAGATAGTAATAGCCGTTTCTATGAGGCACCAAACTTTAGTGTTTATGGTTATGAACAACCCCTTGCTGTCGTCAGTATTGCTTCAGGAAATCGTAGTCTTCCTTATAGCGACAAAGTGTCGAGCAGCACGATTTATAATCTCTTTGATCAGGATGTGGTGAGTCGTAACTTTACTGCGGTAAGCAATGGTAATAACAGTATACCTAAACTGCTCATCACAGATTTGAAGGCGATGCTCACAGGCAGCGATTTAAAAGGGAAAAATCTAGTACAAGTTAAGGCGATGATTCCAAATGGTTGGTATGCGCTTGCCAATACGGTTGTGGGTAAAGAGTTGGATGCGCAAGGCAATGAGGTGACTCTCACCAATCAAACGGGCAGCAAAGTGTTGAACGAGATGGTCGTGATGAATAAGAGTCTGTACGCCAGTATCTACAATCCAAATACTACGGTGGGGGATGGTTGTAAAATTCAGGCCAATGGCGCAACGACGGTTCAACGTTTTTGTTTACCTTTTGGGGTCTGTGAGCAGGATGTTAAAGATGTGACCATGAGCTTTGGTGCTGGCCATGGGATCGTTGATTCGATGGTTGGGGCAGGAATTGGACTAAGTGATAAAAATGGTTTGACTCGTCAATTACTGAATCCAAATGCAAAAGATAAAATTGGCAATAGCAAGCTCCCTGTAAATACCATGCGTCGCCAATTGGTGCCACTGACTTGGTATGAACGTAATGAATAAAAAGAGGCTAGGTCCGTGTATTGATTCAGATGAAGGGGAGGCTTTGCACGCTTGCCTCCTTAGGTGGAGTCGCGGGCCTACAGAGCAGGAGAACCATCATCACAATTCAGGCTTTACCTTAATTGAACTGATGATTACGGTGGCCATTGTTGCAATTATTGCAGCAATTGCTGTTCCCAGTTATGACACCTATATCCGCCGTGCAGATTTATCTACAGCACAGCAAGAAATGCTTAAAGTTGCCGAGCTATTGGAAAAACATCGAGCACGTAACTTTAGTTATGATGGTTTTGCCCTGAAAGGTACTGCGAGTAATCAAGGTGCCTATTATATCATTCCGAGTGCAACCAATAGCAGCTTGTTGCTCCCTTTAAATTCAAGTATTGGCAATCAGAAGTTTACGCTCACATTAACTGTGAATGCTCAGACATGGTCTTTAAAAGCTGTGAGTCAAAGCCCGAGGAATTATTCCTTACTGATGACCAGTGCGGGTTTTAAATGTAAGACCAAAACAGCAGCTAATATTACGGCATCAAGTTGTGGTAATGCTGCTGAGGACTGGTAAGAATGCAGATTTTATAAATTAAATTCAGAGCTGTGGATAAACTGAAATTTAATCTTTCTTTCAAGGCAAATATAACGTAGAATATCGCCCTCTATGAAAGGGGTTTGAAGTGTTGCCGATGGTCGGCGCAGGGATAATCCGTAAAAATTATAAGGTTGTTCTCATGGTTGTTATTCGTTTAGCGCGCGGTGGTGCAAAAAAACGTCCATTCTATCAAATCATTGTAACTGATAGTCGCAATGCACGTGATGGTCGTTTCATCGAGCGTATTGGTTTCTTTAACCCAACTGCACAAGGTAAAGCTGAAAAAATTCGTTTAGATGCTGACCGTTTTGCTCACTGGGTTGCTCAAGGCGCTCAACCTTCAGATCGCGTTGCTTCTTTAGCTGCTCAAGCTAAAAAAGCTGCAACTACTGCATAATAGTAGTAGGTAGCCCATGACATCAGTACAGAATGTGCCAGAAGATCGTATTCAGATTGGACAGTTGCGTTCAGCTTATGGATTGAATGGGTGGCTCTGGGTGTATTCAAATACTGAACCCATGAGCAATATGTTTGACTACCTTCCTTGGTACATCGAGACCAAGGCTGGTTGGCAAACCATAGATGTAAAACGTTGGAAACCACATGGCAAAGGCTTGGTTGTTGCATTAAAGGACGTGAATGATCGTACTGGTGCGGAAAATCTGGTTGGCGCGAATATCTGGATTGCCAAATCCCAGCTTCCTAAAGCAGATGTAGACGAGTACTACTGGTCTGATCTTAAAGGTCTAACGGTGTTAGGTCTTGATGATGAAGAGCAAGAAGTCAATCTCGGTCAAATCTACGAACTGTTTGAAACAGGTGCCAATGATGTCATGGTCGTCAAAGCGACCCCTGATAGCATTGATGCTGAAGAGCGAATGATTCCTTGGCATAAAGATGTGGTGCAACGCGTTGATCTTGAAGCTGGTCGTATTTACGTCAATTGGGGCGTAGACTACTAATCCTTTCAAGGAAGGTAGCGCAGCAGGAAAATAGAGGAGTCTGCGGTGTTTTTTGCAGTCATCACATTATTTCCTGAAATGTTTGAAGCGATTACAGCGTACGGGATTAGTGGACGTGCAGCAAAGCGTGACATCGTGCAAGTGACTTGCATTAACCCACGAGATTTTGCTGAGGGCAACTACAAACGAGTGGATGAACGTCCTTTCGGTGGTGGTCCGGGTATGGTGATGATGGCCGAGCCATTGGCAAAAGCAATTAACCATGCCAAACAACTTGCAACACAAGCAGGCTGTGTTCATGCCCCAGTGGTGTATATGTCACCGCAAGGCAAAACCTTAAATGAACAGGCAGTACAACAATTCGTTGATTACGATGGTTTGATTGTATTGTGTGGACGTTATGAAGGGGTCGATGAGCGTTTAATCCAGCATTATGTTGATCAAGAGTGGTCAATTGGGGATTACGTCTTATCGGGTGGTGAACTACCAGCGATGGTGTTGCTTGACAGTATTATTCGTCGATTGCCCAATGTCATGTCTGACGAGCAATCTGCGATACAAGATTCTTTTGTGGATGGCCTATTGGATTGCCCACAATATACCAAGCCAGATCATTTTGAAGGGCTGGATGTGCCTGAGGTACTTAAATCAGGACATCATGCCAATATTGAGAAATGGCGTTTTTTGCAGCGTTATCAACGAACTTTAGATCGCCGACCAGAATTGGTGGAAAAAGTAGCGTTGAGCAAACAGCAAATGAAATGGTTAAAAAATTCCAAAGGTTAAACTGGTATCAGTTTGTCTTTGTACCCGACGAGAAGCTTTGCTTCGAGTTCTACTTAAACTTAGTTTAAGTTAAAAATAGGCTCTTTAAGACGTTGGTCTTAAGGGGAAAGTTAAACGGGAGATATGCGCTTTAGCCTCTATTCCCAGCGGTGTCAGAGACCTCTTCTCTCCCGCACATATTGGAGATTCCACAATGAGTGGTAAACATCCTTTAGTTCAAGCTGTTGAAAATGCACAGTTAAAATCAGACATCCCTGCTTTTGCACCGGGCGATACAGTTATCGTTCAAGTTAAAGTAAAAGAGGGTGACCGTGAGCGTCTTCAAGCATTTGAAGGTGTTGTAATCGCGAAGAAAAACCGTGGTTTAAACTCTGCTTTCACAGTTCGTAAAATCTCTAGCGGTGTTGGTGTTGAGCGTGTTTTCCAAACTCACTCTCCAATCGTTGCTAAAATCGAAGTGAAACGTCGTGGTGACGTTCGTCGTGCTAAACTTTACTACCTACGCGAGTTGTCTGGTAAAGCTGCACGTATTCGTGAAAAGTTACCAGCTCGTAAACAAGGTTAATTTTAACTTTGTTGTAAAGCAAGAAAATGCGCCTTTGGCGCATTTTTTTATGTCTGTTTATGGCTAAAAGCCAATCCTTTTTTAAATCCTAGGCCGAGTTTTGCTAAAATAGGTCTTTATGCTTTGATTTTTCTTTTATGAAAAAAAGTTCTTATCGTCATTTAAGCGGTGTTTTCCTATTAAATAAACCTTTAGGTTTAAGCTCTAACTCAGCATTGCAAAAGGTGCGTCGTCTTTTTAATGCACAAAAAGCAGGGCATACCGGTGCGCTCGATCCATTAGCGACAGGTTTATTGCCGATCTGTTTAGGCGAAGCGACCAAGTTTTCGCATTATTTACTCGATTCAACCAAACGTTATCAAACCACGGTCAAGTTAGGGCAAACCACGGCGACCGGTGATGTTGAAGGTGAAATTCTCCAGCAGAGAGAAGTACCAACTTTAACGGCTGAAGGTATTGAACAGGTGTTGGCGCAATTCAGAGGCGATATTCAGCAAGTGCCACCGATGTATTCAGCATTGAAGCGTGAAGGTCGTCCACTCTATGAATTAGCACGTAAAGGGATCGAAATTGAGCGTGAAGCGCGCCCAGTCACCATCTATGAATTAACACTGATTAGTTTTACTGAAGATAGCTTAACGTTGGATGTGACTTGTTCCAAGGGGACTTATATTCGTGTCTTAGGTGAAGATATTGGTGAGGCTTTGGGCTGTGGTGGACATTTAACCCAATTGCATCGTACCCAAACAGGGCACTTTGATATTAATCCAAGTTTTACCATTGAATATCTCGAAAGCCTTACCCAAGAACAACGCGATGCCTTATTGCTGCCAGTCTATGCACCTGTTGAGCATTTTCCTCGGGTGCAATTGCCTGAAGGCCGTGAAAAGTATTTTGGTAACGGGCAGGAAAGCAATATCGATCATGACGCTGCTGCTGAAGTGTTGGTTTTTGATGGTGAACGTTGCCTAGGTTTGGCTGAAATCACCGATAAAAAACGTCTAGTACCAAAACGCTTGTTAAATTTATAAGAGTATCTTCAATGGAATGGGAACTGATTCTAACTTTAGTGTTCTTTGCGTTTTGTGCAGGAACCATTGATGCTGCTGTTGGTGGCGGCGGTTTGATTCAGATTCCTGCCCTGATGGGGGCTTTACCACAAACCGCACCTGCCACCTTATTTGGCACCAATAAATTGGCCTCGATTTGTGGCACAGGGTCGGCGGCTTTTTCATTTGTACGCCGTGTAAAATTGCAATGGTCGTTGCTCGGTGTGATTGCATTATTCGCCTTTATCAGCTCATTCATTGGTGCGGCCTGTGTATCATTGGTGCCGACGCACATCTTAAGACCGATTGTTTTGGTCATGCTGATCGTGATTGCGATTTATACCTTTATGAAAAAGCAATTCGGGCAAGTGCATGTCGATCAGAAAATCACGCCTAAGTTACTGATACTGGCTGCAATTGGCAGTTTAGCGATTGGTTTCTATGATGGTATTTTTGGTCCAGGTACGGGCAGTTTCTTTATTTTCTTTTTTATTCGTTTCTTGCAAGTCGACTTTCTACATGCTTCGGCATTATCAAAGATTGGCAATTTCATGACTAATCTGGCAGCACTCAGTTTCTTTATTCCGACAGGGCATGTGTTGTTTGCCTTGGGGTTGATGATGGCGGTTGCCAATATTGCAGGCTCGTTATTGGGGGTACGTTTGGCTCTAAAATACGGCAGTGGCTTTATCCGTATTTTATTCTTGATACTGGTGAGTATTTTGATTTGTCGCTTGGGTTATCAGATCATTACGGGCTAGAGGCTTAGATCTAACTAAGCTTTCCCTCCGCGTAAGGTAACACCAATCGAAGCTACCATAATACAGGCCAATGCCACCCATTGAATCAAGCTAATGTGCTCATGTAACAGCACCAGACCAGCTAAGGCCGCCAATGCAGGCGCAAGGCTGGAAAGTGTCCCATAGCTCAGTTTGGTCAGACGTTTGAGTGCCATTAAGTCCAGAGCATAAGGAATTGCAGTTGCCATTAGGGCAATCACCAGTGCTTTGCCCCAATATTGAGTATCTAGTAGCACTGGCGCGTTATTCCATAGACCAAAAGGCAGTAAGGTCAGTGCGGATAAACCGATGGCAATGGTCAAGGCATGCATGCCAATATTTTGCTGTACCACACGATGACCGTAATAAATATATAAGGCCCAAAAGAATCCTGCACCGAGTGCACACGCTGCACCGATATAGGAAAAATGCTGCGCATTGGCATTGTGCCAAGGTACCATTAAAGCAATGCCTAAAATCGCAAATGCCACCCAAATATAATCACTACGCTGTTTAATCGAGAGTAAGGCCAAACCCAAAGGGCCAATAAACTCTAAGCCCACCGCAATGCCTTGAGGTAACTTACCCAAAGAGGTATAGAACAGAATATTCATACAACCCAAGGCTGCGCTATAACAGAGTAAATCTAGCCATTTGAGCTCCTTCAATTTGGAAATGATTTTCCATGAACGGAACATGATTGCCACCAGAATGGTCGCAAAACACAGTCTTAAAATGGTCACGGTGAGTGGATCAAGCGTGGCGATTAATTGTTTGGCAAAGGATGCACTGATCTGATAAGACAGCATGGACAATACCATGTACAGCACGGCAACCAATTGGAGATTTTTCATCTAAGATCTCCAAGATAAGCGAGAGTGTTTTTCTGATGTTGAGGCAAGATCATTTATTTGGCCTCTTTTTGCTGTCGAGCTTGTTGCGTGGTAAAGGTACAGCCAATTGAGGCAATAATAATGGTACCCAACGCTAGCCATTGATTCCAAAGCAACATTTCACCAAGGAAAATAAAGCCTGAAAGGGCAGCCACTGCGGGTTCCAAGCTCATCAAGGTACCAAAGCTGAGCGGGGTTAAACTACGCAATGCAATCATTTCTAGGGTAAAGGGCAAGGCACTGGCTAAGATCGCAAGACCAATAAAATAGTATAAATTAGGCAGTTCAAACACCCGATCAATTGCCCCTGAAAATAGCGCGAAAGGTAGTAAGCAGAGCATACCAATACTCATGCCTAAGCAAACGGTGTGATTACCCGAGATGCCTGACGGTTTTTGCCCCGCAATAATATACAGTGCCCAACACGCACCTGCACTAATGGCAAAGAATACGCCAAGCATGTCGAGACCTTGCTGTGCCTGTTGCAAAGGAAAGAGCAACATTAAGCCCAGAATGGCACAGCCAACCCAGATGAAGTCATATTTCTGCCGAGCATGATATAGCGCGACGCTTAAAGGTCCAATAAATTCAAAGGCAACGGCAAGGCCTAGCGGTAAGCGTTCTAGTGATAAATAGAACAGCGCATTCATGCCAGCAAGTGCCACCCCATAAGTGAGAATGGCTTTCCAACGCACTACTTTAAAATTGATGGTCCAGATTTTAAAAATCACCGCCAATATGATCGCACCAAAAAATAGGCGCATAGCGGAAACGGTTAATACAGGAAAGCTTTGAAACAGAATTTTGGCCAAAGAACCACTGCCTTGCACACACAACATGGCAATCATCAACAGCAATAAAGCATGTAGTGGTGTTTTCAGCATTGGGGTCGACATTTTATTATTTAACAGTTGGTATAATATTCACATAATAATTCAAACGCCCATAAAAAAGCCACAGCATCAACTGTGGCTTTTTCGACATTATTCTAAATATTGCTTAGAACAATACGCGAACGCGGATCGTGCCTTCAACATGGTTCAAAGTATCAAGCGCTTCTTGAGATGCAGATGCGTCAACATCCATCACCAAGTAACCGATATCACCTTTAGTCATTAACGACTGACCAGAAATGTTGATGCCTTGTTCAGCGAACAATGTATTGATTTTCGATAACACACCTGGAACGTTTTTGTGGATGTGAAGCAAACGGTGCTGACCATCAGAAAGTGGTAATGCGATTTCTGGGAAGTTCACCGCAGAAAGGGTCATCCCTTTGTCTGAATAAGCAACGAATTTTTCAGCCACTTCTAAACCGATGTTTGCTTGCGCTTCCATGGTCGAACCACCCACGTGTGGGGTTAAGATCACGTTGTCTAAACCGCGAAGTGGAGAGAGGAACTCTTCACCATTAGCTTTTGGTTCTTTCGGGAATACGTCAACCGCTGCACCCGCGATGTGACCTGATTTGATCGCATCTGCTAAATCTTCGATCACCACACATGTACCGCGTGCTGCGTTCAAGAAGATTGAGCCTTTTTTCATTTTCGCGAATTGTTCTTTTTTGAAGAAGTTACGCGTTGACGGAACATCTGGAACGTGTAGCGTTACCACATCCGCAGTTTCCAAAAGTTCATCTAAAGAGCCAACTTGACGTGCATTACCTAATGGTAATTTAGTCACAGCATCAAAATAGATGACTTTCATACCTAAGCTTTCTGCCAAAACAGAAAGTTGTGAACCAATCGAGCCGTAACCGACGATACCTAAAGTCTTACCACGAGTTTCAAACGAACCCACCGCAGCTTTATTCCAACCGCCCGCATGTGTATCTTTCGATTTTTCAGGTACACGACGAAGCAACAGAATTGTTTCAGCAAGAACTAATTCTGCAACCGAACGTGTATTTGAATACGGTGCGTTGAATACAGGGATACCACGAGACATCGCCGCTTTTAAATCGACTTGGTTGGTACCAATACAGAAGCAACCAACTGCGATCAGTTTGTTCGCAGCTTCAAAGATTTCTTCAGTTAATTGCGTACGGGAACGAATACCAATGAAGTGAGCATCTTTAACTGCTTCTTTTAAAGCATCGCCTTCAAGCGCAGTTTTGTGATAATCGATGTTGGTATAACCCGCTGCATTTAAAGTATCGATGGCATTTTGATGCACACCTTCTAACAGAAGGAAACGGATTTTGTCTTTAGGTAGTGATAGATGTTGGCTCATTACGGCTCCGCTACAAAGGCCAAAATTTAGTTGCAGTACTATAGCATAGAGCTTTGAGATATAAATATTTGGTTTAAAATTAGCACAGCAGAATTATTGATAATTTTTCAGTTGAAGCTGAATTTTATTGGTTATACACATTTTGTTATTACAGTATCTTTATCCTAAGCTTTATCCCGTGCCTGCTTCTATGTAAAATGCAGAGATCTGATAGTCAAATCTGAAAACATCAGGTTTGCGCTGTTCTGCCGAGTTTCTATATGTTGAATACAGCATTTTAAGATATTGAAAAATATTGTGTTGTTATTCAAATGCTCTATCTTTACTTCTTGCTAGGCCTGTAAACGATGAATGCTTCAGTCGCTTTAACACCTGAGTTGTTGACCCAATTAACGGCAATTGTGGGTGAAAACCGAATTAAAACCGATGCCGACAGTTTAGAAAATTGGGGACGAGATCATACCAAACATTTTGATCCGAACCCATCAGTCATCGTTTTCCCTTCAAGTACTGAACAAGTTCAGGCCATTGTTAAACTTGCCAATCAATTTAATGTCGCGATTACCCCATCGGGCGGTCGTACTGGTCTTTCAGCGGGTGCAGTGGCGACCAATGGCGAGATCGTAATTAGCTTTGACAAGATGAACCAGATTCTTGAGTTCTTCCCAGCAGATCGTATGGTCCGTGTGCAAGCAGGCGTGGTGACTGAGCAATTACAAAATTATGCTGAAGAACAGGGCATGTACTATCCTGTCGATTTTGCTTCAGCGGGTTCAAGCCAGATTGGCGGTAACATCGGCACCAATGCAGGCGGTATTAAAGTCATTAAATACGGCATGACCCGTAACTGGGTCCTTGGCTTGACCGTGGTAACAGGTAAAGGTGATGTGCTGCGTTTAAACAAAGGCATGATTAAGAATGCGACGGGTTATTCGTTACAGCATTTGTTTATTGGTGGTGAAGGGACATTGGGTCTCGTGACAGAAGCTGAAATCAAACTTGAGCGTCAGCCACAGAATTTACAGGTATTGGTTCTCGGTGTGCCTGATTTTGATGCCGTGATGCCGGTACTCCATGCTTTCCAGAAAGATATCGACTTAACCGCATTTGAGTTCTTTGGTGAACTTGCGATGCAAAAAGTACTCGACCGTGGTCATGTGCAACGTCCATTCGAAACGCAATGTCCATTCTATGTATTGCTTGAGTTTGAAGCGCCGTATGAGCCGATTGTCGACAAGGCAATGCAGATTTTTGAGCATTGTATGGAGCAGGGTTGGGTGCTGGATGGCGTGATGAGCCAGAGCCTCGATCAAGTGGAAAGCTTATGGCGTTTGCGCGAAGATATTTCGGAATCAATTGCGCCGTTTATTCCATACAAAAATGACATTTCAGTATTAATTACCCACGTACCTGCATTTATTCGTGAGATTGATGCAATTGTTCAAGATAATTATCCTGACTTTGAAATCTGCTGGTTTGGTCATATTGGTGACGGTAACTTGCACTTAAATATTTTAAAACCTGAAAATCTGACCAAAGATGAATTCTTTGCCAAGTGTCAGGTGGTGAATAAATACGTGTTTGAGACCGTGAAAAAATATGATGGTTCGATCTCTGCCGAGCATGGTGTCGGTATGACCAAAAAGCCATATTTGGAATATTCACGTTCGCCTGAAGAAATTGAATATATGAAAGCATTGAAGTTGGCGTTTGACCCGAATGGGATTATGAACCCAGGAAAATTATTTGATCTTTAATGCTTGATTAGATAAAAGAAGTTCTGCTAAAAGCGTATCGTAAGATGCGCTTTTTTTATAAGAAGAGAACTATAAATGAATGATGAATTAGAGAACTATATAAAACCCTTAAAAGTAAAACCTGAGCATAAGTTTGATGGTGAAATTACTTTCTATATAGATCAAAAATTAGTGAATAGGAAAGATGAAATTGCTTTAGGATTAATGCTTATCTCAAACAGGCGCCTATTTGGAGAGGTTTACCGTCATTTGATAGGAGAGTATTTCTATCAAATGGGACCAAATAGTGGAGTACTTATAAGACCTTTTGTTAAGTCGCAAGATATTTTGTCTAATCTTAGTTTTCCGGGAGATATTGATCTATTAATAATTCCATATGAAGATGATCGTTTAGTCGTTTCAAAGACATTAGTAATTGAGTTAAAAATTCTAAGAGCAAAATTTTCAAACCAAAAAAAATCACCTAACGAATTTGGTTTCTCTCAGGCTTCTGGGTTATTAAATGCTGGTTTTCCTTATGTTGCTGTTGTACCTAATAGTTTCAGATACTAGCCCAGAGGATGCTTGGCGTGAGATATTAATGGCTAAAGTTATCGATGTTGATAGTGGTGCAATTGAGCTATTAGGAAATGAAAAGAAAGATATGATGCCTGCTTATCTTATTCAAAGGAGTTTTGGGAGATTAAAAGCTCATTCCTTAGAGGAAAATTTAGGTCTGTTATCTTGTTATATGGAAAGTGAAAATAATAATGATATTTGGTCTCCTATGGGACAAACAGCAAAATTTAATAACCAAAGCAGTTTACAAACTTTTGAACGGATAGCTGACTATTATTATGAAAATTATAAATTCTTTTTAGATACAAAAAGATATAATGATTAAATAAACCGACCATTATTAATTTAAGCTTTTTTATTAGGAGTAGTCTATTTTTCCTTATACGCTTTCCAACCTGTCAAAATATGATAAATCAGTGGTAAAAGACAGAGTGAAAAGAAGCTGCAAATCGCAACAGCCCAGACAGGTATATTCTGTGGATTGCCCAAAAAGAAATAAGCAAAAACCGAATAAGACAGCATCCCAAACATCGCCATTGTGCCGAGTGGAAGGGTAATTCTAAAAATTAAGGCGTTCGCAAAGGCTTTGTAAGCCTGCATATTCCGATTCAAAGCATAGGCAATAATCATGACCAAGATATAGCCCATAATAAACAGCATAAATAGGGTAGCGGCAAACAGTAAACCTGTGCGCCAACTCTTTTCTTGAGCAGACTGATCACCTGCCTCATAAACCACTTGAATATGGTCTCCGACCACAGGTACATCGCCAGAACGGACTGAATTGTCCAAGACCAATGTTCTGTTTTGATCATCTTTGAATTGCACCTGAGCCGTATGCATTAAGGTTTTGGTTTTGTATTTACGCCCGTTGGAATCTGTACGTTCGGTATCGACCCATTCAGAGCTATAGCTCACGATAGTTGCAGCGTAGCTCGGTTTGGTTGCTAAACCATATACAGCTTGCGACACCCAATAAGTAAAAGGGAAAAATAGGGAGCTGATGCTAAACACCACAACAAATAAATAAGCAAATTCAAACTTACTGCTGTCACGATTCTTAGCTAAACGTTTTAGCCAAAACTTTGTCAGCACAAAAGACCAGACACACAAGATCGCAACCACCACCAAGAAAACCCGTCCCGCATAAGTCAGTTGCATGCATGATCCTATTTGTTATATTGAATAGAGATTGATTTTATCAAACGATAATTTTTTTAAAATCAAATTAATGAGTACGATAAAATAGTATTGTCTCTCACAAGTATAAATTTTTAAATAATGTAGTCATCGCAATGAATATCCATCACGAAATCGAAAAATTATTCGAACAACGCCAAGACATCCCACTATTTTATATTGAAAGTGGTAGCCGTTTATGGGGCATGGCCAGTCCTGACAGTGACTACGATGTACGCGGTTTTCATCTACCGAGTAAAGACCAATATTTTGATTATAAAAGGCATCGTGACCTGATCGAGATCATGGATGGAGATTTTGATTTTGTCTCTTATGACCTCGATAAAATGTTTGGATTACTGGCAAAAAGTAATCCTACTGTTTTGGAGTGGGTCAGAGCACATATTGTCTATTTTAATGTCTTTCCAGAATGGCAGCTCTTCCGTGATGGATTGCTTGAGCGAATTGACTATAGCGCGCTGTATCACCACTATTTATCATTGGCGAATGGTGGCATGAAAGTGATGCAAACCGCAGATAACTTTACCTATAAAAAAGTGTTTTATTCGATTCGTGGCTTGATGTCAGCAGAATTGGCAACCCAAGAGCAGATGCCTGAATTATTGATTACCGATCTGTTTGCGCAAGTGGATGTAAATGATCCATTAAGGTATTGGGCGGAAGATTATCTGGAAATTAAAAAGCAGCAGCAAGAAAAAGCACAGCTACCCCAAGTGGAACAAGCTGCGATTCTTCAACTGTTGCAAAGCAAGATAGAGCAACTGGCAGCAAAGTCGATGCCGAAGGCAGATCGTCGTGCCAGTTTGGAAGCCTATTTAACCGATTATAGCCGTCATTTAAAACAGCATTATTATCAGTAGAACAATACGTTTACTCATCAGCTGAGTTCGACTTAAAGATACAATGATTTTATATTTTGTCGGACTCAGATGTATGGTGTTATCTGTTAAATCCCGCTGTTTAGAATACGGATTTTTACATCGGCTACATGGTCTTTGGTTGCTTCAAAATGCTGCTGCATATGGGCAGTTTGCATATGCGCTTCTAAATGAGCAGTACTTTGCCATTTCTCTAACATGACAATCGTATTCTCATTCGTTTCCTGCATCGCAATCGTAGGAAGATGATCAATTAAAGGCTCATAGCCATGACAACCATCTTCTGCCAGAACGGTTGGAATAATCTTTTCAAAGGCATCTAAAACTGCTTGGCGATGTTCAGTGCCTGCATGCGTATAAATTTCAGCAATAATGGTTAGCATCTTATTTTCTCACTTAATGGCTTGCTGCAAAAAGCTGGTCTAAATGTGTTTTGTACGCTTCGATATAACTTGGCACATTTGGCGCCTTGATGACATCATTCACGATAAATGTTGGCAGTGAGTCCATACCCAAGAATTGATTGGCTTTATGGAAAGGTAAATAAACGCCATCGACACCAACACCGTGGAAGAACTGGTCTGGATCGGTAAAGGCTTCCATCGGTGCATTCCATGTCAAAGACAACATGTATTTTTTACCTTGGATTAAACCACCCGAACCATATTTTTTAGAGGCATCCGAACGACTACGGCCATCACTGGCATAAAGCGAGCCATGTCCGATGGTAAAGATATCATCGATGTATTTTTTCATGGTCCACGGTGCGCCCATCCACCAACCTGGCATTTGGTAAATCACCACATCTGCCCATAGATATTTGGCAATTTCTGCTTGAATGTCATAGTCACTATCAGTACGCGTAACTTGTACCTGATGACCTAAGGTGCTTAGATGTGCTTGAGAAAACTCGGTTAAGGTGTCATTTAACTCACCATTCGAATGTTCAAACTGTTTGGCACCATTAATAATTAAAATATTGCTCATGCGATTACTCAAAAATAAATCTCTAAAAACTGGAAAGCATTTTAGAAAATCTATTCATGAGTAAAAATGCATAAATGAGCAAAATACTCTTGATCAAAAATCAACAATTAAACTATTCAGCTTTTGATTTTTTAGCCTTATACCAACGACGAGCTCCCCATAAAATCGCAATCGCTACATACAACGGCCATAGCATCACCAGCCAAATGAGGGTTTCTCTAAAGCCATATAATCCCACTTTAATGGCTTCCCAAATTCGGCTGAATAACGGATCACTGTCTAAGGTGGCAATACGGTTGATATTGAGATCATGGCTTTTACGCACTTGTGATTGCTGGAAGAATTCCAGTCGAATGGTGCTATAGGCCAAGCGGTCTTTGACTTCTAAATTGGTCAGTTGTTGCAGCTGATTGTTCACTGCATTTGATCCACTGTTACTTTGATTGGCAGTATTCAGCTTTTCTTCGAGCAATTTTAATTCATAACGTTTGGCTTCATAGCTTTGGGTATTAAAGTTGAGCATGAGTGGCAATAAATTATTTAAAAAGCTAGTCACCTGCGTATTAGGGATACGTACCGTGAGTTGCACGGTGGGGGTGATCTTTTCATAAATATCGACACTGCCATCAATACGGTCACGTTCAGATCGGTCACTGACTTGATAATTAATCTGCTTTTCTTCGATATAACCATTGTATTGCAATAACTGCTGCTCCAGTGCTGATGTGGTTTTTAATACATCTTTCACTTCAAATTGTAATTGTGCGCTTTTCACCAATTGGCGATTTTGTTCCAAAGCACTTTGTTGATTGCTGAGCAATTGCTCTGGATTTTGAACGGCATTTTCTTGAACAGCAGTACTATCCATTGCCGCACTTTCAGTTGCAACTGCAGCATCGCTTGCTGCACTGTCAGGATGTTTGGAACAGGCAGCTAAAGTGCTGCCCAAGATTAAAATAATGCTTAAATTTTTTGCTAAATCTGACATATCGGCATGTCCAAACTAAGGTGATTTTGATGTTATAAACTGTGTTTTTTTAATCATTTGTTATGATCATCATCGGATAATGACAACAAATTTAATGTATGCCACATACATTTTGTTGCGTGGCCATTCAGTTTTGCATAGTAGCATAGATGAGTAAATGGATTGGATGGGTACAAAATGCATAAAATTGCGATGATCTTGGGATCTGCTTTATTCCTCACAGCATGTAATCAACCAACAGCACCCTCACAGCAGCAAGCTGAAGTGCAAAAGAGTACGGTAATGCATGCAATTTTATCGGATCAGCCCGATCTATTTCATGCAGACAGCAATTTAAAAATAGATCAACAATTTAACAGTGCCGAGAATCCAACCGATGCACAGGTCACGGTTGAGCAAGCACAATTAGATGATTCGGTGATCGCGGTACGGACAGAATATCAATTGAAACGAAATCAAGATGTTTGGAAAGTAGTCAATAAAAAGCAAAGCTATCAATGTGCCAGAGGCGAGAATACCGAGACTTTCCAATTTGATCTCTGCCCATAAGGACGGATTTTATTCAGAGCTGCGTCTAAAATATCAGCAAAGATGTGGATAACTTTTTGGTTATGCACATCTCAATATGATCGTTATCGGCTGTTTAAATTGCGGTCATTTTTAAAAAGTGCTACAGTTGCGCGTGGCAATTTAGCCAAACGGTAAAACATTTACCAATCTCACGTAAATAAATTGTTTTTCTTATATACACCCAGTGAATACGGTGTTTTCACATTTATCACATGCTGGCTCACAGCATGGAATCAAAATTTAATTTAAATCTAAGCCATAAAACCTTGTGGTGATGGGCCTATTTTTCTTGCTGAAAAATGGGACGAACACGAGTTGGTTATTTTTGTGAATAAAACATGATGACGAATAATCAGAACATGACGTTAAACCGTATAACGCTCATGTTTCCTTTAGCTTTAGTGCTATTTGAATTTTCAGTTTATATCGGTAATGACTTGATTCAACCTGCGATGTTGTCGATTACAGAACAATTTGCAGTTAGTGCAACGTGGGCACCGTCGTCAATGTCATTTTATTTGTTGGGTGGCGCTAGTGTTGCTTGGCTGTTGGGACCGCTTTCGGATCGTCTCGGGCGTAAAAAAGTGCTCTTGGCCGGTGTGGCATTTTTTACGCTATGCTGTTTGCTGATATTACTGACCCATAATATTGAACAGTTCCTGACACTGCGTTTTTTGCAGGGAATGGGGCTGAGCGTCATTTCTGCGGTCGGTTATGCAGCCATTCAAGAAACCTTTGAAGAGCGTGATGCGATCAAAGTTATGGCACTGATGGCAAATATTTCTCTATTGGCACCTTTACTAGGCCCTGTATTGGGGGCATTCCTGATTGATTATGTGTCATGGCATTGGGGCTTCGTCGCCATTGCCGCGGTGTCTTTTATCAGTTGGTTTGGCTTAAAGAAATTTATGCCTGCGACCCAAGAAAGCCGTAAACAACCGAAACAGCCTTTTAGTTATATCTTTGATGACTTTAAAAAGGTATTGAGTAACCGTCGTTTCTTGGGTTTAAGCATCGCTTTACCGATGGTGGGGATGCCGTTGATGCTATGGATTGCCTTATCACCGATTATTTTGGTTGATGAGCTGAAATTGAGCAGTGTGCAATATGGCTTGGCACAGTTCCCTGTGTTCTTTGGCTTAATTGCAGGCAATATCATTCTGATCAAGATTATTGATCGTTTCCCGCTAGGTCAAACCATTCTATTTGGTTTGCCCATCATGTTATTGGGTACAGCATTCTTGCTGCTCGGTGTCATTTGGCAAAGCTATTTGGTGCCTTGTTTATTGATTGGTATGACCTTAATCAGTTTGGGTGAGGGGATTAGCTTCTCGGTGATGTACCGTTTTGCACTGATGTCTTCAGAAGTCTCAAAAGGAACAGTCGCAGCCGCGGTCTCGATGTTGATGATGATCAGTTATTTTGTTGTGATTGAATTGGTTCGGGTGCTATATACGCATTTCCATATTTGGGCCTTTGCTTTAGCCAGTCTGGTCTTGATTTTATTCTGGTTTAGTTCGCCACGTCATGCCTTGAAACAACATATGCTGGTACGTCAGCAAGACGGGTTGAATTAAGCTTAGGTTTATAGGGTTTATTTAGCTTGAATTTAATGAAATTTATTTCCAACATTTGCGATGTGAGTAATCCTAACGGTGTCGTCCCGAGCTCTCACCTTAGTTTAGGATAAACCACTGCGTCTTGCTCTTCAGTTGAAATATATTTCAACATCGTTCAGGTTCGACCTACTTTTCTTTCGGGAAAAGTAGGCAAAACCATTGTCATCTGCAAAACCTATTCACTTCTTTCATCTGAAGAATAGTATTGCAAAAACAGTATACTATAGATATTCCGCAGGTTGCAGATGACACTTCCGAGTATCATATTTTTAGCTGATTTCAGTTTTACTTGCACTCATTACGCTCACTTAATTTCTAAGGCAAGCAGTTTGTTTTTTAATAGGACTAATTCAGGCAAGGTCTCGAGTAACAGGCTCATTTGTTTTAACAGCAACGGGTGCTTTGCAGAGACCTGATGTTGTTGGTTTAAGATCTCAATCTCTTCGAGCAAGCGTTCTACTTGCTGTTGCGGAATAGCGGCTTGTTCGATCAGACTTTGCTTGAGCACATTCTCAATTTCATCTAGTAATTCCAATAACGCCTGATCTTCGATTTTTTCCCGTTGATGTCCCAAGGCCGAGACATAACTGAGTTGGCTATGGCTATAGACCAAATAGCGAAAGGCATATTGAATGAGTTCTTGGTTGGGCTGCGGTTCAGTACTCAGACTTGAGATCATATTTGACAGCTCGACCTGGGCATTGTGTGCGGCACGTCGAGTGGTTCGGTATTCCAGATCGAGTTCACGCCCTTGATGATATTGCTGTACCACCACATGAAAATAATCGAAGGTGGTTTGATTATTTTTCTTGATGTTGCTGGAGATATTGCGGAAATTCCAATCGGGCCAAATAAAATTGACCGCCAGCCATGCAATTGCACAACCAATAAAAGTGTCAATAATGCGTGGCAGGATAATACTAAAACCCGCACCTTTTAAGTTAAAAATCAATAACACCATCAAAGTGGCCATAACCGTAGCAAGTGCATATTTCTTTTGTCTTAAATAGAAAAATGAAACTCCACAGATGACGGTTAATAGCAATTGACCTTCAATACTGGGTACAAAATAAAGAATGGGGATACCTAATAACACCCCGAGTAAAGTGCCGATAGTTCTGAGCTTGAGACGGCTTTTGGTAGCAAAGTAGGTGATTTGGCAAACAAATAAACTGGTGAGTAAAATCCAGTAGCCATTTTGGGCAAAAGGCAACAAGGAAATGGCATAACCCACTGCAAAGATCACAGCCAAACGCACCGCGTGACGGAACAGCGCCGATTGCGGACTGAGCTGCTGTTTGATTTTTAAAATTAAATCCTGCACACCCTGAATATCATCATCGAGTAAGTTCAAATGATCTTGATGTTGCTGAGGTGAAAGCTGTTCAATATTTTGATTGAGTTGCAGTTGAGCAAACTGCTCATGCACACTCTTTAAATTATTGAGGATCAATTCCAGATTTTTAACTTCAAGATTATGCGGATGTTGTTGCACCCAATCACGCATCGACAATTCTAGATTTTCTAATGCTTTACTGGCAGATTCACGGGGCTGATAGCTTTGATGATCTAAGATCGCTCGGCTTAAATCATGACATGCCAAGGCTTGAAGCTGCATATTTTTTTGAATACGAAAGATCAAATCACTGCGGCTAAAGTTCTGATGAATTTTTTCATAATGCAGATAACTGGACGTGACCTGTTCATGCATGTCTTGGGCAAAATAATATAAGTTCAGCCAATAAATACTGGTGTTGTTAACGCGAGATGCTTTTAAGCGGGTCAGTAAGGAGTTCTTGGCTTGATTCAGGCTACTGACCATTTGGCTATTTTTGTGAGAAAGTTCGAATAGCAGTGTTTCAACATTATCAATATTATCTGGGTCGAATAACCGTGATTTGGCTTGTAGTAATTCAGCAAGATCCTGAAAAATATTGGAGACCTTTTCTTGTAAAGGCAAGGTTGGGCGAATAACAAAAAATAAGATCGAGGTCAGTCCGTACCACAAAGCACCCAATACAAAATAACTCGGTTGCTGATACCAATTTGAATATTCTCCTAAACCAAACATGGTATAGATCGAAAGTAAAATCGTACCGAAGGAAATGGTGGCATAGCGTTGCCCAAGCGCACCCATCATGACCAGTGCTGCACTGGAGAGACTGAGATAGACAATAAACCAAAACTTATAGGGGGCGAGAAACTCTAAAATGGTACTGACTATAAAGAACAGCACGCAGACATAGATCAGATTACGTAAACGGATACTGAGACGATCATCAAAGTCGGTCAGTGCGGTCGCAATTGCGCCTAAGGTGACAGGAACAATCAGTTGCCCGAGACCAAGTTGATATAAACCTAATGTTGTACCGCAAAGCACGATCAGGATTTGTAAACAATAAAGAACAATTGAGTTGGAGCGAAAGCGATTGAACAGGCGGGATAAATTTTTCACGATTCTTATTCTTGAATATGTTCTGGATTCATCATACAAATAAATTTCCCAAAGGAAAGCATTGTTAACCAACAAGTAGTACTATTTTTTAGCATCAATATTTGCATGATTTTTCAAATAATAGATCAGATGCAAAAATCGTGCTCAGTTGGATTTTGTTATAATGAGATGAAAGAACACATAAAAAATGACTAAAAGCAAAGCAACTGTGGATAACTCGGAAGATACCCACAGTATTTAGATTACTTAATCACACCACATGCAATACGGTCACCACCACCGCCTAATGGCTTAGGTGTATCCGAATAATTGTCTCCACCGACATGGATCATAATCGCACGATTTTGAATATCAGCCAGTTTTAAACGTGGTGCAATTACGGGAGTAGTTGCAAAGCCTTTATCATTCACCACCAATACCGGTAAATCACCTAAGTGGCCCGTTTCAGGTGTACCATGATGCGCAACTTTTTCAGGGTTTAAATGACTGCCTGCTGCCAAGGCTGCGCCCATTTTTCCATCTTTTAATGCCGCTTCACAGGATGGGTTTTCATGGATGTGGAAACCATGTTCGCCAGGAGAAAGTTTCCAAAGTGCAGGGGTGATTAATAAACCTTTAGGTGTTTGTTGAAATGCGACAGTTCCGATGGAAGCACCCACACCATTGGCATCGACTTGATAAACTTGGATCAATTGCTTTTGATCCGTTGTGCTGGCCTGAGTCTGGATTTTAGATGCATTGTTATCGAGAGAAACCGAAGAACAGGCTGCGATAGTTAAACTCAGACAGCCGAGCAGAGAAATTTTTTGAAGCATTGAAGTCATTGCGTAGATATCCTTATAAATTATCTTTATTTGACGATTCAAACAAAGTCAGGGATATCTCGCAAGCAACATTAATCAATTCATGACAAAAAATTAAACAAAACAAACCTATTTATTTTCGGGAGGAGCTTCCAAAGCCGCAACAGGCTCATCGACATTTTCATGCAGCCACTCACGCCAAATCGCTAGCAGGATGGCTAAAATCACTGGGCCAATGAATAGGCCGACCAGACCAAAGCTGGCAATACCGCCTAATACCCCAAACATGATCAAGATGAATGGAATCTGGGTTGCGCCTGAAATCACCAGTGGACGAATGACGTTATCCGAGCTACTCACAATCACCACACCCCAAACCACAACACCAATGGCCTCCATGGTTTGCCCTTGAGCAAATAACCATAGGCCTACCCCAAGATATGAAACAGGTGTTCCAAAAGGAATCAGCGCCAAGATAAAGGTGACCATGGTCAACAGCATTGGATTCGGGACGCCTGCAACAAAATAGCTGAGGCCAGCCAAAATTGCTTGTGCCACGGCTGTTAAGCCAACGCCGTATACAACAGCACGAGTCGTTTCCGAAATGGTATCTAAATAATGATGGACACGCGGGCCAATCACCATTTCCAAGGCACGACTCACTTGTGCCAAAATCATTTGCCCATCACGGTAGAAGAAGAATAAGGTCATCAGTGCAAATGTGAGTTTGACCAAGTTACGGCTAATCTCGCTCAACACAAAACGCCCATAGCTGAGATGGCTTTGAATCCATTCGGCAATATTCTTGGTAATACTGTTGGGATCACTACTCAGTTCATTGACAGTACGACTGATGTCTTTGCCAATAATTGGTAGATTTTTGATAAATTCAGGAACTTGAACATGACCTGAAAACAGTTGTCGCTGTAAATTAAAATATAAATTACGACCTTCAAGTTGCAACATAAAGATTGCACAGATAAATGGCACACCAATCACGATAATGACCAAGCTAATCATCAGGGTAGCATTCAGTGTAGGTCGGTTTTCACCAAAGAAACGACGCTGAACCCATAAATATACGGGCCAAGTCATATAGGCGATAATTGCAGCCCAAAGGACAGGGACAATAAAGTATTTGAGAATACTGAATCCCAAAAAGAGCAGGACAAAGAACAGTCCAAACAGCAAAACGCGTTGTAATATGGGAGCGTATTGTTGCACGATAGTATTTCTCAAGTGCTAGAAATTGAATAAAACCATCTTAACTGAAAAAGTAGGCGAGGGAAATTTTCATTTCCCCATTTTAAGATTTGAGATCAAAAGATTACGTTTCTTTGCAAAGCCTTAGAACCACTCGCTTGGATCATCAACCAACTGGTTTAAAACAGGTTGCCATTGGCTTTGGATACTGACAAAGTTTTTCTGGGTTTTATCAAATACACTCAGTCCTTGCATTGCCAATGTACCGTAGGCGCTACGCTCGGAAATCCAGGCCACAGGATCTTGCTCGATTTTGCTGAAGAAGTCTTGAATGTCTTTGGAGCTGGCGCTATTCGGTTTGACACGATTGGCAATCAATAGGATTTGCACTTTGCCTTTACGAATCCGTTTAATGTCTTGTAAATGTTTTAAGAAGCGACGGGTACTGTCGATATCAAAGAACGATGGTTGCAATGGTGTCACAATCGCATGCGCTTCGCTGACCAGTTGCTCTGCATGTTCACCTGAGAGCGCACCAGGGGCATCAATAATCAAATAATCTAAATTCTTGGGTGCTTCGCCAATGGATTTTTCATGTCGCCAATCCAGACTCTGAATACCTGTGACCGTTTCAGGACGTTGCTTGAGCCATTGCAAAGACGATTTTTGGTTGTCAGCATCTGCTAGCGCAACCTTATATCCTTTTTGAGATAATGCTGCAGCGAGTGTAATAGCTGTCATGGTCTTGCCACAGCCACCTTTTTGATTTGCGATTAATATGGTTTTCATGAAATTAGATTTATTAACTAGGCTCTCGTATTCGTTTATACCTTAGCATCTTTTTCGGTCAAGTGTGTTACACATGACAAAAGTTTCATGTTGCAGTTAAATAGCCACATTCAAGAAAAGGAAAGTTGCTATGTCGGTTTGGTTGGCGATGCTGATTGGTGGTTGTATTGGTGTCGTGATCACCACGATTATTTTATCCAGTACCCGTAATGGTCGGATTCAGGCTGAGTATGAAAAATATATCGCCGAACTAGAGTTAGAACATAAACAGGCTTTACTGGATGCACAGAAGCGCAGTGTCAACACCAGTCGCGCGGTGTTAAAAGGCAAAATGGCTGAGCAGTTTGCACCGATTCTGCCGGAATTTCGTTATTTACCCAGTGATGCTAAATTTTTAGGTGATCCTGTCGATTATGTGGTTTTTGATGGTTATACCGACTTTCGAGATGGCGATGGCACAGCCGAAGACATTGAGGTGATTTTACTGGATATTAAAAGTGGTGGTGCACGCTTGAGCAAAGGACAACAGGCGATTGCCCAAGCGGTCACAGAAGGTCGCATTCGTTTTGAAACCTTGCGAATTGATTTTGAAGATCAATGAGGCGTTTCTAATTTTTGTACACGCGCCAACAGCATTGTTTGTGCCACAGCAGGAATACCTTCTGCATCAAAATATTGTTTTTCAATCAATTTAAATTTGGCTTGTAAGAGCTGGCGTTCAATGTCTCGGTTTAGATGGCAGCCATCAGCAATACGCTTCTGAATTGGGGTCAGCAGTGTTTGCAAAGATTGTATTTTTGTCGAGTTCGGATGTTTGACATGCTCAACCAGATGGAAGGTACCTGTCGGTTTGAGAACTCGATGTATTTCAGCTAAGGCCTGTTCAAGATCAGCAATGCTACACAGTGTCCACGTCGACACAATATGATCTAAAGACGCATCTGCGAAAGGCAATTTCTCTGCACTGGATTGCACATGCTTAATAAAGAAAGGTGCATGTTGTACTCGTTCAACGGCCAATTGATAAATATCAGGATTTGGCTCTAATGCGTAGACTGAATCAACATTGCCATAAAACGGAATATTCAGCCCTGTACCAAAACCAATTTCGAGTACTTCACCTTCGAGTGGAAGCAATAATTCACGACGTCGGTCCATCAAGCTGGCAGTTTGCATGACTTGATTGAGCAAATGAGGAAAGATATGACGTTGGTAAAATTGGTAAATCATAGAGATCCATTCGTTGGTTTTAATTCAGAGGATACTTAAATAACAGCACAAAAATATGACTAAAGTGAGTTTGATTGTTACCAAAAAAAGCACTTTTTTTCACCATCTCAGCATACTATCAACAGAAAGGCTTTTCTAATATTTTCGAGGATAATCGAGCCATGAAAAAACGTCTATGGATGAGTTTATGCATGGTGGCTGCAATTGGGCAAACACATGCATCAACCGGTCAGGCAGAATATAATATTGCCAATGGCTTAGCGCCTGTTGTGGAATATCAATCGATTTCGGTATTAAAACCTTTTGATGGTAATTTCCGTATTCTCGGTTCGAAGGTCTATCATGACGATGAGCAAGCCAAATTTTCTCCGATTGACTATGCGGTGAGTTTGGGTCTGTTTACTGATCCTGCGATCGCGCGGACGATTGATGTACGTCAATATGACCGTTATTTGAATTGGAAAATGAACACCTTACCTGTGCCACCGGATCAAGCGATCAAACTGGTGTCCAATATGCATATTATTCCTGCCAATCCAGAGATTGCCAAACAAATCAAGCAAGTGAAACGCGGTGACTTGGTCCAACTCAAAGGTGAACTGGTCGAGGTCCGGGATAAGGACTTGGTGTGGAAATCTTCTTTAACCCCTGGTGGAGTGGGTGATGGCGCCTGTGAGTTATTTCGTGTGAGTTCGATTCAGTGGATTGAGAAACAGAATATTTAACAATGAATTTACAATGAAAAAGGGGCAGTAGCCCCTTTTTATTTATTCAGTTACTCGGCTTGCATTTTGCTTTCCGCTGTTTGCGCATTTCTCCAATGATGTAGCTGGCTTTGCGCATGTAGATATTCATTCAGCTGATTGACCTGCTGATTTGCATCTGTCGTTTGAGCGGTATTGTCTTGTTTCAAGACTTGGGCTTGATGTTCCCAATAATCATAAAGTAAGCCTTGAATATAGCGACCCTGTTCAGTTTTGAGCTCCAGTTCTTTGAGCATTTTCAAGGCTGAGTTCACATTATCTTTTTGACGTTGCTGCTCGAATTCAGGCGTGAGACTATTGGCCTCTTTCATCTTGGCCAATTCCATTTCCATGCTATCGCTCATGTCGGTAAAGCGACGATCATAGTCGTCCAATATCGCAATATCATGTCCATCATCTGCTGTGGCAGGAAATTGCTTGATCGGTGTTTGATTCAGTTGACCAATCGCATCATTGCTTGCGCTGCTTTGCTGCTGTTGCTTTGCAGTTGGCTCTTTGTCCTTATTACAAGCACTGAGCATCAGCGCTGAGCTGAGTACACAGGTGATGGCAAATGTGGTTTTTAAGTTAGGCATAGCAGAGCTCGTTCAAGAATTAGTTGGATATTTTCTGAAAATGGTAGGCGAAAGTGGTATAGGGGAAACTAATCTGATCTTGCGCAGTTAAGCCTGTAAAATCAAATACAATTTGTTCAAACTTTGCTTTTAACTGTTGTTGCTCTGTGGAGGGCATCGCGGCGATAAAACTGGTAGACAATAAGCGTTTACTCACCACCTGCTCGACAGTGCCCTGATGCATCTGTTGAAAGGTGGTTAATCCATCCAGTTTAAATAAGGATTGTCCTTCGAAGACCTGTTTCCATAATTCACTATGATAACGTGGCGTATCGCCTTCTAAAGGTGCAATTTCATCAGCCAAGGCTTTGACCCAATCGACAGCAGTATCGCGTTGATTCCAGATCAAACCAAGATGTCCTATTGGACTGAGCACACGATGCATTTCTGTTAAGGCTTCAATATTGGCAAACCAATGAAACGATTGCGCACAGAGAATGGCATCAATTGACGCATCCGCGAATGGCAGTTCGCTACTGAATGCTTGCAGACAATCGACGGTCGGATAGGCTTGTTGAAGTTGCTGTAACATTTCAGTGACAGGCTCGACCGCAATCACTTTTGCCTGGGTCTGAATCAGGTAGGGTAAGAATTTGCCAGTCCCTGCACCAAGGTCAACAACAGTGGAACTTTCATCTATTTGGAGTCGATCTTGCAGCCAAACCGCTATTTCTTGCGGGTAACTGGGGCGAACCTGTTGGTACAGTTCAGCCCCTAAACTAAAGCCTTTTTGAGCAGCAGGATGTAAGGATTGTGTCATTTTTTGCGCTTTTTAATCTGTCTTATCTCTATAAAATAAGATACTCCGCAATTATGGTTTGGCAAAGCCATCATTTGGTGACTTTTTGCTACAGACCTAGGATCAACTTTTCAGTGTGAGCATGGATAAGCAAATAATATTTGAAGATGAGCACATTCGCGTTATTTTTTTAAAAGGTTCAAGTGACACTTTAGTGATTTCGTTTGGCGATTTGATTAGTCGCGCTAAAGGCATGTCAATTAATGCTGAAAAATCCTTAATAAAATATCAATACAATGTGATCGGCATTATGCCGAAGCAAAAATCATGGTTTCCGAAAAGTAGCATGTTGCAGATGCAGCAGCAGATTCAACCGATTTTGCAGCAATTTAAAGGCATTGTCGGCTATGGCGGTTCAATGGGCGGCTATGCTGCAATCAAGTATTCAAATTTATTGAATATGCAAAAGATAGTGGCTTTTGTACCGCAGTATTCCATTGACCCTGATGTGGTACAAGATCGCCGTTATGCTGAGTTTTTTGATGCGTCTATCCATCAAGATATGCAAATTCAGGCAGATGAAGTCGATTCATCGCGTGAATACATCATCGTCTATGATCCATATTATGCAGAAGACAAAGAGCATTTTTTAAAAATCCAACCTTTATTGCCTAAAATGCATGTGATTCATTTGCCATTTACAGGCCATGAAGCACTTTCAGTGTTGGCAAGTTCTCAGTTGCTGAATGATTTTGTGGTTAAACCATTTGAGATCACTTATTTCTATCAGCGGGTTCGAGAGGTTAAAAAACAAAGCAAGTTCTATTATCGACATGTGCTGGATGCTTTGTTGCCGCGCCATCACCAAGCTTTATTAAAAATACTGCAACAGAACGACATTGCCTTAGATGAGCGTTATTTTGATGCGGTACTTAAACAAAAACTGGTACAGCAGCTGTTTAATCTAAAACAAGGTACTGAACAGAATTTACATAAGCTGGGTGTACATCTGCATTTTGCGCAACATACCGAGACCCAAGCCGCCAATGTGGTGAATGTGCAGAATCAGTTTTTGGTCTTTAACTTGGCAAGCTTGAAATTAGAGTGCTATAGCGCTGAGATCATTGCGGCCAATCCAACCTATCTATTGCCATTAAACCTGACGGCCAATAGTTTGGTGAAACTCAGATTAAATGATGAATATTATCTGTTAAGCATGAATGATCGCGGGATTCACAAATTGGTCAAAGAGGGCGAACCTTTTGCACTGGATCAATCGCCACTGGTGTTTAAACACTATGCCGATTTTTATAGTCTGAGTTATAAACAACTGACCTTGAGTTGTGACCCACAAGGCTTGACTCAGTTTATTGAAAATAATGCAGATGAACAGACCAAACTGCAATTATGCTAAATGACCGCACTGCAATAAAAAAAGCCCTTTGAATATTCAAAGGGCTTTTTTAGCTATGATTTAAATTAGTTGGCGCCAATTTTTGCATTGGTATTGACGTTCGCATTCACACCTAATACTTTCACACCCACATTCGCACCTGTTTGAAGGCTCTTTTTATCTGCATTTAAGCCAGTTTGTGCATTCACCGCTGAGGTTTTGCCATTTACTTGTGCTTGCGCATTGGTTTCAGCACCTAAATTTAAAGACTTAGATTGAGTTGCCGCTTTCTTGTCTGCAATTCGTTGTTTTACATTGGCAGTGGTATCCGCAGCCAATTCCTTACCATCAACGGCTTTGTCTACGGCATAGTTGGTTGTGGTTTTTACAGCTTCACCAGTTTTATTTGCGACTTGTGAACCCACTTGTGTTGCTGTGCTCACAGTTTTTTGAGTTGCTGCAACGCCCGTATTTACCGCAGCGTGACCGACATTATGTGCAGTATGACCAACACCTTGAGCCACTTGACCGACACCTTGTGCTGTACCTTTCACTGCACCTGTGGCGCCTTTAAGCAGGCCGCCTGATTGTACATTAACTTGAGCTGAGCCACTGGCATTTGCCCCTACGTTCTGTGCAAAAACAGAAGCAGAAGCGAGAATAGAGGTTGTCACGATAGCTGTTTTGATCATTTTTTTCATTGCGATTTCCTTGAGCGATGTACCGTATTGGGGTACTTCATTAACGCAACTGCATCATAGCGAGCAAAAAATCAGAAATGTGTGATTTTCATCAAACGTTACAACCAGATTACAGCTTAAAAACAATCTGGAGAGAAATTGTGAAGATTAATTATTGCGTTAAGCACGTGAAAAATGCACTTTTTTAATGAGTATAAATAACTGTAAAGAATCATTTTTTGAAAAATTGATGAATAAGAATAGTCTTCTTCTTGTGGTTATATTTTATCTAAATGAATATGAAAATTAAGAATATATAAATTGATTTAAACCGCTTTTAAAAAGATTAAAAAAATGGCATTTTTATTGCTTGGTATATCTATGTGAAATAAATATTGCACTTTTTTAAAGCAGTTCGTTTATTTCACGGGATGTATTGTTTGTGCGTTAACTACATTTTTTGAAGCATCAGATTGAACGAGAAGATCACGATCTTTTTTGATAATACAACGATTCAGATCGTATTTGATTTAAAAGAATATGTGAAATTTAAAGTGAATCTTAAATTGTATTCGCATTATTTATAGAAAAATAATTGAAAACCAAGTAATGGCCAGTAAATAAAGCGCTGGAGAATATGAATGAAACAGATTGCAGCATTCCTTCTGGTATTGATTGGATTGGGTGTGGTGGTTTTTTATTTTGAACCTGCCGAATCGAACAATTCAGTCAATGATACCGCTATCTATCAAATCCATCCTGAACAATCAGGGTTAACTTCAACCGTTTTACATCAACAGGAGACGAAGCCCGTAGAGCATACTACCTCAACCATGTTGAATAAATTGGATACAACGCAAAAAGAGGACCAATTTTATGACACCAAGAGTGATCCTTCGATACAACCGATCGATCCTGACACTGATCCAGCTAATGAAATTAAAAAACTTTAAAAACGTCTGGATTTCTTTACCCAAGAAAAACAGCCATTAAAACAGTTCTTTACCCAAGAACGATGGAGATCAACAGTGAACAATAAAACTTTATTACTATTAAGCCTATCCGCTTTTTTAACCACGACCACCTCAGCCGCGACACTCAATGCTGTCCAACTCAAACAACGACTCAGCTCGGCGGCCCTCAACAAAGTACAACAAGGTAAAATTAATATTGATGCCTTGGTCGACAATGATTCGAATGACCTACTGATTGAATATGAAAGTAATGCTGCTAGCACTACTTTTGGACTAGAAAAGCGAAGCTTAATTGCCGATGGTAAAAGTCAGTTTAAAAATAAATTTGCTAAAGCGACTGGTTTTCAGACCTTACGTGAGTTTAATGGTTTGCCTTTAGGCTTATATCGGATTCAAAACCGTGAAACCTTAGCGCAAGTTTTGAATGATCCGAATGTCAAAGGGGTCTATCCAAACCGTAAAAATGTAACCACCACCATGGAAAGTTTGCCTTTAATTAACCAACCGCAAGCGGTTACAAATGGTTTTACTGGAGAAGGTTCGAGCGTGGTGGTGATTGATACTGGGGTGAATTATAAACATGCTGACTTTGGTTGTACCGCAGTGAACACCCCCGCTTCGACTTGTCGCGTGGTTTATGCCTTTGATAGTGCACCTGATGACAATACTCTGGATGATGATGGGCACGGCAGTAATGTGTCTGGGATTGTTGCCAAAGTTGCCGCTAAAACTAAAATCATTGGGATTGATGCCTTTAGGAAAGTCAGATCGCAAGGGCAATGGGCCAGTACTGCCTATGACAGTGATATTCTAGCGGGGATTAACTGGGCGGTGAATAATGCGCAGACCTATAACATCAAAGCCATTAATTTAAGCTTGGGTGTGCCTGGAGTGAAATACACTTCAGAATGTAACAATAGTAGTTATAGTACGGCATTTGCCAATGCACGCGCTGCAGGCGTCGTCCCTGTAGTCGCTTCAGGTAATGATGCATTTGCTGATGGGATTTCTTCACCAGCCTGTGTGAAAGGTGCAGTACGAGTAGGTGCGGTGTACGATAGTAATATTGGTGGGGTGTCTTGGGGCAATCCATTGAAATGCTCTGATCCAACCACCGCTGCCGATAAAGTGACCTGCTTTAGTAATGGTGGCTCATTGGTGACTTTATTGGCGCCAGGCGCAATGATTACCGCGGGTGGTGAAACTCAAGGTGGAACTTCACAGGCAGCACCTCATGTGGCAGGGGCAATTGCGTTATTACGCGCCAATGGCGTAACACCATCAGAGACTATCGATCAAACCGTAAATCGTTTAAGAGTGACAGGTAAACCGATTACCGATACGCGTACAGGTTTAGTGTTCCCTCGTATTGATTTACTGTCTGCAACCAGCGGACTCAGTTCAAATTAAGATGATTTTATAGTGTAAAGATCGATCCAAAATAGTTTAAAAAGCCATGACTCGTTGCAGCTAGAGATAGATGCAACGAGTTTTTTTTATAGGCTTAATGACATTGTGCTAGCTTATCTACACTAAAGTTACTTTGTAGTTTTTGAAAATTGGCTTGAACGGTCGCATCTTGCACATCAAAGGCGGTTGCGGTTGTTGGTTGAGTAAGCGCTTTATCTTGATAGTGTCGGGTGGTCGAGCTTGCTGAAATTAAACCGTGTTGATTAAACACCCAATGCTCAACGGCCTGACCGCCATCAAAGTAGCCCGTAAATTCAATGTTGCAGTGTTGGTCTTGCTTACTTAGTTTTGCAGTATTGCCTTCAGTTGAAGGCGTGGCGCCAATATTCTTCACTTGTTGTAAGGTTTGTGTACTATTGTTTGGTGTGGATAATGTTGAGCAAGCAGTGAAGCTGATTGCACTGATGCAAGAAAATAGAATCGTTTTAAAAGCATGTTGCGCCATGTGCAAAATTCCAGTCCGGTGAATTTATAGGATTGAGTCTGTCGACAAAATTCGTGAAGTTCAATGAATGTTTTGAATAAGCACTGTAAATTTAAAGTTTATTTTTTTCAAAGTAATACCTCAGCCTATCTTTGATTAACTGTATTGCGTAGGGACCAAGTTCCCGTGGTTTGATTCAATTTTTAGTTATAAAAAAACCTCTACTGAGTAGAGGTCGTGGACTTAGTTTTTTGAGGGCTGGCTGAGTTCAGCACGTTCAATTGGAACATTACCTTCATTGGTGCCCACCACCGCATCTTTGGTGTCTTGCCATTTCTTGGCTGTGTATTGCTTGGCTTTTTCAGTTTGGGCTTGAACAACTTCAGATTGTTCTTCCGTATATTTTTTGGTGTCTTGCCATCTTTCACTGATCTTTTGTGAGGTGTTATCAGATGCACCTTGGATTGAATTGCCTAAATTCTGCATGCCTTTGCCTGTTTTATACAACAAGACACGCCCTAGACTTGGATTATCGCCGTAGGGCATCGCTTTTTCAGGCACAGCATTAGATACATTGGCTGTCGTGTCGTTGGCTGTATCTGCTGCCCAGAGCGAAGACGATGCAATTAGTGCAGTCGTAACACATAATATTTGTACTTTATTCATCATCTGGTCTGTCCTTTCCGCGATAGTGTCGCAATCGAGATTTTATATCTTATCGTTCGTTAGAAGAAAAGAGTGGGGATGATATGAAATTGATACGGTACGTAACCTTTAACTAAAACTTATGCAGAAAAAGAAGAGAAACAAAAAGCCAAAAATGCCTAAAAAAATGAAGTAATCTTGTTTGCGTATATTTGCGAATCGTATAACGGATAAATAGATTGAGCCGAAAAAGAGAGATGAGAAAATCAAGATGCAAGGGAGTGGCTGATTAAAGAGCAATAGCGTATTGCCAAATAAAATAAAAATGATGCTGCTACTGATCCAGTAGAGTAAGGCAAATAAAAATTTCTTGAGTGCTAATTGACTGATAGATTGATCTAAACGAGGTAAGACAACTGCCAAAATAATCAGTGCAATCATTCCACCCAAAATCGAAATGATCATAAAAAATAAGCCACTCATATCGGGTTTGGTTCGAATGAATGGAAATCGTGTATAGCTTGCCCAACCGATCAAGACTAAAGCGACATGTATAACTGCAAGGATGATATCGATACGATAATAATTTTTAGATTGAGTCATTTTATTAATCAATGTTTATTCAACACACTTGCTATTACGAACAGGTTTTTTGAATAGCTTCAAATATCAGCTTAACCCTGTAATACACTTACATTCGTCATCATGATGGCACCTTAAATGAATGCATTCATTGATGAACGAGGTTGAGCAAACTGAGACAGTACTCATTTTTAAAGTTGAGTTATTGGATTCTTACAACTTTTTCCACGCGATCCGATGAGTCATAGATCACTTGAATAATTGCTTTGTCTCCTCTAAACGCTGAGTCTGGGATTGATACCTTTTCTTTTAGTGAGTCAAAGGGCGATGTACTTGCGACTAAACCATTATATAACGCTTGCCCATATAGCTTAGATGCGTTACCTCTCTTGTAAAATATAAAAGTATCAATCCGTTGATCACCGATTAATTTACTTGAGCTTGGCGTAATCACTTTGGTAATAAATTCACTTCGAGCCATTCCAATAGTGATAGGATCTTGTGCATTTTGATGATTTTCTATCTCTGGCTGAGTTCTAGAACTAGGATTTAAAGAACAAGCACTTTGCCCAATAGCTAAAAGAATCAGGAATAATAAAGCGTATTTTTTCATGTCGTTATTGTCTTATAAAAAGTGTAAATAAGAAAACCTGCTATTTTTAGCAGGTTTTCTTAAAGGATTCAAATAAATACAGGCTTAGCCCTGCAATACACTTACATCTGCAATTGCCGTGAATAAATCACGCAACTGAGCCAATAAACGTAAACGGTTGGCTTTTAATTCTGCATCATCTGCCATCACCATCACACCTTCAAAGAAGGCATCAATTGGTGCACGAAGCGCAGCAAGCTTAGACAATGCTTCGGTATAGTTACGTGCAGCAAGTAAAGGCTGAACTACAGGCGTGAGTGCAGACAATTCTGCATAAAGTGCTTTTTCAGCAGCTTCAACCAGATTCGCTTCAACCACAGCACCTTCCGGTGTCGCTTCTTTAGCAAGAATATTGGCAACACGTTTATTTGCCGCAGCCAATGCAGCCGCTTCTGGCAAGGTACGGAAATGATTGACCGCAGTCACACGCTTGTCAAAATCAAGTGGAGATTTTGGTGCGAGTGCTTGAACCGCTTGAATTACATCAACCGCTACGCCTTGGTCTTCAT